>Ga0209061_1003707_pt1 | contig 16050 bp, 11 predicted proteins | sample Coa_R1_10_FD_187157 | JGI IMG/M metagenome (GOLD analysis project Ga0209061, IMG submission 187157) | Surface soil microbial communities from Centralia Pennsylvania, which are recovering from an underground coalmine fire - Coalmine... | ecosystem: Environmental > Terrestrial > Soil >...
CGGGACGTGTAGTTCCTGGGCGGCGCGCAGAAAAATATCGGGGGCAGGCTTGCCGTGTTCCACTGTCTCGCCGGAGATCAGCACCGAGAGATAACGTTCGAGTCCGAGCAATTCGCTGATGAGTTTGATATTCTCGACTGGTGTGGAGGAGGCCAGGGCCTGCGCGAAACCGGCTTCGTGCAGGCCACGCATGAGTTCTTCCGCTCCCGGCAGAAAGGTCGCCGTCTCGCGGATGAATTCGCGAAAATAGCGCTCCTTGCGGTTAGCTAATTCTTGCAATTGCCTGGTAGAGGTGATGGGCCAGTAGCGGGGAATGATATCGTCGTTGCGCTTGCCGAAGGTGGCCCAGAAGTCCTGGTCGGTGAATATGACACCCTCTTCTTGTGCCAGGCGCTTCCAGGCCCGCAGGTGCTCGCGCGAGCTATCGAGTACAACTCCGTCCAGATCCCAGATGACCGCTTGAATGCTGTTTGACATTAACAAGGAACTCCTGCTCCGTTTTTTCCTATCATAGCATATACCTAACGCGGCTTTGACGGCAGCAGTTCCAGATACTACAAACAGATCGTTCCTGCGTGAATAGGCGATATTAAAATCGTATAAAGATACTCCAGAACTTTTTCTCTGATCTTCAAATCCCTTTATAGAAGCGGAGAAGCACGTTTCTCTATCAGAAATATGTTCTCTGAAACGTTTTCTATAAATATTTTCCTGAAAAATAGTGTATACTCTCTTACTGGGTAGAAAGGGAATCGGCTCAATGCTCTAAGTAAAAAATTCCCTCAGCCTTTATTCTTAACTATTAGAGTGATACCCTCACGCAGGGGCATGGTCAGGAAAGGATCGAAGTGGTATGGAACAACGCGCTCTCTCCTCGTCAGTTTCGCCGGAAGCCTCCGGCGCGCAAAGCACAAGCAATCGCTTTTCTCCACGTAAGATTATTGTATTCCTCTTTTTATTTGCCGTATTAGTTGGTGCTCTCATCGTCCGCTTTGTCGTATTACCTTCTCTTGCCGCGCGCGCTGATATGAATGCTACGCCGCAGTGCGATGAGCATGTAATTCCAGTGCATCTTTCCCCTCTAGATCTCGTCACATATAATGTCATAGGCTGGCTCTGTTATCGCGGATCACTTAGCCAGTACCAGCTTGTCCAGGTCCTGGTTTCCGGTGCAACATACAATCACTCCTACTGGGATTTCCCTTATCAGCCCGATACATATTCGTATGTCGAGGCAATGGAGAACGCCGGTTACGCAGTCTTCAATTATGATCGCCTCGGTTACGGGTTAAGCGACCATCCAGCGGCAACGCTGATCACTATCGAGGCGGATGCTTATGTCCTTCACCAGATCGTCCAGGATCTTCGTTCGGGCGCAGTTGAGGGGTATGCTTTTTCCCAGGTGCTCCTGGTTGGGCACTCTTTTGGCTCGGCCATTAGCATTGAGGAGGCCGCGACCTATGCTGATGTCGATGGCCTGCTGCTCAGCGGATTCTTACACTATGAGGACCCTGCTGTCCTACCTGAGCTGACCACCGATCTGGAGCTGGCCGATCTGGACCCGAACTTTCAGGATTTGCCTCCAGGTTATCTCACGAGTGTGCCCAATTCACGCGGTTCGCTTTTCTACTACCAGCCCAATGCGGACCCGCAAGTAATTGCTACCGACGAAGCAACGAAAGATGTCGTCACTGACTCTGAGGTTGCGAGTTTCTTTACAGTTTCAAATTCGACCATCTCTCAATTCATCCAGGTGCCAGTGCTGGAAGCTGTGGGGCAGTACGATAACATTTTTTGCCTGGGACTCCTCTCTTGCACGAATGGCGCGAGTGTATGGGATTACGAGTCACTTTACTATTCTCCACAGGCAGATTTACGGGTGATCGTTGTTCCCGACGCGGGCCATGCACTCAACTTGCAACTCAACGCGTCAACCGCCTGGTTTCCGCAGGCTATTCACTGGATACAAACTACCTTTTAGCACCGACCAGAATAAAAAGGGAAAAAGTGGTGGAAGATTGCGATTCTTAAAAAAAGATGCTATTCTAGGGGCATTAGTGAAGATATATTTTCTTCGAGGAGGGTCATCTTATGTCTGCAGCCCCAGAACAGCCAGAAAAGAAAGCAGAGAGTACCTACGTGATAGATGCGGAGAATGCCGCTGAGATGGCCCGCCTAATGCGCCAGGATCAGCTTCTCACATCTGGTATGGGTGGCGTTTTCCCCGAAAAGATTGATCTCAGCGAGGTACAGCGCGTGCTTGACCTGGCCTGTGGCCCGGGTGGCTGGCCGTTGGAAGTTGCATATGCCTACGCGGATATGGAGGTCGTTGGCGTGGATGTCAGCGAGCGTATGATAGCTTATGCCAACGCGCAGGCTCAAGCGCAGCAGCGCACAAATGCCAGCTTCCGCGTGATGAATATTCTCCAGCCACTCGATTTTCCCGACGCTTCCTTTGACCTGGTGAATGCTCGCTTTATCAGCGCCTTTATGCGTCCCGAAGCCTGGCCGAAATTGATCCAGGAGTGTCTGCGTGTTCTCCGCCCCGGAGGCATCCTGCGCTTCACGGAATTTGAGTGGGATGGGGCAAACAAACCCTCGTTTGAAAAGATCTGCGCCCTGGCGTCTTTGACCCTGCACAAGGCGGGGTATACTTTTTCGCCCGGAGGGTACTATCTTGGGCTATTTCCGGTGCTGCTTCGTTTGTTCCGCGAAGCTGGTTTGCAGAGTATCGGCAAGATGGCGCATGTCATTGATTTTTCCGCCGGGACCGAGGCGCGCGATGGATTTTACTACGATTTCTCATCGGCCTTCCAGCTAGTTACACCTTTCGTGGTGCGTATGGGAGTAGCCACAGAGGAAGAGTGGCGGGATCTCTACCGGGCAGGTCTGGCAGAAATGTTCGAGGAAGATTTTTGCGCTATGTTATTTTTGCTGACAGTGTGGGGGAACAAGCCTGCTTGATCGGCACTTTCTATCCTGTCTCTCTGGCTGTATGTGAAAAAGAAACGGGTCTGCTACAGTGTTTGAAGTCAGTCAGATCGAATATGCCCGTTGCATCTCAGGAGCGCCCAGCCTCTGCAATTTGACATAGAGCTTGGTATTACTGCCCGAAAAAATGGCCCCTGACGTATCAGTGGCTAGTAAGTGCCTTTTACCTGCTCTGGTTCTTTCTTCTTTCCCTTTCTATACTTGGTTAGCAGAGGGTACAGGCCATGTTGAGCATTCCCCGGCCGAGCGTCCCATCCCGGTAATCCCTGTGCAACCGAACGAAGTTGCCAGGTCTCTTTTGAGAAAGTGAGCGAAAGAAAAGAAAAGGAACAGAAAGGTTCGGCAAGCATGACTATCTATCGCAGGCGCCTTGTCCTCTTGAGCGGAACGGTCCTGATAGTTCTGGCTCTGGGACTCCTGACTGCCGTCCCGTCCATGAGAATGAAAGCGAGAGCAGCAGCCGCAGCAAGCCCGGTTTCACTCCAGGTGTCGGGAATGGACGCGACGATCTCCAATGGAATTTTTACTATCAAGTTTAACAGTTCGGGAACGGGCTATTCCCTGGTCTGGAATGGCCAGGAGCTTATCGGGCCGGCCAAAGGATTTTATAGCTCCGTCAACGGCACAGAAGACTTCAGCCCGACCCAGTTAGAGGTTGTGACAAACACATCGAGCATGGTGGATATTGCCTACATCAGTAGCTGGGGCGCACTCCATTATGTCGTGATGAGTGGCATCAGCGGCCTTTACTCCTACTTCATCGCCAGTGGGATCGGCACGGTCGGCGAGTACCGCACACTCTACCGGGTAGACGGCAATATCTTCCGCACCGGCTATAACGGCGTAGAAAGCGCGATTCCGTTTCCCACCTTGAGCCAGATTCAGGCGGCGACGGTCCTTCAGGATTCCACCTATCAACTGACCAATGGGACCATCTATACCAAATACGACGCCTCGACTTATGTGGATCAGCAGGATACCCTGCACGGCGTCTATGGCGGCGGCTATGGAGTCTGGATGATCTCGCCGAGCCATGAGTACGTCAATGGAGGACCACTGAAGCAGGAATTGACAGTTCACGTTGATAGCAGCACTGGTGACGCGGTAGTGCTCAATATGCTGGTGGGCAGCCACTTTGGAAACCCCAACGTTTCCATTCCCAGCGGGAAGATCTTTGGTCCCTGGTTTGTCTACTTCAACAACGGTAGCATCAGTGACGCTCAGGCTCAGGCGGCTGCGCAGGATGCGCAATGGCCGTACACCTGGCTCTCCAATTCCGCTTATCCCCTTTCACGTACCACCGTCACCGGCACGTTACGCCTGGCCGATGGGCGACCGGCAGCCGGTGCCCAGGTGACACTGGCTCAGCCAGGCGGAGATGTCTACGCGCAAGGCTCTGGCTATATCTTCACTGCCCAGGCAGATGCAAATGGAAATTTCCGCATCCCTTACGTGCGCGCGGGCAACTATAGCTTGTATGCCTGGGCCAACGGTGGCAGCATCGGCGATATCACCGACCAGTATGAGCTTGATAATATCAACGTCAGCGGCTCGACTCAGAATCTCGGAACTCTCACCTGGACGCCGACAGAATATAGCAACCTGCTCTGGCAGATCGGGACGGCGGACCGCAAGGCCGACGAATTCCGTCTTGGCAATGTGCCGCGCCAGTACGGTTTGTGGAACCAGGTGCCGGCCAACCTGACCTATACTATCGGCTCCAGTACTCCGGCCAATAACTGGTACTATGCCCAGACGCAGGTTGGCACCTGGACAGTTAACTTCAATCTGAGCCAGACCTATAGCGGCACGGCCCATTTGACTGTGGCGCTGGCCGGCGCGACCAGAACGGCTGATGTGACGGTCGCGGTAAATGGCACCACCATCGGCTCCTATCCGTCCTTCGCCAATGACCAGGCCATCTACCGCAGTGCCAACCAGAGCGGGTATTACCATCTCATCCCGTTAAGCTTCGCAGCCTCGCTGCTCAAAGCAGGAAGCAACTCAATCACCTTCGATATGACCAGCGTCAGCAGTGGCGGCGGAGTGATGTACGATACTATAAAGCTTGAAACCGGTTCGCTTGTCACCGGCAGTGGGGGCGGCACACCGACGCCAACGCCGACTTCGGCTCCTACACCATCGCCGACCCCTATCCCGGCAACGCCGACGCCGACGCCAGGTTCCACCAGTTCCTGCAACGTGAGCTATAGCGTGTCGAGTCAGTGGCCAGGCGGCTTCACTGGAAACATCATCATTACGAATACTGGCTCAACGACGTTGAATGGCTGGACCCTGCAATTTACCTTCTCTGGTGGTCAGCAAGTTACTCAGGGATGGAACGGCACTTTCTCGCAGCAGGGAAGCCAGGTGACAGTGCAGAGCCTCAGCTACAATAGCTCTCTCTCTCCTGGCGGCTCAACCTCGGTTGGTTTCAATGGAACCTGGACGAGCAGTAACCCGTCACCCACATCGTTTACTCTCAATGGTATCGCCTGTAGTACCTCCTGAGAAGGCGTTCGCTTCTCTTGGCGCTTGTTCCGTTTGTCTCTTCCTGGTAAACAAGTAATGAAACGAAAGGAAAGTCCGATTATGCGGATAAATGTATCCAGTTCACTCAGATGTCTGCTTGCTCTTGCCTTCGCACTTCTGCTTGCTACAACCATTGTGCCGGGCTTCGGGGGAACGGCTCAAGCGACGAGTACCTCGACCCCAATCGCTACTTGCCTTCTGGCAGCTCCTCCTACTCAGCAAGTGCCTGTGGATCAACCGGCGAAAGTTGCGGTGACCATTGATTGCCTTTATCCCTATCTGGTCGTTACATGGGGAGATGGCACCTTCTCGCAGTATCCCGTCTGCCTGGAGGTGTGCCGCGTGCCTCCTTTCACCATCGAGGTAACTCATACCTATACAAAGGTGGGAGATTATCGCCCAGAGCTTTGTTTGGCTCCATCTCCTGTCGCCGCGCCTATTGCCTGCACATCTGTTGAGATCCTGGTGCTTTGAACGCGCTCGATGCGCAGGGGCATCAAGGGGAAGAGCACATGATCTGCTTGAAGAGGATGAGCGACCCACTCATCCTCTTCTTTTCGCTCAGAGAACTGTTCGATTTTTCGCGCCTGTGGGTGTTACAATGGAGGCAAAATACCGCGGGAAAAGAGGAATTCCAACGTGTACATAGACCAAACTCTACAGACGTACCTGGATGATCTTGCATCGTCGAAATCCACTCCTGGAGGTGGTTCATCAGCCGCGATCAGTGGGGCGATGGCTGCGGCCCTGGCCTGTATGGTCTGTCGGCTTACTCTTGGAAAAGAAAAATATGCCGACGTTCAGGAGGAGATCACGGCGCTACTGAATGAGGCCGAGGAGCAGCGCCAGCGCTTCCAGCAACTCATAGCCGAGGATATTGCTGCCTACGGCCACCTCTCTGCCTGTTTCAAAATGCCGCGTGAGACCGAGGAGCAACGCCAGGCTCGCTCCGAGGCTATCCAGAAAAGCCTTGTCGATGCCGCGCTCGTACCCCTGGAGATGAGCGAAAGAGCTGCTGCTGTCGCGAAGCTTTGCCAGCGCGTTGCGGAAATCGGCAACGTAGCAGTTATCAGTGATATCGCTGCTGCGGCCATGCTCTCGGCCAGTTCTGGGACTGCTGCGGCCTGGATGGTACGTGTCAACTTGAAGAGCCTCAAGGATCAGGAGATGGGTGAGCTGTTGGGCGGGCGGCTCTCCAAAGCCCTGGATGAGATCACCAGCCGGTGCCAGCGTGTGACAATGATTGTAGGTGAGCGAGCATGACGGCACAACTGATTGATGGGCGTGCGATGGCCGCGGAACTACGCGCTGAGCTGCGGAGCGACGTGGAAAAATATGTGCATGAGCAAGGTTCGACTCCTGAGATAGCGATTGTGCGCGTGGGTAGTGACGCCGCTTCCGGGGTCTATAGCAAGGCGATTGTACGCGCCGCCGAAGGAATAGGCATGGTTGCACGCCTGGAACAATTGCCCACGCGTATTTCTTCTGAGGAGCTACAGGCGCTACTGCAAGAACTGAACGCGGATAAACATATCCGGGGAGTAATTGTGCAGATGCCGCTGCCCGGCCACCTCTCGCAACAGCTGGTCGCCGACACTGTTGCTGCCGAGAAGGACATTGATGGCATCAGCCCCCACAGCGCGGGCAACCTTTTCCTGGGCCTGCCCAGTTTTCTGCCAGCCACGGCTGCGGCGGTGATGGAGATCCTTGAGCGCACTCATACTCCGCTTGATGGCAGGCGAGCCGTAGTGATCTCTCGCAGCAACGTAGTTGGCAAGCCTCTGGCGCTGATGCTCTTGCAAAAGCATGCTACTGTCACCATCTGTCACTCGCGCACTGCCGATCTCGCTTCCTTCACCCGCCAGGCCGATATTCTTGTGGCCGCAGCCGGGCGGGCGCGCATGATAACCGGCGAGATGATCAAGCCGGGTGCGACGCTCATTGACGTTGGCATTAACGAGGATCCCGACGGCAGCGGCGGGATCGTCGGCGATGTCGATTTCGCCTCGGCGCAGGAAGTTGCCGGAGCTATTACGCCCGTGCCCGGCGGCGTTGGCCCCCTGACCAATCTGGTGCTGCTCAAGCAATCTTTCATCTAACCTGTTCAGCTTGCGCCCGAAGAATGCCTTTGCTACCATAACAGATGGAGTATAGCGCCTTGACGCTGCGCTCCACATTAGCAACGAATAGGAAATTGTAGTTTAGGAATTCAGGAAGGAAAAAGTCCTGTGAGTGATCAATCGAGCAATCAACGTCCCCCAATAACCACAACCGACGCAGGCATCCCCGCACCAAGTGATGAATACTCACTCTCAGTAGGGCCTGATGGCCCACTTCTGCTGCAAGACCATTATCTGATCCAGAAAATGGCGCAGTTTAACCGCGAGCGCGTGCCAGAACGTGTGGTTCATGCCAAGGGAAGCGGCGCGTTCGGCTACTTCGAGGTAACGGCGGATGTAACTCAATGGACAAAGGCGGCGTTTCTTAACAAAATTGGCAAACGTACTCCTGTGCTGGTCCGCTTCTCAACGGTTGCGGGCGAGCTGGGTTCGGCTGATACGGTGCGCGATCCGCGCGGTTTTGCTATTAAATTTTACACGGAAGAGGGCAATTATGACCTGGTCGGCAATAATACGCCGATCTTTTTCGTGCGCGATCCCTCGAAGTTTCAGGATTTTATTCACTCGCAAAAGCGCATGCCGGATACGGATATGCGCAGCCACAACGCTATGTGGGATTTCTGGTCGCTTTCCCCTGAGGCGTTCCATCAGGTGACATTCCTGATGTCGGATCGCGGAACGCCGCGAACCTATCGCCACATGAACGGCTACGGCAGCCACACATTTATGTGGATCAACGCCGGGGGAGAACGCTTCTGGGTGAAATATCATTTCAAGACAGAGCAGGGTATTCAGAACTTTACCGATGCTGAAGCGAAAGCTATGACGGCCGAAGATCCAGACTATCATCGCCGCGATTTGCGCGTATCCATCGAAAAGCGGGACTATCCAGTCTGGCGCCTGGAAATGCAGATCATGCCTTTCGCGGATGCTGCAAACTACCGCTTCAATCCCTTTGATTTGACGAAGGTCTGGCCGCACGGTGATTATCCCCCAATCCCGATTGGGCGGCTTGTGCTCGACCGCAACCCGGAGAATTTCTTCGCTCAGATCGAGCAGGCGGCCTTCGAGCCGGCAAATATGGTGCCTGGCATCGGGCCTAGTCCTGATAAGATGCTGCTTGGCCGTCTCTTCAGCTATCCCGATACCCACCGTCATCGCATCGGTGTCAACTACTTGCAATTGCCGGTCAACCAGCCAAAGGTTGAGGTGCATAGCTACAATAAGGATGGAGCGATGCGCTATCGACATAACGGAAACCAGCCTGTCTATTCGCCCAATAGCTACGGCGGTCCGCAGGCGGATCCCACGCGCTATGCCGATGCAAGCTGGTTCGCAAGCGGCGAGATCATGCGCAGTGCCTACACGTTGCATGCTGAGGATAACGATTTCATCCAGGCAGGCAACCTTTATCGCCACGTGCTTTCGCAAACCGACCGCGATCACCTGGTCAGCAACATCGTTGCCCACATGAGTCAGGATGTCGAGCGGCCCATACAGGAGCGTACCCTCAAGCTCTGGCGCCAGGTAGATAAAGATCTGGGCGAGCGCATCGCCCGTGGTCTTGGTCTGGAGAGTGCCACGACTCCTGCGTAATGCATAGTCATACCGGTGAGTGAGGCACGGAACTGGCGAACGCACGGCAAGCGTAACGCCCTACGCAGGGTATGAAATCGACGTTTGCTGGCAATTCCGGCAAGTCTGGGTTCTTCTTCTCTATTCACCTGGATCTCATGATTTCACAAAAATCATGAGATCCTCATACGATTGGAAGCGATGAAACTTCCCTCACTTTCTTTCCTACAGGCTTATAAACTATTGCAAAAACTCAGGCTCGCGGTATTCAGGTTGCTCAATACGGCGCCGGGGAGCGAAGAACGAGCGTATGATCTGCACTGTCCCATAGATCAGAGCATAGAGACCAACAATCCACATCAGCGAGATCATGACCGCCAGCGGGCTAACGGCAAGGAGAAAGATCCCCAGCAAAATTGCGGCCACCCCCGCGATAGCATGAAACGGAGACATGAGCCGATACTCTCCCCGGAAAGCTCTGACCAGTTGAAAGATGCCGGTAATAATAGCCCAGGCGGCGATCAGGTAGAGCACAATAATGGCAGTCACGTGCGGCCAGAGCAGAACGAGAAGGCCAATGATCAGGCTAATTACACCCTCAACCAGCGGAGCTCTCCAGGCTGATGAGGTCGCGCGCTCGTGAAAGGCTGTGTATATGCTCAGCAAGCCGTTGACAGCGGCAAACACACCAAAGAGAAAAATGATGCTCATCAGCGTCAAATGTGGCAAGAAGATCGCGCACAGGCCGAAAATGGCGATAAGGATGCCCCAGATGAGTAGCCCTCCCCGATACTGGCCTCCGAGATGGGCGCGGGTTCTCGTATAGGTACGCATGCGAAACCTCTTCTTTCTCGCGGAAACAAAACCATATATCCGAAACTATTCCAAGTTTTGAGCGAAACCTGCCTTTTTCCAGCATAATTGCAGCGACAAACACAAGTGTTTCTCCTCTTAGGAGGATATGATGAGTTTTAGTGAAACGCTTCGGTCTTGCAGTACGTGAGGAAAAGTGATAATCATTAATACTGGCGGATAGTATGAGGCTGCGCAATCAATATGCGCGGAACAGCCAAAGAGCGGTGAGAGGAGGCCCACCGTGCCCGGTTCTTTGCGGATCGGCAGAATTGCCGGATTTGATATCTTCCTTCATATAAGCTGGCTGATTATCTTTGTCCTGCTCACCTGGTCCCTGGCTACCGACTGGTTTCCCATCCTTTACCCAGGGTGGACCACGCCCACGTATTGGGGCATCAGCATAGTTGCTTCGCTCCTTTTGTTCGGTTCGGTGCTGGCTCACGAATTGTCTCATTCCCTGGTTGCACGCGCTCGCGGCCTTCCGGTGAGGAATATTACCCTGTTCATCTTCGGCGGAGTTTCCAATATTGAACAGGAGCCGCAGAGCGCAGGCGTCGAGTTTCAAATGGCGCTAGTTGGGCCACTAACCAGCCTGGTGATCGGTGGAATCGCGCTGCTACTCCGCTGGCTGGTGGGGGGACTCTCGCCGGGGGCGGCGATTCTGGGATACCTGGGAATAACAAATATCCTGCTAGGAATATTCAATCTCATTCCGGGCTTTCCCCTGGATGGCGGACGCGTGTTGCGCTCGATTATCTGGAAGTTTAGCGGAAGTCTGCGAACCGCAACGCGTGTGGCTACGTTTGCGGGACAGGTAATCGCGTATCTATTTATCTTTATGGGCATCTGGCTGTTTTTCACAGGAAATTTCTTTAATGGCATCTGGTTCGGGTTTATCGGATGGTTCCTGTTCAGTGGCGCCCAGGCTGCCGGTACACAGTCTACTCTGGAAGCTATGCTCAGGGGAGTCACGGTGGGTCAGATCATGAACGCCAATCCGGCTACAGCGCCTGCCAATATCTCGCTGCAGAAGCTGGTGGATGACTTCTTGCTGCCCTATGGCTGGCGGAGCGTGTTTGTGCTTCAAGGGGAGCAACTCACCGGCCTGATTACCCTGAGAGACATTCGCCATATTCCGCAGGAGCAATGGAGACAGACTCCAGTGGGTTTTGTGATGATTCCCCTGGAAAAGCTGCACGCCGTTTCACCACAACAGAGCCTCAACGAGGTTTTATCGCTTATGGTGGCCCAGGATGTGAATCAGGTACCAGTTGTAGTAGATGGTCGGCTGGTGGGCGCACTGAGCCGGGAGGACATCGTGCGCTTCGTGGAGATCAGGCGGGGGTTGGGGCTGGATGGAAGTAGCAGGTAAGCACGGCTATGCCCTCCCAGGCGCAGCGCGAGCCAGGCGCTGTATTATCGGCACAGCATCTCTCAAGCTGTGAGCCGGACAGGCCAGGGTATCAAAGGTTTCGAAAGCGGTCAACGTAAAGAGTACCTCGATAATCTCTTCTCTGATCTCCGTAGAGGAAGAGCTTTGCTTCTCGACCAGCCGTTGCCCACCTTCTTGAGTGGCGAGAGCGTTACTGAGACCCTTTCATTGATGGAGCCAGGATAAAATCAGCGGTTGACAAGCAGGCGTTTTCCGTGTACTCTGGCATACAAACCCAACAATCCTGGGCATGGAAAAGGAGGCTCCCGCTTGAATGAACCCGTCTCCTTGCGCCGCGTCCTCAAGTTTCGCACAATCGTTTCGACAAGCACGGGACTGGCATATGCGGCGATTAGCTTGCTTAGTTGCGTCCAGCTAGCAGCCGGGCTGGGTGGCGATTCGGGGTGGATCGCTATCTTCATAGCTGGCCTGCTGGCCGTTCTGGCCGCTCTCTGCTTCTCTGAATTGAACGCTCTCTATCCCACGGCCGCCGCTGTACGCCTCTACATGAAGGAGGCTTTCAGCGAAAACTTCTCGCTGGTCATTACCTTCGCCTATCTGCTCACAATTGTCGCGGTGATTGCGGCTGATAGCTATGTCGTGGGGAGCGCGATCACTTACGCCTTCAATCTACCCAACTGGGCCACGCTGGTCTGGATTCTTGCACTGTTGGGGCTCTCTATGGGCGCGAACCTGCGTGGCATCAGAATCGCCGGCCTGCTCCAGGACATCACGACCTACAGTCTGCTGGCCTTTATCATCGTTATTTCTCTGATCTCGCTTGGGCAGCATCATTTTCAATTGCGCTCGCCCTTTGACGCATTTGGTCATCCGGTCGATCTGATCAATGCTGTAGCCATCGGAGTCTTTGTGTTTTCCGGCTTCGAGTGGGTGACTCCGCTTTCTGAAGAGATCAACGATATCGGTCTGATTCCTCGCGGCATGTTTGTTTCCCTGGGCTTGCTGGGTATCTCTTACGCACTTTTTACGGTGGCAGCAAGCCATCTGCCAAATTTTCATAGCGAGCTCGTCACTTCGCCGGTTCCGCAGATGTTGCTGGCGAAGGCCGCACTTGGACAGGCCGGCATCTGGCTGATGCTGGCCGCGACCTTATTTACGGCGGTGATGACTTTTAACGGGGGCTTCGCCACAGCCTCGCGCTTTCTCTACGCGGCGGCGCGTGAGGATGTATTGCCTCCAATATTCGCGCGCATCAGCATCTCTTTTGCGGTGCCCTATGTAGCCGTGATCGCCCTGACCGTCTCCTCGGCAGTCGTTGCCATCCTGGTCTATCGCACCAATTTGTTCAATATACTCATCCTGGTAGGCGCGGTTCTGGAGGCTCTGATTTACACGATTGCCGGCCTCTGCGTGATCCTGCTGCGCCGGAAGCGGCCAGACACCGAACGCGCCTTCCGCATTCGTGGCGGACTGCTCTTTCCTTTGCTCACGGTGATTGTCTTTGGCCTGCTGGGCATCCTGGCCTCGCTGGGCATTGGCTCAAACGTTCTGCCTGGCCTGCCTCTGATCATCACTCTGGCGCTTATGCTCATCTCATCACTCTATGTCTTCCTGGTGATCCCTCGGTTGCGCGCGGCCGCTGCTGTCCGCCGTACCATGCGCCGGCGCCGCCCTCAGCGCGAGAGTACCCGTTCGGAAATCGGTTGAGGATCTTTTCACTGCCGCATAACCGCCAGGATGATCAGAGGACAATAGCTAGATTGATTGTTGTCAATTGTTGCGTCGCAATCCCCAAAGCAGAACGCTTTTCATGTCGAGCAGATTGCTCTTCTTCCTCACTCTACGAATCAGATGCCTGATAGTTGAGCCCGAAAGGTGGAGATGAACCGATTTCTTAGAGACATGCTATCTACCCAAATTGGACAGGCTATACTGGTTCCACGTGTTCCACCAGCCAGCTCAGGATGCCGGCCCGACTTCTCTCACCGAGAATGGTCTGGCGTAGTTCCTCGGCAGCAGACCGGGGTACGGGTGCTCCGTGGGCCAGTTCATTGCGCCGCTGGACAATACGCGCGTTGACAAAACGACCGAGCACGGCTTCAAAATCGGCGATGGGCCCGCCTGAGCGAGTAACACAATCAACAACCAGGTTCCAGTTGTGCTGATCGTCCCGGCTCCCAAGCAGACGATTTCTGTAAAGGTAATCCAACGTGCCCAGGGTCCATCCCTGCCTGCGACGGAAAATAAATTGTGTGGCATTGCGCTGATAGAGACGGCGGCGCGCTTCACATTCCAGAGCGCGGCAGTATTGGACGGCGGGAGCGGCCCAGTCGTCCAGCGTGCTCTCCTGGTATTCGTACCAGACATACTCGCCGCTGACCAGCATTCTGCGCGTGTCTTCTGCCAGCGCCCAGGCTTCCTGGTCCCAGTAGCGGTGGAAGATCCAGTTGCGAAATGTATCCTCAATGGCCCTGGTGCTGCCGCGCCGCGCCACGTATTGCTCAACCATGCGCCCTATATTGTCCAGCAGGCGGGCGCAGAGTTGATCCTTCTCGTCATCGTTCGCTTGTTGCAGAAGAAGCTCATAACGCGTGCGCAGACGCTGCGTTTCGTCCTGCAACTCGCCGCGTGTACTGACAGTGACAACGCGCGGCGGAAAGACGCCTGCCTGTCCAATTACATGGCAGAGTTTCCGATCAATCAAACAGTGCCGCTCTGTATGTACGAGGTCAAAGACGTGCTCGCCGATGTGGCGCTTGGGGCAGATGGCATTGTACTCGCGATTGACGCGGCCACTGGCATTGATGCCGGCCAGGTCAAGTGGTATCCCTTCGCAGACTGGTTGAGATCGATCCGGCAGGTGTAGGGCGGCGTGGTCCAGCACAGCGCGCAGGCGGGCGTGGATTTCTTCGCTGGTGCTTCGTCCGGGCGTCAGCTCACACAGCCGGATCTCCTGGTGCTGTTGCCAGCCGCCGGGGTGACGCTCGCCCTTCTGTTTTATCACACGGGCGAATGGATCGTCCGCGTGTTCCTCCAGCAGAAGTGAAGGGAAAAACAGAAGAACCTGGGGCGCTGAGATCAGGGTCATATCGGCCAGCAGCTTTTTCACTGGCTCATAGATCAGGTCTTTATGCGTTTTATCGCCAACATAATACTTGGCGTCGAGCACTACCGGAGGCTCACTCCAGATCACCTCGGCATCGCTTGCCTCCTGGGGAATGCGCAGGGGATGGAGCCGCTCGATGGTGTAATCGGGGCGCACAGCCGGGGCGCTTATCCAGGCTTCGGTTTCAACTCGCTGCCGGTTATAACGGAAGAGGAATGCACGCCTGTCCCAGGTAAAGCCGAACTGTAAGCAGTCACAGTCTACGCGAGTGTGTGCGAGGTCCAGAGCCTGCGCGCTGATCAGCATGTGCAGAAATTCCAGAGCGATCCACAGTTCATAGAGCCACGCCTCTAATTTGGGATCGGCGCGTCGACTGGCCAGAGTCGGGGCCGAAGACTCACCCTTTGCGCGCGTGCGCCCGACGCGCAGTTCTTCCAGGTGTTCCCACCAGAGCAGCAGATCGCGATAGGGGTTAGGACCGGGACGCAGATGTTTCTCTACCTCTGGGATCAGTTCTGCCATATCGACCTGCCGGGCCTCTTCAAGCAGGGTACGGGCATATGGCACGGCCAGTTCGCGCTCGATGCGCTCGTCTATGCCGGTCAACACCTCCAGTTCCTGTATGACCAGGCTCTCGTCGGCCATGTTCTCGTCAACGATGGCCTGTAATTCTTTGCGCGTCGCTAGCAGAATCGCCACGACCAGGAGATTTTCGCGGGTCAGGCTGTTGCGCTGGCGCAGGCGAGTTTCAAAGAAAAGCGGTTGAAGACCGGGAGCCTCGCGCAGGTTGCGTTCAAGCGTGCGCGTCCAGTCGATCTCGCCCTGAACCGGCGCGAACTCGCGTCGGCGGGCCGCATCGGCGCTCAGGCTAAGCTGGCGGCGGATGCGCGGCATGATGTCGTCCAGGAGCTCGTCGCACTGCACCAGCAGCTTGAGATAGCGATCATACTGCTGAAGAACCGGATGCACCGGTAGTTCGCTCCTGGCATAAAATTCGCGGAAGTTGCCACGAAAATAGCGCTGATCGTGCTGAAGCAGGAGGCGCATGACGCGCCGCTGCATATACTGCGACCAGCTGCGTTTGATCTCTTCGTTGATAGCTGCCATACTGCTTTTCCTTCAATCGCTTTTCATAAACCGCGCTCGCTGCGGTAGGTGCGCAGGCGGCGGGCGAATTGCGGCAGGGCCGGGCGCTCTGCATCCAGGTGAAAGACGCCGCGCAGGATCTCGCGCGCGATTTCAGGCGGGTCATCGCTGGCATTCATGCGCTCGATCTCGCGTTCATCGAGCCAGGGTGTCCCATCCTCGCGCACAACGGAGCTGAGCACTTCCATCTGCTCTTGCACGCGCCTCCTGCTGCTTAGCCTCAAATTGGCTAATTGTTCATTGTAGCGCTGAATGAGGTCTGCTTCACTATCGCCCCTGGCATACCAGTAGAGGACGTTCAATTCATACGGCATCAGGATTTGTAGCTGATC
>Ga0209061_1003708_pt1 | contig 16049 bp, 9 predicted proteins | sample Coa_R1_10_FD_187157 | JGI IMG/M metagenome (GOLD analysis project Ga0209061, IMG submission 187157) | Surface soil microbial communities from Centralia Pennsylvania, which are recovering from an underground coalmine fire - Coalmine... | ecosystem: Environmental > Terrestrial > Soil > Unclassified...
CTCAACCTGGGCCTCCGTTATGAGCTGAACACGGTGCCCACCGAGGCGCATAACCGCCTGCGCAATATCACGGGATTGCAAAATTTTAGCACTGCGCTTCTTGGTCCCTTTGGCGCGAATCTGTATAAGGGAGACCCCAACAACTTCGCGCCTCGCGTCGGGTTTGCATACTCGCCTCTAAAGCAGACCGTCGTCAGAGGGGCTTTCGGTGTTTTCTTCGATGCGTCGACCCAGCTTGCTGGCGAGCTCTTCTTCAACCCAGGGATTACCGCAGAAAACGTGATCTTTGGCCCCGGTCTCGCGCCTGGCGAGCCCGCCGCATATCCCATCAATCCGGCGCTTTTGCAGACCACTGTTTCTCCAAATCCGCCGTATACAACCAGCACCGTGATCGATCCTAACCTCAGGAATGCCTACACAGAGTCCTATACCTTTAACGTGCAGCAAGGTTTCGGAGCCTCTACTGTCATCCAATTGGGCTATGTCGGGAATGTGGGCCGCGACCTTTACAGGGAGAGGGTTCTGAATCTGTTGCTCAACGGGTCGACCGCCGCGCCAAATCCTAATTTCCCGACAGGTGGAATCAATTTCCTCGACAACAGCGCGGACTCAAGTTACAACTCGCTGCAGGCAAGCCTTACTGAGCGAATGGGACGAAGGTTACAGGGCACGATTGCATACACTTGGGCTCATTCGATCGATAATGTCAGCACTAACGGGGGCTATGGTTCAGTTAATTCAAACGTTTATCCCACAGACCCGCTGAACCTTGCCCTCGATCGCGGGAACAGCGATTTCGATGTCACGCAGAATTTGAGTGCCGGCTTCGCTTACGAATTGCCCTTTGAACGGCTGACTGCAATTTCAAGGGCAGTAAGTTCAGGTTGGAAGATAGACGGCCTTGTGTCTATTCACTCGGCTTTTCCATATACGGCGCTTCTCGGCTCCTCGACAGTGAACGACGGCGATCCAAACCTTGCTTCGGGAGAGCGACCGGACCCGATACCTGGCCAGCCCCTCTACGTGAGTTCAGGTGGCTTCTCGCACATCGCCAATGTAGCCGCATTCCAGTGCCCTGGCGGCGGAGCTATCGCGGCCGGGTGTCCGGTCAATGGAGTTTTTGGTTCTGTCGGGCGCAACACGCTACGAGGGTTTCCATTTCGTCAATTTGATTTCAATGTGGAGAAGGATTTCCCAATTCACGAGAGTCTGGGACTCGAATTCCGCATCGAGTTCTTCAACCTTTTCAACACGCCAAACTTTGCAAATCCCGCCAACGCCCTAACTTCCGCTCAATTCGGAGAGCCAGCGACAATGGCGGATTATAATTCAACTGGCATCGGCCAATTCTTCAACTCAGGCGGTCCCCGGAGCATTCAGTTGGCGCTTCGCCTGCATTTTTAGACAGTTAGGAGATTTTTTCATGCCTACTAGAGTTGGGTGTGCCCGTATGTTGCTGTTGGTCATCCTCTGGTGCTACATCTTGGTGTCAGCAAGCGTCAAGGCGACGACTCCGGTTTTTCGCAAGGGTGTGACGCTCGCCGGTGATCTCACCCAATACACCGCGAACAATTTCGCGGTTCTACAGCAAATCCTGAACACCGGAGCTGGCGTTATCGGTGTGAACCTCCCCTGGAACGCTGCAACCTCGGATTGCTCGGGCTGCGAGGCGGTCCGTCCAACGAATCCTAGGAATTGGGATGATCCTCAGTACGCGAATAGTCCTGCGGTTCAGGTAATGGATGCCATTACCAACTACATCGCACAGAATGGAAATGGTGCCTTTGTCGTAGGGATCACGTACGGAACGCCAGGATGGGCTGCCTGTCCGCAAGATCCAACCGACCCAAGCCTTCAACCCTACTATCCCCCGCAAAATGCTGCTGATTATGGGGACTTCATGTATGCCATGTCGGAGCGCTACAGCGGAACCCACACGAATGATAGCGGCGTGCCGATTGGTAAGATTCGTGATTGGGTAGTGTACAACGAAGTGAACTCGCCGGCGTGGTGGAAGAACACAGCCTGTAATACGCAGCATTACGATCCAGTCTATTATTACGGCGGCGTCCTGAATCAGGCTTACAACGCAGTCCACCATTTGCCCGCAAGCGCCAATGTGCGCGTCCTGGCGGGGGCATTCACTTCTTACGATCGAAAGGATTACCAAGGCGATCCGGGATTGCGCATTTCCACGGACTATGCCGACTGGGCCACGAACACCTCGAATAACGATGCCAACAATGCCTGGATCAGCCCAACCGATTTCGTGCAGGCCATGTATAACTACGGCGAGCAGTTTGACGCAATAGCCCTTCATCCGTACTCTCCGACCATCTATGGTGATCCATTAGCGCAGCCGCCAGCCGGTGCCATTAGCCTGGGCAACATCAGCACTTTGCTGACCCAACTCAGAACACTCTATCCAAACGGCCAGAATCAGCAATGGCACCTGGCCTTGACCGAATACATGCAGCAATCGTATTACGATCCTGAGAGCGATGGATGGGATCACGTCTCGGCGGTGCCATGTCCCAACTATTTCTGCGCGCAGACAACCGAAATTAATTTAAATTCATTTCTCCAGGATGACTATGGAACTAACGGGGCAGATAAGCCGTACGTTGATTATCTGATTTGGGCGATGTGGAACAACATTAATCCCTACGTCGGCGGGTTGGTTCGAGCCGATGGCAGCGACAAAAATGAGGGCCTGGGCTCTGGCAGCATCCGACAGACATTTACATCAATCCAGCCCTGAGTCATATCCGCGCGAGAATTTGCTCTAACGAAGAAGCTCGTTTTCAACTTGGAGACTGTAATAATTCCTTATCCATCCTGTGGTTTCTCTCCCTTCCTTGGGAGAGCTCTTCCCGCTGCATGATAGCATTAGCTTTTACTTACCTTTCCCACGTTAGGAAAATCCCTTCCCTTTCGTGAACTCCTCTCCGCAAATCAAACTGTGTTTTTTTGCATCGGGCACTCGGATCTAACACAAAAAACAGACCCTTAGAAAAAACCATATTTGGCATCTGAAGTGCCCTTGTGTTTCTGTTCTAAAGGTCAGCCAGTTGTTCAGGAAAAGCACAAACAGGAGAGAATTCCATTGAGAAATAAGAAGCGCAGCCTCTTATTATTGCTAGCAAGTGCTCTCGTTCTTTTGGGCACGCCCATCTATTCTTTGGCCACCACGGTTACAGTGAAGCTGACCGGCGTGAATGGCGCCACACAGGGTGGCGTCTATGCGGACCCCTATTATGGCACGATCAACAAGGGTTCCCAGGTTGTCCTGGTCTGCGATGACTTCAATCACGAGACGGATATCGGCGAGTCCTGGCAGGCGACGGTGTCAACCTTCGCCGATCTCAATTCTGTGAGGTTCAAGCAGAGCACACCCGAGCAGACGCTGCAAGACTATGAGGAAGCAGCCTACCTTTATAATCAGCTTTTGAGTCATCCTTCGCAGTACGGAGATATTTCATTTGCCTTGTGGGCTCTTTTCTCTCCCAATGCCAGGAATTCGTCGGGTTTTACTCCCAACTCGCAGAATTGGCTTAGCAAGGCCCAATTGCAAACCTTTTATGTCGGCGAGTTCTCAAATTTCCTCATTTTGACTCCTGTCAATCATGAAGCCAATTCACCCCAGGAATTTCTTACCACAACCGCGACACCCGAACCTGCCAGCGTTCTTCTTTTGATGAGCGGCCTGGCTGCTGTCTCTCTGCTGTGGAGGAAGAAGTTATTGGCCTAACATCGAGGCAGAATTCTGCCGCAAGATGCTTACGCCATAGGTTTGGGAGGGGAAGGAGCGCGCCCCTTTCGCTTCGGAAACCACTTCAAAGGAAAGGGGCGCGCTCCACAATGGGTTATGCGGTCCTTCGCCTGATCTGCTAGAATAAAGACATATCTCTTCTGCCGCCATCTGGGACGTATTGCGACTTGATGGTAAGGTAGGGAGACGAAAGGGATCAGGAAGGATTTCCCATGGCGACCTTAACGACCGGCAGAGAGGCTCCGGTTTTTGAGCTTGTCGGAATCGATGGAAACAAGTACAGCCTCAATCAGACGCTTACCCACAATCCAATCCTTCTGATATTTTTCAAGGTTTCATGCCCAACTTGCCAATTTACCCTTCCGTTTGTGGAAAGGCTTTACCGCCAAATCCGCGAGCGCGGGGGGCAAATCTGGGGCATCTCTCAAGATAATCCAGAAGAAAGCCAAAAGTTTGCCCGGAAATTCGGGATATCGTTTCCCATTCTCGTAGACGAGAAGCCTTACCTCGTATCCAGACAATATGGCGTGAAGTTTGTTCCGACCCTTTTCCTCATTGATAAAGAGCGGGCTGTTCGAGTCACCGGCGACGGGTTTTCAAAGACCGATTTGCTTGAGATTCATGGGGTTTTTGGGACGGAACTCGCCTTCACTCCCGCGCCTTTGTTTCGGCCTGAAGAGAAGATACCCGAGTATAAGCCGGGCTGAACGTCCAAAGGCTAGCTCCAGGTCAGGAGCATTGGAACGCTGTAGAAAGTTCGGACTAAGCGCCTTCCATGAGGGTTTTCGTGAGGGGGAAGAAGCGAACGCCAAAACCGTTGAATCCCGCTAAAGAGGCTCGGCGCCGCGCGCGTTTTGTTCTGGGCCAGGCCCCGCCAACTCTTGCTCATACCCCTCGCCAGGACAAACCGCAAAAACACAAAAAGCGAGATGCGGAGTCGATTTTTCAGGAGAATTCCCATCTGGAGCCTTGCTAAAGATATTGTTGTAAAAAGGTTGTCATTTCTTGGTCTTTATTATGGTAAACTTCGCTTCAGTTAGTGCTGGATTGATGATTTTTACTCTTTTAGTCTGAAAGAACATGTCTTGGGTGCTTGCGGGTCTCACTCTGATTGTGGTGGGCTATGTGTGCCGTCGCATATTGCACCTGGACCGGCGCTCGCAATGGCGGCGCGGCCTCATGCCCCTTTCCGCGGAACGCGAACAGATTTACCAGCCAGTCGCCCTGGAGATTGAAACCCAAACCGCCATTCTGGGAATCACTCTCAATGAAGCGCTTGGAGAGCGTGAGCTCGCGAATCAGGAGAATGCCTGGAGGCTGGTGCGCCTGGCTGTGTGCCAGTGGGACCGCCTGGCTGAAATTGTCACGCTCATGCTTCATGCCATTGCGGAAGACCTGTCCGCCTCGCGCTCCATCGTCGCGGTGCGCAGCATCACGACTAACCGCTTCAGGTCACGAGCGATGATTGAGTTCGTGGGCACGTGGGACTTGCTGGACCAGTTGATCTTTCGCTCCAAGCTCCGCTATCAGCTTCGTATTCGCATGCTGCGCCGCGCCATTGAAACGCTCACCGCGGAATTTCGAAGGAGCTACCGCTCTGCCGAGCGATCTTCGGAATCAGCCGATGAGATGTGGAACAATCTTGACCCTACGTTTCATGATTACGATCTCATCGTCAAGGAATCCCTGCTTGCCTTGCGAGCCTTTCTCATCGCCTTGCCTGATTCGGTCTTGCAAGACTTTGCGTCCAGCCTTAAAAGCGTTGTGACTCACAGCGTCCGGTCCAAGTCGGCTCCCGCTCCCCGCCAAGTGGAATTCTGATAGACTCGCAGATAACTCTAGTCCTCGACTCTGCTAATACCTACTCTTTCCATGCGTAAATGGGAATCCCCTCGTACGAGTCGGATACCCACCGTGGATCAAAACTCGATGTATGCCGTAATGGGAAGCGGCGCTTATTCCTGCGCACCATTTGCCAGCCGCTCAACTTCGGCGATTTGACGCTGGATTCTCTCGTCACCGGGACGAAGGGATGAGGCTTGATGAAGGAATTTCAGGCAACCGGAATAGTTCTTATTCAGACAGCGCTGGCGGGCCTGAATGAGGGCTTCATTGAAGAGAAGCTGAGCGGTGTCCGAGTCCTGCGGGTTAAGTCGGTGGGCGTGCTCAAGGGCTTGAAAAGCTTCTTGATCCTGCTTAAGGGTGTAAAGGGTTGCGCCTAATAGGGCCGATGATCCGAAGTATTCCGGCCGCAACTCAACCGCTTTGCGAAGCGGAGCGAGCGCCTCGGAATAGCGCCGAAGCCGAAAGTAGGTGAGTCCCAGGTTGTGCTCTGCCGCCCACGAATCCGGGTCTATCCGGACGGCTTCTTCGAGCGGCGGCAAGGCGTCATGATAATCGCCATGACGGCCGTAGATCATTCCGAGAAGAATGAGTTTATCCTGATCCATAGGATCAAAAATCTGCTGGCAAACAGAACGCGCCTGGTCAAGAGGTTGCGTATCCAACGCTCGGTCGCAAGCGATGGATAGCTTCGCGCCGTTCTCATAGTATTGGCGCAAACGCAGGGAGCGCGCATATTCTTTTTCGGCCTGTGATGTCTTTTTCTGCTTTTGGTAAAGCCGCGCCAGATGATCCGCCACCCGGAAATCTCGCGGATTCGCCTTTGCCGCCTGCAAAAGCCATTTTTCCGCTTCCGATAACATGCCTTCATTGAGATAGGCGGAACCTAAGTAATAAGTTGTGTCCGGGAATGGAGGCGAGGAACCGATTTTCAAGAGTTCTTGAATCGCCTGTTGATAATCTCCCTCCCTCAAGTCAAGCCGCCCGAGATAATAAGTGACCTCCGGATTCCCGGGCGCTTCCTTTTCAACCTGGTTCAACTCGGTTCTGGCTTCTTTGAGGCGAGCCAGCGCAAATTCACAGATCGCCAATTGATAGCGCGCCTGAATGAGGTGGGGATTTAAAGAGAGCGCTGCTTGGAATTCCTGCGCGGCCTCCGCGTAACGGCGGGTTTCAATATACTGGTAGCCCTTTCCGATGTAGGCTTCCGGGCTTGCAGCCGCAGGCGGGACGGTTGGGCGGGTTTGCAATGGCGCTGCCAAGGCGCCCGATATTGCAGCCCAGACCCCAAGGGAGGCAACGCAATGTTGAAGCCTCATAGGGGTATTCTACGCGCCGCGCATGCCAGCGGTCACCATGAGGAATGATCTTTCAATTCGTCGCAGGCTTCGCGTTTCATTGCGCCGTTTAAAAAATAAACTTCAGCGCAAATTGCATATTTCTTGGGTCAGTCTGAACGTTTGTAATCTGGCCAAAGGCGCAGCCCGCCTGATGAACCACATCCACTTCACCGTTCGGGCCGGGAGGCAGGCACCAGCCGGTGTTCGGCAACGCCAGGTTCTGGTGATTCAGCGCGTTGAACACATCCCAGCGAAATTGAAAATACTTGCTTTCGGTTAAGTGGAAATCCTTCATCAGTGAGGCATCCAGGTTCCAGAAGGCCGGGCCTCGAATCTGCGGAAGCACAGGGCCGGCGGTGCCGTAGAGATAGGCCCGAGGATCATTCGGATTGTAATTGGCCCAGAAAGTTTGATCGCCTCCGAAGGCCGGCAGAAACGCCGCCGGGTTGATCCAGTCATTGATCTGTTCCGCCTTGGTTCGGTTCTGACTGAAGTGAGGATTGCCCACCAGATCGCAGCGGGTCGTCACCTGGTTGCCGGGGCAGCTTATACTGAGCGGCAGCCCGCTCTCAGCGTTAAAGTTCGGGGTCACTTGCCAGCCGCCGAGCAGGACATTCACGATGCCTTTCCGGTTCAGGAACCGCCTTCCGGCTCCAAAAGGCAATTGATAAGTCGCGGCAAAATTGAATATCTGCGGAATGTCATAGGGAGCGACAGACCGATCTGCCGCCCGATCCAACGGGTTTTGATATCGCCCGCCAAAGACTCCCCCTGACTGGGCCCCTGCGCGCCCTCCAACGTTGCCGGGCCTGTTAAAGTGAATCGGATCGACCAGGCCTGACCCCAATTCGGAGGTCGCCGCGTTCACGATATTTTTCGAGTCGGTGTAAGTTGCGATGAAATTAAGCCCGTGAGAGAACTCTTTGCGAACGGTGATTTGCAGCGCGTTGTACGTGCTGGTTCCGTCGAAAGAAGTATTGTTTTGAAGAGCCGCTGTGGCGCCGTAAAAAGGATAGGGCTTTAAAAGAATCGTGAGCGGCAGAGTGGAACTTCCATAAATCTGCTGCAACTCAGCAGCCGTTTGTCCCGAATAGAACTGCGTGATGGGCACGTTGGCGTTAATGCCTGTTCCATATTTGCGCAGATCGCTGATGGGGATAAAGTTGAACTGGCGAAACTCTTCTCCCAGCAAATGTGTCCCGTGATTTCCGACGTAGCCGACGCTGACCATCATGTTGCCGGGCAATTGACGCTCGATTTCAAAATTCCACATCTCAATCGTCGGATCGTGAGACGGCGGCGTGAAAAACTGGATCAGACTGTTTCCAATCAAAGGCGCTCGGTTAGCCGCAGGGAATGTGCTGGGCAACCCGGAAAGGCTGGCCTTGCTCATAGGGGTGGGAGCGAACGGAAACGCCACGCATTGGCCGGAGAACGGCGCGCATTGACCTGGGTAGAAGCTATCGTTCCAGTCATATTCCTGATTCCAACCCGGAGCGTTGGCAGCCCCCTGACCCGGTTCGTTGAGGCCGTCATAGGCGTTGCTGTAGAAGATGTCATAGCCCCCGCGGATCACCGTCTTTCGATCGCTGAAGGGCGCCCATGAGAAATTGATTCTGGGTCCGAAGTCCGTCTTGTTGGCCGGACTCAGACTGCTGCCGCCTCCGGGCCAGCCCGGCCCGCCTTGATAAATCACCATGCCCGGCAGCCCCGTGACTGAGTTCATGCAGGTCAGGCAGAAACTCGACAGCGGCGTTTGTAAGGTCGAAAACGGGGTAAAAAGCTCATATCGCAAACCGTAACTCAAGGTAAAATTCGGCCTGATCCTGAACTCGTCCTGGCCATAAAATCCCCAATAGTTGAATCGTTCCGTTGGCGACCACATCACGCCGTAAGAGCTGTCACGATTCGAGTTTGAAACGGCGCCCATCATAAATTGGGCCAGGCCGCTCGCCCCAAGGGCGGTAGAGGGGTCTTGCACCAGTTGTCCGCTGAAATTCAAACCCAGCGGAAAGCCGCTCTCGTAGAAATTCGACTCATGGCGAACCATAAACCCGGTCTTCAGAGTGTGGCGGCCCATGATCTTGGTGATGTTGTCGAGAAGCGTGTATGCCTGAGCCCCCTGATTCATGTTGGTCCAGCCCGTAGGCCCGAATGAAAGAAAGCTCTGCGGAGTAGACATCGAAAAGTGGGGGATGGGGAAATACTTGTTGCTGGGCAAACCGATGGGCGCCAATTCCTGCTCTACGCCAAGCTGGTCTGTGATGCTGTTCGGATAAGGAAGGCTGGGATGGGTGCTCAGGAACTGGCGGCTGAAGCTGAGGCGAAATTCGTTCAGCAAGGTGGACGTAAAGACGTAATTGTTTCCGAAAGAAATAATCGTGCTCCCTTCGCTGAAGGGATAGGACGATTCAGCTCCCACCGAGTCCATGGGAAAGGTGGGGCCGGTCCAGGGAACCCGATAGTTGTTGTACCTCGCTGGAGCAAAGAGCCATTCGCCAAAGAACGAGCTTTTATCGCTCCACTTTTCGTCAATCTTGAGTGAAATATTCTGCGAGTCCTGGCTGCTGCCGACTCCGGCCAGATAATTCTGGCAAATCTTGTATGCGCCGCCTGTCGCCAGAGAACAGGTGCTTAATGGGTTGTTGTAGTTGGGGAGCGGGAAAGAGTTGATATAAAACATGGCGTACGGGTTCAGCATATTCGCTGGAATTTGCGTGGAAAAATTGCAGGTCTGGATTCCGGCAGCGGACCCCGCCTCGACCGCTGCGTTGTGGCACCCCATGGCGCCATAGGGATTTCCGGGAGCCGGTGAACCGAACGCCACGCGGTCGAACAAACCGGTTTGGGGATCCGGTCCAACCGTGGAGTATGGATTCCAGATTCCAAAGGCTGCGGCGTTAGGGTCTTCGCTAAAATCGCCCTGCCGCATCAAAGGAGTAGGCACGGTGTAAACATTATTATTGAGATCGTGAAGAACGCTGGCATCCTCGGAAAAGAAGAAAAAGGTCTTGTCCCGGCCATTGTAAATATGGGGGATATAAACCGGCCCGCCAATCGTTCCTCCGAAGTCGTTATAACGGATTTGCGCTTGAGGGATGATCTGGCCTGTGGAGCTGATCGAGGTGAATGGATTGCGGGCATTAAAGTAACTGTTTTGCAGGAATTCATAAACGTCTCCGTGCACCTGGTTGGCGCCGGACTTGAGCACGACGTTGAAGATGGCCCCGCCCGTTCGTCCATACTGCGCCGCGAAGTTATTCGTCACCACCTGGAATTCGGAGACCGCGTCCGGTGAGGGGTTAACCGCCATGTTCTCGCCAATCCCGGACAAATCGAGATTGCCATCCAGATACCACGCGTTAGCGCCCGCCTGTCCTCCATTCACGGAAACATTGGAGCCCTGAACGTGTTCGGGGTCCGGGAACGAACCATAAGCGCTGTTGAATCCAAAAAGCGTGCCCGGCGGGCCTTCCACGTTGTTCACGCCCGGCAGTAGGTTGACAAGCTGCTGCAAGTCTCGCCCTGCCAGAGGGACGCTCTGCACGGTGGTCGAAGAAAGGGTGGTGGAAGCGTTCGAGGCGCCAGTCTGAATGAGCGGCGGCGCGGCTGTGATCTGCACCATCTGCCGCGATTCTCCCAGTTTCAACTGCGCGTCCTCCCGCAATACTTGAGCCGCAATGACCTGAACCTGATTCAGTTCCAGCGGCGAGAATCCCGTGACGACAAACTGGATTTTGTACCGTCCTGGCACGAGATTCTCGGCCCGATAATATCCCGCACTATTGGTCTTTAAAAATTGTGACACCCCGGTTTCGAGGTCCGTCACCGTGACGCGAACGCCCGGCACCACCGCCCCCTGCGGATCGGTCACCGTGCCCTCGATCACGCCGCGATTCAACTGCGCATCAAGAGGGCCGGCACAGAAAAGCGCTGCAATCAGAAGCCCTATGCCAAGCTCTTTGAATCTGAAGCTCATCGTTCCCTCCCTGTCCCTCCCGGAGAATGAAAACTCGGGCGCATCGCATGCGCCGGACGACTTGCGCTTCAAAGCGCGCCTTAGAAAAACCTGATTTAGTTTTCCAAGTATTGAAAGATATTTCCGCAAAAATTATAGCTCAGCGAAAAGAATTGTCAAGCGCAAACGGGATAGGTGTCACGGCAAGCTGTTTCAAAACTCTTCAGACAATCAACAGTTTGGTGAAAAGCCCGCCCAACTGTCATCCTGAGCGTCCACTTGTCATTTTGAGCGGAGCGCAAGCGAAGCGAAGAATCCCCGTATTTAGCGAATTTTACAAATACAGGGATGCTTCGCGGAGTTGACCCTGAATGTCCGCCAGCCGGTTGGCTGGTCCATAGTGCCCGAAACTTCCGCTTGCCGCTACACAGAATCAACAACTTACATGAAGTTTCTGGAGAGCGAAGCTGAAGGTCTCAGCATGACAGCCCTTGGGGGGGTTTTAAGTAGGCGAACAGATCTCAACAGATGGCAGGCGTCCCAGGGCGGGCGATTCAGGAAATCGGCGCGGCAGAGGCATCCCGCGCGCGCTTTCGTTCCTCATAGACGGTAATCAGCAGTGTGCTGGCCAGCACGAGAATGCCGCCCAGGATCATGAAAGTGGTCAGGCGTTCGTGCAGCACAAGAGCGGCAATAACCACACCGAAAAAGGGGATCAGGTAGTTGCAAAGGCCCGCTTGCGTTGCGTCCAGTCGCGTCAGCACGTTCAGGAAAATCACCATCGACAGGAGATACTGAAACACGGCAAGCGCCGCCAGACCGAGCCATACGACCGGCGTAAAGTGGGGCAAATTCAGGAAGCTTTGGGGTTCGCTGTAAAGGGTGATCGGCAGCATGAAGAGAAAGACGGCGTAATAGCTGTAAAGCAGAACCTGGAGAGGCGAAAACCGTCCCAGCATTTTCTTGCTGTAGGCGTTGTAGAAGGCGCTGCCATTGACGCTTAAAAAGATCATGATATTGCCAAAAAGAAACTTGCTGTTATGAAAATTAAGCTGGCTCCAGTCGATTCCTGAACACTCCAGGACGCCGGCGATCGCAAGGATGAAGCTGATCCAACGGACAGCCGTCATCCGTTCGCCCAGGAAGAAATAGGCCATGATCGCGGTCGAAACCGGCAGCACCAGCATCAGCAGCGCTGCGTTGGAAGCCAGCGACAGTCGCACGCCCCAGGTGATAAAAAGCTGAGCCACCACCTGCCCACAGACGCCCAAAAGAACAAACTCGCCAATCTCCTTGCGGCTGATTCCTGCTTCTTTTTTTGCAGCAGTTTGGCGTTTCTCCCATTGCACGATCGGGATCAGCAGGATGGCCGCGACCGTGATCGGGAAAAAGGTGGCAAATACGGGTCCCATTTGTTCCTGGACGATCTTCACCAGCACAAACTGGCTGGCCCAGATCAGATTGCAAACGAGCAGCAAGATCCAATCTCGAAGTCGAGAACCCGAGAGCACGGCAACCTCTGTCTCTAAAGCGGCGATTTTAGCCCAGTATCTGAAAAGCGCTTCAAATAGTAATATGGGCTGCTGAAAGAATCATGAAAGTGCCAGATCAAAGCGAAGATGTCAACAGTTTTCGATCACCCGGCGTTGTGCGCGACTGCGCGGAAAGGGCGGGGCCGTGGCTCTGGCAGGCTGCTAAAAACTCCTGGAGTCTGTCATTCCGAGGGGCCGAAGGCGACGAGGAATCTCATAAGTCTTCTATTTGCAAATCGAGGTCCCTCGCGGAGTTCACCCCGAGTCGAAATACAGGGATTCTTCGCTGCCGCTCAGAATGACAGGCAAAGGGCTTGGAATGACGGCGTCCGCAACCGTTTTTCACCTGCCTGGAGCTCAAAGCGGACCGTCGGCAGGCTTGCAAAATTCTGCGATTAGAAGTAAAGTCCGATTTCTATTTTCCACAAATCGAAAGGAGTTTCTGAATAATGTCTCTGGGCAAAACAATCAAATGGGCCATCGCTTTCATGATTTTCATCAGCCTGGGGAGCCTTTGCCTGCCACAACAGCCGAATCATTACGTTAATGCTCAGCTTCCCTGGCATCAGGCGGTGCTGGACTCGCAAGGCCGCCTCCTGGCGTGGTACGGGCCTGAGAAAAACCTGGGGTATGACCACGTCGTGAGGCTTGCATGGAACTTCATCGAGCATACGGCGCCGATCGATCCGAAAGTGGGGGTAAAAGTGTATTTGATTAACGCTGTTTTTGATCCTCATACGCTGCTCGGAATCAACTGGCAGCATGATCCGGCCATGCTGTATGCCACTTTTGTGGACTCTTTGGCAGGGTGGTACCCGTACTCTGGCGATGAGGATGCCGTCAAAACAGTGCAAGCCATGCTCGACTATCAATTTGCCCATGGGACAACGCCTTCCGATTGGGACTGGCCGAATGTGCCTTTTTCCACCTCCTGCAACAACAGCGCAAACTATGGGCGCTGTCTCCAGGATATGCCTCAGGAATTCTATGGAGGACTCGGAACGGACAAAGTGGGCGAACTGGGAACCGGATATGCGCTCTTTTATGAAATGACGGGTGAGAAGAAGTATCTCGAAGCAGCCTTGAACTGCGCGAACGCGCTTGCAAAGCACGTCCGTCCGGGCGATGCAACCCATACGCCCTGGCCCTTCCGGGTGGACGCGCGCACGGGAGCGGTGATTGACGGCGAAGAATATGGCGGCATGACCGTGGGGCCGGTCAGGTTGTTCGATGAGATGATTCGTCTGAAGGCAGGCGACACCGCAAGTTTTCAAAAGGCGCGCGACATGGCCTGGAGCTGGATTTTGAAGTACCCCGTGCACACCATGCATTGGAGCGGGTATTTTGAAGACGTTCCGAAGAATATGGATAACGTCAATCAGACTGTGCCGACCATGACGGCCTACTACATCCTCAAGCATCAAGATCCCGCCTCGGTAGATCCCCATTGGATGAGGGACGTGGGCCGCATCATCGACTGGACGCGCGAGCGCTTTGGGCGAGGGCCTTACTTTGGCGCGTGGGGCGTCGACGAGCAAGGGGAGCCCCCGGATTACTACGGATGCTGTTCGCGTGCTGGCCTTGGCAGCGACAGCTCGCGCTGGGGCGCGATCAATGCCATGTATTACGAAAAGACAGGAGACGCGCAATCGCGCGAGAACGCCTTCCGCTCGCTCAACTACGCCACCTATTTTGCCGCTTCCGACGGCAGGATTTCCTGCTGTGGCCAGGGATTTGGCGGGCAATACTGGTTCAGCGACGGATACGGTGATTACATCCGTCACTTCATGTGGGCCATGGCGGCTATTCCGGCGTTCGCCCCAAAGGGCCAAAACCACTTGTTGGGATCAAGCTCGGTGGTTCAGAAAGTCAGCTATGGCGACCAGAGCGTGGCCTACCGGACTTTTGACCGGGAGGCGAGAGAAGTGTTGCGACTTCACTTCAAACCCGTGCAGGTGACGGCGGGCGGAGTGGCCCTTCACGAACGACAGGACCTGAAAAGCGAAGGCTACACGATACAGCCTCTGGGCGGGGGCGATTATGCCGTGCGCGTGCATCACGTGAATTCGAATGAGGTCAGCATCAAAGGCTGAGCGAAAGACGGGGATTCTTCCGCCTCGCTTTACTCGGCGTCAGAATGACAAGCGAAGGACCCGGAATGACAGAATCCAGAATTGTTTTTCAGCAACCTGTTATAGGTTCCATCAGGCAAGGAGTCCAAACATGCTTAAAAGGCTGGTCGTAACCATATTCATGATCGCGGGCCTTGCTTTGACGCTGCCGATTTGGGCGCAAAGAGCGCCCGCTCAAGAGTACGTGAACGCGCAACTTCCCTGGGATACGCCCGTGGTTGACGGGCAAGGGAAGCTCCTGGCATGGTTCCACCCCAATGAAAACCTTGGCTATGACCATGTGCTGCGGCTCGCCTGGAACCTGCTCGAACATCTGCCCAACGATCGGCGCACCGGAATGCCAGCCTATCTGAATTATGCGGTCTTTAACGCGCAGACGCTTGAAGGTTCGCTCCACGGTTCGGCGCAGAACAATCCTGCGAGCATGTTCGGACAATTTGTGGATTCCGTGGTGGGCTGGTATCCCTACTCGGGGGATCAGACCGCTGTGGCTCTTGTCCGCCGCATGCTCGATTATCAGCTCGCCTACGGGACAACCCCGGCAGATTGGGAATGGGCGCAGGTTCCCTTTGCGGATGGCTGCAACGGCGCGAAGATTTATGGCGGGTGCATGACCGATATGCCACGGGATTATGTTGGCGGCATTGAGGTCGATAAAGTCGGTGAACTCGGCATCGGCTATGTGTTGTTTTATGAGATGATGGGAGACCGTAAGTATCTGGACGCGGGAATCCGTTGCGCAAACGCGCTGGCAAAGCACGTCCGGCCCGGAGATGCGAATCACACTCCCTGGCCTTTCCGGCTGGACGCTCGCACGGGCCAGGCAGCCGGCGGCAATATGTACGGCGGCACCGAACAATACGGCGGCATGATTGTGGCGCCCGTGCGTCTGTTCGCTGAACTGATCCGCATTCACGAAGGGGACGTAGCGGCCTATCAGAAAGCGTTGAGGCTGGCGTGGGACTGGATTCGGAATTATCCCATGAATACGCGCAGCCCGGACTATGGCAAGTGGTCGTGTTATTTCGAGGATGTGCCTTATGATCCAGAGGACGTGAACCAGGCGGCTCCGACCATGACAGCCTATTACATCCTGAGCCAGCCGGACCCCGGCTCGGTAGACCCTACGTGGAGAGAAGATGTCGGCCGCTTGATTGATTGGGTGCGACGCACGCTGGGCGTAGGACCTTTTCTGGGCGCGTGGGCGATCAACGAACAGGGGCATCGCGAAGGCGGCTGGGGTCCGGTGACCGAGCGCACCTGGTGCTGTTCACGAGCGGGGCTGGCCAGCGACACGTCGCGTTGGGCCGCCATCAATGCCATGTACTACGAGAAGACCGGAGATGTTCAGGCCCGCGAAGACGCTTTCCGCTCGCTCAATTACGCCACTTATTTTGCGGATTCACAGGGCCGGGTGGCTTGCTGCGGTGTAGACTACGGTTCATCGGGAACCTATGCGTACTGGTTCGATGA
>Ga0209061_1003709_pt1 | contig 16043 bp, 10 predicted proteins | sample Coa_R1_10_FD_187157 | JGI IMG/M metagenome (GOLD analysis project Ga0209061, IMG submission 187157) | Surface soil microbial communities from Centralia Pennsylvania, which are recovering from an underground coalmine fire - Coalmine... | ecosystem: Environmental > Terrestrial > Soil >...
CCACACGCTTGATGGAATCGATACCCAAATCAGCATCCAGGGCCATATCCAATTCCAGCATCTCCGCCGGATAACCGGTCTTCTCGGCAATCACCTCTAGCAGGATGGTTTCGATGTGCTGCTCCACGACGACCGGCGCCGGCGGTGTTGACGGCGCCGATTGCGGCGGAGCAGGTGACGCCACGGGCACAGGAACAGGCACTGGCATGGGCATCGCTTGCGGCGACGAGCTAGGGGGCGCTGACTCGTGACGAGTCGGAGCAGGCGACGGCGCGGCGAGGGGGGTAGGACCGATCGGCAGACCGAGCGAGGCTTGCAACAACCGCTGTTGCTGTTCGACAAGGAGCTGCACCGTACGCTGGGCGGCATCCTGGCCGTCGAGAAATTGACGGTGCAGTTGGGCCGTCTGTTCCTGCAGGCGTTGCAAGGCGGCGAGGCTGTCGCGCGTCATTTGCAAGGCTTGGGCGAGAGCGGTACTGTCGGGAGGATTAGGTCCGTTCATCGTCGGCTTGGGAGTTCCGTTCATTGAAGGTCGAGGTTCGGTACGTTTCGGTTTGGGCTTGACGTAGTTAGCGCCGCAGAGCGGCACCAGGAGGGGGCGTTTGGGAGAATCGGCCGGCGTTTGCGGCAGCGGTGCATCGGCATCCCAGGCGGAGAGCTTCACTTCGTGGCCCCGGGCGGCCAGATGCGCCAGGCAGCAGGCCAGATCACACATGCCGGAGCGCTGGCCGTTCGAGCTATCGAGCGCCAGCGCCTCATGATCGCGGCCTTGCAGAATGGCGGACACCAGGCCGGTCAGGCGACGGCCGGGGCCGACTTCAAGGAAAATGCGAATACCGGATTCGTAGAGGCGCTCAATCTCCCGGACGAACTCGACAGGCCTCGCCAGCTGGCTGGCCAGGAGATCGCGGGCGGCGGCGGCGCCATCCGGATACGCTTGGGCAGTGCTGTTGGCGAAAACAGGCATCGTTCCAGGAAGAAACTCGATCTCTTCCAGAGCAGTGCGGAATGGCTCGGCAGCTGCAGCTACCAGCGGACTATGGAAGGCTGCGGATACGGCCAAGCGCTGAACAGGAATTTTCCGTTCGGCAAAGGCAGCTGCAGCGCGCTCGATAGCCGCGGTTGGACCGGACAGTACCGTCTGCTGGGGAGCGTTTTTGTTTGCCAGAGTGAGATCGAGGTTTTCGGCACGAAGGACAGCATGAATTGTTTCTTCCGTTGCTTGCACGGCAAGCATGGAGCCTTCTGTACCGGCGACATTGGCCATGAGCCGGCCGCGCAGACGGGACAGGCGGAAGAAATCATCGGGTTTCAGGCGGCCGGCAGCACACAGGGCCGTCAATTCGCCGTAGCTGTGGCCAGCGGCGGCATCCGCGCGAACACCGAATAGTTCGAGGATGCGCCAGGCACCAAGGGAGACAGCCCCCAGAGCAGGCTGGGCGATGTCGGTAGCACGCAGCGCTTCTTCATTGGCGCGGCGGTCTTCAGCAGTGAACGAAATTAATGGATAAATACGATCAATTAAATGTTTTGGTTGCGCTTCGAGCTGGCACGCTTGAGCCAAGGTATCGTGCAAGGCCGGGAAGCGGCAAGCCAGCTCCCGCAACATGCCGGGATATTGCGCCCCCTGTCCGGGGAAGAGTATGGCCAGTTTTCCGGCGCGTGGGCCGCGACAGAAGAAAATGCCCTCGGCGCTATTCGCACTCATCCTCGACTCGCGGCTAACCAGAGAATGCGCGCGCTCCAGCAAGCGTGCGACATCGGTACGGTCGCGCTGAATGACGAGAAGCAACCGGCATTGGGCTGCCGCATTCCATGTCTGGCGTGTCCGGGCAGCGCGGGCGCGAAGGTCCGGCCATTCGAGGTTTGCCGGCCATTGGCTCAACTGTTGTTCAATCTGCCGCGGCGTCGTTCCCGTGAAGGCGAGAATTTGCGTATCGCCGTCCCAGTCGATCGCTTCCTTGTGCGGGCTGGCTTCTTCGAGGACACAGTGAAAATTGCTGCCACCGAAACCGAAAGCGCTGACGGCGGCGCGGCGCGGATGCTGCGGCGACGGCATCCACGGCCGGGCTTCCGTGTTGACGTAGAACGGGCTATCTTCAGATTGAAGCGGCTCGATCGGCTGTTTGACCTTGAGCGTCGGCGGCAGCACCTTGTGATGGAGAGCGGCGACAGCTTTGATGAGTCCGGCGACGCCAGCTGCTGCCTTGGTGTGGCCTATTTGCGATTTTACCGATCCCAGAGCACACCATCTCTCAGAACGCTGATGCGACCGCGCTTGCCTCTTTGCGGCGTCATATACTTCAGTCAACGCGGCTACTTCCGTAACATCGCCTACGCGCGTGCCGGTGCCGTGCGCCTCGACCAGTTCGATTGTATCGGGGGTCACCCCGGCAAGCTGATACGCCTTGCGGATGGCCTCGACCTGTCCGGCGGCGCGGGGAGCGTAGATGGCATTGCCCCGGCCATCACTCGACGAACCCAGGCCGCGCAAAACCGCATAAATGCGGTCGCCGTCGCGCTGTGCATCCTCGAGACGTTTCAGCACCACCATGCCCAGCCCTTCGCCGAGAATGGTGCCGTCGGCGCCGGCATCGAACGGCCGGGCATCGCCCGTCGGCGACAGCGCCGGCGTCTTGCTGAAACACATGTACATGAAAATATCATTGAACGTATCGACGCCGCCGGTCAGCACCATGTCGGCCCGGCCCGTTGTCAATTCCAGGCAGGCCAAGTGGAGTGCGCTCAGCGACGAGGCGCAGGCGGCGTCGACAATGCAGTTGGTGCCGCCCAGGTCGAAGCGATTGGCGATGCGTCCAGCCACCACGTTGCCCAGCAGGCCGGGAAAGGAGTTCTCTTGCCAGCTGATATAGGAATCGCTGATGCGCTGCACCACCTCTTCCGCGATGTTTTCCTCCACACCGGCCTCGCGCAGCGCACGCCGCCAGATTGGATGACCGAGCCGCGCGCCCAACGGGATCACCAGTTCCAACGTGCCGGTGACACCAAGGATAACAGAGACACGGCTGCGATCAAAAGACCGCTCTTCAGCGTAGCCAGCGTCGGCCAACGCTTGTTGCGCCACTACCAAGCCGAGCAGCTGAGAGGTATCGGTAGCTTCGAGACTGTTAGGCGCGATGCCGAAAGCGGCGGGGTTGAACGGCGTGGCATGCAAAAAGCCGCCACGCGCCGTGTAAATGCGATCGGGCGCTTTGGGGTCGGGGTGGTAGTAATCCTCCGGTCGCCAATGCGTCGGCGGCACATCGGTAATGGCATCGACGCCGCCCTGAATCCGCGCCCAGTACGCGCTCAGATTATCGGCCCCGGGAAACAGGCAGCCGATGCCGATGATCGCCAAAGGAGTTGCCGAATCTGCCGTGCTCAAACCATTGTCCTCAAACAAGAGTCACCACGAATCATACAAATAACACCAATAAAGGACGAAAGAGAAAAACGGACTCTGTTAATTCTAATTTTCCTCATTCCCAAACAGAGTTTGGGAACCAAGATTGAACCAGGATGGAAAACGGACTCTGTTAATTGCTTTAGGTCTTCTTCTTTTTTATTCGTGTTATTCGTGTGATTCGTAGTTAGTTCCAATCAGCGCTTGGATTGTTTCCAGTTCCAGGGGTGTCACCCGCGACCACGCGCTCGGCAATGGCAAGCCCTGGCTGCGTAGCGTCTGCACGCGCAGCAACACCGCCGCTCCGTATAGGATATTGAAGGCGACCGTAACGACGCGGCGATGGCGCGGCTGTTCGAGGAAAGAACCTTTGGACCATTCGTTGAACGCGCCCATCGCCGGGCCGCACCATACCTGATAATCGAGGCGGCGCGTTGGGTCGCCGGCATTGGCCCAGCGCGAGGACAGGCCAAGATACCAACGAAACACGAGGGCCATTTTATGTTTGGCGTCGCGGTTGGCACGCTCTACTTGAGCCGGGTCACGCTGGAGAAAGAAAGCGCGTGTTTGGTCCCAGATTTCCGCCAAGGGCGCCCGAAACAGATTCTTTTCGATATGAGCGCGTTCGGCCGCAGGCAGGGCTTCCAGGCTGGGATAAGTCCGGTATAGTTCGTAGAGCTTGGCGGCGCGCATGGCGAACATAGTGCCGCGCTTCAGGACTTGTACTTTGACGCCCATCTCAAACATATCGGCAGCGGGGGCCATGATCGTATCGGCTTGCTCGGCCTGAGCGAGCATTTCGCGTACCGCATCCGAGCTGCCGGACTCGACGCACGCCTGATTGACGGAGCCGGTCAACACGTAGGCGGCCCCCATCGCGAAAGCGGCGGCAGCGGATGCCGGCGTTGCGATGCCGCCCGCTGCACCGACACGCAGCGGCACCTCGTAGTCGTACTGTTGCTGCAAACGATCGCGCAAGGCAATCAGGGTCGGCACCAGGGTGATGGCGGGGCGATTATCCGTATGTCCGCCGGAGTCGGCCTCGGCCGTTACGTCCTGGGCCACAGGAATACGAGCAGCAAGGGCAGCTTGTTCCGGGGTAATATCGCCTTGACGGACCAACTCTTGCAGCATGCGCTCGGGTGGCGGAGCAAGAAATTTCGAGGCGACTTCTACACGCGATACTTTGACGATGATGCGATTGGGCACGATGATTTGGCCCGACGGATCGCGGCGGATGCCGTGGACCCGATAGCGCACCACCGGCAGCGTCAAATCGAGAAATGCCGACGCCTCCACGAGCCGAACGCCGCGGCGCAGGTACAAATCGACGAGGGCGCGTTCCAAATTCGGCTCAGCCGGGCTGTGGATGAGGTTGAAACCGTAGGGTATTGCGCCCAGGCTTTTCTGAATACGCTCGATAGCGGCTTCGACGGTTGGTAACGGCAAGCCGGCAGCGCCAAAGAAGGCCAACATGCCGGCCTGGCCCATCGCTTCCACGATGTCGGCTGAGCCGATCCCATTGGCCATCGACCCGGCGAGATACGGATAGCGGATGCGGTAATCGGCGCAGAAAGTCGGATCGCCGAGATCTTCCAGACGGCAGGCAGGAGCATAAGCCATTCGTGCCCCTGGCGGCGGCGCGGACCAGTCCTCGGCAGGCAGCAGGGTGTAGCGGCCAGCGCTTTCGAGAAGGCGGATGGGCCGGCCGAGGGCGCGAATCGCGTCGTGGATGGCCCGTGCTTCATTCATGGAGGAACCCCATCACCATGCAGTCAGTCTTGTGGCAGGTATGGGGGATTATGATAGGGGTTGAATGGCGATCCGCCAGCGTTGCTAGCCCGTAATGCATCTTCGGTCTGCTCCGGTCCCTTTTTCGGCGGCCCTTCCGTAGCTCAGGCATCCTGGCATGCATCAACTGCCGGAAGGTGAGAACGGCACACCTTGCAAGGCACGGGGACAGCATGCCCTGCAAGGCGCGCCGTTCGCCTTTAGTCGCTAAAGGCGAACGGACTTTTCCCTCCCCCCTTGTGGGGGAGGGTTGGGGTAGGGGGGACACCACTCCAGCCCTCCCTCATGAGGGGAGAGGAGGTTTGGTCCGGTAGCTCTAATCACGGTGGTCTATCCACCCGCCCGCTTCCTCGCGCACCAGCGTCGTCAGCGCCGCAATCCAGGCCGGATGAGCGTTCAGGCACGGACAGCGGTGCAATTGCTCGCCGCCAGCGTGCTGGAAGGCTTCGCGAGCTTCGCGGCCAATCTCATCGATGGTCTCCAGGCAATCGCTGGTGAATCCCGGCATAGCCACGAAGACGCGGCGGATGCCTTGTTTGGCCAGCCGTACCAGCGTCTGTTCGGTGTATGGCTTGAGCCATTCCTCGCGGCCAAAGAGGGATTGAAAGGTCTGCGTCCAGCTGTGGCGTGGCCAGCCGAGCCGTTGGATCAATCCCGCTGTGGTCCGTTTGACGTGCGTGGCATAGGGATCGCCGCTCTGAGCATAGCGAATAGGGATGCCGTGAAAACTCAGCAGATAATGCTCTGGCTGCCAGCTCAGACGAGCCAGTTCGTCGCGGATGACAGCAGCCATCGCATCGAGATAGGCGGGATGTTCGTAATACGGCGGCACGATTCGCAGTGCTGGCACGCGCCGCTCGTGCATCAGCGCCCGAAACAACACGTCCGTAGCTGAGGCCGTCGTGGTCGCTGAATACTGTGGATACATCGGCAGCACCACGAGGCGATCGACGCCGCGCTCAATTAGTTCATGCACGGTCGCGGCCAGCGGCGGATTGCCGACTTGCATGCCGAAAGCTACCGATACGCCGGGCAGGGTCTTTTGCAACTCTTCCGTCTGCCGGCGTGTCCAGTACAACAGCGGCGAGCCGGTAACAGCATCCCAGATGCGTTGATACTTGGCAGCAGATTGTCGCGGCCGAAACGGCAGGATGAATAAGTTGAGAACGAACCACCATTTCAGACGCGGCGCATCTATGACGCGCGGATCGCCAAGGAATTGACGGAGGTAACGCCGTAGTGCCGGCACCGTGGGGGCGTCGGGCGTGCCGAGTTGGATGAGGAGAACGCCGGTGCTCATGAGTGCGTAGTCCATAATCTGAGCCGCGATCGTAAGGGAGCGGTTGGGGATGCCCTTCCCTTACGGTCGCGGCTCAAATTACGAAGACGAATTAGCCCTTCTTCTGGCACTCAGGGCCTTCTTGAGGATCCTGCTTCTCGGTAATGTGGCCGGTGCCGCTCTCTTTGAGGGCGGCAGAGCGTTCGGCGTTAAGCGCTGTAAAGCTGGCCCATTGAGACGGAACGTTGGCCTCGGCGAAGATAGCCTCGACCGGACATTCGGGAACACAAGCTTCACAATCGATGCAGTCAACGGGATCGATGTAAAGCATCTTCTCGTCCTGGTAGAAGCATTCCACCGGGCAGACGGCCACGCAATCCGTATACTTGCAGTCGTAGCACGGCTGGCAAACAGTGTGAGTCATTGCAATCGGTCCTTTCTGCTGGTTTCGATCTACGGCCGGCCCTCAGGCCTGCTGTCACGCTGGATCGAATACCTCATCGTATCCATACCAAGTGAAAAGGCTTCTGTCCAGAAAATTACTCGGGTATCCCTCTTGATTTTGACAGGGAGGAGGGCTTACGGGCCAGGACTCTTTTCCCTCTCCCAGCAGGGGGGAGGGAGGGGAAAAACCCTCCTCGGGGGCTAGCGCAACCCCGCTCGCCAAAATCGAGAGGGCCACCCCATCGGAAAAAAGCCTTTACAAGCGCTCTTGAGCTTGTTATATAATGCGAGCTATACGGCAGGATGCCGGTTGAGTTGATGTAAGGTTGCAGATCGGATTTAGGAGAGCGAGCTGTTCGGTCCCGAGGGACGAAATTCCCTTCCTTTTCAGCGTTTTTCGACGGCGTTTCACTCCCTTTTGTGAGTAGTCTCCCCTGCGAAAGATTCCGAGAAGGTGGGTCCGATGGCAAACCCTTGATCGCCCGCCGCGCCAGCAAGGAACGCTTTTTTCCCGTGCTGGCGCGGCGGGCGATCCAGACGGGGGTAGACCGCGGCAGCGGCGTTAGGCCGGCTGGCCGAACGGTGATGACAACGCGGCTTGCTCCGGCCCGTGGGCTGGAGAGGGACAGTTTTTCCGTTATTATTTTGTGGAGTGCCCCGTCTGGGACCGAGGTGTGTTTCTCTTCCCTCGGCCCGGCGGATGAGAGGTCGCAACGACCCGGCACGGAAAGGTTCTGCGATGGCGAAGAATATTTACGTCGGCAATCTCGTGTGGGAAGCCACAGCCGACGACCTGCTGGCGCTGTTCCAAGCCTTCGGGGCGGTGGCTCGAGCGCAGGTCATCACCGATCGAGAGACCGGCCGTTCGCGCGGCTTCGGCTTTGTCGAAATGGACAACGATCAAGAAGCGCAAACGGCCATCGACAACCTCAACGGCACCCCCTATCGGGGCCGGCCGCTGACCGTCAATGAAGCGCGGCCGCGCGAGGAGCGTGGCGGCGGCGGCAACCGCAGCTATGGCGGCAACCGCGGTGGCTATGGCGGTGGATACCGCGATCGCGGTGGCTATGGCGGCGGACACCGCGACCGCGGCTACGGCGGACAAGGATATTAAAAACTCGGGGCGAGCAGAGGTGTTAACCCCCCGGTTAGCGCTAACCGGGGGGGCTCTTCGCTCGCCGATTTTGCTCTTGACGCGCCCTGATTTTTCCGTCAATCTAAGCACACGTCTCACACCCAGACCAAGGAGGGTCAGATCATGTTCTATCAGACGGAAGCCAAGCCTCAGGGATGGCGTGCCGTGGCCGTGTTTGATGACCGTGCCGATCTGCTCATCTATCTCGGACGTTCCTCCACCCAGGTTCGCGCCAATTTCGCTCAGGCCTTCTTTGAAGTCCTCGACGAAGAAGAGCGCGATCACGTTCGCTCGATCTCGTTGCAGCGCTGGCACGGTGCCCCGGATTCTGGCCGTTGGATGCATCAGACTAACCTTACCATTCCCGTCAAGGCCAAACTGGCTCGCAGCGCGTGACCCCGTTGTTCCGCGCTGAGCACATGAGCCGGAAGCAGAAACAACGGACATTCCGTCGCTTCTGCTTTCGGCTCGTTTCTTTCCGGCAAATGGCTGACCTCCGGCTGGTGCGCCGCTCTCAAAAAATTGTCCGAACGAACCTTGCATCGGCGCAAAAAAAACCGAACAATGATAGAGAGGAAGTTCTTTTCGATGCTTGGGTCGCCCTCCTCGTGCCGGCGAGGCGGCGCGAGTCCGTTCCCATCCGAAGAGAGGCCTACCAGGAGGCGGCGTCGCCACGATCGGTTCGCATCCATAAACGAACCTGAGGAACTCACATGAACCCTTACAGCTCTCTCTGCGATGACTTCGGGGTCTACATTTATCTCAATACCAAGATGGCTCTCCCGTCCGGCCGGGAGACGGTCCTGCATTTTTTCGACCGGCTGCGCAAGACCTATCCCCAGATGATGGATTTCGATTGCCGTGAGAGCGGGGAGTTCGTGCTGGAAGAAGACCGCGAGCAGGGTAGTTATCGCTGGGTCACGCTGGAAGCGCGCCGCCTGTGCGCCGGCTACGTCAATCCGCCGGACCTGGAAGCTGCTGATGCCTTACATGAGCATCTGCTGGATGTAGCCCCCTATCACCTCGATTTCAATCCGCTGGACTGCGAGGCGCTGGATGTGCTGTTTGCCTTCGATTTCATGTACAGCGGCAACCATGACGAGGTGGTCGCCGAGGCGCTCGGACTGAATACAACGCTGGAGGGACTGCTGCAGTTGCCTGGCAGCCGCGTCCTCAACTACGAACCATCGCTGATGTTGGCGCTGGACGATCCATGCCGCTTGCAATGCCGGATGAGTATTGAAACGCGGACGAATTTCTATCAGGTCCGCACAGGCCAATTTCCCGAGGCACCGATCAGCGTCTATTTCACAGTGCGCCAGTATTGGGGTCGCCAACCCTTTAAGGACTTTACGGAGTCGTATCGTAACCAACGGCGAATCTGCCAGGAACTGGTGGATTCGCATATCATCCCCGCGGTGGTGCGTCCGCTCGCCCAGACCATCGCCGCCAAACAGTAAGAGACAAGGCGACAGGATACAGGGTGACCAGGTGAAAGAAGAATAGCATCTTGTCCCCCTGTACCCTGTCGTCTTGTTCCCTTGTCATGAATATCACCCTTAGCGCTTTCGCACGTGGTCTGGTAGCCGAAACCGCCTTCGACGTTCTCGCCGTTGCCAAGCGTCTGAAGGCGGCTGGCAAAGACGTGATCGAGTTGCACATCGGCGACAGCCCTTTTCCCAGCACGCGGCACGCTGTCGCCGCTGGCTTGCGGGCTATCGAAAGCGGCGCCACGCATTACTGCGCCTCACCGGGATTGCCGGAGTTTCGCGATACTATTGCTCGCAATTATCAGCATGAGTTCGGCGTCCGCATCGGTCCCGAAAACGTGGTCGTCGGGCCAGGCGCCAAGGTGTTCGAGCAGTTTTTCTGCGAAGCGTTCCTCGATCCGGGTGACGCGGTGCTCATCTTCACGCCGCATTTTCCGACCTACGAGCCGAATATTGCGCGGCGCGGAGCGCGAACCGTCCTCAGTCCGCTGCGTGCTGACAACCAATTCCGACCGGATCTAAACGATGTCGAGCGTTTCGTCCGTCGCGAGCCGCGTGCCAAGGCCATTTTCCTCAATTTCCCGCACAATCCGACTGGCGGCGTGGCCACGGCCGAAGACATGCGTGGCCTGGCCCACTGGATCGCCGGCCGCAACATTGCCCTGTTCAGCGATGAGCCGTATTGCCACATGGTCTGGCAAGGCCGGCATGAGACACCGCTGACGCAGCCGGGCTTGCTCGATTGTACCGTGGCAGCCTACACCTTCAGCAAATCGTACAGCATGAGTGGTTGGCGCATCGGTTATGCGATCAGCAGCGCCGCCATCGTCGAAGTCATCGGCAAGATGATTAATACATCGCTATCGTGTGTGCCGCCGTTGGCTCAGGCCGCCGGCCAAGCTGCCCTGGAGTACGACACGGCCGAGCGCGACGAAGTGATGGGTCGCTTCCGCCGCAAGGTCGAGCTATTGGTCGAAGAGCTGCGTCGCGTGGACGGCGTGAAAGTGTTTATGCCCGCTGGCACGTTCTATGTATTCCCGGATGTATCCGCGATCTGTCAGCGTTTGGGCATTCGCTCGCATGGCCTGGCGATGTACTTGCTGGAAGCAGCCGACGATCATCTCGGCGTCGCCTGTCTGGGCGGCGAATGCTTCGGCGCCGCTGGCCAGGGTTTCCTGCGCTTCAGTTGCGCCGAGCCGGACGACCGTCTGCGTCGAGCGGTTGCTTTTCTCGCGGAGGCAGTGACATATACCGATCGTATCGAGCAATATCTGCGTGCGAACCCGCATTATCGACAAGTCCCCGACGAACGGCTGACATGAGCCGGCTGGTCCGTCCCCTCCCGTCGGCTTACGCCGGTTCTTCGCCCCTACACCAGCCTGACAAACGTTCTAATTTTTCTTCTTGCCAGCCTTTTTGGCCTTGTACTCGTTAATGTACTTCTCCGGATTTTCCTTGAACGCATCGGCGCAGCCGGAACAGCAGACGTAATAGGTCTCGCCTTTGTAGCTGACGGCGATCGTGCCCAGGCCGCCGGAGACGATGCACTCATTTTTCTTGTCCACCCTGCCCAGACTCACGCCCTCGCGCGTGCAGGCAATCAGGTAATCCTTTCGCCACAGGGTCGTACCTTCGTTTTTATGAGCGAAACGGTAGATGAAGCGATCGCCCTCGGCGGCGGTGTTCATCGTGATCTGCTCTGTTGCCTTCGTGTCTGGATTAACACGCTCCAGTTTCAGAAACTCGCCTTGGATCTTGCCCTCGAAGACGAGTTTCTTGTCATCCCTGCTGATCGCGGTCAGTTGATAGAGCTTCTTTTTAGGCAGGTAGCGCAGTTCGGCGGACTTGAAAAGTTTGCCGTCTTTGACGTTCATGGCCAGCCAGGCATCGTCGCCCTGGAAACGCCAGCACCAACGGATGTTTTCGTTCCAGATCGGGTCGCGCGGACTGGGGCGCGGCTTGTCGGGGCTGCCAGTGCCCTTCCAGTTGCCGATGAATTCTTGCAATTCCTTGAGGGCTTCCTTGACCTCAGACTTGTCGGCATTATCCGCAGCCAGCGCCGGCATAATCAGGGCAACCAGGAAATTAAGCGCGACGAATCGTCTCATAGGCTATCGCTTTCACGTTAAGAGACGAGCGGAGTATGTTAACCCCCCGCAAGTGTTAACCGAGGCGTTAACACGCTCCGCGCGTCAGTTACGGGCAATCCAACAAATACAGTGTCGTATCGGCGTTGCCGATTGCCAATTGCTTGCCAGCCGGAGTGAATGCCATCACCGATACGAACGGGCGCGGCTCATTCAACAGAGGCAGATGCAGATCCCACTGGCGCAGCTCTTTACCGCTGGCGCGGTCCCACAGCTTGATGACATTATCCACCGCCACAGTGGCAAAGCGCGAGCCATCTGGACTCATGGCCACAGCCGTGATCTTGTGCTTGTGCGCAGGGATCGTATGCAACAATTTGCGCTGGGGCAGCTGCCAGATTTTGACCTCGCCATTGTTGTCTGCTGTCACCAGCGTCTTTTTGTCCGGCGTCAATGCCAGATCCATGATTTCGTGCGGTTTCTCGTAAGCTCTTAGCTCGCTGCCGAGCCGTTTTTTCTTGAACACATCCCACATATGGACGGTGCCGTCGGTTCGCCCCACCGCGGCCACAGAGCCATCCGCACTGAGCGTCAGGCACTTGCTCGCCATGTAATCGTTCAGCTCAAAGGAAATGGCCTGTTTACCGTTGGTCATGTCGAAGGTGCCAATCTCCGCCAGTGCCAGCCAGGCGGTCACTTGCTTGCCGTCAGGCGTGGCCGCCATTACGGGAATGCCTTCCAGCTGCGGGCCGTCGTTACGAATGGTGCGGATTTCTGTGCCGGTTGCCGTGTCCCACAATTTGAGCGTGCAGTCCTTGTCGGCCGATACCAGTGTTTTACTATCTGGTAAGAAGACAATGGAGGTGATCTCCTTGGGATGGCCTTCGAGGACGAACAGCTCGCGGCCGGTCGCCAGTTCCCACAAGCGAACCGTCTGATCGGCGCTGCCGGAGGCCAAGAACTTGCCGTTGGGACTGACGGCCACAGCGGTGATCTCCTTGCTATGGCCGCGGATGCCGGCGCCTTGCTGGCCGGTCAACTCCCAGAGCTTGATCGTGCGGTCCACACTGGCCGAGACAAGATAATGCCCATCCGGGCTGAACGCCACGGAGCTAATCCAGTTGGTATGGCCTGGATAGGAGTACAATTCGATGCCCGAATCTACATCCCAGAGCTTGACGACTTGATCGCCGCCGCCGGAGGCCAGCAACTGGCCGCTGGGGCTGAAGGCCACCGTACTGACGACGTTGCTATGTCCCCGGAGCGTTTTCACCGGCACCGTGCCGCTCTTGACGTTCCACAGCAGGATGTGCTGATCGCCGCCGCACGAGGCCAATAGCTGACTGTCCGCGCTGAAGGCGACGGCGCTGACGGCGGCACCATGGCCCAACAGCGTGCGCTCCTCTTTCATGGTTTGCGCATCCCACAGTTTGACCGCGCGGTCGCCGCCCGCCGAGGCGATGTACTTGCCATCGCGGCTCCAGGCCACGGCGCTGACAACCGAGTGGTGGCCCGTTCGCGAATGCAACTCCTTGCCCGATGCCACATCCCAAACCTTGAGAAGCCGATCTGCGCCGGCGGAGACAAGCTGTTTGCCGTCGGGACGGAAAGCGGCCGAGGTCACAGCGGCGGTGTGGCCGGTCAAGGTGCGGATTTCCTGACCGCTGCCGCTGTCCCATAGTTTCAGCGTCTTGTCACCGCTGCACGTGACGATGTACTTGCCGTCGGGACTGTATGCCGCAGCCGTGACTGGCGAGCGATGGCCCTTAAGAACATGCTCCTCCCCGCCGGGGGGTACGGGCCAGATGCGGCCCACTTTATCAGAACCTGCCGAGACGACATGATGGCCATTCGGACTGAATGCCGCCGACCAGACCGCGCCGTGATGGCTGCCCAGCTGCTGGTATTGCTCCTCGCTACCGACGTCCCATAGACGTACCGTTTGATCCATGCTGCCGGAGGCGAGGGTTTGGCCGTCGGGACTGAAAGCCAGGCATGTGATGTCGCCGCTGTGGCCACCTTGCAGCGAGCGCAGCAGTTGGCCGGTGGCCGCGTCCCAGATGCGAATGTTCGTGTCCTCGCTGCCGGTGGCCAGACGCTTGCCGTCCGGGCTGAAGGCCAAGCTGCTGACTCGTTTGCTGTGCCCCTCAAAGCTCAACCGTTCGCTGCCATCGCGGATTGAGAGGAGCCGGGCGGCATCTGGATTGCCGGTACCGACAGCGATCGACTTATTGTCGGGATGAAAAGCGAGACAGAACAATTCGCCACCGCGCGGGGGGCCGAAAGTCAGGTGAAGTCTCCAGGTCTGGGTATCGTAAACGCGCACCATGCGATCATTGCTGCCGGCGATGGAGGCGAGCCACTTGCCGTCCCGACTAAAAGCGACGGCCCGGATGGGCTGATTATGGCCGGGAAGTTCGCGCGGGTTCCCCGTGGCAATTTCGTAGACCCACAGGCGCTTATCTTCGCCGCCGCCGGCCAATAGTTGGCCATTGGGACTGAACTCAAGACTATTAAGATGATTTTTGTGTTTATTGAAGGTATTAAGGAGTTTTCCCGTGGCGGCGTCCCAGAGTTTGATCTCCAAGCTGGCGTTATCAGCCGAGGCGATAGCTTTGCCGTCGGGATGAAAAGCCAGAGCGAAGACACTGCCGTTATGGCCGGCATATTGGTTGATCTCGCGGCCGGTGCCGGTGTCCCAGACGCGGACCACACCGTCGCTGCTGGCCGTAGCCAGGCGCCGGCCGTCAGCGCTGTAGGCCAGGGCCAACACGGGGCCGTTGAAACGTAGCCGGCCATCACCGAAGATGCGGGCGACGTGCGGCGGCAGGTGCGGCGGCAGAGCCGGCAGCTCCCAACGCGCTTTACGAAAACTCACCCGCGCCTCGACCAGGCGTCCGGCCGCCAAAGCGTCCTCGCCTTGTTTGGCCAGCTTGGCCGCTTGCTCGTACCATTCCGGCGAGAATTTCTGGGTCAATCCCTCCTTGTCGGCGGCGGCGCGCTCTTGCTGATATTGGGTCTGGAGTCGCCGCACCTGCTCGGCAGTGAGCTTGCCGGGCGTCTCCGCCGAGGATGCCAGCAAGACGAATAAGCACAAACCCAGTACAGAAAAGAGCAAACGAGTTGCCATCGCCATAGGGGTCGGTTCTCCGAAGAGATTGTTCTGGTCTCCATGCAGAGCATGGGGATGAAGGCGGTTTGAAAGACGCGGCGTATTTTCTGAGTATAAAAGACTCAACGTCTCCCCGGCAAGCACGGATTCTCTCGACGGAAGCATGACTATGAATACGCCCCCCCGCATTCTCGTCCTGTCCGCATCGGTCGGTGCTGGCCATCTCCGCGCCGCCCAGGCCGTCGAGTTGGCTTTGCGCGAGGTTGTTCCGGCGGCAATCGTGCGCAATGTTGATATCCTGGAGTTGACCAATGCTACGTTTCGGCGTCTGTACAGTAAATTCTATCTCGATCTGGTCAATAAGGCCCCGCATGTCCTCGGCTACTTTTACGATCTGATGGATCAACCCAGCCGTTCCGGCAAGAATCGCACCGACCGTCTGCGCCTGGCCATCGAAAAACTCAACCTGCGTAAATTCGTTCAGCTGGTCAAGGGCGAGATATGGGATCTCGTCATCAATACGCATTTCCTTCCCGCTGAGATCATCGCTTCTCTGCGTCGCAAGGGCGAGCTGTCCTTGCCGCAAGTGACGGCAACGACCGATTTCGAGACGCATCGGCTCTGGGTCAATCAGCCGTGCGAGCGCTACTTCACAGCCACGGCTGAAGGTGCCCGCTATTTGCAGCATTGGGGCGTTCCCCAGAAAGATATCGCTGTCACAGGCATTCCTATTCATCCTGTGTTTGCTCATCCAAAGGATCGCAGCGAGTGCCGGGCACGTCTTGGTCTGGCAGGCGATCGGCCCATTCTCCTGCAGCTTTCCGGCGGTTTCGGTGTTGGTCCCGTTGCCAAGCTGTATCGTGCCCTCCTCGACGTAACGCGGCCAATCGATCTGGTGGTCATCGCTGGCCGTAATGAGTCGGTGAAGAAGGAGCTAGAAGCCATCGCCATTCCACCGCGGCATCGTGCCAAGATCCTTGGTTTCACCGATCAAATCGATGAGTTGATGGCTGCGGCCGATATTGTGGTATCCAAGCCGGGCGGCCTGACAACCTCGGAGGTGCTGGCACGCGGGACCGTGATGGCGATTGTCAATCCAATACCGGGTCAAGAGAGCCGCAATAGCGATTATCTGCTAGAAAACGGCGCCGCCATCAAGATAAACACGATTGGCATCCTGGCGTATAAATTGGATTGCCTGCTCGAAGATCCGGCCCGGTTAGCTCAGTTGAGGGCCAACGTTGCGCGCCTGGCACGCCCGCGGGCCGCTTTTACCATTGTGGAACAAGCGTTAAAATTATT
>Ga0209061_1003711_pt1 | contig 16041 bp, 15 predicted proteins | sample Coa_R1_10_FD_187157 | JGI IMG/M metagenome (GOLD analysis project Ga0209061, IMG submission 187157) | Surface soil microbial communities from Centralia Pennsylvania, which are recovering from an underground coalmine fire - Coalmine... | ecosystem: Environmental > Terrestrial > Soil >...
CTCTACTGGCCCGAGCCCGCCGCCCTGCTGCGGTCGCTGCCGTGAGGATGCGCCGGTGCGGATCCTGATCGCCGAGGACGAGACGATCATCCGGCTCGACCTGCGCGACCTGCTCGAGCGCGCCGGCTTCGAGGTCTGCGGGGAGGCGCGCGACGGCGAGGAGGCGGTCGCGCTCGCGCGCTCCGAGCAGCCCGACCTCGCGGTGCTCGACGTGAAGATGCCGAAGCTGGACGGAATCGAGGCAGCTCGGCGGATCCTCGACGAGCGGCCGATCCCGATCGTGATCCTGACCGCGTACGGCCAGCAAGAGCTCGTGGCCCGGGCGGTCGAGGCGGGCGTCTTCGGCTACCTCGTGAAGCCGTTTCGCGAGCAGGACCTCCTGCCCGCGATCAGGACGGCCCGGGCCCGCCACGCCGAGCTGCAGGCCCTGCGGGCCGAGGCCGAGTCGCTCGCCGAGGCGCTCGCCGCCCGCAAGGTGATCGAGCGGGCGAAGGGGCTCCTGATGGAGCGGGAGAGCCTGAGCGAGCAGGAGGCGTTCGCCCGCCTGCGCAAGGCGAGCCAGGTCTCCGGCCGGCCGCTCAAGCTGATCGCCGAGGCGGTCGTGGCGACCCTCGCGGGCGAGCCGTGAGCCGGCGGGCCGCGAACGAGCGGACGGAGCACCCGAACGCCGCCCTCACCCGCCGGGTCTTCGCCGCCTTCGGCCGGGACGCGAAGGCGATCTCGGCGGCGCTCGCCCGTGACGTCGTCTGGCGGGTGCCGGGCCGGACGGTGATGAGCGGCGAGTACCGCGGCCGCCGCGCCGTCGTCGAGTTCCTCCGCCGCACGTCGCTCGAGACCGACGGCACGTACCGCAGCCACCTGCACACCGTGCTCGCCGACGACGAGTGGGCGGTCGCCATCTACCGGGCGACCGGCCGCCGCAGGGGGATCGACCTCGACGTCGAGCAGGCGCTCGTGATCCGGGTCGTGGACGGGCTATGGCGGGAGGTAACCGCCGTCCCGCTCGACTCGGCCTTCGAGCGCTTCTGGCGCTAGGCGGGGTCGGGCGCCGCGAGCTCCCGGGACTCGTCCGCCGGCAGCTCGCTGCCGCAGTAGCGGCACTTCGTGGCGCCGAGCGGCAGGCCGGCCGAGAGGCAGGCTGGACACGCCTTGGTCGGCGGAGGGTCGCTGAAGACGGCGACCCCGCGCCGCCGCTGGTAGGCGCGGTAGGGCACGACGATCGCGAAGTAGACGACCGCCATGAAGACCACGAAGTAGACGACCGCCGAGACGAACGCTCCGAAGTCGACGAGCTGCCCGCGGACGCGGACGCCGAGGCCGGTCGTGCCGCCGCCGCCCGCGGCGTTCACGAGCGGCGTGATCACGTCGTCGGTGAAGGCCTTGACGAGGGTGCTGAAGGCGAGCGCGATCACGAGGCCAACGGCGACCACCACGAGGTCGCCCTGCATGAGGAAGTTCTTGAAGCCACGGAAGACCGACATGGACGCTCCTTTCACCGGATCGACGCGGGCCGGACGCTCCGCCCGCGCCTACTGACGAACGACGACGCGGGAGAAGGGGACGGCGTGCGCCGGCGCCCGCACCCGCAGGGGGCGGTTCCAGGGGCCGATCTCCGTCACCGCCCGGTAGCCGGCCGCGCCGCGCTCGCGCTCGAGGACGGGAAGCGGCGTCCCCGCTGCCCGCGCGTAGACCGTCTCGACGAGCTGCGCGCCCTCGTGGCGAGCGGTCCCCCGCACGCCGACCAGGCGCCGGCCGGCGAACGAGCCCGAGACGCGGACGAGATCGGCTTGGGGATAGATCTCGGCGAGGAACGAGCCGGAGGTCACGGCGGCGGCCACCGCCGCGTAGGCGCTGCTCCGATGCCCGATCGAGATCCAGACCCCCGCGTACCGACGGGCCTGGGAGGCGCTGAAGCCGAAGAAGCCGCGCAGGGTGAACGCGTCGCCCCGGATGTACGCGGTCCGGCGCACGACGCGCACCGTGGCGCGCCCGGCCTCGCTGCCCTGCCGGAACGCGATTCGCTGCACGCCGGACGCGGCGGCCACGTCGGCGACGATCGTGGCGGCGCCGCCCGGCCCGCGCGGCCGCGCGACGTAGTGCAGGGAGCGCTGGGCCCTGGCGGCCGCGAAGATCGCGTCGCGCAAGGCCGCCGGCGAGGTCGCGGCGGGCGCCGCAGCCACGACGGCGGCGGCCGCGACGGCCACGGCGGCGAGCGGAGCTGCACGGCCCACGACGGGACCCTACTCCTTCGCCTGCACCGCCTCGAACAACGCCTCCCAGCGGTCGAGCAGCGCTCCGAGCTCCTCGCGGCCGCGCGTGTGAGCCGCGAGGAGCTCGGCGTCGGCCCAGTCCCGGGCGAGCGCCGCCTCGAGCTCGGCGAGCTGCCGCTCGCGGGCGGCGATCTCGGCCTCGAGCCGCTCCAGCTCCGCCGCAGGCCCAGCCGGCTCGCGGGCCGGCCTCGGCCGCGCCTTCGCGTTCGCCTTCCGCGCCGCCTTCGCCGGCTCTGCCGCCCGGGCGCTCGGGGCGCGCTCCTCGCGCCGCCGCAGCAGCTCGGCCCAGCCGCCCTCGTACGCGCGCAGCTCGCCGTCCTCGATGGCGAGCGTGCGCTCGGCGATCGCGTCGAGCAGGGCACGGTCGTGCGAGACGAGCAGCACCGTGCCCGGAAAGGCGTCGAGCGCCGACTCGAGCGCCTCGCGGCTCGCGAGGTCGAGGTGGTTGGTGGGCTCGTCGAGGACGAGGACGTTCGCGCCCGACGCCACGGTGACAGCCAGCGCCAGCCGGCGCCGCTCCCCGCCCGAGAGCGCCGCCACCGGCTGCTCGTGGGCCTCCCAGCCCGAGAAGCCGAAGCGGCCGAGCAACGCCTGTGCCGCAGGCCGGGCGAGCCCGGTCAGCGACTGCACGCACTCGAGCACGGAGCCTCGCGGGTCGAGCTCCGTCTCCTGCTGCGAGAAGTAGGCGATCCGGGCGCCGAAGCCCAGCCGCACCCCCTCGCCGCGGACGATCCGCTCGAGCAGGGTCGTCTTGCCCGAGCCGTTCGGCCCGACGAGCGCCACGTGCTCGCCCCGCTCGAGCGCGAACGTCGCGTCGCGCAGCAGGACGCGCCCGCCGACCGCCAGCTCGAGCCCCTGCGCCTCGGCCACCGTCCGCCCGCTGCGCGGCGGCGGCGGGAACTCGAAGCCGAGACCCCGTGTCCGCCGCGAGAGCAGGGCCGCCTCGCCGGCCGCGCCCGCCCGCCGGCGCTGGAGCCGGTCGATCTGGCGCAGCTTGGCCTGGGCCTGCTTCGCCTTGGTCTTCTTGGAGCGGAAGCGCTCGACGAAGCGCTCGAGCCGGGCGATGTCCGCCTCGGCGCGCTCGACCTCCTTCTGGGCATGGAGCAGCCTGGCCGCCTTCTCGCGCCGCCAGGCGTGCCAGGGGCCGGGAAAGAAGGTCGAGCGTCCCTGCTCGAGCTCGAGGGTCGCCGTCGTCACGCTCTCCAGGAACCAGCGGTCATGGGCGACGAGGATCACGGCCGCGTCGAGCGAGGCGAGCTGACGCTCCAGCCATTCCAGGCTCGCGACGTCGAGATGGTTGGTCGGCTCGTCCAGGAGCAGGAGGTCCGGGTCGCCGCCGAGCGCGCGGGCGAGCGACGCCCGGGTCAGCTCGCCGCCGGAGAACGTGCGCAGCGGCCGGTCGAGGTCCTGCTCCGCGAAGCCGAGCCCGCGCAGGGCCGCCGAGGCTCGCTCGCGCCAGGCGTAGCCGCCGGCGTGCTCGAGTCGAGCCTGCGCCTCGGCGTAGCGGCCGAGGATCGTTCGCCCGTGCTCGCCCGCCGCCATCGCCCGCTCGAGCCGCCGCAGCTCCGCCTCGAGCGCGAGGAGCTCCCGAGCGCCGCCGAGCGCGTACTCGCGCAGCGTCAGCTCCTGCTCGAGCGGCGGCCGCTGGTCGTGCAGGGCGACCCGCGTCCCCTTGGCGAACGAGAGCTCGCCGCCGTGCTTCCCGGTCTCGCCCGCGAGGATCCGCAGCAGCGTCGTCTTGCCGGCGCCGTTCGGCCCCGAGAGGGCGACGCGGTCGCGCCGCTCGACGGCGAACGAGACCCCGTCGAAGAGCACGCGGCCCGCGAGCTCCTTGCGCAGGTTCGAGGCGATCACGACTGCCACGGCGCTTCAGGGTAGGCCGCCGCCGCCCGCCCGGACCAGTGTGGAGGGCTCGGGGATCGGCAAGACTTGGCTCGTGCCCGTGCTCGCCCTCGACGTCGGCTCGTCCTCGGTGCGGGCGCAGCGCTTCGACGACCGAGCGGAGCCGGCCGGCGAGCTGCGGCGGGCGGCGTACGAGAGCTCCGACCCGGATGAGGTCGCCGCCTGCGTCCGCCACGTCCTCCTGGGGGCGGAGCCCGACGCCACCTCCTGCTTCGCGCACAGCCTCGTCGCCGTCGACGCTCGCTGGCGCCCGCTGACGCCGATCCTCGGCTGGCGCGACACCCGCAGCGCCGGCGCCGCCGTCCAGCTCGCCCGCCGGCTCGACCCGCAGGCGGTGCACGCCCGCACCGGCGCCTTCCTGCACCCGTCCTTCTGGCCCGCCAAGCTCGCCTGGCTGCGGGAGCGTGAGCCGCAGGCGTTCCGCCGCGCCCGCTGGTTCCTCTCCTTCGCCGACTACCTGCACGGGGAGCCCGAGACGAGCCTCTCCATGGCCTCCTCGAGCGGCCTGCTCGACCTGACGACGCGCGACTGGGACGAGGAGCTGCTGGCCGTGCTCGAGCTCGAGCGCGAGCGGCTGCCCCGGATCGCCGACCTGCCTCTCTGGCTCGACGCCGCCTGCTCGAACGCCGGCGCGGGCTGCCTGGGAGCGGAACGCGCCGCCCTGATGGTGGGCACCTCCGGAGCCCTACGGGTAGTGTACGAGACGGCGCAGCCCCGGCCGCGGCCCGGCGGGCTCTTCCTCTACCTCGTCGACGAGCGCCGGGTGGTGGAGGGGGGCGCGCTCTCCGACGGAGGCAACCTCTACGACTGGCTCGAGCGGACGCTCGCGGCAGCGTCCGGCTCGCTCGCCTCACGCGGCCCCGCCGACCACGGTCTCGTCTTCTTGCCCTTCCTCGGCGGCGAGCGCTCCACCGGCTGGAACCCGCAGGCTCGCGGCGCCGTCCACGGCCTGACCTTCGCGACCACGCCGCTCGACCTGCGCCAGGCGGCGTACGAGGGCGTCGCCTTCCGCTTCGCCGCCGTCGCCGAGCTGCTGCCGCAGCTGCGGGAGGTCGTCGCCACGGGCGGCGGGCTCCTCCGCGACCCGGACTGGATCCAGATCATGGCGGACGCGCTCGCGCGCCCGATCGTGGTCTCCGCCGTCCAGGAGGCGTCGCTGCGCGGAGCCGCCGTCTTCGCCCTCGAGCGGCGCAGCCGGCAGCCGGCGGCGGCGCCGACCGCCGGCGTCGTCGAGCCGCGACCGGAGCAGGCGGAGGCCTACCGCCTGGCGAGAGCCGCCCAGCAGCGGCTCTACGAGGCGCTGACCTGATCGCGCACCAGGCGGCGGGCCGCGGCCGCGATCCCCTCGGCGTCGATCCCCGCCTCGGCCATGAGCTCGGCCGGCTTGCCCGAGTGCGGCATCCCCCGCACCGCCAGCTGTACGACCGGCGGCCGCTCGTCCGCGTCGGCGAGCGCCGCCAGCACCGCCTCGCCGAGCCCGCCCTCCGGCCAGTGGTCTTCGGCGGTGACGATCGGGCAGCGGAGCGAGCGCAGCGTCTGCGCCTCGAGCGGCTTGATCGAGTAGAGGTCGATCACCCGCGCCTCGATCCCCTCGTCCGCGAGCGCGGCGGCCGCGGCGAGCGCCTCGTGCACGGTGATCCCGGCCCCGACCAGGGCGACGTCCTCGCCCTCGCGCAACGTGCGCGAGCCGCCGACCTCGAACTCCTCGTCGGGCCCGTAGATCACCGGCGTCGCGGGACGCAGCGTGCGCAGGTAGACGATCCCCTCCAGGTCGGCCATCGCGGCGACGAGCTTGGCCGTCTGGTTCGCGTCGCAGGGATGGAGGACGGTCGAGCCGTGCACGGCCCGCAGGGCGGCGACGTCCTCGAGCCCCATCTGGGAAGGGCCGTCCTCGCCGATCGAGACGCCGGCGTGCGAGCCGCAGAGGCAGTAGCTCGCGCGGCTGATCGCCGACATGCGGATGAAGTCGTAGGCGCGGGAGAGGAAGGCGGCGAACGTCGAGGCGAAGGGCCGCCAGCCGAGCGCCTGCATGCCGACCGCGGCCGCCACGAGCTGCTGCTCGGCGATGTACATCTCGAAGTAGCGCTCCGGGAACGCGTCGCGGAACTCCTCGGCGTAGGTGGAGTTGGAGACCTCGCCGTCGAGGGCGACGACGTCGCCGCGCGCCCGTCCGAGCGCGACGAGGGCGTCGCCGTACGCCTTGCGCGTCGCGACCGTCTCGCCGAGCGGGTAGCGGGGGAGCTCGAGCGGGCCGCCGGCCGGGAAGGCGTGCCGGGGCGCGCTCGTGTCGGGCTTCGCCACCTCGACCCGGAGAGTGCGAACGCCGCCGAGCTCGGCCACGATCTCGTCCGAGCGCTCGAGCGCCTTGCCGTGGAAGCCGTTCCGGTTCTCGACCTCCTTCGCGCCCTTGCCCTTGACGGTCTTGGCGACGATGACGACGGGGCGGCCCTCGGCCTCGACCGCCTCGGCGTACGCGCGGTCGATCGCCTCGAGGTCGTGGCCGTCGATCTCGATCGCGTGGCAGCCGAAGGCGCGTGCGCGGGCCGCGTAGGAGTCGAGGTCCCAGCCGTGCATCGTCTCGCCGCGCTGGCCGAGCCGGTTGACGTCGATGATCGCGACCAGGTTGTCGAGCGCGTAGAAGGCCGCGTGCTCGAGCGCCTCCCACTGCGAGCCCTCGGCGATCTCGCTATCGCCGCACAGCACCCAGACCCGGAAGGGCAGCCGGTCGAGCCGCTTGCCCGCGAGCGCCATCCCCACCCCGTAGGGCAGCCCCTGCCCGAGCGAGCCGGTGGCGACGTCGACCCACGGGATGCGCGGCGTCGGATGGCCCTCGAACACGGAGTCGAACTGCCGGAAGCTGAGCAGCTCCTCCTCGCTGATCGCGCCGGCAGCCCGGTAGATCGCGTACAGCAGCGACGAGGCGTGGCCCTTGGAGAAGACGAGCCGGTCGTTGTGCGGGTCGTGCGGGCGGTCGAAGTCGTAGCGCAGGTACTTGGCGAGCAGGACCGCCATCAGGTCGGCCGCGGACATCCCGGAGGTGGGATGCCCCGAGCCGGCCCTGGCCGCCGGGCGGATCGCGTCGACCCGCAGCTGCTGCCCCAGCTCGCGCCAGAGCTCGACGTCGTTCATGCCCACGACCTCTCCCTTCGCCGGCTGCCGAAACCGCTGCGATTGTAGGGGGCCGCGGCGCTGCGCCCGAGCGAGTACGGTGCACGGGGTGCACGTCGCCGTGGCCTTCGACCACCGAGGCGTCCGCCTGCGGGAGCGGATCCTCGCGACCCTGCGCGAGGGCGGCCACGAGGTCGTCGATCTCGGCACCGACACCGACGCGGTGCGGATCGACTACCCGGACAAGGCCGCCGAGCTGGGGGCGGCGCTTCGCGCCGGGCGCGCGGAGCGCGGCGTGCTCGTCTGCGGCTCCGGGGTCGGCGCGGCCGTCGCGGCCTGCAAGATCCCCGGTATCCGCGCCGCCATCTGCCACGATGTCTACTCCGCGCACCAGGGGGTAGAGCACGACGACCTGAACGTCCTCTGCCTCGGCTCGGAAGTGGTGGGGCCGAGCCTGGCGGCCGATCTCGTGCGGGCGTTCCTGGCCGCGCGTTTCGGCGGAGGGGAACGGTACGTGGCCAGACTGGAGAAGGTACGAGCGATGGAAGAAGGGATGCGCAATGGCTGAGTCGAGACTCCACCAGCTGAGCGCGCGCGGGCAGTCGGTCTGGATCGACTACCTGTCGCGCGACCTGCTGGAGAGCGGTGAGCTGCGGCGGATGATGGAGGAGGACGCCGTGGTCGGGGTGACCTCCAACCCGACGATCTTCCAGAAGGCGGTCTCCACGGGCAGCGCCTACGACGCCCAGCTCAGGGAGCTGCTCGAGCAGGACCTCGACGCCAAGGAGGTCTTCCTGCGCCTGGCCGTCCGCGACGTCGAGGCGGCGCTCGACCTGCTCGCGCCGGTGCACGAGGCGAACCCGCAGGACGGCTACGTCTCGATCGAGGTCGACCCCAACCTGGCCGACGACACGCAGGCGACCTACGCCGAGGCGATCCGCTTCCACGAGTGGATCGACCGCCCGAACCTGTATGTCAAGATCCCCGCCACGACGGCCGGCTTGCCCGCGATCGAGGACTGCATCGCCGCCGGGCGGAGCATCAACGTGACCCTGATCTTCTCCCTGCAGCGCTACCGAGAGGTGGTCGAGGCCTACCTGCGCGGGCTCGAGCGGCTCGTCGAGGCGGGCGGCGAGCCGGCCCGCGTGCGCTCGGTGGCGAGCTTCTTCGTCTCCCGCGTCGACACCGAGACGGACAGGCGGCTGGAGGCGATCGGCAGCGAGCGGGCGCTCGCGCTGCGCGGACGGCTGGCGATCGCCAACGCGCGGCTCGCCTACCAGCACTACCTCGAGGCGTTCGCCGGGCCGCGCTGGCAGGCGCTCGCACAGAAGGGGGCGCTGCCGCAGCGCTGCCTGTGGGCGTCGACGTCGACCAAGAACCCGGCCTACAGCGACGTCCTGTACGTCGAGGAGCTGATCGGCCCCCAGACGGTGAACACGATGCCCGAGGAGACGATCAAGGCGTTCCAGGATCACGGCCGGGTGCGAGGCGACACGGTGCTCGAGGGGGTGGACGAGGCGCGCCGCCAGCTCGACGAGCTCGCCGAGGTCGGGGTCGACTACGACGACGTCACCTCCACCCTCGAGCGCGAAGGGGTGCGCAAGTTCGCCGAGTCCTTCGCCGAGCTGCTGGCGGAGGTGCGGGCCAAGCACGCCGCGGTGGCCGCCTAGCCGATGGAGCGGGAGCGTCTCGTCGAGGGGATCTGGGAGCGCGACCCGACCCTCTGGACGGCAGGCGACGAGGGCCGCTGGCTGGGCTGGCTCGACGAGCCGCGGCGGATGCGCGAGCGGGCCGGCGAGCTGCGCGCATTCGCCGGCGAGGTGCGCGAGGCCGGGCTGGAGACGGTCGTCCTGCTCGGGATGGGCGGCTCGAGCCTGGCGCCCGAAGTGCTGCGCCAGACGTTCGGGGCCTCCTCCTTCCACGTCCTCGACACGACCCATCCGCGGGCGATCCGCGCCCTGGAGCAGACGCTCGACCTCGAGCGGACGCTGTTCGTCGCGGCGTCGAAGTCGGGCACGACGCTCGAGACCCGCTCGCACGCCGACTACTTCTGGCAGCGGGCGGGGCGGGGCGAGCAGTGGATCGCGATCACCGACCCCGGCTCGCCGCTCGAGGAGCTGGCCCGGGAGCGCGGGTTCCGCCGCGTGTTCGCGGGCGAGCCGTCGATCGGCGGGCGCTACTCGGCCCTCTCGCCCTTCGGGATGGTTCCGGCGGCGCTGATGGGCGTCGACGTCGACCGCCTGCTCGCCGCGGCGGAGGAGATGGCCGACGCCTGCCGGGCCGACGACGGCAACCCCGGCTACGAGCTCGGCCGGGCTTTCGGCGAGGGCTGGCGCGCCGGACGGGACAAGATCTGTATCGCCGACTCCTCGCCGGGCTTCGGCCTCTGGGCCGAGCAGCTGATCGCCGAGTCGACGGGCAAGCAGGGCAAGGGCCTCGTGCCGGCGCCCGGCGAGTCGCCCGAGGGCCCCGACCGCCAGGGGGCAACCCCGCAGGTCGCCGAGCCGTACCAGCTCGGGGCCGAGTTCTTCCGCTGGGAGTTCGCGGTCGCGGTCGCCGGCGCCTATCTGGCAATCAACCCGTTCGACCAGCCGGACGTGCAGGCGGCCAAGGACCGCACGAACGAGGTCCTGGCGACGGGCGAGGAGCCGGCCCTCGAGCCGGCAGGCTCGCTCGAGGAGCTTCTGGCGCAGGCGCGGGCAGGCGACTACGTCTGCGTCCAGGCGTTCGTCGAGCCGGGCGAGGCGGCGGACGCCGCGATCCTCTCGCTCGTCCGCGACCTGCGCTCGCGCACCGGGCTCGTGGTGACGCACGGCTACGGCCCCCGCTACCTCCACTCGACGGGCCAGCTGCACAAGGGCGGCCCGAACAGCGGCCTCTTCCTGCAGGTGGTCGACGAGCCGGGGGCCGAGCTGCCGATCCCGGGCAAGCCGTTCGGGTTCCGCCGCCTGATCCGCGCTCAGGCGGCGGGCGACTTCGACTCCCTGCGAGAGCGCGGCCGGCGGGTGGCGCGCGTGCGGCTGGAGGACCTGTAGCGATGCAGCTCGGCATGGTCGGCCTGGGACGGATGGGGGCGAACATGACCGACCGCCTGCGGGCGGCCGGGCACGAGGTCGAGACCTACGACCCGCACGTCGAGTCCACGGCCGCCTCGCTCGAGGGGCTCGTCGAGCGGCTCGCCGCCCCGCGGGCCGTCTGGCTCATGGTCCCCGCCGGGATCGTCGACTCCGTGCTGGCGGAGCTCGCGCCGCTGCTCGCGGCGGACGACACCGTCGTCGACGGCGGCAACTCGTACTACGTCGACGACCTGCGCCGCGCGCGCGAGCTGGGCGAGCGAGGCATCCACTACGTCGACGCCGGGGTGAGCGGCGGCGTCTGGGGCCGGGAGCGCGGCTACTGCCTGATGGTCGGCGGCCCCGAGCAGGCCGTCGCGCGCCTCGTCCCCGTGCTCCAGGCCCTGGCGCCGGGCTTCGAGGCCGCCCCTCGCACGCCGGGCCGGAGCGGCCGGCCGGCCCCCGAGGAGCAGGGGTGGCTGCACTGCGGCCCCGCCGGCGCCGGCCACTTCGTGAAGATGGTCCACAACGGGATCGAGTACGGGCTGATGCAGGCCTACGCCGAGGGCCTGAACGTCCTCAAGCACGCGAACGTCGGCCTGCGCGCACAGGCCGCGGACGCCGAGACGACGCCGCTGCGCGACCCGGAGCGCTACCGGTACGAGCTCGACCTGGCGGCGATCAGCGAGCTCTGGCGGCGAGGCTCGGTGATCGCCTCCTGGCTGCTCGACCTCACCGCCGAGGCCCTCCACGCCTCGCCGGGCCTCGACGAGTTCGCCGGGCACGTCAGCGACTCCGGCGAGGGACGCTGGACGGTGCAGGCCGCGATCGAGGAAGGGGTGCCCGCCCCCGTGCTCGCCGCGTCGCTGTTCAACCGCTTCGCCTCGCGCGGGGAGGCCGAGTGGGGGAACCGCGTGCTCTCGGCGATGCGCAAGGCCTTCGGCGGTCACCTGGAGAAGAGCCCCGAGCAGTGAGCGCGCGGTTGACCGAGACCGCGCGGCCGACGCAGGAGGCGAATCCGCTCGCCGAGGGGCTCGGCCTTCGGCGAAGCCCCGACCCGTGCGCCCTCGTCATCTTCGGCGCGTCGGGCGACCTGACCCACAAGAAGCTGATGCCCGCCCTGTACGCGCTCGCCGTGCGCCGCCTGCTGCCCGAGCGGTTCGCGATCGTCGGTGTCGCCCGCACGGAGGGCGACGACCGCTCCTGGCGGCGGGACATGCGGGCCGCGGTCCGCGAGCACGCCCGCGACCCCTTCCGGCGGGACGTCTGGGACGCGCTTTCCGCCTCGCTGCGCTACCTCTCGACCGACTTCGCCGATCCGGGCGGCGAGGACGCGCTGCACGAGCTGCTCCGCCGGCTGGACGAGGAGCTCGACCTCGGCGGCAACCGGGTCTTCTACCTCGCCGTGCCGCCCCAGGCCTTCCCGACGATCGTCGAGGCGCTCGGCCGGCGCCGCGACACGCAGGGCTGGACGCGCCTGATCGTCGAGAAGCCGTTCGGGCACGACCTCGCCTCGGCCCGCTCGCTCACCGCGAGCCTCTGCCGCTACTTCCGGGAGGAGGAGATCTTCCGGATCGACCACTACCTCGGCAAGGAGACGGTGCAGAACCTGCTCGCGCTGCGTTTCGCGAACGGCATCTTCGAGCCGATCTGGAACCGCCAGTTCATCGACCATGTCCAGATCACGGTCGCCGAGTCGATCGGGATCGAGGGGCGGGCCGGCTACTACGAGCAGGCGGGAGCGATCCGCGACATCTTCCAGAACCACCTCCTCCAGCTGCTGGCGCTGACCGCGATGGAGCCGCCGATCGACTTCACCTCGGACGCCGTGCACAACGAGAAGGTCAAGGTGCTGCGGGCGCTGCATACCCCGGGCCCGAGGTCGGTGGTGCGCGGCCAGTACGGGCGCGGCTTCATCGAGGGCGAGGAGGTGGTCGCCTACCGCGAGGAGGAGGGGGTCGCCCCCGACTCGATGACCGAGACGTACGTGGCCGCGAAGCTGTACGTCGACAACTGGCGCTGGGCGGACACCCCGTTCTACGTGCGAATGGGGAAGCGCCTCGCGCGGCGCGAGACGACGCTCGCGATCCAGTTCAAGCGCGCCCCCCACCCCCCCTTCCAGGAGACCGCTGCGCAGGAGCTCCGCCCCAACGTCCTGCTCGTCAAGATCCAGCCCGACGAGGGGGTCTCGCTCGCGATCGGCGCCAAGGTTCCCGGCCAGGGGATGACGATCCGGACGGTGCACATGGACTTCCTCTACGGCGGGGCCTTCCGCACCGAGATGCCAGAAGCGTACGAGCGACTGATCCTCGACACGCTGCTCGGCGACTCGACGCTGTTCACGCGCGCCGACGAGGTCGAGGAGCAGTGGCTGCTCGTCGACGCGATCGTGGCGGCCTGGCAGCGTGACCGGCCCGCCTTCCCCAACTACCCCGCCGGCTCCTGGGGGCCGCCGAGCGCTGACGAGCTCCTGCAGCGGGACGGGCGGTCGTGGCGCCGCCACTGACGGCCCTGAGCTGGCGCGGCCGGGACGTCCGCCTCGCCGACGTCGAAGCCGCGCTCGCCCGTCTGCGCAGCGAGGCGGCGGCCCGGACGCCGAGCATGCGCGCCTCGGTGATGACGCACGTCGCCTGGGTGCCCGCCGGCTGGGTCGACGCCGCGCGCGCCGCGCTCGCGGGGATGGGAGAGCGGCACCCGTCGCGCACGATCCTCCTCTTCCCCGAGCCCGAGGCTGCGGAGAGCCGGCTCGACGCCCGCGCCCGGGTCGAAGGCTGGCAGGTCCCCGGCACCGAGCGCGCGATCGTGACCGAGGTGGTCGAGCTGACGTTGCTGGGACGGCGGGCGGCGGCGCCTGCCAGCATCGTCGAGCCGCTCGTGATCGCCGACCTGCCGGTCTTCCTCCGCTGGCGGGGCGAGCCGCCCTGGCAGGCGCCGCAGCTCGAGCAGCTCGTCGCGGTGACCGACCGCCTGATCGTCGACTCGACGGAGTGGCAGAGCCTGCCCGGGCCGTACCGCCGGCTCGCGGAGCTCTTCCCGCGCTGCGCCGCCTCCGACATCGCCTGGGCGCGCACCGCGCGCTGGCGGGAGCACCTCGCCACGCTCTGGCCGGGGATCGCGGCGGTGACGAGGCTGCGCGTGCGGGGGACGACCGCGCAGGCCTGGCTGCTCTGCGGCTGGCTGCGCTCCCGCCTGGCGCGACCCGAGATCGCGCTCGAGCACGAGCCGGCCGACCGTCTGCTGGGCGTCGACCTCGACGGAGAGCCCGTGCCGCTCCCCCCCGGCGAGCCGCCGGCGCCGAGCGACGTCCTCTCCGACGAGCTCGAGCGCTACACGCGCGACCCGGTCTACGAGGCCGCGGTCCTGGCGGCCGGGTAGCCCGGCGAGCCCTTCAGAGGCGAGGCAGCAGGCGCTCGAGCAACAAGCCGGCGGCGAGCACGAGCCCGTCCTCGCCCGCCCGACCGACGAGCTGCACGGAGGCCGGCAGCCCGTCCTCGGCCAGCCCGCTGGGCAGGGCCAGCGCCGGCCAGCCGAGGCAGTTGAACGGGTAGGTGAAGCGGACGACCGCGTCGCGGATCGCGAGCTCGTCCGCCGTGAGCGGCGGCGCGACGAAGGCGACGGTCGGCGTCAGCAGCAGGTCGAAGCGCTCGAGCAGCTGCGCGCAGCGCTCCCGGTACTCGGCCCGCACGCGCTCGGCCCGCCGCACCTCGTCGTCGCCGACCTCGAGGCAGCGTTCGATCTTCCACCGCACCTGCTCGCCGTACATCTCGGCGTGCTCGGAGAACAGCGCGCGGTGGACGTCCGCCACCTCACGGCGGAAGAGGCGGTTCTCGGCCGGGTCGGGGTGCGGGAGCGCGAGCCGCTGCGCGCGAGGGAACGAGGCGGCGGCCGCCTCGGCTCGGGCGCGCACGAGCGGCTCCGCCTGCTCCGTCCAGGCGACGGCGACCTGGAGGTCGGCCAGCGAGTCGAGCGACGCCGGGCGGAACTCCGGGACGAGCGCTGCCAGCAGCTCGATGCAGCCCGAGACCGACGAGGCGAGCGGCCCTACGTGGTCGTAGCTGGGAGCGAGCGGGAAGCAGCCCCGCTCGGGGACGAGGCCGAAGGTCGGCTTGAAGCCGGCGACGCCGCACCAGGCGGCGGGGATCCGGATCGAGCCGCCCGAGTCGCTGCCCAGGGCGAGCTCCACCTCGCCGGCCGCGACCGCCGCCGCCGAGCCGCCGCTCGAGCCGCCCGCCAGCCGTCCCGGCGCGCGCGGGTTGGGCACCGTCCCGTAGTGCGGGTTCTGGGAGGTGACGCCGAAGGCGAACTCGTGCAGGTTCGTCTTGCCCGCGACCGCGTAGCCGGCGGCCTCCAGTCGCAGCACGGCCTCGGCGCTCTCGTCCGGGACATGGTCGGCGAAGATCGCCGAGCCGTAGGTGGTCGTCAGCCCGGCCGTGTCGAGCAGGTCCTTGACCGCGACCGGCCTGCCCGCCGCCTGCGGCTGCGGCCGGGCGAGCCAGATGCCCTCCACTACTGGAAGTGGAGGTACAGGACGGCGATCCCGATCGTGCCGCCGAACAACAGCCAGAAGACGCCGAACAGCAGCCAGCCGAGGCGGACGTTGCGCTGCGCGAGCTCGCGATCCATCCCCGACTAGACGACCGCGTCGACGGCCAGCGCCGCGAAGAGCAGCGCGAGGTAGAGGAGCGAGTAGTGGAAGAGGAGCATCGCCCGCCGCGGCGACGCCTCGCGCCGCAGGCGCTCGGCGAGCCAGACGAAGACGGCGCCGAGCGCGAGCGCGCAGACGACGTAGAGCGGCCCGGCACCTCCCCACCCCCAGGGCAGCAGGGTGGCGGCGACGAGCACGAACGAGTAGAGGACGATCTGGCGGGCGGTCGCCCCCTCGCCGCGCACGACCGGCAGCATCGGCACTCGCGCCCTCGCGTAGTTGTCCTTGATCAGCAGAGCGAGGGCCCAGAAGTGCGGCGGCGTCCAGAGGAAGACGATCAGGAACAGGAGCAGGGCCGGGATTCCCACGCGGCCCGTGGCGGCCGCCCAGCCGACGAGGGGCGGTACCGCGCCGGCGGCGCCGCCGATCACGATGTTCTGCGGGGTCGACCGCTTCAGCCAGCGGGTGTAGACGAGGACGTAGAAGAGGTTGCCGGCGAGCGCGAGCACGGCTGCGAGGACGTTGACGACGCTCGCGAGCAGGACGAAGGAGAACGCCGTGAGCGCCAGCCCGAACTCGAGCGCCCGGCTCGGCGGCACCCGGCCCGCGGCGACCGGCCGCGAGCGCGTCCGCTCGCCCATCAGGGGGTCGATGTCCCGGTCGAGCAGGTGGTTGAGGGCGGAGGCGCCGCCGCAGGCGAGCGCGAGCCCAAGCATCCCGGCGCCGGCTCGTTCGCTGCCGGGCCAGCCGCGGGCGCCGGCGATCAGGCCGCAGAAGCCGGTCACGAGCAGCAGCGACATGATCCGCGGCTTGGTCAGGGTCACGTAGTCGCGCCACGACCCCCAGGGTGCGCGCTCCCCGCGGAAGCTCTCCGCCACCACGAGGACGAGGGCGGCGAGGGCGAAGGCGGCGAGGCCGGCGTGGGCGTGCGGCGCCGTCACGGCCGCCGCGGCCGCGAAGAGGGCCGAGGCGGCGAGGGCGGGGGCGACGAGGCGCCGGTGGGCGTACCACGCGGAGACGACGAGCGCCGCGAGCGGCGGCGCGACCAGGGCGGCCAGCAGCC
>Ga0209061_1003712_pt1 | contig 16037 bp, 8 predicted proteins | sample Coa_R1_10_FD_187157 | JGI IMG/M metagenome (GOLD analysis project Ga0209061, IMG submission 187157) | Surface soil microbial communities from Centralia Pennsylvania, which are recovering from an underground coalmine fire - Coalmine... | ecosystem: Environmental > Terrestrial > Soil > Unclassified...
GTTATCCGAACCGGCCACGCCGGCCATTTGAAGGAGGATTTGTCCATGCCTCAGGATGACTTGAAAGAATATCTGAAACGCGAGCCATTCCCGCCGTTTCGCCTTTATCTTTCCCCGGGAGCATTCGTGGACATCTGCCAGCCGCAATTGGCAGGCATATGTCAGCCACTCGGTCCTCACCCTTGGCCAGTCCATTGAGGGAGACAAACAACGTTTCCTGGTAATCATCTTGATTCACATCGTCTGGTTCGAAGTCCTGCTGCTCGCACCGTGACGCCGCGCTACGAATCCCGTTTCTTCCTCCTTAAGGACGTGAAAACTACAAGTCCCGTAAATCACTCTATCTCCGCTTAGATGCGCATCATTTGCCGCCTGCTCTCGCTTGTTTGGCGAATTGCGGCAGGCGATTGAGAGGGCGAATCATCCGTGAATACCCTGGTTAGCGACGCTTCTACGAAGCGTCGCTAACCGGAGCGTACTTACCGCCACGTTAACACACGGAAGATGCCTTCGCGGTGCTTAATGCGATCAGGCAACGCCAGCAAGCGATCGCGGTACATGCTTAAGAGCAGTCCCGCGCCGAAAAGTATACCACCGCCGACCGTGATGAAAATGGCCACGGCATTCAAGCGACTCCAAGGCACGTAAATCAGCAGCGTGACGAAATACAGGGCTGTCAGCGCTGCGCCCACCAGGGTCGTCGATTTCAACTGGAATAGAAAGCCGGTCGTCACCAGAAGCACAGCGGCGGCCAGGAATCCCAGTTCGTTGAGGACGATGAAATGGTCGCGGCTGCGGTCGATGAAGGTGGCTATCGCCAAGGGCATGCCAACCAGCAGGCTGCCCAGAAACAAGCTCAGGCTAACCATGTCGTTCTCTCGTTCTTGCTCGCGATACCAGCCGATGTGCCCCGCGACTAAGAGCAGCAGACCGACTGCGACACTGAATATCTCCAGCTTCTGCCACAGGCTCAACTGGCTCAGTACGGTGATGCCGAGGAAGGTGAGCGCTGCTTGACCAAGGGTGGTCACCACATACCAGCGCCGCCAAGCCGCCTGCTGCACCAGCGCCAGCGACAACAAACTGATGGCGGTCAGCGCGGCAAACAGACCTACAAGTTGCCAGTTGATCTGGTGAACGGCCAGTCGGCTTAGGCCCAGAAAGAGGGCAGCCACAAACGACAACGACAGCAGCGTGTTGGCGCTTTGGAAGGCCGCATTGGCCAGTGGCTGGACGGCAAAGCGCTCCAAGACGGCGAAGCGGTAGGTCAGTAGCAATCCCAGGCCGACCAGTGCGAAAGTCAGAGTGTAGAACTCGGCGGCTACCCCCCAATAGCTCAGCACTTGCCAGAGTGCCCCGCACGCCATCGCGGCGCTCAGATGGATCGTCCATACCTTTTGATAAAACGCTGTGGCCAAGGCATAGAACAGGGCTGCCTCGGTGCAGAACAGGGCCAGGGCCAGATTGAGCGGTTGGTTCTGAATGGGGGCGAACCCTTCCAACGCCGACGCCAAGCTTGACACCAGCATGACAGCTGTGGCGGCGTGGCTGACCCAGAGCAGCGGCTGTTCTTCGTTTCGACCACGGTACAGACGGGCAGCTATCAGGTAAACAATGGGCAGCAGCATCAACCAGGGGGCATGTTGTTGCCAGGTATTCAGGCGGAGCGGAGGCGCGGCCAGCAGCGCCGTGGCCGCCACCAGCGTGGCCGCCGCCGTGGCGAAGAAGTAGACTGCCGCCAGCCGCGGTTGACTATTGCGATACAGATAGGCGCCGAAGCGGCATGACACGGCTGTCAGCAACATCGCTCCCACATATGTCCAGGCCGGCGCTTCGCCTTGCCAGACGCCTTTCAGATTGGGACTGAGCGCTTGCAAATACACCAGCAAACCCAAGGCCACGGCCAAGAGCGGAAGCAAAACACCCAAAATAGGGATGGCCCGTGTGTAGCGGCTGCTGCGGAAAACCGTGGCCTGCGATATGTTGAGAGCCAGAGCGGTCAGGGCCAACACGGCGATCAGCGCATCCATGCCCAGCTCGATATGCAGTAATTGCAAGCCCAAAATCAAGGTCCACAGCAATGTGCCCGCGGCAATATAAATGTACACCCCCACCCGCCGCACCACCAGGTCGGAATAAATATAGGCGTAGGTGCCGGCGACCACGAGGAGCAGCGCCAGCCAACGCAATTCGCCGACAATGGGCGAGGGCGTGGCTCCCCATTTCTCGTACAGGCTTTGGAACACCGGCTTGTACAGCCAATCGCCGGCGATGTCGGCGCCGAGGACAAGCAACAAACCGGCCGCCAACAGCGTATGTCCTGACCAGAAAAAAGCCAGGCCGAAACGCCGCCGGCTGAAGGGACCTTCCTGTTCGGGGAAAGCTCGTTCGGCGTGGATGGCCAGCATACCCAGCACAACCAGCAGCGTAGACGGCAAGGCGATCTCCCAGAACTTCTGCGGCGACGGCGGCAGATCAGCCAGGAACAGAAGGCCGGTCAAGGTCACTCCGGCCATAAAAATGTAGACGAACAACTCATCGCGCAGCACCAGGGCCGAAGCGGCATAGAGGACGCTGATGACCAAGGCCGCCACCCAGAGATGGCCATCGAGCGTAAGGAGCCCGTTGGCGTGGTAGTACCAGAGGTTGAGCGGCAAGACGAGACAGGCCAGGAGTGTGACGGCCCGGCCGGCCAATTGATAGCGGCTGCCGCGCAACAGCCACCAGCCCGCCCCTAGCGTGGCCGCATTCAGAACGCCGAGTCCGACAGCGACCCCAGGCGGTTTCAACAACTCATTGACCCACAGCCAAATCACCAGTCCCACGACCATTAGCGCTCCGCCAAAGGCCAAAAGCATGTGGATGTTGCGTGGGTCGAGCAGGATCTCCATGAGCGGGCGTCGCGGTCGGGCCGGCGGCGTGGCTGCCGATGGCTCAGCGGGCAAAACTGCAGCGAGGCGTTCCCGGTCCAGACGCCGTTGCAGGGCGGCAAGGCGTTCGTTGCACTCGGCCAGGCAGGCATCGGCAGCCGACAGCGGCAAGGTGCCGGCCTGCTGGAATTTTTTGATCTCGCTGCATGTGAAAAGGAAGTAACGGAGCTTTTGTGTCTCCGGTGTGTGCGCCGGCGCTCCGCATTCACTGCAATGCCTCGCGTCAGCTGCCAAGGGTCGCTGGCAACTCCAACACTCGTCTGCCGAGGGCAAGACCAGGGCGGCCGGGACTGACCCGCCGCTTTCCAGGCTGCTCTGCAAGGCGCTGTAACGGTTGCGGATAACTTGATGACTCTCGTCACGGATCAACCCCATCTCGTGCCAGATCTCGAAACAACGTTGGGCAAAGGCCACAGCCGCCCGCAAATCGTCGCGATCGATGGCGTTGCTCGTGGATGCCGCTGTCATGTGTCACCCCTCTGTATAGACGTGGAAACACGGGACGAAGAAATACACTCTCTCTTGACAAGGCACTAGTGAATCAGAAATGTCACACGGCATCTGGTGTTCGCTTGCTTGGTAAATTAAAGCAAACGATCGAAGAAAGCAACACTCTTCGGACTTGATATAGAGCTTAGAAATCCGAAGAAGCACTTGATACGGTCGCTTGGAGGAAAATTCACCATAACCTTTGAAGAAGTTTGCCAATATCTATGGCAAACCATTCCAGCCAGTGCGCATTCACTTCAAAGACGATCGAGCAAGAAGAGCCATCAGGAATCGATTTAAGGTCTAAAAAGCATTAAATTCGAGTACGGACATGCTTTGCGGCGTATCCCAACGGACTGCATCAGTGCGCCAGGCTCCCTGATCCTTCTGGTGGCTCGCGGTGACCGTAGAAACTGTACAGCACCGGCATCAGGTAGCGTGTCAAGAATAGTGTTATCACCATGCCGCCGACCACCACGATGGCCAAGGGACGCTGCGTCTGCGAGCCGATTTTGGTCGAAAGGGCTGCAGGCAAGAGACCGAGGATGGCGGTCAGGGCGGTCATCATCACCGGGCGGACGCGCTTGGCGGCGCCTTGCATGATCGCTTCGTAGAGCGGCAGTCCCTGAGCGCGGTGAGCGTTGAAGGAGGAAATCAAAATCAGGCCGTCCATGATGGCCACGCCGAACAGCGATACGAAGCCGACTGCCGCTGAGATACTGAAATTGGTACGGGTCAAGAGCAGCGCCCACAGGCCGCCGATCGTCAGAGCGAGGACGTTAGACAGCACTACTACCGTGTCCAACAAGGAATGGAAGGCCATAAACAGGAGAACGAAGATCAGCCCCAGTGACAAGGGCACAATGAACATCAGCTTGCGCTCGGCCTCTTCCATCTCCTCGAACTCACCGCTCCAGACAGCCCGGTAGGGGGCGTGGAAAATGGCCTGGGTGCGCTTGCGGGCCTCGGCCACGGTACTGCCCAAATCGCGGCCGCGGACGCTGAACTTGAGGGCAATCATCCGCTTGCCGTTCTCATGATAAATGTCTGAGGCGCCCGTGCGCTCGAACTGGCCGTTGGGGTCCGGGGCGCCATCATCGCCGACCGGCGAAACCAGATCGCGCAGCCGTAGCCGTGGGGCCTGCTGCGTAATCGGATTATCGGTTCGGGTCAGCGTTCCCACTGTGCTGGGCGGTGGATGGTTGGTGCCGAACGCCGAGGGGACAAGACTGTTGGCGCCTGGAGGCAAGATTACCTGGTTATTGAGAATATCTATGGGAATGTCCAGGATCGACGATTCGTTGCTGCGCAGCTTCTGGGGCCAACGGATGGCAATGTCGAAGCGTTTCTCGCCTTCGATCATGTTAGTCTGTGGTTGAGCGCCTAAGGCACTTTGGACCACGTTGTTGACATCGGCGGTCTGCACACCATATTTCGCGCACTTCTGCGGATCGACACGGAACTCGAAGTGCGATTGGCCGCGGATGTGGAAGATGCCCACGTTCTCGATGCCACGAATGTCTTGCAGGACGTTCTTGACGCGCGTGGCCAGCTTCTCCAGTTCGTCGAGATCTGGCCCGAAAATTTTCACGGAGTTATCACCCTTGACACCGGATAGTGCCTCCATGACGTTATCGCGGATATTCTGCGAAAAGTTCCAGGTAATACCGGGTATCTTTTGTTCCAATTCGTCGTTCATGGCCTCGACGATTTCGCGTTTGGTTCGCGGCCGCATCGGTCCCCAGAGCCAGCGGCGCCAGCCGCTTAGGGGGACCAGGCGGGGCCAATCTTTCTCTGGCCGCATCGGTACGAAGTATTCGCTGTTGTAAAAACCGGCCGGATCAGTGCCGTCGTCGGGCCGGCCCAGTTGGGCGACAATCGATTCTACTTCGGGATAAGAGGCGATGATGGCCCGCGCCTGCTTGGAGATCTCGACTTGCCGCTCCAACGTGTAATTGAGAGGAGCAGTACCACGAATCCATAGATTGCCCTCTTCCAATTCGGGCATGAATTCGCGGCCTACGCGTGGCAACAAGAAGGCCGTGCCGGCGATGAGAGAGCAGATGACGGCCAGCGTCGCCCAGCGGTATTTCAGGCAAATTTGAAGCTGGCGCAGATAGCGCCGTCGGAGCCAGCGCATGAGGAAGTTTTCCTCAACCGGCTGGAAGTTCTGGAACAGAAACAGACACACCACCGGCGTCAGGGTCGTGGCCAGGACCAACGCCCCAATCAGGGCGAAAGCGTAGGTGTCTGCCATCGGCCCGAATAGCTGACCTTCCGGACCGGTCATAGTGAAAAGCGGAATGAAGGCGCAGACCATGATTAACGTCGAGAAGAGCAAGGCACGCTCGATCTCATGAGAGGCGCGGAGGATACGTTGCCGCAGCGGCAGCTCTGCATGTTCGCCACTGGCGAGATGGCGATAAATATTCTCGACCATGATGACCGAAGAATCGACAATGATACCGAAGTCTACCGCCCCAATCGACAGCAAGTTAGCTGACCGCCCACGTAGGTACAGCACCGAAAAAGCAAACAACAATGCCAAAGGAATGTTGATGGCCACAATAACGGCGGTGCGGACATTGTTGACGAACAGAAACAAGATCAGGACAACAAGGGCGATACCGACGAACAGATTCTCCGTCACTGTTTCGGTGGTAACGTGGAGCAAGTCGGCGCGGTCGTAAAATGGCTCGATTTCGACGCCAGGTAGCAGCCGACCGGAGGTGGGATCATTGAGTTCTTCAACCTTCTTTTTCACATCCTTAATGGCGGGCAACGTTTCCTCGTTCTTGCGTAAGAGTACGATGCACTCGACTTTATCGTCTTCATCGTGGCCCACGTCGATGAGACTGAGGCGCGAGCCGGACGGCCGGGGATGATCTGCCTTCCAGTAGCCAACGCGTCCCAGGCGTGTGCGGTGACTGACAACCACCCCCCGTTCGCCCGGCAGCGCACCCGGATAGGGCCGGCCGCCCTCGACCACGTCTTCAACACGGACAGGCTGATTGTTAACAGAAGAGATAACTAAACTACGGATATCGTGGATGCGGCGCAGTTCCTCCATACGCAAGACATCAGCGGCGCGGCGAGCCGAGCGCTGATTGATGATACGGACGTGCTCGCGCTCTTCCTCGCTGAGGGCCACGGGCACTTTCCGTCCCGCCAGGCGATCGAAAAAAGTAAGCACGGTCGGCAGTCCCCAGTGTTGCGGATAGGCCGGGTCCACAAGCTGCTGGCGCAGTCCAGCCCGGATGCGTTCCTTCTGCGCACTTGGGATGTCAAGCTGGGCCAGATACGTTTCTGCTTCCTGATGCTCAAAACCCAGTACTTTGTTCACCGGGTCTATGCCGCCGCCAAACAAACCAATGCTCCGCACCGTCAGGGCCACCTGGCCCTGCTTGACGTAATCGCCGCCCACGGCGGTGTTGCTGTTGGTCAGGGCCGCCTGGAGCTGAGACAGAGTGACGCCGTAACGGCGAAGTCGATCCGGGTCCGGCTGAACTTCGTAGCGCCGCACTGTGCCGCCGAAACTGACCACATCCACGATGCGGGGCACACTGCGAAACTCACGCTCCAGCACCCAATCTTGCAGCGCCTTGATATCGTTGAGGGTGTAAATGTCGCGGCCATCCGGCCCTTTGGGGGCTTTGAGGATATAGCGGTAGATTTCGCCGGTGGGCGATTCGGGCGAGATGCCAGGCGTCACGCCGGGAGGCAGCGGTTGGTTCAGGGTGCCCAGGCGGTTGATGACTTCCTGGCGACAAGCCTCATACGTGTATTGAGGTCCGTAATGCCAGTTCATCTTGATGTCGCATAGGCCGTAGAGCGACTGACTGCGGATGGTTTTCAAGCCGGGCATGCCGGCGAAGGTCACTTCCAGAGGGATGGTGACTTCTCGCTCGACCTCTTCGGCGGAGGCACCGGGAAACTGCGCCACCACTTCGACAATAGCCGGTGCCGGATCGGGATACGCCTCGACGTTGACATTGAGGAACGAATAAACGCCGACCCCCGCCAGAGCAACAGCCGCAAGGACTACGACGAGAGGATTATGTAACGCTATATCGATGAGCTTGCGAACCATGAAGATGTTCCACGTTGAGCGGCGAGCCATAGGCGAGCATGGGCAACCCCGCCCGCCAACTCGCGGGACTGACTCTGCACTCGCCTACGGCTCGCCGCCAAACGATTTATCCTTGCCCGGGCGCGATTCCAAGTCGAGTAGAGCAGCCTTGAGTTCACCTACGCCGGAGCGGAGAATGCGTTCACCGGGGCGGAGCGGTCCCAACGGCAGCATTCCCATTTCCTGTTCCTCCGCCGTGAGCTGCTCGCTCTTGTCGAAGGGTTTGCTACGGACAAACGCCGTCTTCTCGAAACGGTGCGTTAGCTGAACGCGGCGCATCGTGTAGTGGTGTTGGACTGGATCGGTCTGCACAAAGACGACGGCGTATTTGCCGTCCTCCACCACGGCATCGATCGGCACTTCAACCACGTCCTTGGGCGGCGGGATCTGGATCGTACAGGAAACGAACTGGCCGCTGCGGATCTGTTCTTTGGGATTGTCAATGTAGCCCTTGATGACTGCTGTATGCTGGTTGGGATCGATTAGATAGCCAATCTCCTCAATCTGTCCTTTGAGTCCGCTGATGGAATTGGCCCCGACGGTTTGCACGCTCCAGGTCCGCTCCTCCGGCCGGAGGGCGTTGAGGGTTGGCAGTTCATCCTCCGGGGCGTTGGCGATGACAAGGAGACGATCTACCTGAGCGATCTGAAATAGATTGATTGTCGGATCTTGCACGATCTCATGCACGGTAATATTGCGCTCGACGATTCGGCCATCGAAGGGCGCCCGCAACGTCACCTTGCCCCACGGATTCTCGTTCTCCTTGTCCGGATCGTGGCCGGTGGCTGCCTGCTTCTCTCCCCTGACCCAACGGCCCTCGCGGGTCTTGAACCAGGCGTCCTTGTTTTGGCTGATTTTTTTGGCCTCTTCGTGCAGGGCGTCGATTTCTTCCTGAGGAATGTTCCACACGAGAAGGTTATTGAGGGCGCGGTTGATAGCGTTGCGATCCGCCTGCACTTTGCTCCACTGTGCGGCCAACATAAGCTCGGGAATGGCGGCAGATTTGCTGCTTTGCATGTCGTAAATTTTCTGATCCAGCTCATATTGGACCAAGGCGTCGAGAAGGTCGTTCTTTTTGCAGCCGACATCGATGCTGAAAAAGACACCCAGCACATCGCCCTTTTTCACCCGATCGCCCGGGCGTAGCTCACGGTACTCGGTTTGCCCGGACACATTGCCCGGCTCTCCAGGGTAAACCGGATGCTCACCGATCTTGACGACCTCACAGGGAGCGAAGCGGGCACGGATGCGTACAAGACGGCCGGGATCGAGAGCAGTTGACCCATACAAGGTCAGCGGGCGCGTCTGGGTCGGTGCCTGGACGATTTCGATTTGATCTTGTCCGCCTTTGCGGATACCCAGCGCGATACGGACCGGTTCGGGCACCCGGAGCGTGTGCGGCTGGTCTTTGACCAGCTCCACGCCCAGTCGTCGTGGTGGTGCGATCTTAACGTCCTGCTCAGCGGCGGCCATTCCCGGCAGACGCACGCCCAGGACAAAGCCGAGAAAGACCATCAGCACAGCTGCTACAATTAAGAGCAATCCGGCCGATCGTACCACCGCGACGAGCCGGCTCATCGTGTGCTTTCTGGCGATCGGTCCAGTAGATGAGAGAAGGGAAGTATCTCCCGAATCCACAATCGGGTTTGACGCTGGCGGGTTCATGGGAGAGGAATCCTCTAACTGCACCGATACTCCGCTCCTCCGACAAGCAAATGAAGTGCCGTAAAAAGATTAACGGTTGAGCAATTTGCAATTGCTTAATTGGAAGATAGTTGCAACAAATAACCGAGGAAAAGGCTTATCGAGAGTGTCGTTGGTGTCGGAGTGGAGCGGCCGAAACTGTACAAATTCTGGTCATTCTGAACGGAACTTGGTCACTCCGGAACGGCCGAGCGGTGGTATCATCCAAAGGACTGGCGGATAAAACCCTAGGGCAAGCGGCTCGTTTGTCCTACCGGGTCTTCCGTTAGCCTTTTAACGACGCGTTCGTAGAAGCGGCGCGAACCGATTGGGCGGATTCCGACCATGAAGATACGTTTTTTTGCCCGGATGACCTGGCCCATCTTGACGTTGAGCCTCCTTACACTTGGGGGCGGCATCCTCGCAGCCTGGCTGGTTTACCACTCGCAGAAAGACGCCTTCAACGTTCTGGCGCGGAACGCAGCGAGCATGAGAGCTGCCGAAGAACTGGTGATCGCCTTGCGCGATATGCGGCACGAATTGCATCTTTTCCTCATCACCAAAAAGCGCAGCCATCTCGACGCCCTTCCGTACCGCGAGATCGACAAATGGCTGAAGGAGGCGGAGCGGATGGCGGTGACAGAAAAAGGGCAGCAGCTCATCGGCCGCGTCCGCAAAGGTTACGATCGCTTTTTTGCGGATTTCCAGGATCTTCGTAACAATCCGCAAGTCCAGACGGAGCACATCCGTCAGTTGGCAGACAAGGTTCTGACGAACGAAATCTTGCAACCGGCCCAGGAGTATCTGGACAGCAACGAAGTCGAAATCGATGCTCGGAAGGAAGAGTACAAGCTCGTTACCTACCGTATTGTGTTGGGCCTGGTCCTGCTGGGGATCTGCGGGGCGGCATCGGGGTTCGGCATCTCCTGGGCCATCAGCCGATCTATCGTCCGCCTCAGCGTGCCGATCCGCGACGCTGCCGGCAAGCTGAACGAAATCGTCGGTCCTATCACGCTATCGGCGCGCTGGGGCCTGGATGAGTTGGAAGGCGTGTTGCGAACGATCGCCGAACGCATCGGCGCCGTCATCGAACGGCTTCAGCAGAGCGAGCGCGAGGCGCGGCGGGCCGAGCACTTGGCGGCGGTCGGCCAGATGGCGGCCGGCATCGCCCATGAGCTGCGCAATCCGCTCATGCCTATCAAGATCCTGGTGCAGTCGGCCGCCGACCGTCACCCCTCTCCCGGCCTGGATGGCCGCGATTTGGCGGTCCTCGAACAAGAGATCAGCCGGCTGGAACGCTCCATCCAGACGTTTCTCGATTTCGCCCGTCCGCCGCAGATTGAGAAACGAACCTTCGAGGCCCGCGCGGTTTTGGAACAGATCATTCAATTGCTGGAAGCGCGAGCCGAGCGGCAAGGCGTGCGCATCGAGCGATGTTTTCCCAATGAACCACTCTGGATCCAGGCCGATGTCGGCCAATTTCGCCAGGTCGTGCTCAATCTGCTCCTCAACGCCCTGGACGCCGTCTCGCGGGGCGGCACGATCCAGCTGGAGTTGCATAAAGAGAGTGGGAATTGGCTGAAATTCTCGGTGGCCGATAGCGGCTGCGGTCTGCCCCCTGGTCTGGGCGCCCAGATTTTTGAGCCATTTGTCAGCACCAAAGAGACCGGCCTGGGGCTAGGACTCTCAATCTGCAAGCGTATCATTGAGGCCCACGAAGGCGAAATCCAGGCCGCCACTCGGCCGGAGGGCGGCACAGTTTTCACTGTACGTTTACCCTGTTTGGTTTCAGAGCTGGCGAGCGGGGTGTGTCAACACCCCTAGTAGAAGCTACCGGGGTGTTGACACGCCCCGTTCACCGAGCTAGCCCTGCTCGCCAGACCAGAAAATTACAAGCGTCGAATCGATCTTTACAAGGCCGGAGAATACAGCCAAGATAATATTTCTTACTGGTTTTTCCTCGCCCGTTGTCTTTGGGAATGAAACAGGAACGAACGATCATGGCGAACGATCGTGTGCCGATGACGAGAGAAGGTTATGAGAAACTCAAGGCCGATTTGGACCGCATGGAGAACGTGGAGATGGTCGAAATTACCAAGCGCATCGCCGCCGCTCGTGCGCTGGGCGACCTCAGCGAGAATGCCGAGTACCATGCGGCCCGCGAGGACCAAGGCATGTTGCAAGCCCGCATTGACGCACTGAAGGACAAATTGAGCCGTGCCTACATCGTCGATCGTAGCAATTTGCCTTCGGACACGGTCGTTTTCGGCACACGCGTGCGCATTAAAGATCTCGATACCGGCGAAGAAGAAGTTTACGAACTGGTCGGCCCCGGCGAGGAAGATTACGACAACAACAAGATCCTCACCACCAGTCCGCGCGGCCAGGGACTCTTGGGCAAAAAGCGCGGTGACATCGCCGTCATTAAGGTGCCGCGCGGTAACCTGCGCTATGAAATCGTCGAGATCTCTTTCCCCTCGTAGGGATAGTGCCTTAAGGCAGTCTTTGGATGCAGTTCCCAGCACGGGCTTGGCCAGGTCCTCGAAGGGAAACGGGGACTTGGCTGCTCGCTGCTCAGGGTAGGCCTCCCGAAGCAGGTGAACGGCCGGTGCCCGCCGGTTGGTAAGGTTTTACCAGCCAACGGATACCGACCGTTCACCTGCTTCGAGGAGACACACTTGCTGTTCGCTGTTGGGTGTCCCTCTCGATTCGGGTGAGCGGGGTTGCGTCAGCCTTCGAGTAGGTTTTCCCCTCTCCTCCCACCAAGGGGGAGGGAAAAGATCGCTCGCACGGAAGCCCTCCTCCACGCCCAAATCAAGAGAGACACCTTCGCTGTTCGTTTTCCTCTTGTATTCTCCTTTGCCATTGATACGATTCCAGTAAGTTGTAGAGGTAAAATAGTTCTGTCCACGTAGGCAGGAGTAGCACCAGGCGGAGGTGACAAGGATCGAGATGGCGATCACCAAGGACCGCAAGAACCAGATTATTGACCAGTTCCGGCGCGAGCCTACCGACACGGGTTCTCCCGAAGTGCAGATCGCGCTGTTGACCGCGCGCATCAATGAGTTGCATGAACACATGCGTCTGCACAAGAAGGACCACGCCAGCCGGCGCGGTCTGCTCAAAATGGTGAGCAAGCGGTCCGGCTTGTTGACCTACCTGCGCAACAAGGATCGTAGCCGCTATCTGGCCGTGATTGCTCGGCTGGGTCTGCGCAAGTAAAAATTGGTTTGCGATTTTCGGTTTGCGGCTTTCCGTGAAAGAATGAATTACAAAGTCTTGAACAGTGAAAACCGCAAACCGAAAACCGCAAACCGAAAAACTCGATTTGTTGAAATCCGTAAGCTGGCAGTCTGCTCCGGCCGGGAGCACGCCTTCACGGCGGCTCCCCACAGGAGGTATTGTCCGTGCAGTTTTGTCGTGTTGAACGTCCCTTCGGTGCCCACTCCCTCATCTTGGAAACCGGCAAATTAGCTAAACAAGCACATGGCGCCGTCGTGGTCCAGTATGGGGAAACGGTAACGTTGACGGCGGCTGTCGAAGGCGAGATCGATGAAGGACGCGATTTCTTTCCTCTCGTCGTCGATTACCGCGAGAAAACCTATGCCGCCGGCAAGTTCCCCGGCGGCTTCATCAAGCGTGAAGGCCGGCCTACCACCAAAGAAATCTTAACCTCGCGCCTCATCGATCGTCCTATCCGCCCGCTCTTCCCTGCCGATTATTTCAATGAAGTGCAGATCATGGCCAGCACCTTGGCCGTGGACCGTGACAACGATCCAGACGTCCTGTCGATGATCGGCGCCAGTGCCGCGTTGCACGTCTCGCCTATTCCGTTCTTGCAGCCGACCGGCAGCGTCCGCGTCGGCTACATCGGCGGCGAATTCATCCTCATGCCCAGTCAAGCGCAGCTGGAAGAGAGCGATCTCGATCTGGTCCTGGCTGGCACGCGCTCGGCCATCACTATGATCGAAGGCTTTGCCCGCGAGATGCCGGAAGCGGACATGCTGGAAGCCATCGTTTGGGGTCATAAGCACATCGTCACTGTCATCGACATGATCGAGGAATTGCGGGAAAAGGCCGGCCTGGGGGTGAAACAGCTGCCGCCCCCGCCACTGCCTAATCCGCTGATCGACGAGTTTCGCCAGCGCTTCGGTGCGGAGATGCGCGAGCGCAAACAGACGCCCGGCAAGGCCGATCGCGCCGCCCGCATCCGCGAGTTGCGCGAACGCATCTTTGCCGAATACCTGCCCGAGGACGGCGAGGCCAAATATACGCCGGAGCAAGTTTCGGCTGCCTTTGCTGCCCTCGAAGAGCGTGTGGTACGCGATCTCATCCTGGAGGGCAAGCGTATCGATGGCCGCCATCCCAAGCAGCTGCGGCCGATCACCTGCGAAGTGGCCCTGCTGCCACGCGTCCACGGTTCGGCCCTGTTCCAGCGCGGCGAGACGCAAGCGCTGGTGACGACCACGCTGGGCACCGCCAGCGATGAACAGCGTGTGGATGGTCTCATGGAAGAATACAGCAAGAAATTCATGCTCGATTACAACTTCCCACCCTTCTCGGTCGGCGAGTGCAAACCGATCCGTGGGCCAGGCCGCCGCGAGATCGGCCACGGTGCCTTGGCTGAACGCAGCCTGAAGAGCGTCATTCCCGGGCCGGAAAAATTTCCTTATACGATCCGCGTTGTCTCTGACATTCTCGAATCGAATGGCTCATCGAGCATGGCATCGGTGTGCGGCGGTACCCTGTCGCTGATGGATGCTGGCGTGCCCATCAGCGATCCGGTGGCCGGCATCTCCATCGGTTTGGTCAAGGAACCAGATCGCTACATTCTCTTGACCGATATCATGGGCGATGAAGACCATTTCGGTGACATGGACTTCAAAGTCGCCGGCACTGGCCGCGGTATCACCGGCATTCAGCTCGACCTCAAAATTGACGGTATCGATGCCGAGATCATCAAGGCGACGTTAGAACAGGCCCGCGAAGCCCGACGCGAAATCCTCAAGATCATGCTGTCCACGCTGCGCCAGCCGCGCCGTGACATCAGCAAGACAGCTCCGCGCCTGTTGACCCTGAAAATCAACCCTGACAAGATCGGCCTGCTTATCGGGCCGGGCGGCAAGACCATCAAAGGCATTCAAGAAGCTACCGGTGCCAAAATCGACATTGAGGATGATGGTACGGTATATATATCACATAGCGATGCCGCCGGCGCCGAAGCGGCCAAGCTCAAGGTCGAGGCGCTAACCGAGGAAGTGCGTGTCGGCAAGGTCTACGAGGGCCGCGTCACTTCTATCAAGGACTTCGGCGCTTTCATCGAAATCCTGCCTGGTCGCGACGGTCTGTGCCACATTAGCGAACTGGACGATAAGTACGTCGGCCGGGTCGAGGATGTGTGTAAAGTCGGCGATGTCTTGCAGGTCAAGGTGATCGCTATCGATGAGCATGATCGCGTCAAGCTGTCGCGCAAGGTGTTGCTGCGTGAGCAGCACAAGCCGGCCGACGGCGGCGTGCCACCGCTGCCGCCGCTGCGGCGGCCGCCGGAGGGACGCCCGCCACACGAGCGCGCTCCGCGGGGGAGGGAGTAGGACATTCTTGGCGAGCAGGGAGTGCTAATCCCTCGGGGAAACTACCGAAGGGGTAGCACTCTCCGCTTGCCAATTGTTCATATTGGGATGGCGCCAATCGTGGTCAATCAAGAATATGCTGAGCTGGCCGAGCTGGCGGGCGGTTTCGTCCACGATTTGAAAAACCACCTCAGCACGTTGCGCCTCAATCTGCAACTCTTGGCCGAAGACTTTCAGGAACCGCAGACCCAGCGCGAGCGCCGCGCCCTTGATCGCATCCTACGCTTGCAGAACGAATGCCAGCGGCTCGTGGATATCTCCAATGATTTTCTGCGTTTCGCGCGCGTTAAAGACTTGCAGCTGACTCCCGCCAACATCGCTGAGGTCATCGAAGAATTAACTGATTTTTTCGGTCCCATGGCGCGGGCGGCCAACATCGAAATCAAAAGCTACCTTCCTGCCGACCTGCCGCTGGTGGCGTTAGATCGTGATATGTTCAAACAAGCCTTGCTCAATCTGTTGCTCAATGCCCAGCAGGCGATGCCAGCGGGCGGCGAGATCACGCTGCTGGCCCGCGCCGAGCCGGAAGGCGTGTTGTTCGAGGTGATCGACACCGGCCGCGGTATGACGCCAGAAGTATTGGCTCAGGCGTTTCGTCCGTTTTATTCGACGCGCAGCGGCGGCAGCGGACTCGGCCTGCCCACCTCGCGCAAGATCATCGAAGCGCACGGCGGCACGATCGCTGTGCAAAGCGAAGTCGGCCGCGGCACTAAATTCACCATCCACTTACCTGCCCTAAAAAAATGATCCCACCTCTGGTCTTGGCCACCGTGTTTGCTACATCTAATACGGTCGGATAATTCAAATTCCCGGCAGGGGCCAGACGAAGCCGGTGCAAGTCCGGCGCTGTCCCGCAACTGTAACCCGCCTCGGTCTCACCGACGCGGGAAGCCAGGTCGATCTCCCCTGCCGCGCTCGATACCGCCTCGCGGAAGGGGACCAGAGCATGAGCCACGTCTTCGCTGCATCTTTGGACTCGGCCCCGTGCCGGATTCTTGGAAAAACCCCGTTTACCGTTTAGCCGCGACTCGAAGGGAAGCGCGGGGGGGTGTGTTCGCCTACACCTCGCGGCAAAACGAAGGAGGACTTTTTATGGGAACGCTCCATCAAATGTTGCCGGAGGACGAGATCCTCCTGTGTGGTGTTGTCCTGTTGTGCGGAATGCTGGCCGGCGCC
>Ga0209061_1003717_pt1 | contig 16005 bp, 16 predicted proteins | sample Coa_R1_10_FD_187157 | JGI IMG/M metagenome (GOLD analysis project Ga0209061, IMG submission 187157) | Surface soil microbial communities from Centralia Pennsylvania, which are recovering from an underground coalmine fire - Coalmine... | ecosystem: Environmental > Terrestrial > Soil >...
CGGTTCAGAACAACGGCAGCATCTATAATCTGATTTATTCCTACAGCAAAGGAAATTGGACGATCCAGCCATATCTTCAATATGGCGACGTGCCTGCGAACCGGAAAGCTAATATCCCACAAGGGGCGGCCACACGCGGCGGAGCTATCCTAGCCACTTACCATTTCACACATCAATTCTCACTTTCAGGACGAGGCGAGTACCTTTCTAGCAGCGGTCACCCCGGGGCAATCAATCTGCTTTTTGGGCCAGGCAGCAGCGCTTGGTCTATTACCGTAACACCGACGTTTCAAGATCATGGCTTCTTTGTGCGTTCTGAGGTGGCTATCGTTGGAGCAATTGACTATACTCCGGGATCTGGCTTCGGACTCTCAGGCATGGAGAGGTGTCAATCTCGCGGAGAACTAGAACTTGGCTTCTTATTCTAATTGGATGCCGGATTAAGACAGAAACGATAGCCGACGCGTAACTCGGTAATTAGATAACGCGGATTACTCGGATCTGGTTCAATCTTTTTTCGTATCTGATTCACAAATACGTGGAGATATTCGATTTCATTGCCATAATCTGGTCCCCATACAGCCTGGAGAAGCCGCCCGTGCGGGATCGTAACATTGGGGTGCGTCACCAGATAGTAAAGGAGATCAAATTCTTTGGGAGTGAATCGCACGTCTTGGCCGCGGACCAGAACGTGGCGTGTAGCCACGTTTATTTGAACTTCACCGAAATGAATGATCTTGGGTCCACCAAGCGTCGCAAAGGGAATCCGGCGGAGATTCGCTCGAATGCGCGCCAGTAACTCAGGCATGCTGAAGGGTTTGGTAACGTAATCATCGGCTCCTGCATCGAGCGCAGCTACCTTATCCGCTTCGGCATTTCTTACGGTCAGCATGATGATCGCGACATCAGAACCGTTCCGAATCTCGCGGCACATTTCAAGGCCACTCGCATCGGGAATATTAAAGTCCAGGAGAATCAGATCGTAGCGATCTTCCCTGAGTTTTAAAAAGCACTCCTCAGCCGATTTGGCATCCGCGACAAAGTAGCCCTCGGTGGTCAGGGCAGTCTTGAGCACGCGGCGTATCTGCGGTTCGTCGTCTACAATTAACACCTTGGCGGTCATGCGACGGTCGAGAGCCCTTCCCCAGTTTGTGGGCGAAACGCAATCTTCGGAAAGGCGAGCGACAACTCGACTCCGGCTTCTGGACCACTTTTCACCCAAATGCGGCCGCCGTGAGCCTCAACAATGTCACGGGCGATCGCGAGTCCCATGCCTGCGCCGGGAACGCGCGTGCGCACCTCACGACCGCGATAAAACTTCTCAAAAATGAGCGCTTGTTCGGCCTTGGGTATAGCGGGTCCAGCATTTACAACCCGAATTACGATGGCATCCATTTGATTCTCTGCCGTGATCCGAATGGGGGAGGCGGGAGGAGAATATTTGATCGCGTTATGCAAGACTTGCCGCAATGCGAGCTCGCATAGTTTGGGATCGATTTCCATGGCCGGTAGATCCTGCTCAATTTTTACTTCTAGCAAGCGATCCTGTGCGAGATGTCGCAATTGAGCTGAGACGGCCGAAATCAGCTTTTCCGCAGAATACGGCTCCCGGTGCAGCCTTACTGGCCCTGCTCCTAAACGAGCAATTTCAATTGCCTCACTTACCAGATTGGTGAGGCGATCTACTTCTTCATCTACGACTGTCAGAAGGTCTTTTGCAGACTCACTCAGTCCCTGGCGCGCTAACAGCGTGGTTGCTGCCGCTTTGATCGAAGTAAGCGGGGTCTTGAACTCGTGCGCCAAAGCGTCCAACATCGTTGATTTCAATTGTTCATTTTGACGTGCCGCCTCGTTACGAGTCGCCACCTCCTCGGCACGCGCTCGTTCGAGTGCAATGGCGATGAGCTGGGCAATGGCCTGAAGCGCGACTTCTGAAATCTGTGCATTGCCAGCGATGCCAATGCTGCCAAGAGGACGGCCTCCTAAGCGGATGGGCGCGATCAGCACTGCCGCATCCGGCTTTTTACAAATTTCTGTTCGCGTGGCGGCCTCGCGGAGAGCAGCATCTGGCAGGATTGATGCTGCATTGTCAAGCTTGCAAATCGTATCGGTTTCAAGATCGTAAAACGAAACCTGCTGCACTCCGAATAATTCAGCGAGTTTCTGCACAATCTGATCGCACAGGCTCTGCTCCTTATTACTCAACATCAAGGCCCGGCTAAATTCATAGAGGCGCTTCACTTCCTGTTCCCGCAAGGCCGCTTCTTCGGCTTTTCGGCGGGCGCTTGTGGAGAGCTGACTGGCTGTAATAGCAGTGGCAAGAAAGGCAAACAACGCTACCCAGTTCTGAGGGTCGGCGATGGTAAGCGTGCCAATAGGAGGGAGAAAGAAGAAGTTGTAAGCCAGAACGCTGGCAACGGAGGCGACAATCGACTCCATTAGACCGTAACGGGCGGCTATTCCCAAAATCAGCAGCAGAAACGAGAAGGCAGCCGTGGGACTGTTGACATGCAACAGTTTGAAATCGATTGCGGTCACCGCGGCAATGGCGGCGAGAACGCCTATGCTGCGGAGACATGGGTAGAGAAGACGAGCGAGCGGATGCACTTGCGACAAGAAAGGCGCTCTCTTTGAGCGTACAGCAGACCTAGGCTAGCATTGGGTATCGGAAGCTACAATGAAGCCGTGAAACTTCTGGTTTTGGCACTGTGCGTATCCGGCATCTTACTGGCTCAGGACTGGCCCCTAAGGCCGGCGAATTTCACCATCCGCTTCGCGCCTGACGCAGTGCTGCAGACAGGGGTACCCATTCCGTTCAAAATTCAAATCACAGATGCCCGGCAGAACCCGCTTACAGATGCCAAGGTGACGCTTGAGATTCACCGACCAGACAACTCGATGGTGACAGTATTTAAGGCCCCTGCCATTGATCGGGGCGTCTACATGGCAAAACCAGTCTTTCCGGAACCGGGCACATGGGAAGTACATGTGGATGTTCGCTGGGAAGATCAGCACGGCGGGCGCACGATCGAATACAATGTGCCGCGCAGCGCAACGCCTTGAACGGAGCACCTAAACAGGCAGGCGTCCCTTTAGATCCGACGGCTTGAGGGGGCCTGCTTCCGCGATCAAGCGGCGAGCGTGATCCACCTGGCCCCAGGTATTCCACAGCAGCACGCCGCGGACGCGGCCGCGATCTAAGTAATAAACGACTCCTTCGCGGAAAGGCTCCTTCCAGTCCTCGAAAATTTCCATGCCGGAATCGAGTTCTCCTACTGCTTCAAAGCCAAGGTCAAACAGGTCGGAATAGAAGAAGGGCAGGTGATGGTAGGGCACGTGCGCGCCCGCCATATTGGCTCCCGCAGCCTGGCCCATCGAGTTGGCCGCGTCTTCATGCTCTACGCGTATGCGCTTTTGCAGCGCAGGGTTGAAGAATTCCGCGACGTCACCGGCGGCATAGATATCGGGATGATCGCTCTGCAAGTACTCATTTACGGGGACCCCATTACTCGTTTTGAAACCTGCTGCCTGAAGCAGCTCGACGCTGGGCCGAATGCCGAGGCCGGCTACGATAGCGTCGCTCTGCAAGGAGCGTCCCTGTCGTGTCTTTAAAAGGAACCCCCCATCGCGCCGCTCAACACCTGTAGCCGTATCGCCGGATAGGACCTCGACTCCCTTTTCCCGGTAAAAGCCGTTAAGAAATTCGGAAAGGCTGCGCGGGAAGAGGCGGCTGCCGATGCCCGGGCCCGGAAACAGCAGAGTCACGTTTCGTCCCACCATGCTGAGCGCAGCCGCGATCTCCCAGCCGATGAAGCCTCCACCCAGGACGGCGAAGGACCGGTGCTGATCCGCCAGCAAGCGCAGGCGCTTGTAGTCCTCGTAAGTTCGAAAATAGATCACTTCCTCGGCTGAAAAGGGGAAACGGTTGACCGAGCCCCCGGTTGCGATCAGCAGTTTTTCAAAGTGATGGAGGACGCCCTGATCGTCCGTGACGGTCTTCTCTTGGGGATTGAGCTGCGTAGCGCGCCTTCCCAGGCATAGAGAGACACCTGATTGTACGGCTGACCGCCAGATGCTCTCCTCGGGCTCGCCCTTCCATAAGCCTTTTGAGAGAGGAGGCCGATTGTAAGGCGGGTGTGTCTCGCTGCTGATTAACGTGATCGTTCCGGAAGGATCGTGCTGGCGGATGCCTTGGACAGCAGCATCCGCCGCCATCCCTCCTCCCACGATGAGATATTTCGTGTGGGGCATTTCAGCCGGTAGATTTGGCCGGTTGGCCTTGCTGTTCTTCTAATGCGTGGAGGGCTAGAGCAGAATGGGCGGAAGCTGCACCGGCTCGCATTTCCGCGGCCACCCAGATAGCTTCCATGATCTCTTCTGCACTTGCCCCCTTCTGCCTTGCTCGCTTGGTGTGGCTGCGAATGCAATAGGGGCATTGCGTCACATGCGCAACCGCCACCGCGATGAGCTCTTTGGTCTTGGCTGGTAACGCGCCATCCGCAAACACCTGCTTGCTGAAGGCTTGAAACGCGTCAAAGATCGCGGGCGCCAGATCCTTACGCTTCTGTGTCAGTTCCTTGGATGGAACAGGATACAGTTGCTGTTCCATGGCTAGAACATGTACAGCGGCGTGCCGGAGGTAGCAGCTTCTTCTACGCCACCCGCTGGCACGGGCTGACCTTCAAGATCGCCAACCTGGCGGCAATAAATACCGTTTTCGCCAAGATAAATCTCCAGTTCGGCTGGCCTGGGCAACGTGCCTTGGATCAAGGCTTCGGCCAGCGGATCCTCAATGTACTTCTGTAAGGCGCGGCGCAGTGGACGAGCTCCATAGCTGCGATCACCACAGGTCTTATCGAGGATGTACTTGGCCGCCTCGGGCTCCAAACGGATCTTGATCTGCTTGGAGGCGAGATTCGCGTTAATCTGATCGACCAGCAGCCCGATAATCTTGATCAAGTCTTCGTCGGTCAGAGAGGTGAAGAGAATGATCTCATCCAGACGGTTCAGAAACTCTGGATTGAAGGCCCGCTTCACCTCGCTCATCACGTTATCCTCGACCTTTTGCGGGATGCCGCCTCCGGCCGTCGGCGTGGAGAAACCGATCTGGCCGCGTTTGTCGAGGAAACGCGCGCCGAGATTCGATGTCATGATGATGATGGTGTTCTTAAAGTCGACCGTATTGCCGAGACCGTCGGTGAGCTGGCCGTCTTCAAAGACCTGCAAGAGGATGTTATAGATGTCCGGGTGCGCTTTCTCGATTTCATCGAGCAGGATCACGGAATACGGAGCCCGCTTGACGCGCTCGGTGAGCTGGCCACCCTCCTCGTAGCCGACGTATCCCGGTGGTGAACCGATCAGCTTCGAGATGGAGTGTTTCTCCATGAATTCGGACATATCGAAGCGTATGAGCGCTTTTTCGCTTCCAAAGAGGAATTCGGCGAGCGCACGGGCGACTTCCGTCTTGCCCACACCCGTCGGTCCAAGGAACAGGAAGGAGCCGGCCGGGCGTTTGGGTGACTTCAAACCCGCACGCGAGCGGCGAATTGCCCGGGAGAGCGCCGAGATGGCCTTCTCCTGGCTGACTACGCGCTTGTGTAATTCTTCCTCGATCCGGAGAAGCTTATTGATTTCCTCCTCTTTGATCGAGGTCATAGGCACGCCCGTCCAGCGCGCTACTACTTCTTCGATATCGTCCTTGGTCACGACGCCCGTCGAGGTGTCGTCGAGGTTATACTTTTCGCGGAGCTGGCGCAGATTTTCTCGCTCTTTCCGCTCCTCGTCGGAATAAAACCGCGCTTTTTCAAACTCATGGTTGGCGATCGCATTCTCCATGCGATGCACAATGAATTTGATTCGCTTTTGAATGTCGGCTACTTCAGCCGGCAAGGTGGTCTGCCGTAATTTCACGCGCGCGCCCGCTTCATCAATCAAATCAATCGCCTTGTCGGGTAAGAAACGATCAGGAATAAAGCGGGTAGAAGTATAGACGGCTGATTCGATTGCTTCGTCGGTATAGGCTACGGCGTGAAACTTCTCGTAACGCTCCTTGATGCCAAACAGGATTTTGATAGCATCGGCCTCGGCTGGAGGCGGCACCTTTACGGCTTGGAAGCGCCGCTCAAGCGAACGGTCTTTTTCGATGGATTTCCGGTATTCGGCGGGAGTGGTAGCACCGATGCACTGAATTTCGCCTCGTGAGAGCGCGGGCTTGAGAATATTCGCTGCATCGAGCGAGCCTTCCGCAGACCCGGCGCCTACCAGCGTATGCAGCTCGTCGATAAAGATGATGGCGTTTTGGTTTTCCATCAGCTCTTTCATGATGGTTTTCAAACGCTCTTCAAACTGGCCGCGATATTTGGTTCCCGCAACAATCAGCGAAAGGTCCAAAGCGAGAATGCGCTTATCCGAGAGGAAAGAGGGCACATCGCCGTCGGCGATACGCTGGGCTAACCCCTCTACAATGGCGGTCTTACCGACGCCGGGTTCGCCAATGAGGACGGGATTGTTTTTGGTGCGACGGCAGAGAATTTGGATGACACGATCGAGCTCAGCATCGCGGCCGATGAGCGGATCGAGCATGCCATCGATTGCAGCTTGCGTCAGGTCACGGCTGAACTCGGCGAGCAGCGAGCTTTCCTTCGGCCTGCTGGCAGAAGTTTTCTCCGACGCCGAGCGTGCGATCTCCTCCCGCACAGCGGAAAGGCGCAACCCACGCTCGTGCAAGATCTCGGCTGCAAAACTCTTTTCTTCGCGCAGCAACCCGAGCAGCAGGTGCTCCGTTCCGATGTGCTTATGGCTCAGTCGCTCGGCCTCTTCGGCGCCATAAGCAAGCACGCGCTTACACTCATGGCTGAGGGGCAGATCGACTGAGGTAGAGACCTTCTCACGCACGGTCGTATGCGCTTCAATCTGCTTGCGGATCGATTCGATTGCCGCATGCGAGCGCAAGAATCGATTCGCGAGCTGCTTGTCTTCGCGTAGCAGTCCTAGCAGCAGGTGCTCCGTCTCGATATAAGGGCTGCCAAACTGGCTGGCCTCATATCTTGCAAAGAAAATTACGCGGCGCGCTTTCTCCGTATATCGTTCAAACATAAGTGCCACCGTCAAGACGGTTTGCGTCTTGTATCCATCCGGCCTCCTGCAATTCCCGCTTAGAGGCGGTGTGCAGGCTGCCCTTCTTTAACTCTAAAACTCGATCGCAGCGGGAAGCGAAAGAAAGATTATGCGTCACGAAGACCGAGGTCAAACCATGGGATTCGTGCACGCGCTCCAGCAAGGCGATGATGCTTTCCGCGGTTCGAAAGTCCAAACTCCCAGTTGGCTCATCCGCCAGCAGAACCTTAGGATTGCCCACCAGCGCACGGGCGAGCGCCACCCTTTGCTGCTCGCCACCAGACAATTCGCCGGCGCGGTGAGACTGCCGGTTTGCAAGACCTGTCTCCTCCAGACGGTCGCGGGCAAGCGAAGCTGCCCGCTCGCGCCGCTCGCCACGGATGAGCATCGGCATCATGACATTCTCAAGCGCCGTGAACTCGGGCAGTAAAGAAGGATTTTGCCATAAGAAACCGATATGGCGATTGCGAAAATCTGCTGCGGCGCGCTCTGAAAGCGCTGTAATCTCCAGCTCACCGAAGCGCACGGTGCCTCGCGTAGGCCGATCGAGGCCGCCCAACAGGTGTAACAGCGTGGATTTCCCCGCCCCGGATTCGCCGATCACTGCAAGCCGCTCGCCCATACGCACGCCGAAGGAAAGATCACGGAATACCGTGAGCTCGGAGTCGCCTGAGCGGAAAATCTTGGTCAAAGATTCCGCACGAATAGCATCCTCCGCCTTCAAATCCGCCTTCCTACTTAAATTAGAACAGGCAGCATGCCTTCCCGGCAATGGTCTACTCGAAATTATGCCAGCAAAGGTCACACTGTGTTTACTCTTACTTTTTAGACGTGCAGAAGTGAGGCGATGATTCTCGAACCTGCAATTAACCGAAAACAGGGCGGACGCGCATGCCGTTTCTCAGCTCGGCATCGCTCGGAGCGATGACACGGTCGGCGACCCGATCGCCTTCTGCAAGCCCGGCAAGGATCTGTACATTATTGATGTCGCTGACGCCGGTCTTTACCGGAGTCCACACAATGTGGTCGTTGACCAGCTTGTAAACCCCTGGCTGGCCGTCGAGAATCCGCAAGGCTGCCTTGGGAACGGCGAGCGCGTTCTTGGCCACATCGGAGATGATCACCGCATTGACGGTTACCCCGGGCAGCAGATCATGGTTCGGATTATTGACGATGGTGGTCACTTCACCGACGGTCCGTGTATTTAAGGAGATCACCTCGGTAGGCAGCTTATCCACTTGACCGTGCCATGTCTGGCCCGGCCGGGCGTCCCAGGTGATGATGACGGGCATGCCAATGGCGACGCGGCCCAGGTCCGGTTCGTCAACATAGACGGTGACCTTTACCTGATCGAGCCTGCCGATCAACGCTACCTCTTTTCCTGGCTCCAGATACGAACCGACTTTGAGATCGAATTCATAGACTGTTCCGGAAATGGGAGCCCGGATGGTCCCGAGAGCGATCTGGTGGCGGGCTAAGGCGACGGCTGCTTCCGCATTGCGAAGTTTCGCCTCGGCAACCGTTTTATCGCTTGCGGTCACCAAATTACGGCGCTGATCTTCGAGAGCTGTGAGTTGGAGCGTGGCGCGCTGTACGGCATCTTTTGCGTCCTCGAGCTGGACTTTCGTCGCCGCCTGGCTGGCGTATAGGCGCTGCAAGGACTCGTAATTGCGACGCGCGATATCCAAGGCGGCTTGTGCGCTCTTGATTTTGTCATTCAGATCCGCCAAGACCGCCGCTTTCCCCCCTTGTGTCAGTGCATTTAATTCCGCGCGAGCCTCCTGTTCCTGAGCTTCAGCCGCCGCCAAATCGGTCTGGGCTGCCGTCGTATCCAAGGTGACCAGAACTTGCCCTGCCGTAACCGTTTGGCCTCGCTGCACATACACCGAACGTACGATGCCCGAGGTTTCAGCACGCGCTGCAGCCCATTCGGCCGGTTCGACTTTCCCATTCGTCGAAACGGTGCTTTCGATTGTCAGGTAACGCGCTGCGTCGAAGTGGATTTGCGGCCCGGATCCGTCATGGTCCAATCCCCACCACAGGAGCAGCGCACCGGGAAGCAGCAAAATGAGCCAGTATTTGTTCATTTTCTAGAGACGGGTAGAAACCATTGTCCACATTGTGACAGAGGGGAGAAAATCAAGCAGGAACAAGCCGGTTCCGGACACACCAGCACACGCCTTCGCCGTTGCGCGTTGCGCCTGTGCGCTCTGTGCTGTTTTATACGTTAGACTGAAACACTTATGGCACGCTATCGCATTCATCGCCTGAAAGAAGGACCACGCGAACATTTTCGCTGGGCGCCGCACACCGGCGGGGTTGCGATCGTCAAAAACAAAGATTATGATCTGGACGGAGAAGTAGAAGCGGCAACGCCGTATGCCGCTTGGAAAACGCTGCTTGCTGAAGGGCGTAAGCTTCGTCCTGGGGATCTGCTTGAGCGAACCGGTCCGCAAGGTGAGGCGGGGGAGCTGCAGATCGCCAAATACATCGGGTTCGAGCCTGCTCAGTGGTATGTACCAGCGGCCAAGCTCGATCCGGGCGCCGCGTGCTCGAGTCCGGAATCGGATGCCGATCCAGGTTTGGTTCACCCCGACTGGAAACAATGAACGAAATTTTGGATTCAGCTCCATTTGGTTCTGCAGCCGTCGTTAGCTATATTCCCGATCCGCTTGGATCTTACTTGAACTGGCTTCGTGGCAGCCTGCCGGGCGAGCACAATCCGCAGGCTCATCTGACGATTCTGCCGCCGCGCACGCTGGCGGTTCCTGTGGAGCGAGCCTCGGAGCAGGCACGACAAACGCTTGAGCGCTTCAGTACGTTTTCGGTCGAACTTGCCTCGGTTCGCGTGTTCCCAGGGACGAACGTGCTCTATGTAGAACTGGGAGAGGGGGATTCGCTGGTTCGCCGTTTGCATGCGGCGCTCAATTCGGGAGATCTGGCGGCTATCGAGCAATTTGAGTTTCTTCCTCACCTGACCATCAGCGGCCCGATTGCAGCCGAAGAACTCCCGCGCATGCGACGTCAGGCGGAAAGCGCCTGGCATGCGCTCATGTGCCCGCGGCGCTTCACATTGAGCGAAATCGTGTTTTTGTGGTTGAAGCCGGGCTCGAGCAATGGCGATTGGATTCGCGTCTGGTCCCATAAACTCAAACATGCCAGCGCCGCTAGCGCCACCTTGCTGCAAGGTTGAGTGCTTACGGATCAAAGATGGTGAGCTGGCGGGAGCTGGCCTCGACAGGTTGCGGCCTCCGAACCGGCACCCGCGCTACGCCCATTACTCCGAGCAGCTCGGTTCCCGTAAGGGCAGCACGGGGAAGAAATACGCGCTGACGGCTAGCGGCAGCGCGGGGCGGTGTGATGAGATATCCCGTTGCTGGCCATTCGAGCAGGTTGCGAGGCAGAACTCCTTCGAGGCGATCCCCATCGCGAAATGTAAACCGCGCCCACAACCCGGGCATTTTGGGCCGCCTTTCAAAAGCCGTATGGCTGGTGAACAGATCGGCAGGTCCCGGGCTAGAAAAGAAACAAATCGCTTTCACCTCTTCATAGGAGACACAATGAAGAGTTCCATCGGTTGTGAGGACTTCGATGTGGCCATCACACAAGTAGACGGATGGATTGACGATGCACTCAAGCGCATCACGGCCAAAGCGATACAGGAACGCGCGTTTTGTTGTGGAATTCACATTGCAACGTGGAGCGCAAGAAGAACTTTCTTTGTTTCAAACAATTTCGCGAATATTGTATCATTGGCTGAATGACGGAGATCACAGCATTCGAGCAAAGAATGCGTTCGTATCTCCACTTCTGCCGGATGGAAAAGGGGCTTGCGGCAAACACGATTGCATCTTACCGGCACGATCTGCGGCAATTTGAGCTGTTCTTAAAGAAGAAGCAAGTTCAAGATTTTCAATCGATTACATTAAAGATTTTACGTTCTTATTTAGATTATTTGCAGGATATGGGTCTGGCGCGCCGCTCGATTGCCCGCCAAATCAGCAACTTACGAGGCTTTTTCGGGTTTTTGGCCACCGAAGGCTATTTGGCCCAAAATCCAGCCGAATTGTTGCAAGCACCGAAAATCGGCTCGACCCTGCCCCGATACCTGGATCTGAGCCAGATTGATCGCCTGCTCGAGCCAGCAGAGCGCAATTCAGCCATTGAGATTCGCAATCGGGCCATGCTGCAACTGCTGTATGCGACCGGTGTGCGCGTCAGCGAGCTGATCCGGCTGCGCATTTCGGACCTGGATCGCACTGAGGGAGTAGTCCGTGTCATTGGCAAAGGGAATAAGCAGCGATTCATCCCGGTTGGACGGGAAGCACTGCGATCGGTTGGAGAGTACCTGGAGGGTCCGCGCGCGGAGATCTTAAAACAGCGTCCGAGCCCGTACCTATTCGTAACGGCACAAGGCAAGCCGATGACGCGGCAGGGTTTTTGGAAACTCTTGCGGCTCAGAGGACGTGCGGCGGGTGTGCGCGGCAAGCTTAGCCCTCATGTCCTGCGCCATTCCTTTGCGACGCATCTTCTTGAAGGCGGAGCCGATCTGCGCAGCGTGCAGACCATGCTCGGACACGCCGATATTGGAACTACACAAATTTACACACACGTTATGCGCTCTCATTTGCGTAAAACGATCGAAGAGCATCATCCGCGTGCTCAAGGCAAACAACGTGCTAGATCCAATTCCCATAAGAGTCAGACCAAGCAAGGAGCTCTCCAGCGATGAGCGATTACATGTTCATGCTTGACAGCCATTTGAATGCCGAGCAGAGTAAGGCGGTTGCAGCAGTACGAGAGGCGGCAGAACAGGCGCATGTCAATGTGTTTCTTACCGGCGGCGCCATGCGAGACATGATGGGCGGGTATCCTATCCGCGACCTTGATTTCACGGTGGAAGGCCCGGCTTTAAAGCTGGCTCGCGCCGTCGCTCAGAAGCTTAACGCGGAGATTACGAGCATGGACGAGACGCGCCGGGTAGCGGAACTGATCTCCGAAGGCATGACAACCTTTAGCATCTCGATGGCGCGGCAGGAACGGTATGCCAAGCCGGGCAGTAAGCCTCAGGTGCAGCCCGCCACCATCCATGAGGACTTGCACGGTCGCGATTTCACCATTAATGCGATTGCACTTTCTCTCAGCCAAGCATCTCGCGGTCTCCTGCTCGATCCGACAAACGGCTTAGGAGACTTAAATCGCAAAGAGCTGCGGGCCGTTACCAATTATGCACTGTTTGACGATCCCTCTCGCATTCTCAGATTGATCCGCTTCCGCACCCGGCTCGGCTTTGCGATTGATGAGCGTACGCAAGTTCAATACCAAAATGCTCGCGAAGCGAAATTGGAAAACAAGATTCCTGCGCCGGCGCTGCAGTATGAGTTGCGCCAGATGGCACTGGATCCGCTAGCGGGCGAGATCTTGAAAGCCCTCGAGGAAGAGAATTTACTCGTCGTGTTCTCGCCCGCATTGTCGGGCGCAAAATTGAATCTGGCTGGTTTGCAAAGATTGCAAAAGGCACGTCAATCGCTGCCCGCTGGCGTGCATCTCTCCGTAAACTTCTTTGTCTTGTTTCTGCATACGCTGTTTGAAAAACTTACGCCGCGAGAACGGGGACAATTGGCGCAAAACATCGGCCTGCAAAAACGAGACCTCGACGCTGTCCAGAGGCTGGAAGCGAAGGCATCTAAAGTGGAAAAACAGCTCGCCACAGCGAAGCTGCAGCGCCCCTCAGCCCTCTATGCCCTTTTACGCAACGTGCCCGGGGATGTATTACTCTTCCTTCTCATGCATTCCTCCCAACGGCTGGTCCTAGATCGCACCCGGAATTACCTCCAAAAATATCTCCCGGCAGCGCAGGAGATTACCGAGCAACAGGTGATCGAACACGGGGGCAAACCAGGAACGCCTAAATTTAACAAGATCCGGGAGGAATTGATCGCGGCTCGCCTGGATGCGCGGCCCAAAAAACCGGTGATCCAGGAGGAGCCACCCGCTTTGGCCGTTCCCCCGCCGCCGAGTCGGCGCATTCCAAGTTTCAGCAGATAAGGCTTCTCCCAAAAGTCGATCAGATTAGTTGGCATCCCAGTTCGAAGTGCGATAGTCTAAAAGATAAGAATCCCGATCGGCAAGGTCGGCGATGAACGCACAAGGTTGACGAGAATGCCAGAAGCTCCTTTGTCCACTCCCAAGCCCGAAACCGCCGCGCAACGCGCTGAGCGGCTCAAAAAAGCAAAGAATCCTTGGGAGTGCGCCGACGAGATACTGGCCTTCTGCCGTGGCGGCTATGAGGCTGTCCCTCCCGAGTGGCGGAGCACATACTTCCGCTGGTGGGGCATCTACCCTCAGGGGGACGGCGCAGGCGTGTTAGGGGGCAAGGGTGGAGTAGGAAAAGAGACCCCATATTTTATGGTGCGGATCCGCATCCCGAACGGGCTTTTGTTTTCGCATCAATTACGCACCATCGCCGACCTCTCGGAGCGGTACGCTCGAGGCACCGCTGACATCACCGTACGGCAAAATGTCCAGCTTCATTGGGTAGAGGCAGAGAACCTGCCGACCATCTTCAAAGAATTGTGGCGCTGCGGCCTTACCACAATGGCGGCTTGCGGCGATGACACGCGAAACATTACCGGTTGTCCGGTGGCCGGTGTAGATGCCGACGAATTGTGTGACGCATCGCCCTTAGTGCTGCGGGCGCAAAGCCTGTTGGTAGGGAATCCGGAGTTTTATAATCTGCCCCGCAAGTACAAGATCTCGATTACCGGCTGCCGGTCCTGGTGCTGCTATCCCGAGATTAATGACGTGGCGCTCACGGCCACGCGCGCTCGCACGGGCGAAATCGGTTTTTCCCTCCGCGTGGCGGGAGGGCTGTCTTCAGAGCCGTTGTTGGCGCAGCGATTGAATGCGTTTGTGCACTGGAACCAAGTGCCGGCCGTAATTGTCGGCGTGACCAAGATCTTCCGGGACTCCGACGTCCTCCGAGAGCACCGGGAGCGCGCACGATTGAAATTTCTTTTCCTGAAGCATGGCTGGACACCCGAGCGCTTTTTGGAAGAGCTGCAGCGGGTAATTGGCTTTGAGCTGGACGAAGCTGAACCAGAGGAACTTCCGGACAACCTCTATCGGGATCATATCGGAGTGCATGCACAGAAACAGCCGGGTTATTACTATGTGGGCGCCTCGGTCCTGCGTGGGCGCACCACTCCCGACCAGCTTCGCGGCGCGGCAGACCTTGCGGAACGCCACGCAAGTGGTGAACTGCGTACCACCACAATGCAGAAATTATTAATCGTCAATGTGCCGGCGACGGAAGTCGACGCTCTCTGTCAGGGTCTTGAAGACCTTCGCTTGCCGGTGAGCGCATCGCCGTTCGCACGGGGCACCATTACCTGCACGGGCTCCGAATTCTGCCGTCTGGCCATTACAGAGACAAAGGCCTTCGCCCGCTGGCTGATCGAAGAGATGGAAGAACGGATGCCAGGTTTCGAAGAGCACCTGAAACTGCACGTAACTGGCTGTCCGAACAGTTGCGGCCAGCACTGGATCTCCGATATTGGCTTAGAAGGCAAGAAGATCAAGGTAGACGGCCGGATGGTAGATGCCTATCAATTCAGTTTGGGCGGCGGCCTCGGACAGTTCGCCTCGATTGGACGCCCAACGTCGTATCGTTGTCGTGCCGAGGATGTGCCAGACGCGATCGAACGCTTGCTGCGAGCCTATCTGATGCACCGGCAGACCGGTGAGCCCTTGCGCGGCTTTCTGCAGCGACATAACGAAGAACAGCTCCGGGGCTGGCTCAGTGGATCTATTCCCGTCGAGTGCGGCGCCCCTGAGCCAGCGGTAGCTTGAGGACAGGTCAATTCGCCGTTTGAATCGGCGTCATCGCAGGGGCGTTCGGTCCTCCGATCTGGTTCATGACGGTAAGGACTTTCTCTACGTACGCCTCGTCTTCCGAGTTATAGAGGCGCAGCTTGCCAATTAGATCGCGACCCCGGTACAACTGGCTGTGGCCGAGACTACGCGCCACTTCGTGAATGCCCGCTGCGAGAGAGGGAAACTGTTCCTCGCCGTTCTTCCAGCCAAAGATATTATTGTTGCGGCAAACTTTTCCCGCACCCGATTCCACCACCGAAATGCCCGGCAGGAGGCGCCAATCGAGGTGGTTTTCATCGGCCTCACGCACAAAAACGGGAGCTAAAGGCGCGGCCGGCGAACCCATTTTTGTGAGAAAGTGCTGCAGACGAACCGCTCTGGGATCTGACTTTTCCTTTCTCACCTTGGGCGGCTGCGCTGTTGGTGGAGGATCTGTCTTCAAATGCTCTGGGTCGGGGCGCACCATAACAGGTGTGAGGAAGAGCCCAAACACCAGGCATCCATAAATGGCGCGCATATGGCTATGCTAGCACACTTATGAATTACGATTCCTTAAGGAAACTATTTAGGGCTGTCAGGGACATTCGGGTGCGAGCGGCGAGCTCGCTGCAGAGCGTTTTGCACCATGAGATACTCACCGAGATTTTCCATCGTCACCAGTCCCACCAGAGTGCCATCTTCGAGCACCGGCATGATGCGACAGGGAGAGCTGGCGAGGCGCTGCAGAACGGTTTCCAGCATCTCATTGGGCTCAGCGGTTGGAAAGTCACGTTGCATCACTTCGGTGACGCGGCGGCTTGTGCCACCGTCTTGCGATAAGCCGGCCAGGAGATTGGAACGGGTGAGTACGCCCATGACCTGATCACCCCACATGACCGGAAAATCATGCTGGGAGCCGGCCAGCATCGCCTTAACGGCATCACCCAGTGTGTCGCTTGTGTTGAGCGTGGTGAAATTGGTCTGCATGGCCGCGCGGATCGGGATCCCGGAGAAGGATTCCCGAATTTCCACCGA
>Ga0209061_1003722_pt1 | contig 15967 bp, 8 predicted proteins | sample Coa_R1_10_FD_187157 | JGI IMG/M metagenome (GOLD analysis project Ga0209061, IMG submission 187157) | Surface soil microbial communities from Centralia Pennsylvania, which are recovering from an underground coalmine fire - Coalmine... | ecosystem: Environmental > Terrestrial > Soil > Unclassified...
ATGGTTTGGATCGATAGCCGGCATTAACACGTCCGTAGGCATGACCATACCAGGATTGAGCAGGGCATTGGGCGATTGGATGAGGGCTTTGAATGGGGCAATATCGATGGCGTAGATTTGCTGCACGCTGCTATGAACTACCGGCAAAGTTGTATGCGCGTCGGTCACAGCACCACCCAGGCCGGGGAAGTGCTTGATGCAGGCAATCGTGCCGTTGCCCTGCATGGCCTGCATATACGGTTCGGCGTATTTAAGCACCTCTTGAGGAGTGTTGCCGAAGGTACGGTCGATCATATCATAGCCATTGACCTGGTTCACATCGATATCGGGGGCCAGGTCTTCGTTGATTCCCAGAGCCTTGAGCTCCTGCGAGGTTTTTAAGCCCTGTTGAGCTGCGACCGCCGGATTGCCGGTATTCTCTATATCTGTCTCAGACATAGCGGGACCATAAATGTTAGCGAGACGGTTGACGATCCCCCCTTCTTGATCGGTCGAGATGAGTAAAGGGATTTGCGAGCGGGCCTGCATATGCGCAATATCGTTTTTGGTCTGCGTGAAAGAGGTCATTTGAAACTGGTACATAATCACGCCGCCGACATGTAAGTTAGTGATCGCATAATCAAGGTTGTCAGAATAGGTCGGCTCATTATATTCGAGCATAATAAGCTGTCCTAGCTTTTCATCGAGGCTCATATGGTCCACATATAAGCTGGCCAGCGCCTTATACTTCATATGGCCGCTCAAGTGCTCAATCGCGCTGATCTGCTGAGGCGTCAAAGGCATCTGGGCATATGGCCCATTGCCAGGTGGAAGCGTAGCCGCCTGGCTCTCCTGGGCGCTCGCCAGCAGGCGCTGCCCGAAAAGGCCGGCGACGATAAGCAGGATTACGAAAGCAGGCAAGCCCACGATCAACAATAGTCCGCGCCGGCGGCGTTTGCCGGGCAGGGGCGCAGGCACAGGTAGAGGCACAGTATTAGCGTCGCTTACCGATGGTGATTGAGAAAGAGACATGCACATACGCTCCTGTAAACGATCTGTATGTATATATTACATAATAAAAGAGAAGCCGTTAGAATTTACTGATAGGTCCTCTGCTCCTGAAATGATCATGCCACGTGACATCGATGTATATCTATATTATATAAGTCCGACCTGACCCCAGATGTCCCGTCCTTCGCGAATTGTTGGGACGATAGTACCACAAATTACCCTCCTCACGCCAACATCTCTCCCGAACGCGTACAGGGTCTACCCACCGATGCCCGCGCTGACATTTCTGCTCTCGGCGTGATGTTCTTTGTGGTGCTCAACGGCACGCAGCCGGTTCGCGGCGCGCAACCGTCGGATGTTGCGCTGCCGCGCTCGTTTGCGCCTACTGCACCGGCACCCACCCCATTGCCACAAGTCGCCACTCGCGTAAATGGCGATGGCACGATTACGACTGGCTAGCGAGCACCGGCGCCCTCTGGCTCCTGCGCTTCATCTGGATCAGCAGAAAAATAACGATCCCATACACGGGAATAAAGCCTATCAGCCAGCCCACCCAGGACGGGATGGGAGGCAAGGTCGTTGCCATAACGGCAACGTCAAATGCCTGCTGGCCATCCGGTCCATCGACCACCACGTGCAGCTTCCAGGGTCCCTGCACCGTGATCTCAGCGTCTCCCTGCACCCCTCCCGGCACATGTGGATCAGGACTGACGCTATCTTTAATAGGGGTCGCGGCACGTTCTCCGTTGATCCGAACGCGGCCATTTGCTAAAAGCGTCCCGACAGGAATAGAGGTCACCTGGTAGCTCCAGGAACCACTCGCTGGCCCCTGCGGTGCAATCGCGAAAGGCAGTGCAAAACCTGCGCGAGCCGGATCGTCGTAAAGGCTGACGGTAAAGTGGTAAGGGCCGGCCGTCACATGCACAATCCGCGCCGGAGTACTCCCATGCTGGGTTGCGGCTAGAGAGGCACCGATCTCGACCAGCAAGAAAATCAGCGCGAGCACGCCCAGCGCAAGCAGGAGTTGCTGCCATACACTCCCCTTTCTCATTGCTGCTTCCTCCGCATCGATTCGCCAATTCCTGTCCCGAACCAGCTTCCCAGCCATACCCCCAGCAGGCCCAGAAGCAGCGAAATTACTACAATCAGCACGACACTAGAGTGTGGCATATTATTTAACGCTTGCAACTGAGCAGCGGTCAGCCTGATGCCCTTTGCAGCACCCAGTGGGTCAGCGTGCGACCGCGCAGAACGAAGGAAGAGCGGATAGACAAGGGCTGTCAGGCTGATGCCAATTGATGCTACTACAAACATCACACCATTGATTTGTCTCAACGGCCACTTTGCTCGCTGCGCGACCCAGGCGACGATATCCAGCAGCACAGCCGGAATGATTAGCCCGTACTGCCATTCTACGGCCATCACAGAAACCGTTGGCGCTCCCGGAAGCAGACTCTGTTGTTCAAGATGGAGGTTTAAGGTCATCAGCGGCGGGATGAGCAGGTAGTTCACCAGTCCGAAGAGAAGATAGACAATCGCCACGCTCGTAGCCGCACCCGGCCAGGGAAGCGCCCGGATAATCATCATCATGACAAAGATTGCAAACGCTCCGAGCATCAGCGGATATACTGTGAAGATCAGATTGCCCAGAGAGACATACCCTGTGCTGAGTGCGTTCGGCAACAGGAAGGAAAGGTTGCCCAGAAGCGCCGCGCAAGCCACAATCACCCCAATGTATCCAGCCCATGTGGCACCTCGTGCTCCCTGCTGCGCAGCCATCTGGGCAACCTCAGCTAATATATAAGCCTCTCCCAGAGAGGCCACACTTACTCCTACCAGCGCCATGACATGAAAAGGCGCCCAGATAGTGACATCAACCCCATAAAGTGTATGCCAGTACTGATCGAGGGGAAAAGCTATCGCGGCATCAAGCGCCCCGTAGCCAACGAGGTAGGCACCAAGCGAACTGGAGAACATACTGGCAAAGTGAGTGCCTTCCTGCGCTACCGATACGTCACGGCGGGCCCATATCGTCTCGATAAGAACAGCCGCCAGGGCTACGAGTCCCGTGACAGTGATGCTCCCAAGAATAAACAGGTGCGGCATGGTAAGCGTGCGGTCGCGCCCGACTGCGGTGTGCCATTGAACATCCCAGCTTACCGCGAAGAGGCCAACCATCGTGGCCAGCAGCATTACCCAGCCGAGCGCCAGGCGCAATCTCCATAGACCGACATACGCATATGCGCCCACACGGGGAGTACTCAGCGGTCGGCTTCCAATGGACTGTGCCATGCTTCTCCTTTCAGCTTTCTCGTAGAGGCAGAGGCAAACTCACGCCTCTACCCCCAGGGAAGCCAGAGGCAAGCCCTGGGGCTTTCTCAGAAGTGAGAAACCTTCTTCTTTTCCTTCAAAGGATAAGTAGCAAGCCTGCTTGTGAAAGTTCACAGAAAAGCCTCCACCCGTTCGGAAGTGCTTTGAAAACCTGAGCCGCCTATTGCGCGGTTCTGCCTCCATCTATCGGGATGACCTGACCGGTAATATAGCTGGCGCCCTCTGAGGCGAGAAAAAGGACGGCAGGAGCGAGCTCTCCGGGCTGGCCTATCCGGCCCAGAGGCGTTGTATTCGCAACCACGGTTTCAGCGCGGTCCAAGATTGCCTCGGTCATGCGCGTCCGAAACATGCCAGGAGCGACGCAATTCACACGAATATTGTGTGCTGCCCACTCCACCGCCAGGGCGCGGGTAAGGTTGATTACAGCGGCTTTGCTGGCGTTATACCCGACCGTATTCAACTGGCCGCCACCGAGGCCCGCAATCGAGGCTACATTAACAATCACGCCCTTCTTGCGTTCAAGCATATGCCTTCCCACGATCTGTGACATCAAGAAGGTACCGGTGATATTGGCATCGATCACCTGCCGCCAGCGTTCGAGGGGCATACTTTCGGCAGGCGCTCCCCACGTCAACCCCGCGTTATTCACGAGCACATCGATCCTGCCACAACGCTCAAGGACCTGCTGAACTACCTGCTCCTCCGAAGCAGCATCGGCAACATCGCCGAGCCACGCGTACACTGTGACCCCTTGCTCCTTCAATGATTTTTCCGCCTCAGTCAACCATTGTTGGCGTCTGGCAGTAATCACCACTTCCGCGCCTGCCAGGCCGAAGCCTTGAGCAATTTCCAGGCCAAGGCCACGTGATCCTCCTGTGACAAGCACAACCTCGCCTTTGAAATCGAAACGCACAGTGCCCATAAAGTAGCCTCCTCCATAGTGACCTTTTTCACAGGCTGGATACTATCCTATCCCAAAACTCTCTAACTTTGGCAGTTGATTGAAACTCACCTCACGGATTTACGCCCAGGCCCCTCTGGATGAACAGACCCATGCCATAGTAAGGACCGGTATCGTTGCCGAAAGGCTGGCGATACCACCACCAGTTCCAGACGCGCTGGATGGTCAGGCCCAGATTAAATTTGGCGCCCGGCGGTGGGTTATCGCCATAGCTGAGCCAGAGCAAGGGTCCGACGCCGCTACCCAGGCTGGGATCAGAGCAGGTCAAGGAGGGTTTCTGGCCCGGCGCGCACGCAGGAAGCTTGTAGCCCTCGTCCCACCAGCTGCGCATCACGTATTCGTGGCCGAGATACAGCGTGTTGGGAGGAACAAACGTGCCGGGATCACCGCCATTGATCACCACGGGCACTGTGTTCTTCCAGCTCGGACAGCCATCCGGGTAGTTAAAGCAGACATTGGGATAGTCGCGCAGATACCAGGCATAGGGCCAGGTGGCATCATTGGTCACGCCAATGCGCATCTGATGCTTGCCGCCGAAGTCCTTCTGGTCTACAGCATTGATTTTCGCCATAACCGTGTTGATATCGGGCGTTGTCTGTACATAGATCATCATCTCGTGCGGGCCATCAGCCGGCTCAACATAGGTGACCTCGTACATATTATGAAGAGTCGGAATGAGCAGTAACACAGCCAGGACCACCCCGAAAGCTCCCAGCGCCGCCTTGCCTCTGCCGACGCGCGGCAACCGCCTCGGTGTCTGTGCTGGCTCACCCTCTTCAGGCACCGGTGCGAGCGCGGCAGAGGAGGCCGAGGAGGCAAAGAAGCGCTCCCTGACAAAGCGAGCGCAGGCCAGCCCGCATGGCTCCAGCGCCACCGCCGCCAGCAGCATCATCGGCATCGTCATGAAGATCATCAGCCAGGGCATCTTTTCCCCAGCCCACGAGTAAAGGACGAAATCGCCCAGGAACCAGTAGACCAGGAACAAACGGAAGGTATTGGGTTTCCACAGACAGCGCACTATACCCCCGATGGCAAAGACCACGCCAATCTGCTCATATAAGGGGATCAGCAGCAAGTAATAGTACCAGGGCTGCCCGCCACGCGCCACCTGCTGCTGCTGCAACCAGTAATAGATACCCTGCCAGATACCGGAGCCGATCCCCCCACGAATATCGGTGAACAGCGCCGTAAAGAGCACCAGGAAAATCCCCCAGGCCAGGATCAACGCGAAGAACCAGTGCGTCCAGGGCATGGTCAGGATGGTATCGAGCACCGGTTGCCGTCGATCCACAAAACGTGCCAGGCCACGTCGTCCCGGCGGGGGAAGTTTGCCCCAGATCTCGCGCGCCAGCAGGGAAAAGACCACCAGACCCAGCAGGATGCCCAGCCAGGGGATAAGAGCGACCGTCACCGACTTGATATTCGCCAAATCGGCGTCGGTAATACTGGTATGCGTGTTAATATACGTGGAAAGCTGGTCCAGCTTGCCCAGCGCGATCTTAGCCGCGCTTCCCATGACGAGGACGTAGACCAGCAGAGCGACCGGCGCGAAGGTGCGTGGCAAGAAGCGCGCAGCCTGCTGATCGGCTACGCGTTCGCGCAGGGGGAACTTTGAACCGATCTCCCAGACAATCAATCCTCCCAGGAAACTGCCAAAGACCGCTATCGTCAGGAACGTCGCCTCGCTGGTCGCGTAGGAGAGCGCAAAGCCTGCCGCAGCCAGCAGCAGCCAGCGAATGCGACGTTCGCGCACATAGCGAGCCACCGCGACCACCATCAACAGCGTAAAGCAGGCCATATAGATGTCCTCGCGGGCAAAGCGCGAGAAATAGACCATACTGGGGGAGACGGCCAGCAGGAAGCAAGCCAGCCACGCTCCCAGCTTGCCCAGGTAATCGCGCAGGAAGTAGGGCAGACCCACCAGCACCGAACCCAGCAGGGCCGCGGGAATACGCACCGTGAAGGTATTGACGCCATTATCGGGCGCACCCAGCCAGCGAGCAATCTGATAGGTCAGCGCGATGGCGTGGAACTGGAACGGGCCATGCAACAAGGGATTGTAAGCATAGCAGTTGGCGTCAGTCCCAGCTACGCAGCTTGACCAGCGCCAGATCGTATTCTGCAGCAATTGCAACGAAAAGTAGGCGTGTAGGCTCTCATCGTGGTGAAGCGGCTTGGCCCCAAGCTCCCAGAAGCGCAGGATAGCGCCAAGCAGGATCACCCCCCAGAACGGTACCCAGGCCAGGATCTGCTCGCGCGAGGGGGGCCGGAACCACAGCCTGGAAGATGGTTGCTCGTCGGGAACCTGTCCTGACATCGCCCAACCGGGATCTTCTGGGGCCGCTGCTCCAGGATTGGCAGGGGAAGCGCTGATTTGTCTATTCATGACCTCTCCTTTGGTTTCTTTCTTGGCTCTCGGCTCTCGTTTGCAGGTACTCAAAGTCTCTCAGAGAGATAGAATGATTTTAACACCAAATCGCAGGAGAACCAACCTATCACGAATCAGAAAAATAGTTTCCTCACTTCCTCTTCGTCTAACTATCTTCCTGCCTGGTCTTTTCAGGACGGCGCTCTAAGGATTCTAGTGTATAGCGCCAGAATGCATATACCCGTGCTTCTTGCGCCCGGTCAATCCCCATTAGCCGATTGACATGCATGCGTGTCAGACTGCCCATCAGGGTTTCTTCAGTTACCCAGAGTCTGGCCATTTCGGCTAATTTCCGCACCTGTGCGCCCAATATTCCAAGCTCTTCCTCCTGTGGTCTTACCAGCTTGCACAAACGCGTATACTGTTCTATCAGTTCCGGCTTTGTGTGTCCCTGTGGAGCAAATAGATCACAATAGAGATTTCTCTCACGGTGAAACTCTTGACTAAATGCATATTTTTTATTAACGGTAGCATTTTGCACCCACAACAGGCGCTGCTGTGCCTTCCACCCCCACGCCTCGAAAAAGCGATCCAACGTCCAGACTGTTACCAACAGCAGGTCTAATGTAATCTGGCGCGCATATCGACTGGCTATAATATTGCTAACAGATGCGCTATCAGTTGTAAACGCCCGCTCTACTAGATCAATCGCATCTGGTCCGCCATAGCGTTCTACCTCGCGTTCATATGTCTCTAGCGATGAGCGTTGAAGTAAGCCATGGCGGGCCAGGTGCGCACTCCATGGTAAAACATTCGTATGGATCGTCTGGACATCAACTCCCTCTCGTGCATGGAACCGTACTCTCAGGTGCGGCTCTGGATCAAAATAACGAATAAAGAACCAGCGGTCGATTAGCTTTTGCTTTTGCAAGACGCTTACTATCTCGCGCAATGGACCCGCGATTATCTCTTCATGCTGAGATAGCGCTGCGTACAGCTTTAAATAAGCCCAATCCTCTCCTGGAAATCGCCTGCGTTCCCTTGCTAGTAGTACTCGTTCTCGCGGCCCACATTGCTTCGGACTATCTCTTTGTGATTCTAGCGAGTATGAGAGAGGCTGAGCCGTGGAATGTGTTGGTGAATTAGGAAATTCAGTATTCTGGGAGAGAAGAGGCTTCTCTTCAACAGACGCAGCCTCCTCAACGTTGGCCTTTCGTTTAAACGCATCTGCACGTAGGAGCGGTACCACAATCTCGGAAAAATAGCCTTTATCTTGAGAATCACGCAACCAGAGATGCTCAAAATCTGGTAGCAGTTCATCTAGGGCTACTCGCCCATATGCTTTCGCTTTCCCTAGTGCATTCCGCAATTCTTCCACCATCAGCGGATGCTCTAAATCCACTAATAGACGCTGGTCTATTTCTGAGAGATACACATAGCGAGGTACCCTCCACTGTTTTCGCCACCTTTGTAATCCCTTGAACCAGCGCGCTTCTTCCGATCCTGCTCCCTCAGGCTCAATTGTTTCCTCTTGCAGATACCAGCGCGCTGGCGTCAACACAAGTTTACTTGCCTTGCCCTCTTTAATGAATACTCTTGGCAGAAAAGGAGCATGGATTGCCGCCCCCCAATCAAACTCACTTACCTGAGGCTGACCATCATTAGCGATTTCACTGATAAACCGGCATGGATTGGGCGCAACTCTCGTATTAAGCATATGGCTCTGGCATACCAACACCCGTTTCCTTAATCTCTGTGATCGTACATAAAAACGCCCATTCTGCACACCAACTACCAGGTCATTCAGCGGAATTACGCGCTCCGGTAGCACCGATGGTGTGATTCCCACTGCTATTTCATACGTTCGCAGTGGCGGTCTGATCGCCACATTCGCCTGCCGCGCCTTCCAGGGTTGATAACTTATCTCCGCAAAAATCACGTCAGGCAACAACTCCTCCTCACGTTTGAGCAATGACCTCAATGCTGCCAAGTCCGGGGCTTTCCATAGATCAAAGAATCTCCCAAATGTACGCCCTCCACTCGGCGATCCCCAATGTCTCCCAACCATCGCACTCCATTCGCCTTGATCAATTGCCTCACGAGACGTTGCCTGCACATGGAGATAGATTTCCAGTGATAGTGGTGCATCTTCTAACTTTGGCGTCCAACGAGCCAGACGACGTTGTATGTCATCGGTCAACTCCACCTCCAAACTTTCTGTGTTCACTGCGTTCATCACTAGATTCAGCAAGAGTCGATTACGCGGCCCATTTTCCTCAGATTGCGTTTGTACTCGGGGAGGAAGCCGATATGTCCGTCGTGGTCGTTCATAGCCCTCTGGTGCATCTAGTCCGTTCTCTGGACTCAGGAGGTCTAGTAGAGGTACTTCAGCACCTTCACCATAGGTCTCTTGAAACCGCATTCGGTACTCTTTCAGATGTGGCCACCCATCTATCAAGGGGGTCTGAGATAGCAGAAATGCTCCGGCACGTGCAGCCGCTCTTCCAATGGAGGAGCGCAACGTTGTGGCCTGTAGCTGCAGGATTGCATCTACTTGCAGTGGTAATTGTTTGTTCCCTGCTAAGAGTTTCTCTCTCTCAGTAATTGACAGCATTGCTTTCTGATGTTCCACTAGATTCTCGATTAAACTAATCGGCGCACCAAGTCCTGCCCGATCTAGTATTGCTCCTTTAGCGATTACACCACTTAATGCTCCCTTAATGTTCTCGCTTCCTTGCACCCTTTCTAACTGTTTTTTGCACATATAATACAGGTTGTGCCTCTGTCAGAGGCGGATGCAACTGGCTTATCAGAAAGTGATGTTCCCACAACTGCCAGAGCAAGCTCTCAATCTGCTCTTTTGTTGCACGCGGAAAAGTTTCTTGCAATGTTTTAGACAACGCTGTAAAAAGCACGGGGTGCTGCGCCACTTCAAACACCTTACGCACTACTGCTGTTGCACGCAACGAAATTGCTCGATTATCCACCTCTCCATAGATATCTGCGAAAGGTAACACCGCCCGGTCTCCTACCAGATAGGCCATTTGATTGAGCCCTACTTGCAGTTGTTCTACCAACGCCCTATCCTCTTCCAGTTTTTTTAAAATCGCCAGTAGCCAGTTCATATCAGGCCGTGTTCTGAATCGCCTAATCGCAGAATCACCCAATTGTGCTCCTGTCTTCTCAGCAAACCTTCCTACTCCTACCCCCGAGAAGAGCCCGAACGGCGTTGGTCGCGTGCTCATCCTGATTAGATAGCGCAGTAGTCCCCTATGTACTCGCGCCCGGCGTGCCTCTGTTTCTCCCTCTCGCTTCAGCCGCCTTAACCCGCCAAGTAACGACGGACTTGCTATCGCCACTGCTTGCCTAATTTCAGGACGCGCTGCCAACTCCAACAATGTTTCCACGCACTCTCGCTTCCCTCTTTGCAGCACCTCATCCAACTTCTCATCCATCGTTTCTGCATAAATATGACCTGCTGTGCTTAGCTGGAGAAATACTTGTGCAGGTAAAGCAGGAGCGCGCATCATATAAAACTCTGCGGGCAGGTATAATGGTTCAACCCGCCCATTCATTGCTTGTTTCTGTTCAGCCATGAACATCCTTTCCGAAAATGGCGCTTTAGCCAGTCGAGTAGAGTTTTTATGCAAGCGCCAACAGTCGGTCCCACCGTGGCACTTCAGTAGTCGTAGCGGCTAGAATTGCCATTGCCGTTCCTGGTGCTCCTGTAAGCCACCCAGCCTGATCAACGTATACACCGGGACTTTCTTCATCTCGAAACCCCAGTAAGTGATCAGATGAAAAAAGCTCAAGTATTTGGGATAGAAGGAGAGGAATATGCTGTGCAATATTCGCACATTTAGACTCACATGCAAAACGTACACAAATCTGGAGGAGGCCGGCGATTCCGTGACAAAGGGTAGGCGAATAGATCAATCGCTCTTGTGACGAATGGCGTAATACAGCCTCCATCGCCTCCAGCGAGAACTTACAAAGATGGTCATCGTTGAGAGCAAGACCTGCCAGCCAGAGACTACGTGCAACGCCGGGTGCGCCATAACACCAACCGGTACGAGAGCCCTGAAGGGATTGCCAGTCCTGAGGCTGATGAGCCTGTTGTAGAGGCACAACGTTTGGCCAGTTAATACCCCATCGATCTGTAAGGTGATGCTGCACCAGCCAGTAACTAGCAAAGGCAATGGCATCACGTAAACTCGCATAGCGATAACCAGCAAGCCAAGTCAGGGAGAGAGCTGCCAGAGGACCAGGTATGCCATGCGCCAGACCGCAGTTGAAATTTCCTTGTGGATAGAGAAGTATATCGTCCTTAGGAAGTACATCAGGAGCCAGAAACCAGCGCTCTTTACCGAGCACTTGTCCAGGTTCAGCTAGCCAAGTAAGAAAAGCAAGAATGGACTCTATTACTTGAAGAATCTCTTCGTCTGGTTCTTCCAAAGTGATTAAATAGAGCAGAATACCTGAGACGCCTGAAATAATGTCATAGTCATGCATTGTCAGATGCTCTTTTTGATACAAGCCCTCCACTTGTTGAAGCGTTTGCAGACAAAGGTCATGGTTTAGTTTTATCAGAACTTGTTGGTAGAATGGATGTGTTGTATGAAGCAAATGTAGAGCCATAGCGATCCCACTCGTGCCAAAAAACAAAGCGGGTTTGTTCACAGCTACTTGTCGCGTGCCCTCAGCAGTCAACTTCATATACTGGTAGGCAACTCTATCCCATCCCTCGTGAGGGAAGCAGCGATCCAAATAGGTATAGAAGAGAGTTACACCCGCAAAGCCTTGAGAAACGCCCGGCGCAAACCAGCCTTGTGGACGCGCTGATTGTTTATGTGCGAGTTGAGCAGAGGCGTAGATCTGTTCAGGCTGACGCATACGCTCGGCTACAGATAAAACAGCAATATGGGCCTGGTCACGCAAAGTTTCATTAAGTATGTAGGCGTCAGGGAAATGGGGCAAAGCAGTCGCTTTTGTTTTTGTGAGGGAGCAAAACCCCAATTGATGTATAGCCTGCTCTTCAGCCATGAAAGAAGGTTCCCTTTCTCAGGTGGAATCCCGCCTGAAACTAGAGAAAAGCGAGAAGGAAGTTCCCTAATGAAGAGCTTCTCCTCCCGCTTGATCGGCATCCCAGATCACGTTATGCTGCTATTTAGGCGCACTGTGGAAGAACACAAGTGCATGTATCACTACAAGTAGAGCAAGTCAAGCCGCAAGTGTCCCCACAGGTCCCACCGTAGCTAGGGCATTGATCTTGCGTGTTGGGGATGCCATCAGGGCCAGTATGTTCTGCCAACAGATTTACACGGATATCCAGGTTAAAAAGGTCATCGAAATCGCTCAGTGAATTCGCATGCAAGTCGCCCTTTTCAGGATTCTTTACAACTATGTTGCAACTCCTTTGCTTCTCATACTATTTCAAAGTAACAATATATGCTCCTTTGTTTAAGTAGGCGGGACGCCTACTTAAACAAAGTATAAGGTGCTAATACCATGATTGTCAACACACTTATCTTTACCATCATCATGGATGAAGTATACTTAGGTTGCTCTTAGAACATTTCAACGGCTTCATCAGCTTCTTCTTTGCTCCTGGGCAGGGATTTGCGGATACCCTCCTTGAATTCCTCAAGACTCCCCTCCTGTATTATGGCCGAAAACTCTTTTTTGGTCTGGTAGGTTTCGTGGAATTCAAAAATCATCTGCTCCAAGATTACGTCTTTTTCGCTTGTAGCATGATGGATGCAATGGTATCCAGATCTCCATCTTTCAGGACAGATGTATAATGAGCATGTTGCACTTGTAAAGGGAGTATTACTTTACTAGATAGTTGTACATGCCATTCTCCTTTTTCTCACTCATTTCTCGCTGCCGCCAGGCCGCGCACAGATACCCACGAATTACGACAGGATTTCCATATTCAGACCATCAGCGGTGACCAGGCAGGTGCACGTGAGAAGATCAATCTAGTGAGAAAAAATGTTACAGTATGCAGAGAAATTGGCAAAGAAAATTATCTAATGTGAATGGTGGATAGGCGGACCCCACTCCTATGGGCTAAGATTGGAGCAAAACCAGCCGTTTCTCTCAGCTACTGGAGCGAGGTCTGCTCATCCTGCACTCACGTTAATACTGCTTTGTTAACTTCGATTCGGCTAACTCTGCAATCCATTGGCAGCAGCGGTTTTTGACTATTGACCAAAGGACTATAGACCTGCAAGTTTGTTTGAGCGAAATCCACCTTAGGAAGAGGCTGCCAATGTTGGAATAAAATATGGATCAGGGAGTTACCTGGATTCCTTTCTGGATAAACAATTCCATATAATAACCCCCGTTACCTCCGTCGGTGCTCCCAAAGGGTACACGTTGCCACCACCAACGCCAGATATGCTGTAGAGCAAGCACAAGGTTAAAACTCGCTCCCGGCGGCGGACTATCTCCGTAACTTAGCCAGAGGCCCGGACCGACTCCTGAGTATGGTTGAGGTGGACATATATGCTGCAGCGTTGATACGCAGGGGGGAGGCATATATCCTTGATCAAACTGGCCTCGCATCATGTAGATATGCGATCTGTAGTTTTTACCTAATTGCTCCTCAACAGTGGATAGATTATCATCGTCTCCAGCAATAACGACAGGTACATTTCCTGCCCAGCTTGGGCAGCTGGTTGGATAGCCCAGACAAATGTTAGGGTAGTCGCGCAAATACCAAAGAAAAGGCCATTCGACACCGAATTCTACGCCAATCCGTATCTGGTGCTTGCCGCCATCTATCTGCTGATCCACAGCAGCAATCTTGTCCATAACTGTGTTGACATAAACTGTCGTCTGCACATAAACCATCATTTCGGCCTGACTATCCGCTGCATGTACATAGGTGACCTCGTACATATTATGAAGAGTCGGAATGAGCAGTAACACAGCCAGGACCACCCCGAAAGCTCCCAGCGCCGCCTTGCCTCTGCCGACGCGCGGCAACCGCCTCGGTGTCTGTGCTGGCTCACCCTCTTCAGGCACCGGTGCGAGCGCGGCAGAGGAGGCCGAGGAGGCAAAGAAGCGCTCCCTGACAAAGCGAGCGCAGGCCAGCCCGCATGGCTCCAGCGCCACCGCCGCCAGCAGCATCATCGGCATCGTCATGAAGATCATCAGCCAGGGCATCTTTTCCCCAGCCCACGAGTAAAGGACGAAATCGCCCAGGAACCAGTAGACCAGGAACAAACGGAAGGTATTGGGTTTCCACAGACAGCGCACTATACCCCCGATGGCAAAGACCACGCCAATCTGCTCATATAAGGGGATCAGCAGCAAGTAATAGTACCAGGGCTGCCCGCCACGCGCCACCTGCTGCTGCTGCAACCAGTAATAGATACCCTGCCAGATACCGGAGCCGATCCCCCCACGAATATCGGTGAACAGCGCCGTAAAGAGCACCAGGAAAATCCCCCAGGCCAGGATCAACGCGAAGAACCAGTGCGTCCAGGGCATGGTCAGGATGGTATCGAGCACCGGTTGCCGTCGATCCACAAAACGTGCCAGGCCACGTCGTCCCGGCGGGGGAAGTTTGCCCCAGATCTCGCGCGCCAGCAGGGAAAAGACCACCAGACCCAGCAGGATGCCCAGCCAGGGGATAAGAGCGACCGTCACCGACTTGATATTCGCCAAATCGGCGTCGGTAATACTGGTATGCGTGTTAATATACGTGGAAAGCTGGTCCAGCTTGCCCAGCGCGATCTTAGCCGCGCTTCCCATGACGAGGACGTAGACCAGCAGAGCGACCGGCGCGAAGGTGCGTGGCAAGAAGCGCGCAGCCTGCTGATCGGCTACGCGTTCGCGCAGGGGGAACTTTGAACCGATCTCCCAGACAATCAATCCTCCCAGGAAACTGCCAAAGACCGCTATCGTCAGGAACGTCGCCTCGCTGGTCGCGTAGGAGAGCGCAAAGCCTGCCGCAGCCAGCAGCAGCCAGCGAATGCGACGTTCGCGCACATAGCGAGCCACCGCGACCACCATCAACAGCGTAAAGCAGGCCATATAGATGTCCTCGCGGGCAAAGCGCGAGAAATAGACCATACTGGGGGAGACGGCCAGCAGGAAGCAAGCCAGCCACGCTCCCAGCTTGCCCAGGTAATCGCGCAGGAAGTAGGGCAGACCCACCAGCACCGAACCCAGCAGGGCCGCGGGAATACGCACCGTGAAGGTATTGACGCCATTATCGGGCGCACCCAGCCAGCGAGCAATCTGATAGGTCAGCGCGATGGCGTGGAACTGGAACGGGCCATGCAACAAGGGATTGTAAGCATAGCAGTTGGCGTCAGTCCCAGCTACGCAGCTTGACCAGCGCCAGATCGTATTCTGCAGCAATTGCAACGAAAAGTAGGCGTGTAGGCTCTCATCGTGGTGAAGCGGCTTGGCCCCAAGCTCCCAGAAGCGCAGGATAGCGCCAAGCAGGATCACCCCCCAGAACGGTACCCAGGCCAGGATCTGCTCGCGCGAGGGGGGCCGGAACCACAGCCTGGAAGATGGTTGCTCGTCGGGAACCTGTCCTGACATCGCCCAACCGGGATCTTCTGGGGCCGCTGCTCCAGGATTGGCAGGGGAAGCGCTGATTTGTCTATTCATGACCTCTCCTTTGGTTTCTTTCTTGGCTCTCGGCTCTCGTTTGCAGGTACTCAAAGTCTCTCAGAGAGATAGAATGATTTTAACACCTCCCTGCTGGAGAAAGTAGAGCCACACCTACGTCTGAATGAATATACGACAGCGAAAATACGCTCGATTTCCTGATCTTCATCAGTTAATGTAACTCTCCAATTTTTACACAAGTGCAGCATTTTTAATTTGAAATCTTGTAAATTGCTACTCCTTCCGAGTTATAAACCGTTTGCATGAAAGAGGCAAAACGTGCTAGATTTGCCTGCGGATAGGCTATGTGCTCGATAGCACCAACGTAGAGATACACTGCGTTATACTTATGCATCAAGCTTAAGACGATCTGCGGATCTGGACTCGTATAAATGGTATTGATATCGCTTAAACGCTGGTCGAAACTACTGCTATTCGCTGGATTAAGTAGCCAGTTCGCGCGCCATTGGACTTCATGCCCTGGCCAGCCCATGATCGTCGGCAGTCCGGTAAAGGAAGAAACCAGCGCGTATAAGCTGTAATCTTCATTCGATGCGTTCGCAGCCTCAACAATAATGGGATCACCTTGAATGTGAGCATTGATCCAACGAATCGCTGCATAGTCATGCGTGACATCGTACAGGCAGAACGGTGAGAGATCGCTATCTGTAGCTGGATAGATG
>Ga0209061_1003723_pt1 | contig 15966 bp, 18 predicted proteins | sample Coa_R1_10_FD_187157 | JGI IMG/M metagenome (GOLD analysis project Ga0209061, IMG submission 187157) | Surface soil microbial communities from Centralia Pennsylvania, which are recovering from an underground coalmine fire - Coalmine... | ecosystem: Environmental > Terrestrial > Soil >...
CCGACGCCGGGGCTGTTCATCGCCGGGCACGTCGTCCAGGGGCTGACGACGAGCCTCATGCTGATCGCCGCCGTACCGCCGCTCGTCGTCGGCTGGCCGGCGCGGCGGATGCCGATCACCGGCGGCGTCATGAACCTCTGCATCTTCGGGGCGGTCGCGGTCGGCCCGGCCGTCGGCGGTATCCAGGCAGGCACCGGCCACTGGCGGGCGCTGTTCTGGATCGTGGCCGGGATCGGCGCGCTCGCGCTCGTGTTCGCACTGCTCACCTACGAGGACCAGCCGCCCCAGGACCTGAGCGCGCCCTGGGACTGGGTCGCGATCGTGCTGGCGGGCGGGGGCACGGCCGCGGCATTCTTCGGCGCCTCGGAGCTGCAGACGCACCCGATGCTCGACGTGATCGTCATCGTGCCGCTCATCGCCGGCCTCGTGATGATCATCGCGCTCGTCGCCTACCAGTACCGCATTCGCCGCCCGTTGATGCCGGTCCGCCAGCTCGCCACGACGTTTCCGGTCGCCGGAATCACCGTCGTGATGTGCACGGGCGCGGCCTCGGTCGCGCTCATCACGCTCGCCGAAACGGCGCTTCAGACCCGCTTCTCCCCGACGTACACGGCGATGCTCTTCTGGCCACAGTTCGGGGCCGCGCTCGCGGCCGCGGTCCTGTTCGGCGCACTCTTCCGCACCCGGCTGATCCCGGCGCTCGTGCTGGCCGGGACGCTCGCGCTGGTCGGCGGCGCCGCCGTGCTGAGCGGCGTGGCCCACGGTCCCGCCGTGCTCGTGCTCGTCGGCTCCGGGCTCGCCGGCCTCGGCGTCGGATGGTGCGTGTCGCCGGCGCTGTTCATGACCGGCTTCTCGCTCCCCTCCGCCCAGATCCAACGGGTGTTCGCACTCGTCGAGCTGCTGCGCGGCGTCGCCGCGTTCATCGCCGGACCGCTCCTCGTGCACCTGGCGACGACGGTCGGCTCGGGCCCCGCGGCCGGGACGCGCATCGCGATCTGGGTGTGCCTCGGCATCACCGCCGGCGGCGGAATCCTGGCGGTCGTGCTGTACGCGCTCGGCGGTCAGCCGCCGCGCCCGCCGGACCTCGAGCGCTGGCAGGACGGCGAGTCCCCCGCCTGGCGCTCCCCGCCGCTCGCCGCCGCCGTCTCGTCGGGTCGGCAGCGGGGCCCGAGCGCCGAGCGCTCTCGGAACGCGAGCCGTCCGCCGAGCCGCGAGACGACCTGACCGAGGCCACGGCTCACCATCGGTCCCGCCGGGCCTGCTCCAGCGCCGCCCGCACCCCGCCGAGCTCCCATCCCGCCCGGCGCAACAGCGACCGCTGCTCGGTCGAGAGCGCGAGCAGCACGTCGTCGATCGACACGCGGTCCGCGTGGCGGTCGATCGCGCGATGCTGACCCGCGACGGCGGCGGCGACCACGTGGTCCCCGCCGTCCACCCGGGTCCAATCCAAGCGCGCGGGCTGCGTCCCGCGCGAGCACCACGGCGTGTCGCGTCGTCTCGGTCAAGCGCGCATCCACGCGAGCAAGCATTCCACTGACCGACGCGGGCGGCCCACCCGAGGCCGACACGACGAGCGGCGTGCCACGACGTTCAGCGGGTAGCCCTCCGACGACCCGGCTTCACACGAAGGGAGACCACGGTGGCAAAGGACCACGGACCGAGCGTCAAAGACGACAAGCAGTACGAGGGCCTGCGCAAGCAGGGCATGAGCAAGAGCCGCGCGGCCGCGATCGCGAACACGCCGGACGCCTCGAAGAAGGGCGGCAAGAGCTCGGGCAGCAGCCGCAGCCGTCAGAGCTCCGGGAGCGGGAGCGGCGGCAACAAGGCTCAGAAGGTGGCCGCCGGACGCAAGGGCGGCAAGACGTCGAGCCAGTCGAGCTGAGCCGTCAGAACCGCAGCAGCGCGGCGACCGGGCGCGGCGGTGGGAGCTCATCGGGCTCGTCGTAGACGCGCACGTCCGCGTCCTGGGAGAGCGCGGCCTGGACCATCGCCTCGCGCCGGTTGTCGGGGTCGTCGTAGTCACGGCGCATGAGGAGCGTTTCGACGCGCCGCTCGACGAGCGCCTCCTGCACCGCCTCGACGCCGACGGCGACGCGCTCGCCGCCGATGCGGTCGCGCAGCTCGGCGAGCGCCGCGGCGTCGGCCTCCGTTCGCCGCTTCGCGGCGAGCTGCGCAACGGCCGCCGCGACGTCGCTGTCGGAGCCCGCCGAGGGGTCGACCGACAGGCGCCCGAGGTAGATCTTCGACAGCTCGTCGGGGAGGGCGGACTCGAGGCCGGTGAGCGCCTCGACGCCCCCCGCCAGCATCAGCGATTCGAACTCCCCGGCCTGGTGGCGGCGGCGCAGCTCGGAGGCGACCTGCTTGAGATGGCCGGCGATGTCCTGCTCCCGCGAGTGCGTCCGGGTGTCGCCGGTCTGCGAGCGTCCCCGCACATAGTCTTCCGAGCGGCTGCGGCGGATGACGCGGCCGGCGGCGCCCTCGAGGATGTGCGCGTCGTCGACGGAGACGAGCACCGCGCACCAGCGCCCCGCGACCGGATCGATGACGACCGGCTCGACGTGGGCGACCGGTTCGACGAACACCGCGGGCGCGACCGGCGCGCTCAGCGGGATCACGAGCGAGGGATCGTCGCCCCCCGAGCGGTACACCGCGAGGCCCTGGCCCGCCGCCGGCAGATCGTCCGGCGCGAGCTCCTCCTCCAGGCGGGAGAGGTCACGGCGCAGCGCCTGCGCGGCGGCGTGGTCGACGGACAGCGTCTGCGCGGCCCGGCCGGCCTCGTCGAGCAGGGAGCGGATCTGCGAGGCCCGCGCCGGCGCAGTGGCGAAGCGACCGGGGTCGAGGTCCAGGAACAGGCTGGTGACGATGTGCCCGCGCGTACGCTCGAGCACTTGTCGTGCGACGGTTGCGGTCATGGAGCTCCTGCTACCCGCGGCGCTGCGTGGAAACGCGCGGGCGGATGCGGATCGCCAGGGGCCGCACAGGCGGCCGGGCGCCGGCGCTCCGCGACGGCGGCCGCACAGGCCGCGGGGTGCCGGCGCTCCGCGACCGCCGCCGCACAGGCGCCCGGGTGCCGGCGCTCCGCGACCGCCGCCGCTCAGGCGGCCGACCGCTGGCGCTCGGCGACGATCGCGTCGAGCATCCCGGCGAGGTCGCGCGCGATCCGGCCGGCGACCTCCAGGTCGGCCTCGCTGTAGGCGCCGAGCCGCTCCGCCCAGCGGGCGCGCCAGCGCGCGGTCTTGGCGGCGAGCAGCTCTCGCCCGGTGTCGGTGAGCGCGACGTTGCACACCCGGCGGTCGGTCGTGGAGCGCGTGCGCTCGACGATCCCCGCCTCCTCGAGGTGGTCGAGCATCGCGGTCACGCTCGCCGGGTTGAGCTCGGCGCTGCGCGCGAGCTGACCGGCGGTCATCGGCCCGTCCGAGAGCGCGTGCAGCGAGCGGATGTGGGCGTGGGTGAGCTCACCGGGAGTGCTTTCGCGGCTGCGCAGCCGGCGCTCGGCGGCGAACAGCCGGGCAAACGCCTCGCGCAGGCTGTCGAGCGCCTCGCGGTCCGCCGCGACCTCGGCGGCGGTCGCGGGCTCGGCGGCGGGGGCGGCCGCCGCGACCTCGGCGGCGGTCGCGGGCTCGGCGGCGGAGGCGGCCACGGCGGCCTCCGCGGCGGGTGCGGCCTCGGCGGCGGGGCCGCCCGCCCCGGGCTCGCGCGTGCGGCTCATGCCGTCTCCAGCATCACGCCGTCTCCAGCACGCGCTCGTCGACCGCGACGGCCTCGGCGCTCGCGGCGGCCTCCAGCGCCGCGCTCGCGGCCGAGCGGCGCTCGATCCGGACGAGCAGCGCGGTCGGGACGAGCGCGATGAGCGTCGCCCCCATCACCCACCAGTACGTGTGGCCGAAGCCGCCGGCGACCGCCGCGGCGACGTGCGGGCCGGGCACGATGTGCGCCATGTTGCCCTGCAGGACGACCGCGATGATCGCGGTCCCGAGCGAGCCGCCGACGCGCTGCACGACGGTGAGCTGCGGGCTCGCGTCGTTGACCTGCTCCTTGGTGAGCACCGAGAAGGCGGCGGTCATCGAGGGCATCATCGAGAACCCCATGCCGACGCCGCGGACGATCATCGCGACCGCGAGCAGGAGGTAGGGCGTGGTCGCGGTGATCAGGACGAACGGAACGGTCGCGGCCGCCATCACGAGGCCGCCGAACAGCGCGGTCCGCCCGGCGCCGAAGCGCTCGGTCGCCCGACCCGACAGGAACATGCCGATGCCGCCGCCGATGCCCTGCGGGATGAGCAGCAGGCCCGTCGTCAGCGCGCTGTCGCCGAGCACCTCCTGGAAATACAGGGGCAGCAGGATCATCGCGCCGAACAGTGCGGCGCCGAGGCAGAAGGTGACGACCGAGGCGGCCGCGTAGGCACGGATTCGAAACAGGCTGAGGTCAAGCACCGGGCGCTCGATCCGGCGGGACCGCCCGACGAACGCGGCGAGCAGCACGAGCCCGATGAGCACCGGGATGAGCACGCGGTCGGAGGTCAGGCTGCCCGCGGCCTCGCTCTCGGACAGGCCATACGTGACGCCGACGACGCCGGCCGCGGCGAGCACCAGGCCGATCACGTCCAGGCGCCCCGCCTCGGCGGCGCCCGCGGCCTCGTCCCGGGGCAGCAGCCGCAGCGCGAGCACGAGCGCGAGCACGCCGACGGGGACGTTGACCTCGAAGATCCACTGCCAGCCGACGGACTGCACGAGCAGGCCGCCGAGCGTCGGGCCGAAGACCGGCGCGAGCACGATCGGGACGCCGATGATGCTCATCACCTTCGGCAGGTTGCGGGGGCCGGCCGCCTTGACGAGGATCATCTGGCCGATCGGGGTGAGCATGCCGCCGCCGATGCCCTGGATGACCCGGAAGGCGATCAGCTCTTGGCTCGTCTGCGCCAGTCCGCACAACGCCGAGCCGGCCGTGAACACGACGAGCGCGATCATGTACAGACGCCGGGCGCTGTAGCGCCGCACCGCCCAGCCGGTCACCGGGATCACGGCCGCGAGCGAGAGCAGGTAGCCGGTGATCACCCACTGGATCCCCGACAGCGATGTCGAGAGGTCGTGGGAGAGGTCGTGGAGGGCGACGTTGACGATCGTCGTGTCGAGGACCGACATGATGATCCCGAGGATCACGACGATCGCGACGCGCAGCACGTGCGGTTCGATCTGAGGAGCGCGCTCCCTGGCGGCGGCGGATGATGTCATTTCGGCGTCCAAAGTTTCGTTGGCAAATCTTTTGATATCAAAATATCATCTCGGCGGCCGCCGTCCATTCCTTGAGGGACGAGGGTCCGCGCGCTGACCACGGCGTCGCTCGAGCCCGCACGCCGCGGCCGGTGCCCTGCTCTCGGGGGCTCACTCGCGCGGCGAGAGCCAGCCGAGCACCTCGATCGCGTGGGCGTTCGGCGGAAACACGGGATAGAAGACGTGCTCGATCTCGTCGTCGACGAGGATCAGCGTGAGCCGGCTGTAGCGCGTCACGCCGCCCGCCTGGAACGTCGGCAGCCCGAGCGCCGCTCCGAGCTTGCGCTCCGGGTCGGCGAGCAGCGGATAGGGCAGGCGCAGCCGCTCGACGACCTCGCGCTGGGCGGCGAGGTCCTGCGTCGAGAGGCCGAACACGCGGTCGGCGCCGGTGGCGCGCAGGTCTGCGTAGTGGTCGCGGAACCCGCACGTCTCAGGGGTGCAGCCGCGCGCTCCGGGGATCTCGTCCCAGCCCTCGGGCAGCGGTACGCCGGGCGTCCCGGTCATCGGATACACGTAGATGACGGTGAGCCCGGGACCGAGCGCGCCGAGGTCGATCACCGACCCGTCGGTCGACTCCAGGGCGACGGACGGCATCGCCGTCCCCGGCAGGTGGTCGGCGGCGCCGTCGTCGACGGGCACGGGCAGGTCCTCGGGCAGCTGCATGTAGTCGCTCATCGCCCGATCCTCCCATGCCGCCGCACCCGTCCGGCAGGCTGCTCCGCGGGCGAGCCGTCGCCTCAGCGTGGTCAGCCGGCGAGCCCCTGGGTGTAGGCGTAGTGGACCGCCTGGGCGCGGTCGCGGGCGCCGATCTTCGCGAACACGTGGTTGACGTGGGTCTTGACGGTCGCGCCGGAGACGACGAGCTCGGCGGCGATCTCGGCGTTCGACAGGCCGGCGGCGATCAGCCGGAGCACCTCAGCCTCCCGGGGCGTGAGGTCGTCCGGGAGCGGCCGCCCACCGTCCGCCTCCGCGGCGCCGCCCCGGCCGGACCCGCCCGCGCGTCGGAGACCGCCCGCCCGTCCGGGACCTCCCGCGCCCCCGGGACCCCCCGCACCCCCGGAGCCCCCCGCACCCGCGGGGCCACCCGCGCCCGGCCGGCGAGCGGTCGTCGCCGCCTCCAGCAGCCGCGCCTGCACCTCCGGGTCGAGGAACGCGTGGTGGGCGGCGGCCGCCTGCACGGCGCGGGAGATCTCGGCGATGCCGGCGTCCTTCGTGAGGTAGCCGCGCGCGCCGGCGCGCATCGCGTCGAGGATCGAGTCCTCGTCGGCGTGGGTGGTGAGGACGACCACCTCGGTGTGCGGGCGCGCCTCGCGGATGCGCCGGGTCGCCTCGACTCCGTCCATCCGCGGCATGCGCAGATCCATGAGCACGACGTCCGGCAGATATCGCGCCGCGAGGCGCACCGCCTCCTCGCCGTCGGCGGCGGCGGCCACCGGCTCGATCCCGCCCGCCGCCTGAAGCAGCGTCATCAGCCCCTCGCGCACGAGCCCCTGGTCGTCGACGACCAACACGCGCACGACGTCGCTCACATCGACGCCTCGCCGCCGGAAGGGATGCGGAGCTCGACGCGCCAGCCGTGCGGCGTCGGTCCCGCGGCGAGCGTGCCGGCGAGTGCCTCGGCGCGCTCACGCATGCCCGCGATCCCGTAGCCGCCGCCGCTCGAGGCGAGCGGCCCGGCCGGCACGGGGACCGCGGCGAGCCGGTTCTCGACGACGACGACGATCTCCTCGCCGATCGTGACCGCGACCGCGGTCTCCGACCCCGGAGCGTGCTTGGCGACGTTCGTGAGCGACTCCTGCACGACGCGCAGGACGGCGCGCCCCACCTCGCCGCGCAACCGCGAGGCGTCGCCGTCGATCGTGAGCGTCGTGGACTCCGCGGCGGTGAGCGTCGCGAGAGCCCGCTCGACCGACGGCTCGTCGCCGCGCAGCGCGCCGACCGCCCGCCGGGTCTCGCGCAGCCCGTCGCGCGCCAGCTCGTGCGCGCGGCGCACCCGAGCGAGGATCGTGTCGCGGTCGGCGCCGTTCTCCAGCAGCGCGGTCGTCGCCTCGAGCTGCAGCGTGAGACCCGCGAGCGAGTGCGCGAGCACGTCGTGGATCTCCCGCGCGATCCGCGCGGACTCCTCCAGGCGCGCGGCGCGGAGCGCCTCCTCGTGCGAGCGCTGGGACTCGGCGAGCAGCAGCTCCGCCTGCTCGGCGCGCAGGCGGGCCTCGCGCCGGTTCGAGGCCGCGAGGCCGGCCGCGGCGAAGCCGAGCGCGTAGGCGAGCAGCGCGAGCGAGGCCCGATCCCAGATGAGCACCGTCACCGTGAGCGCGAGCGTGCCCAGCGCGACGAGCTGCATTGAGCGCGCGAGGCCCTCCCGGAGCGCCGCGGTCACGACCGCCACGAACACGAACGCCGATGCGGCGGTGTCGGGCGAGGCGCCGAGGAGCGCGCCGCCGGCGATCGACATGACAAACGCATCCGGCCTCACGGGGGCGTCCTCGTCGGCGCTGCGCAGCCAGCGCACGGCGCTCGCCAGGCAGACCGCGAGCAGGATCGAGACCGCCAGGCCGCGGCCGCTCGCCGTCGGCGGATGAGCGGAGGCGGCGGCGATCGACCAGGTGACGAGCCCGAGGATGACCAGCCGGGCGAGGAGCGCGACACGTGGGTTCAGGCCGGTGAGAAGCATCGCTTGCGGCAGACGTTACGCGTTCCCGGGTCGGGATCCGCCCCGGCTTCCCCTGGGGTTGAGCGCACGCTCGACGTCGTGCGCACGCTCGACGCTCTGCGCGCGACGGGTCCGCCGCCCCGCCGCGACGCCCGACAGCCCGACACGCTCGGGTCCGAGCATCCGTGCTCGGCTCCGGACAGGGCCTGATTCATGTTCCCGCTCGCGGGTACGTGACCGCCATGCCCGAGCCGACGCGCCGTGCGCCCGCCGCCCGCCGGGCGCTTGCCTGGAGCGTGGGCTGGGTGGCCGCCGCGGCGTTCTACCTCCTGCTGATCGACATCACCGAGCTCCCGGAGCTGATCGTCGGGGCGGGCGCGGCGGTGCTCGCCGCCACCGGCCTGGAGCTCGCGCGTGAGCAGAACATCGTCGGCGAGAGCCTGCGCCTGCGCTGGCTCACGCGCCTGCACCGGCCGCTGCTCACGATCCCCAGGGACATCGCGGTCGTCTCGCTGCTCGCGGTGCGGGCCCTTGTCCACCGCCCGCCCGCGCAGGGATCGTTCCGGGCAGTGCGGTTCGCCGCCGGCGGTGAGCACGAGCGCCACCGCGCCGGCCGGGAGGCGCTCGCCGAGACGGCGGGCTCGCTTGCTCCGAACACGTTCGTCGTCGGGATCGACAAGGAGCGCGGGCTGATCCTCGCCCACCAGCTGCGCCCGACCGGGGGGCGGGAGGCGATCGACCCGATGGAGCTCGGGAGGGCCTGAGGTGCCCCGCCGGTGAACGAGTGGGAGATCGCCGCCGCCGCGCTCGGCTGCGCGCTCATCCCCTGCATCGTCGTGTGCCTGCTGGCGCCGGCCCCGCATGGGCTGCTCGCGATGGAGATCGCCGGCGTGCTCACGACGACGATCCTCATGCTCCTCGCCGAGGGCTTCAACCGCCAGCCGTTCGTCGACCTGGCGGTCGTGCTCGCACCGATGTCGCTCGTCGGCTCGCTGATGTTCGCGCGGCTCATGGAGCGCGCGCCGTGAGCTGGCGGACGATCGCCGCCACGGTGCTGCTCATCGCCGGCGTCGGGATCGAGCTCCTTGCGGTGCTCGGGCTGTGCGCGCTGCGCGACGTCTACGACCGCCTGCACTACGTCGGGCTCGTCGGCTACGGCGCGCTGCTCGTGTCGGTCGCGATCGTCGTGCACTCCTCGTTCTCGCTGATCGGCGACAAGGCGCTGTTCATCGGCGTGTTCTTCGTGGTCAGCGGGCCGGTGCTCGCGCACGTGACGATCCGGAGCCTGCTCACGCGCGAGCGCGGGGACTGGCGCGCGCAGATCGTCGACGCGGCGGACGAGGAAGCCTCATGACCGTGCTGCAGATCGTGGCGCTCGCGGCGGTCGCGATCGGCGCAACCGCGGTGGTCGCCGCGGGCGACGCGCTGCGTCAGGTGCTCGTCCTCGGGATCTACGGCATGACGCTCACGATGCTGTTCTTCGTCTTCCAGGACCCGGACGTGGGCCTCTCGGAGATCGTCGTCTCGACCGTCGGCCTGCCGTTCATGGTGCTGCTCGCGCTGCGCAAGGTCGGCGAGCACGAGGCCGAGCGCGCCCGCGAGAAGGAAGAGCAGGAGTGAGTCGCCCGGTCCGCTTGTCGCTGTTCGGGCTCGCGGGGGCCGGCCTCGCGGCCGTGCTCGTGATCGCGTTCCGCGGCCTGCCCGACTTCGGCGGCTACCAGGGCGTCTACGGCCAGGCGCTCGACGGCTTCGGGGTGACGCTGCGCCACGCGACCGACCTCATCACCGCGCTCAACTTCGACTTCCGGGCGTTCGACACGCTCGGCGAGGAGTACATCCTGTTCGCCTCCGTGCTCGGCATCGCGCTCATCCTGCGCGAGATGCGCGGCGAGCGCGCCGAACCCCACCAGGGAGATGCCGAGGAGCACCAGTTCGCCGACGCGAGCCACGCGCTTCGGGCGCTCGCGCTCGGGCTCACGCCCGGGCTGATCGCGCTCGCCGTCTACATCGTCGTCCACGCGCAGCTCACCCCCGGCGGCGGCTTCCAGGGCGGGATCATCCTCGGCGCCGGACCGCTGCCGGTGTTCCTCGCCGGACGCTACCTGCGGATGAAGCGGATCGCGCCGCACGTGCTCGTCGAGGTCGCGGACGCGCTCGGGGCCGCCGGGTACGCGCTGCTGGGGATCAGTGGGCTCGTGCTCACGGGCGTGTTCCTCAAGGACGCGCTGCCGCTCGGCATCCCCGGGCACCTGCTGTCGGGCGGCCAGATGGACGTCGTGAGCGTGCTCATCGGGCTCGAGGTCTCGGGCGCGTTCCTCGTCGCGTGGTCGGAGTTCCTCGACCAGGCGATGGTCGTCAAGGGCGGCGCGGAGTGAGCTTTCTCCCCTACGCGGTCGCCGGCTGGCTGTTCGTCGTCGGGCTCTACGGCGTCGTCTCGAGCTCGAACCTGATCCGCACGATCATCTCGCTCACGGTCGTGCAGTCAGGGACGTACGTGCTGCTGCTGAGCGTCGGCTACGTCCACGGGGGCAAGGCGGCGATCTTCGCCGACATTCCAGCGGTGAGCCGGGCGGTCGATCCGGTCGTGCAGGTGCTCGTGCTCACCGACATCGTGATCGAGGCGACGGTCACCGGCCTGTTGCTCGCGCTTGCGGTTCAGGCCCACAAGCGGTTCGGAAGCCTCGACCCGCACGAGCTGCGCGCGCTGCAGGACTGACGCGCGCGATGCATATCACCGCCCTCCCGGTGGCCGTCCCGCTGATGGCCGCCGCGTTGATCGTCGCGGTGAGGCGCTGGCTGCCCCGGCTGATGACCGACGGCCTGGCGACCGGCGTCGGGGTCGGGGTGGTGACGCTCTGTGCGCTGTTGCTCGCCCACACCGCCCACGGCCATCCGTTCGCGTACTGGATGGGAGGCTGGCGTCCGACGCATGCGGTGGCGATCGGCATCTCGCTTTCGATCGACCCGATCGGCGCCGGCCTCGCAACCTTCTCGGCGCTGCTCGTCACGGCTTCGCTCGTGTACTCGTGGCGGTACTTCGAGGCGGCCGACGGCATGTTCCAGGCGCTGATGCTCGTGTTCATGGGCGCGATGGCGGGCTTCTCGCTCACCGGCGACCTGTTCAACCTCGCGGTCTTCTTCGAGCTGATGGGCGCGACCGCCTACGCGCTCACGGCGCATCACAACGAGGAGCAGGGGCCGATCCAGGGGGCGATCAACTTCGCGATCTCCAACAGCATCGCCGCCTACGCGATCTTCATCGGGATTGCGCTCCTCTACGCGCGCACCGGCGCGCTCAACATGGCCCAGATCGGCGCCGCGCTCGACCACCACGCCGCCGACCCGCTCGTGCTCGTGGCGATGTCGCTGATCTTCATCGGCTTCCTCACCAAGGCCGCCGCGGTGCCGGTCCACTTCTGGCTCGCCGACGCGCACGCGGTCGCACCCGCGCCGGTGTGCGTCCTCTTCTCCGGAGTGATGGTCGAGCTCGGGATCTACGCGGTCGCCCGCATCTACTGGACGATCTTCGCCGGCCCGCTCGCTCCGCACGCCGATGAGCTGCGCGTGATCCTCATCTGCATGGGAACGGCGACCGCGCTGTGGGGCGGGGTCATGTGCTTCGCGCAACGCCACGTCAAGCGCCTGCTCGCGTTCTCGACGATCAGCCACGTCGGCATGTTCGTGTGCGGGTTCGGGCTGCTGAGCGCCAAGGGGGTCGCCGCCGTCGCCGTCTATGTGATCGGCCACGGCTTCACCAAGGCGGGGCTCTTCATGCTCACCGGCGTGCTCCTGCACCGCTTCCACTCGGTCGACGAGTTCGACCTGCACGGCCGGGGGCGCGCCACTCCGTTCACGGGAGTGCTGTTCGCGGTCGGAGGGCTGCTCCTGTCGGCGATGCCGGTCGTCACGCTGTTCTTCGGCAAGTCGCTGCTCGACAGCGCCGCGCTCGACGCCGGCTTCCCGTGGCTGCCGAGCGTGTTCGTCATCTCCTCGATGCTCACCGGCGGCGCGGTCCTGCGGGTCGCCGGCCGCGTGTTCCGCGGCTGGGGCCCGGCTGAGTCCGCCGAGGCCCGCCAGGCGCACCAGGCGCGCGAGGAGGAGGACGAGGAGGACGCCCCGTCGGACCGCACGCCGCTCGCGATGCTCGTCGTGCCCGCGCTGCTGCTCATCGGGGCGATCGTCGTCGGCGTCATCCCGGGCGCGGTGCCCGGCATCGAGGTCGCGGCCGGCCACTTCGTCGACCATGCGAGCGTGATCGCCTGGGTGCTCCACGGCACGGTCGAGCTCCCGCACGAGGCAACGAGCCACGTCGAGGGCTTCGACTATCTCTACGGCGCGGGCGCGACGGTCGGCGCGCTGTCGCTCGCGGCGCTCGGGCTGTTCGGACGTCCGCTGCGGGCGCGGCTGCCAAAGCGGCTGCTCGGCGCGGTGAGCGCCGCGCTGTGGACGCTGCGCCGCCTGCACAGCGGCCACATCGGCGACTACATCGCGTGGTGGACCGCGGGCGCCGCGCTGCTCGGCGGGGCGACGCTGGTGTTCGTGCGATGAACCCCGCGGTGGTCAGGGCGCGACGGTCGCGCCGGCTGGCCACGCTCGCCGTGGCCGCGGCGCTCGCGCCGGCGCTCGCCGGATGCGGGGCGCCCCCTCCCCAGCCACCCCTCAAAGACGCGAATCTCATCGACTCCGCGACGAGCGGGATCTCGACGGCCTGCGGCCAGGCGTACGTGCTGGGGGCGTTCGGTGGCTCCCACCCCGCCGGCATGGCCGCGCTCGAGGCCTCGGCGTCGGCATCGGTCGCGAAGCTCGTGCTCGTCGCGCACCGCAACCCGAGGTGGATCTACCTCGGCTCGAGCGTGCGCCAGATCGTCGCCGAGAGCGCATCGATGCTCGACGCCTGCGGCCTGAGGCGCGCGCGGACGCGACTGCTGCGCGACACCCGCCGCGGCTGACCTGGCGCGACGATCACGACGCAGGGAGGGCCCGCTGACGCGTGGTGAGCGCGCGGACCGGGATGTGTCAGTCCGCCCAGTCGAGCGTGCGCTCCACCGCCTTCTTCCACTGCGCGTACTGCGCCTCGCGGTCCGCCTCGGACATCCGCGGCTCCCAGCGCTTGTCCTCTGACCAGCGCTCGCGCAACTCATCCTGGTCTGACCAGAACCCGACCGCGAGGCCGGCGGCGTAGGCGGCGCCGAGCGCGGTCGTCTCTGTCACCGCGGGCCGGATCACGGGCACGCCGAGCACGTCGGCCTGGAACTGCATGAGCAGCTCGTTCGCGGTCATGCCGCCGTCGACCCGCAGGTCGGTGAACGGCACGTCGGCGACCGCGTTGGCGGCGTCGACGACCTCCTTGCTCTGCCACGCGGTCGCCTCAAGCGCGGCGCGCGCGATGTGTCCTCGGTTGGCGTAGGCGGTGAGCCCGACGATCACGCCGCGGGCGTCGTCGCGCCAGTGGGGGGCGAACAGGCCGCTGAACGCGGGCACGAAGTAGACGCCGCCGTTGTCCTCGACGGAGCGTGCGAGGTCCTCGACCTCGGGGGCGCTCGAGATGATCTTCAGCCTGTCGCGCAGCCACTGGATGAGCGCCCCCGTCACCGCGATCGAGCCCTCCAGCACGTACGTCGCGTTCTCATCGCCGAGCTTGTAGCCGGGACTCGTGAGCAGCTTGTCGGTGTGGACGATCTCCTCGCCGGTGTTGACGAGCAGGAACGAGCCGGTCCCGTACGTGTTCTTCGCGTCGCCCGTGTCGAACGCGGTCTGCCCGAACAGCGCCGCCTGCTGGTCGCCGAGGATGCCGCTGATCGGCACGCCGCCGATCGCCGAGCCGCGCGCCTCTCCGTAGGTCTCGCTCGAGGAACGGATCTCCGGCAGCATCGAGCGGGGGATCCCCATCAGCTCGAGGCTCGGCTCGTGCCAGTCGAGCGTCTCGAGGTTCATGAGCATCGTGCGGCTCGCGTTCGTCACGTCGGTCGCGTGCACGCCGCCGTTCGTGCCGCCCGTGAGGTTCCAGAGCACCCAGGTGTCCATGTTGCCGAACATGAGCTGCCCGTCCTCGGCCTTCTTTTGGGCGCCGTCGACGTGATCGAGCAGCCAGCGGATCTTCGGCCCCGAGAAGTACGTCGAGAGCGGAAGCCCGACGTCCGCGCGCAGCCGGTCGACGCCCTCGTCTCCCGCGAGCTCCCGGACGAGCTCGCTCGTGCGCGTGTCCTGCCAGACGATCGCGTGGTGGATCGGCTCGCCGGTCTCGCGATCCCAGACGACGGTCGTCTCCCGCTGGTTGGTGATCCCGACAGCCCGGATGTCGCCCGCCTCGGCGGGGGAGGCGGCGAGCGCCCCGCCGATCACCTCGCGCGTGCGCGTCCAGATCTCCTTGGCGTCGTGCTCGACCCACCCGGCCTTCGGGGTGATCTGCTCGTGCTCGCGCTGGTCGACGTGGACGATCTTCCCGTCCCGGTCGAACAGGATGAAGCGGGTGCTCGTCGTTCCCTGGTCGATGGCGCCGATGTACTCAGGCATTCCCCGCTCCCTGGTCGACGGCTGCGTTCTGGTCAGGCATTCGCTCCTCCGGAGTCGGGGGTGGTGGCGGAGTCCGATACATCGAGGGTGTCGGCGCCGCTCGTCTCGACCACCTCCGGCTCGGGCTTTGCGCCCCGGGCGATGAGCACGTCGCGGACGAGCCAGTCATACAGGCAGCAGCCGACCGCACCGCCGACGAGCGGACCGACGATCGGTATCCAAAAGTACGTGTTCACGTTGCCGTAGTCGCCCGGGAACGCGACCTTCCCCCAGCCGGCCGCGAACGCGAACAGCCGCGGCCCGAGGTCCCGGGCCGGGTTGATCGCGTAGCCGGCGTCGGTGCCGAAGCAGATCCCGATCGCGAACACGATCAGCCCGATGACGAGCGGCGCGAGGTTGCCCTTCACGGGCGCGTTGTACTCGTCGATCACCGCGAAGATCAGGCCGACGAGGAGCGCCGTGCCGAGCACCTGGTCGAGGAACGGCGTCACCCAGGAGCCGAGGTAGGGCGCCGGGAAGGTGGCGAAGATCGAGTACGTGGCCAGCGACTTGGGGGCGCCCCGGGTGATGTGCATCGCGTGGTTGAGGCTGTTGATCGCCCCCACGAAGTCGCCGTAGACGATCGCCGCCGCGACGAACGCGCCGACGACCTGGGCGATCATGTACGGCGCGACCTTGCGCCACGGGAAGCGGCGCCGCAGCGCCTGCGCGAGCGTCACCGCCGGGTTGAGGTGGGCGCCGCTCACCCCGCCGGCGACCCACACGCCGAACATCACGCCGAGCGCCCAGCCCCAGCCGATGATCAGCCAGTCGGCCTGGGAGACGAACGCCTTCGTGCCGCGCCCGGACTGGTTGAGCCCGGCGACGACCATCGCGACGCTCCCGTCCCCGAACAGCAGGATGATCATCGTCCCGAGGAACTCCGCGACGAGCTCCCCGAGCGTCGACCGCTGCCAGCTCCAGCGCCTGCCTGCCTGCATCTGTGCCCTTTCTGTCGCCGACGGACGTCCCGGAGCCTGCCCAGGTGAGCGCCCCCGTAAGCCCCCGCCGGTCACCAGCTGAACGTGGCCGGTCGCCGAGCGGTTCGGTGATCGCTCGCTGCCCCATCGGGCCTGGCCGGCGGCGTCGATAAGCTCAGCGGCGATGGCCGGCCCTCAACCGGATGCGAGCTCGCTCAATCCCTCGCAGCGTGGCCGGGCCATCGAGCGTCTGCGGTCCGAGACGTTCGACGTGCTCGTCGTCGGCGGCGGATCGACCGGGACGGGCGCGGCGCTCGACGCCGCAAGCCGCGGGCTGTCGGTCGGGCTCGTCGAGGCGCGCGACTTCGCGTCGGGCACCTCGAGCCGCTCCTCGAAGCTCATCCACGGCGGCCTGCGCTACCTCGAGCAGCTCGAGTTCCACCTTGTCCGCGAGGCGCTGCGCGAGCGCTCGCTGCTGCTCAACGTGATCGCGCCCCACCTCGTGCGGCCGGTGTCGTTCCTGTACCCGCTCACGCACCGCGTGTGGGAGCGCGCGTACGTCGGCGCGGGGATG
>Ga0209061_1003726_pt1 | contig 15953 bp, 12 predicted proteins | sample Coa_R1_10_FD_187157 | JGI IMG/M metagenome (GOLD analysis project Ga0209061, IMG submission 187157) | Surface soil microbial communities from Centralia Pennsylvania, which are recovering from an underground coalmine fire - Coalmine... | ecosystem: Environmental > Terrestrial > Soil >...
CGATGACCGCGAGGGTGGCCGGAGCCGGGGATGGCTGATGCCGGTCTTGACCTTCAGGGCCAGCACGTCGAGGACGCAGACCGTGGTGGACTCCGCGCCGGTGCCCGTGGTGGTCGGCACCGCGATCAGCGGCTTGAGCGGCCTGGCCGGCGCGGCGCCCTTGCCCACCGGCACGTTGATGTAATCCTCCAGTTCGCCGGGGTTGGTCAGCATGAGGTTGACCGCCTTGGCGGTGTCGATGCTGGACCCCCCGCCGACGGCGACGAACGCGTCCCACGGGCCGGTATCGCGGGCATGGTCGATCGCGGCCCGCAGGCTGGCGTCGGTCGGCTCCACGTGCGCGCCGTCGAACACCCGCGCCTCGATGCCGAACCGCGCCATCTGGCCGGCGACCCGCTGCGGGGCGCCGGTCGCCCCGACCCCCGGGTCGGTCACCACGAGCACCCGGCGGGCCCCGTACTGGCTGAGGTCGAAGCCGATCTCCTCGCACGCCCCCGGGCCGAACTTCAGATGCGGCGCCCCGTAGGTGAAGATGGCCTCCGGGTTCGCCGGCGCGCTGATGCTCACATTCCCCTCCTCAGGTGTAGAAGCCGTCCGGGGCGCGGCGCAGCGACCGCATCTGCTCCGTGTCGTGCCCGAAGACCACGGTGGCGTTCGTCTTCTCCGCGATGCCGCGGATCTTCTCCACCGACGAGTACCAGGCGGACAGGTCTTTGACGATCGCGGCCGGGACGGGCGGCGGGCCGTAGGCGTCGCCCATGTACACCGCGTCCGAGGTGAAGATCATCGTCCCGGTGTCGGGGAGGTCCACCTTCATCGCCATCGTGCCGACGGTGTGGCCGGGTGCCTCGATGAGGGTGACACCGGGCAGGAACTCGGTGTCCCCGGAGACGGTCTCGAACTCGATGCCCTCGTAGTCGGCCTTGAGGTGAGCGCCGTTGAACGCGCCCTCGAACCCGAACGCCCAGTCCTTCTCCTTGTCGTTGACCACGAGGCGCGGGCCTGCCCCGGCGAACGTGCGCACATTACCCGCGTGGTCGAAGTGCAGGTGGGAGAGCACGACGTAGTCGAGCTGCCCGGGGGTGACGCCGAGCTGGGCCAGCCGGGAATCGAGGTACTGCTCCTCGGCGACGTTGTCGTAGGGAAAGAACTCCTGCAGCCCGGTCGGCTTCCAGCGGGTCTCCCAGTCGCGCGGGCAGCTCGTGTCCCACAGCAGCGTCCCCTCGGGCGTCTCGACCAGCACGGCGTGCGTCGCGCACGGGTACCACTCCACCGGCTTGTCCTTCTCCGACCGGGGGCGGATGTTCCGGCCGGGTTTCAGCAGCAGCCAGGTCAGGTCGCAGTGCATCGTGCCACAGTCGAGCACGTGCAGCTTGGTCGCCGTTGCCATCGTGGCCTCCTGCGGGGGTATCGGGTTGTTCCGGTACGGCCCGGCCCGCCGGTGCGCCAGCCCCCCAGCACTGGAGCCGGACGCGGCCGGGCCGTTCATCACGCGGGCGGGCCCTGGGCGCGGGCGCGCAGCTCGCGGCGGAGGACCTTGCCGGTCACCGTCTTGGGCAGCTCGGCGAGGAACTCGACCTGGCGGGGGTACTTGTAGGCCGCCATCCGCTGCCTGCAGAACGCGATGAGCTCATCGGCGGTCGCTTCCGCCCCCGGCCTCAGGCTGACGAACGCCCTGACGGTCTCGCCCCGGTAGGCGTCGGGGACCCCGACGACGGCGGCTTCGCGGACGGCGGGGTGCTCATACAGCACGTCCTCGACCTCGCGCGGCCACACCTTGTACCCCGAGACGTTGATCTGGTCCTTCTTCCTGTCGACGATGTAGAACCAGCCCTTCGGGTCCATGTAGCCGACGTCGCCGGTGTGGAGCGCCCCGCCGGGCAGCGCCCTGGCGGTCTCCTCCGGCTTCTCCCAGTACCCGGCGACGATCTGCGGGCCCGAGGTCACCAGCTCGCCGATCTCGCCGGCGGGCAGGTCCTGGCCGTCGTCGCCGACGATCCGGACGACGGTGTTGTAGATCGGCACGCCCACCGAGAGCGCGCCGGAGGCGGGGTCGACCGGGGCCTGCTCGCCCAGCGGGACGGCGTGCGACGGGGAGGTGGTCTCGGTGAGCCCGTAGATGTTGTGGATGTAGTGGCCGAACGCGGACTGGAAGGCCGCGGGAATGCTCGGCGGGATGGGCGCCCCGCCGGAGTAGATCTTCGTGAGGGTGGCCAGCGCCTCCTTCTCCGCGTTGGGTGCGTTCATCAGCGCGATGAAGACCGTGATCGACCCGACGGTGAAGGTGGCCCGCTCGGCGCGGATCGTCTCGATGGTGACGGCCGGGTCGAGCCGGTACATGAGGACCAGCGGCGCGCCGGTGAGCAGGCAGAGCGCGATGTGCCCGATGAGGCCGGTGATGTGGAACAGCGGCGCCACGCCGAGGACCACGTCATCCGGCCCGATGCCGATCCAGTCCCGGTAGGCCTGGGCGTTGAACACCACGTTGCGGTGGGTGGTCATCGCCCCCTTGGGCGGCCCTGTGGTACCGGACGTATAGGTGAGGAACGCGATGTCCTGCGGCTTCAGGGTGACGGCTGGCGCGGGCTGGCCGGCGAAGGCCGCCAGCAGGCCGGCCATGTCGGCCGTGCCCTCGCACGGCCCCTGGCCGGCGCCCTGAGTGCCCTTTGTGCCCGTCGCCCCGGCGAAGATCCGCGGGTCGGCGTGGCCGGCGTACTCCAGTTCCGACGTGGTGATCACCGTCCGGACGGCGGTCCGCGGGACGACGCCCGCGGCGACATCGGCGTAGAGGCTCCGCAGGCAGACAAGCACGGTGGCGCCGCAGTCGGTGAGCAGCAGCTCGAGTTCGCGCTCGCGGTTCATCGGGTTGACCGACACGGCGATGCCGCCGGCCTTCCATGTCCCGATCTGGGCGATGAGGAACTGGGGCACGTTCTGCAGGTAGATGCCGACCCGCTCGCCGGGGGAAAACCCGGCGTGCGTGATCCCAGCGGCGAAGGCGTCGGTCAGCGCGTCGAGTTCGCGCCAGGTGATCCGGCCCCCGAAGTAGCGGATGGCATCGCCGTCCGGGTTCCGCCGGACCGTGGCGCGGAACATTTCCACGGCGCTGTCGTAGGTGGGGGTGATCTCGGCGGGCTGCCCCGGCGCGTACAGCGCCAGCCACGGCTTGTCGTCGTAGACGCTCATGGCCCGCTCCTATCGGCTAGCGACGGGGCTAACAGGGTGTTATACAAGTGTTACATGTCCTGCCGGATCGGGGGAAGGCCGGGCGTGGCCGCGGCGCTGAGCACCACCTGACCGGAGCCTCATGACCGGCATCCCGGGCCTGTGCGTGAAGGCCGGGACCCTGTCAGTGCGCGGGCGGGTCATTGACCCGCATGCCCGGCCCGCACGCCCGGCCCTCGTGCCCGGCCCGCGTCGGCGGGCGGGATCACGGCGGGGACGCAGCGGGAGAGCACGAGGTGGGCGGCGACCGCCGCGGGGCTGCCGGCCGCGGAGAACGCGCCCCGAGCGCGCAGCCCGGCAGCCGCGACGGCCAGCAGGATGACGACCGCGGCCACCCGGCGTGCCACCGCGGGCATGGCGGCTACCCCACGAAGGGCTGGCCCTCCGCGTCGTCAGCGGCCGCGGGCAACAACCTCGGCAGCATGCAGCCCCCTGGCATCAGGCCAGGGACCGTCAGCGGCCCCGGCCCGGCCTTCCGTGCCCTGACCGCGATGTCCGGGCGAGCCCAACACCCTTTCCCGATCACTATGGCAGTTTTCTGACGCTACGGTAACCTGCCAGCGCTCATGCGCGCCGCGGCCGTCCCCTGACCCCTCCCGGGTACGTCCGGACGATCCAGCCGCCCACCGGGGGCTTGAACATTGCCGCCGCGGCGACGCCGTGCTCCTCGAGGTTGCCGGCGGTGCGCATCGCGCTGACGCGCGCTGGGCTACCGACCCCGAAAGGAACGGATCTCGCCGACGTCCGGCGCGGCACCCCTGGCCGACGCCGCCTCGCGGGCGCGCGCGAACGCCTCGCCGATCACGCTCTCCGCCATGGCGCGGTCCTGCCAGCCCCGCACGTCGGCGCTCTTGCCCGGCTCCAGTTCCTTGTAGGTGTCGAAGAAGTGGCTGATCTCGTTGGCCAGGTGCCCGGGGATGTCGCCCAGGTCCTGCAGGCCGGCGTAGCGCGGGTCGCGCGCGGGTACCGCCAGGATCTTGGCGTCGGGCCCGTGCTCGTCGTTCATCCAGAACACGCCCACCGGCCTGGCCTGGACCGCGCAGCCGGGGAAGGTCGGCTCTTCCACCATGACCATCGCATCGAGCGGCTCACCGTCCTCGGCCAGCGTCTGCGGGATGAACCCGTAGTCGAGCGGGTAACGGGTCGCGGTGAACAGCATCCTGTCCAGCCGGATCCGGCCGGTCGCGTGGTCCATCTCGTACTTGTTCCGCGACCCCTGCGGGATCTCGACGATGACCTCGACCTCCATGGTCCCTCCTTCCTGGCGGACCCGATTCTCCTGGCGGACCCGGTTTCCCCGGCGGACCCGGTCCGCCGGGCTGGGCCGGTCCAGGCCCGCGGCCTATCCCGGCTGTCCCGCCGCCGGCTGCGCGGACGCGGCGGCGGAATCCGCGCCGAATATGCGTGTGTACAGGTCCTCGCCGAAGCTCGTCGGCAGCGGCTCGCCCTCCGGCAGCCGGAACGTCCGCGTGCCGTCGCTCCGCCGCTCCGCGCGCAGGAACAGGGTACTGTCCGAGCCTTCGAGGTAGAGTCCGTGCGCCAGGTCGAAGAGATGGGTGACGAAGAAAATCCTGACCCCGGCCTCCACGAGAGCGTGCACGATCTGGCGGGCGATCTCGGATCCCTCCCTTTCGTTCGTCGACGCGAACGACTCGTTGCACAGCAGCAGGCAGTCTCTTCCGATCAGGCCGGCGATGTCGCTCATCCTGCTGAGTTCCTCATCGAACTTGCCGTTTGTCATCGTGGCGTCTTCCTCCCGCTTGTAGTGCGTGAAGACGCCGGCGCAGACGCTGGCCCGCATCGAGGTGGCCGGCACGAACATGCCGCACTGCATCATCAGGTGCGCGAGCCCCACGCTGCGCAGGAACGTCGACTTCCCGCCCTGGTTGGCGCCGGTGATCACCACCAGCCTCTTGCCGTCCGCGGCCACGTCGTTGCCCACCTGCTCGCCGGTGGCCAGCGCGAGGCACACGTCGTACAGGCCCCGGCAGCGCAGGGCGTACGGCTCCGCTGGAACGGGCTCGGGGAAGCACGTCGGCCCGGCCTTCCCCGCGAGCCGGTCCCGCAGGTTCAGGCACCCGATGTAGAACCCCAGCTCAGCCCGCAGCATCGTGAAGAAGCTGAGGATGTGATCGTTGGACTGGGCCGCCGCGTTCGCGACCAGGTTGAGGCCCCTGGACCGCAGGTCCGACAGCGCCTTGAAACCGCCCTCGTCCCGCTCCGGCACGTAGAAGGTGTACCCCTGCCTGCTGACGCCGGGGATCCGGTCCTTCCAGCCCTGGTCCCGCTGCTTTCGCAGCACGTAGTCGACGCCCTTGTTGCCCTTGCCGAGCCCGGCGCTGATCAGCACGCCGCGCTTGAACGCAAGCTCCGTGAGATGGTCCCCGATCTCCTGCAGGTACGCATCGCCCAGTTCCTTCGCCAGCATCCCGAAGAAACGGGCAAAACCCTCCGACCGGAAGGCCGCCGCATGGGTGTCCGCGACCTGCCGCAGCTTCCTGAGCTGGCCGATGAACAGCTCCAGCACCTGCCGGGACCGGTACAGGATCGTCTCCGGCGAGTCGCGGAACAGGCCGGAGAACACCCGCTTCTCGCCGAGGATCGCGTCCAGGGCGATCTGGTACATGTCCCGGACCACGTCCGGATGCTCCAGGCAGTCGGCCAGGATCTCCTGCCGGTAGGTGATCTCGGCCGGATCGGTGAGGCTGCACAGCACGGCCCTTCTCGCCGTGTCCCACAGGAACTGGTCGCCGGCGGCCATAGCGCGCAGCAGCGTCTCGAGCTCCAGGTCCTGCGTCAGCGCATCCTCGTTGGACGGCAGCTCCTGCTCCGGGCCGACATCCTTGTCACGGTACATGAGGAAGGCCTTCATGATGCTCCTCCCCTGGAGCCGCTGCCTACGCGCACCCCTTTCCTCCTTCACAGTTCGCGTTATCCAGGTTCCCGGTACGGCTGCCGCCGCCACCTGCGCCGGCCGCTCGCGCGGGCTCAAAAGGCACGTGCCCGCTAGCCGGCACCCGGATAACGCTCCTTCAGCTTCCGGTAGGTGAGCCCGTATTTGTCCGCGATCGCGGTCGCGTAGGCGAGCCCGTCGGCCGGCTTCCTGATGACCTTGTACGTGCGTACCGCCGGGTTGTCCGGCTCGACCGTGCTCATCATGCTGACGGTCTGCTCGCCGAGCGAGGCCAGCTCGTCGACGAAGGTCACGTACACGCCCAGCACGTCACGCGCGATGATGCGCTTCAGCACCTCGGTGCCGAGAAACAGGGCGTCGGCCAGGGTCGTCGAGCTGAAACTCTCGTTGCAGACGATGATGCTGTCGCTCGTCGCCTGCTCCAGGATCCGGTGAATCCTGAACAGCTCGTCCTCCAGCTTGCCGCGCAGCGTCTCGATGTCTTCCTCGCGCTCGAAGTGAGCGAACAGCCTGCCGGGCAGGAAGAGCCGCGCGTCACGGCCCGGCACGGGATAGCCGAGGCTGGCCAGGTAGTGGAGCTGGCCGAACGTCCGGGCGAAGGTCGTCTTGCCGCCCTGGTTGGGGCCGGTGACGACGAATATCCGCTCCGGGCCGGTGAGGTAGAAGTCGTTGCACACCACCGGGCTCCTGGGCACGAGAGCGGCGGCCAGTGCCAGGTCGAACGTCTCGCCGGCGTGGATCTCCTTCGACGTCGTGGAGACCGCCGGATAGCAGAACGCCAGCCCGGCTTTTTTGAGGGGAGCGATGAACTCCAGGTACGCGAGGTAGAACTGGATTTCCCGGTCAAAGACGCCCAGCGTGTCGTCCAGGTAGCTGCTGTGGCGGGCGCAGTAGTCGTCCAGCTCGGCGAAGACCTCGGGATACAGCCGGGCCACGAGGTCGAGTATCCGGGCCTCGACGTGATCCATGTCCGGCGAGGAGCGGAAGCTGACGCGGTAATCCTTGACCGCCCCCTCCGCGAACTTTGCAAAAGTCTTCACTACGTCGGCGCTGTAGTCGGGCTCGTCGTCGTATTTGCTGACCCTGACACGGTTCCCCTTGATATGCACGCTGTACGTGACGCTGGCGAGGTCCGACTGCAGCTTCTGCGTCTCCGCGGCAAGCGCCGTGAAGGCGCCCGACCCGATGTAGCCGGTGAGGTACTCGCGGAACGCGGCGAAGCCACGCGACCGGAGATCCAGTGACGCAAGTTCCTCCGCCAGCGAACTGACGGCGTCACAGTAGATCTGGACGGCGTCGAGGAACCAGCGTTCCCGCTGGTACCTGTAGTGCAGCTTGCCGGCCTGGGCGAGATGCCTGCGCATGTCCCGCATCCGCTGCGCGAACCTGCCGACCGCGTCCGCCACCGGCCCGTTCTCCAGGTCATGCAGCACCTCGTGGCGGTATTCCACCGCGGTGACATCGTGCAGCGGGGTGTAGAAGAACGGCTTGAGGTCGTATTCCTCACGGCCCGCAGCCATCCGGCCGAGAACCTGGTCAAGATTGAGGTCGGTGAAGAACTCGGGTTCTTCCCGCCCCTCGATGCCCGCAGCGTCGCCGGGCCGCTCAAACAGGATGCTGCGGAACTCCAAGGCGCTGACCTCCACCGTCTGACGTCCGGCAGAAGCCATCAGCCACCGCGGCGGTTCAGGCGGGCCTCATCGCCTGGACGCATTCTACCGCCTGCCGCGCACCGGGCGCAGGCAGGCTGGGCCCCAGGCCGGCCGCTGACGCTGGCGTGCGGCATCGCGCCGCTGCTCTTCGTTCCCCTCGACCTTCTTACGCACCATGACGTGGACCTAACCGGGAAACAGCCGGGGCAAACCGGCGTTTTGCCCCGGCGCTCAGGAAGCCGCTGCGCTACGGCGCCGACGTGGCGCCTGCCTCGTCACCGGTGACGCGCCCGGTGCCGGGCACGCGATGCGGATTCCGCCCGCTGCGAGGTACGCAGGGGGCCCTTGACCGGCGGTGTGGCGGCTGACCGGCGGTGTGGCGGACGCTGCGCGGCGTACGCCCGCGCCGCCAGGTGAGCGCTGCGGGCGGCCCGCGCGGGAGGATTGCGCCGCGGCTCCGGCGTGCCCGCGGGCTGCAATGACCGTGGCGGGCCGCCGCCCAGGCGGCCCGCCACGGATCCCCGGGCGTTTACTCGGCTTGGCCGAAGGTCTTGATCTCCTCACGCTCCTGCTCGGTCAGCTCCCGGGGCACCTCGCCCCGTGCCGCCTTCGCCCCCTGCACCTGACGGCGGATGCTCTCCACGATCTCGGGGTTGGCCAGCGTGGTGATGTCCCCGACGTCGGTGAAGTTGGAGGTCGCGGCAATCACCCGCCGCATGATCTTGCCGGACCTGGTCTTTGGCATGTCAGGGACGATCCAGATGTTCTTCGGCCGGGCGATCTTGCCGATCTCGGTCTCGATCGTCCGGCAGACCTTGTCCTCGATCTCCTTCCCGCCGCTGACGCCGGGCTTGAGGGAGACGTACATCTCGACGACGCGGCCGCGCAGCTCGTCGACCACCGGGACCGCCGCGGCCTCCGCCACCTCGGGCACGGTGAGGGCCGCGGACTCCAGTTCCTTGGTGCCGAGCCGGTGGCCGGCGACGTTGATCACGTCATCGATCCGGCCGAGGATCCGGATGTAGCCGTCGGCGGCCTGGACGGCGCCGTCGCCGCACAGGAACGGCCAGTCACGCCAGTCCTTACTGCTGCGGTCCTTGTTGTACTTGGCGTAGTACACCTGCACGAAGCGCTCATCGTCGCCCCAGATCGTCTGCATGATCCCTGGCCACGGGTTGCGCATGCAGATATTACCGGCCTTGCCGCTGCCCGGCTCGATGACGTTCCCCGCCTCGTCGTAGATCACCGGGTAGACCCCGAGAGCACCCGGGCCGCAGCTTCCCGGCTTCATTTTGTGCAGCGCGGGCAGCGTGCTGCCGATAAACCCGCCGGTCTCGGTCAGCCACCAGGTATCGGTGATGATCGCCTCGCCCTTCCCGACCGAGTCGTAGTACCACCGCCAGACCTCCGGCTCGATCGGCTCGCCGACGGTCGTCATCGACTTGAAGTGGTAGCCGTATTTCGCCGGCTCGTCCGGGCCGGCCTTGCGCAGCATCCGGATCGAGGTCGGCGAGGTGTGGAAGATGTTCACCCCCAGCCGCTCGGCGATCCGCCATGGGCGCCCGGCGTCGGGGTAGTTGGGCGTGCCCTCGTAGATCACGGTGGTCGTCCCGCAGGCCAGCGGCCCGTAGACGATGTAGGAGTGACCGGTGATCCACCCGATGTCGGCCATGCACCAGTACGTGTCCTCCGGGTGGATGTCCAGGTAGTACTTGCACGTGCCGGTCACGTAGGAGAGGTACCCGCCGGTGCTGTGCTGGGCTCCCTTGGGCCGGCCGGTGGTGCCGCTGGAGTACATGATGAACAGCGGCGCCTCGGCCGGCATCGAGACCGGCTCGACGAGTTTGCCCCGGTAGTCCGGCAGCACCTCGTCGACGAAGAAGTCGCGGCCTTCGGTCATCGGGGTCTGCGATGCGTACCGGCTCGGGTGCCGGCGGAAGACCAGCACCTTGTCGACATCCTGGCCCTGCTCTCGGGCCACGGCGAGCGCCTCGTCGGCCTTGACCTTGTGGTCGAGCAGCTCGCCGCTGCGGTAGTAGCCGTCCATCGTGATCAGGACCCGGCTGCCGGAGTCGGCGATCCTGGTGCCGCACGCGGCACCGGAGAACCCGCCGAACACCTGGGAGTGGATCACGCCGAGCCGGGCGCACGCCAGCATGGCCACCGGCAGCTCAACCGACATCGGCATGTGCAGTGTCACCCGGTCGCCCGTCGTGAGCCCGCAGAAGTCGCGGAGCAGCGCCGCGAACTCGTTGACCCGCCGGTACAGCTCCTGGTAGGTGATAGCCGCCGACCCGGCCTCTTCCGGTTCGGGCACCCAGATGATCGCGGCCTTGTTCGCGCTGGCCGCCAGGTGCCGGTCGACGCAGTTGTAGCAGGCGTTGAGCCGGCCGCCGGCGAACCATTTCCAGAACGGCGGGTTGCTTGAGTCCAGTGTCGTATGCCAGTACCTGTCCCAGGTAAGCAGGTCCGCGTACTCACGGAAGCATTCGGGGAAGTTCTTCTCGCTGAACCGCTCGAATATCGCGGGATCGGACGCGTTGGCCTGCCCGATGAACTTCGCGGGCGGGTAGTAGTATCCCTCCTCGCGCCAGTGGACCGCGATCTGCGCCTCGGAGACCTGTACTTCCTGTGCTTCAGTCATCGCACAGCCTTTCTCGGAAGATCACCCCGAAAAGCAGGAAATGCGTCCACGCTAGCTCCCATGAAGGAGGTCAGCGCAGATTCCGAATTCATACAAATCAGCAGAGATCGCTGACAGGCGGGAGAAAGCCGCCATGTCCCCGTGGCCCAGTGACGTCCAGCACAAATCGTCAGCCAGGTCCAATGCACGCGCCGCCACCCCACCCAGCGCCGTGGTCGGTTGCGTCTCCGCCTCGTGGCGCAGGCACGTGACAGCCCGCACGGCAGCCTCGTCCACGGCCACGGCTTGCAGCCGTGCCAGGCGAACCGACAACTCACCGGCGAGGTACTGCCGCGTCATCGCCACCGCCGCCCATGCCGATCGTCAGGGCTGCCAGGCAGCCTTCCCCCCGCTCGGAGGATGAAACTCATCGTAACTCTGCGCGAGGACCGCCCACCATCCCCGCCTCGCCGCGCCGGGGATGAGGCGCCGGCAGGCCAGTCGCCCGTGCGCTCGCCCGCAGCCCGGCGGGGTGGCGCACCGGAGTTCCCAGACGGCACGACGCCTCGCCTGCGGCCTGTTCACCGGCCTCCGCGGCATGGCCTGAGCGCCTGGGAGCGCCGTGGCCGGCTGCCGGTCGCCGTCCCGCTCGACGGCCTCGCCGTGTTCCGCATGACCAGTGAGCTGGCCGGCGTCCCGCTGATCACCGTCGTCAGCAGGCGCGCAGGGCCGGCACTTGACGCGCAGGGCCGGCACTTGACGCGCATGACCCGCCGCCATATGTGTGACATGGATCACTGCCCAAGGTGCCGCAAAATTCGCTAATCGGCCTGCGGAAGTCTCTGTGCTGGATCACCATAGTTATGGCGAAGAGGCTCGCCGTAGGGCTCCCAAGGGTGCGATCCCCGGGGTACCGGAATCGCGGACTTCCCGCTGATGGCCTCTACCGAGGTGTCCGGCTTTACCGATGGCACGTATGGTGGGGACGCCAGTGGCCGGTGGCTGGCGTGAGAGGTCCCGAAGCCTTGCCGCGATGCGATCCGGGCGCGGGCGCGCCGGAGGCGGCGCTGCCGTGCTTTCGACGGTGAGCCGGATCGTTTCCGGAGGTTTCCGTGCTTGCCGTTGAAGTCGCTGATGTCATCCGCACGTGCCTGGGAGGGGCGACGGCTGCTGTGCTGCCGCGCCGCTTCGGCCCCGAGGGCACCTGCCTGGCTTGCCGTACCCCGTTCGGTGCCGCGCCGCTGAGCGTGCGCGCCTATGATGACGGTGATGGCAACGTCACGCTGATCGCCTATCACGCCTCGTGTGCCACCTCCGCCTGGGTCCACGCTTCACCGGCCGTATTGCCGCCCCGCACATCGGTGACGGCAATGGATGCCGTGTCGCTGCGGCTACCCACCCGGCGGTCCCGCCGATGGCACAAAGGACGCGGAAAGCGGGAATCCGGGTTCCAGGAACAGGAAATGCCCATCATGCTGGTCCACCCGTGCCTGGAGATGGCCCGTGTGCGGCTCGTCGGCCCGCAGGACGCAATCAGCGCGGATGTCGAAGAGTATTACCGGCTCGGGTTCTCCGACACCGGCGCCTTCGCAACTGCCTACCCCGTACCCGCCGTCGGCCAGGCCCGGATGCTCGTCTCGGGTGACACCGTTTCCGTGGGCGTCAGCGTTCATGACCAGGCCTGGTCCGCCGTGGCGCGTGACAGCTCGCCGGCTCGCCTCATTACCGAGCGTGGCGGCACCCTGATCGGCGTCACGTGCGACCGTGATCCCGTCCGGCTCAGCGCCGACCCCGGCCTCCTCGAAGCCGCACTGGGGAACGGCGAGGTCCTGCTGGGCTGGGCCCCGCTGTCCGGCGATCCGCCCGGTGCGGCGTAGGTCCCGAAGCCTTGCCGCGATGCAATCCGGGCGCGGGCGCGCCGGAGGCGGCGCTGCCGTGCTTTCGACGGTGAGCCGGATCGTTTCCGCCGGTACCGTCGCGGTGCACGGTATACGGGAGCGCGCTCCTGCCCCCCGGCGCGGCCGGGGGCTGGCACACTGGGGAGGGCGATGGGGCTCGCCCTGGAGGCCGCGCACGCAGGGCAGATAGCCAGGTTCGTGGCCTCTTGGATCGTGGCCGGGACGAGCCGGGCTGCTGACGGTCCCTTGTACCTGCCAGCATGTGCCAGGAGGCCAGATGCCGAAGATTCCCGCCCGCCCGCGCCTCGCCCGCCCCGCGGATCATCCGGATGGCGGCAGGCGGTGGCTCGCCGCGGCGTCCCCGGCGCTGAAGTTCGTGCTGATGGTCGGCGTCATGAGCTTTTTCGCCGACTTCACCTACGAGGGGTCGCGCAGCATCACCGGCCCGTACCTGGGGCTGCTCGGCGCCGGGGCGTTCACGATCAGCGTCGTCAGCGGGGCCGGGGAGTTCCTCGGCTACAACATCCGGCTGTTCTCCGGGCGCGGCGCCGACCGGACCGGCCGGTACTGGCCGGTCACGATCGGCGGGTACATCCTGCAGATGTCGGTGGTCCCGCTGCTGGCGCTCGCCGGGAGCTGGCAGGTGGCCGCGCTGCTGATCATCGCCGAGCGGATCGGGAAAGGCATCCGCAACCCGCCGCGCGACGCGATGCTCTCCCACGCGGCCAAGGACATGGGCTACGGCTGGGCGTTCGGCGTGCACGAAGCCCTCGACCAGTCCGGGGCGCTGTTCGGCCCGCTTGCGGTCGCCCTGGTCCTGGCGGTGACCAGGAACGATTACCAGGTCGCGTTCGCGTCGCTGGCGATCCCGGCCGCGATCATGCTGTCGCTGCTCGGGGTCGCCCGGCTGGTCTACCCGCGGCCGCAGGACCTGGTGGCCGCGCCCGCCCAGGTAACCACCGAGCGCCTGCCCCGGGTGTTCTGGCTGTACCTGGCGGGCGCCGCGCTCGCCGGCGCCGGCTTCGCCGACTTCCCGCTGATCTCCTACCACTTCCAGCATGCCGGGACCGTGGCCCCCGCGCTGACGCCGGTCTTCTACGCGGTCGCGATGGCGGTGAGCGGCACCGGCTCGCTCGTCCTCGGCCGGATCTTCGACCGCGCCGGGATCGGCATTCTCATCCCCCTGACCATCGTGGCGGCCGTCTACGCGCCGCTGGCGTTCCTCGGCGGTTTCTGGGCCACGCTGGTGGGGGTGGCGCTGTGGGGGCTGGGGATGGGCGTGCAGGAGTCGATCATCCCCGCGGCGGTCGCGCCGATGGTCTCACCGGACCGCCGGGCCTTCGCCTACGGCCTGTTCACCGGCATGTACGGCACGGCCTGGGTGCTCGGCAGCGTCGTGATCGGCGTCCTGGTCAACGTCTCGCTCACCGGCCTCGTCGCCTTCTGCATGGCCAGCGAGCTGGCCGCGATCCCGCTGATCCTGCTGGTCCGCAGGCGCACGGCACGAAGCCGGTAGCCATCCGGACCTCAGTCGTCGGCGGCCTCACGGGCAGCCGTCACGGCCGGCTGATGCCCCGAATGTACCCGGCGGGCCCGCCGGGCTCCGGCTCCTGCTATCTCACCCGGAGCCCGGCGCATCGCCGGTCAGGTGGTGGTGGGGGTGCGCCAGTTGACGGTGGGCCGCAGCGCCTCGGGGCGGACCCGGTGGGCGTAGCGCTTGGTGATGTCGAACATCGACTCGATCAAGGTGTCGGACAGCAGGTGCGGCTGCAGGCCGAGCCCGGCCAGCCCGGTGTGGACCACGTTGTAGTAGTGCTCGGGGGCCTCCACCCGCGGGTTGTCCAGGTTCTCGATCACCACATCGCCGGGGTAGGCCGCCGCCACCGCCGCGGCCAGCTCCCGGACCGAAAACGACTCGGTCATCTGGTTGAACACCCGGAACTCCCCGCGGGCCGCGGGATGCTCACAGGCCAGCTGGATGCAGCGCACCGTGTCCCGGATATCGATAAACCCCCGGGTCTGCCCCCCCGACCCGTACACCGTCAGCGGGTGGCCGATCACCGCCTGGATCACGAACCGGTTCAAAACCGTGCCGAACACCGCGTCATAGTCGAACCGGGTGGCCAGCCGCTCATCCCGGGCCGTCTGCCCGGTCTGCTGGCCATAGACCACCCCCTGGTTCAAGTCGGTGGCGGCCAGCCCCCAGACCCGGCAGGCGAACTCGATGTTGTGGCTGTCATGCACCTTCGACAGGTGGTAAAACGAGCCCGGCCGCTTGGGGTACAGCACCCGGTCCCGGCGCCCGTTGTGCTCGACCTCCAGCCAGCCCTCCTCGATGTCGATGTTCGGCGTGCCGTATTCCCCCATCGTGCCCAGCTTGACCAGGTGGATCCCCGGGTCGGTCTCGGCGATCGCATACAGCAGGTTCAGCGTGCCGATCACGTTGTTGGCCTGGGTGTACACCGCATGCGCCCGGTCGATCATCGAATACGGCGCCGCCCGCTGCTCCGCGAAATGCACCACCGCCTGCGGCCGGAACTCCCCGATGATGCGGTAGGTGAACATCGCATCGGTCAGATCCCCCACATACGCCCCGATCTGTTCCCCGGTCAGCTCCCGCCAGGCCGCGATCCGCGCCCGCAGCGGCTCGATCGGCACCAGCGACTCCACCCCCAGCTCATCGTCATAATGCCGCCGCGCGAAACTGTCCGCCACCGCCACCTGATGCCCGCACTCCGACAGGTGCAGCGCCGTCGGCCACCCCAGATACCCATCCCCGCCCAGCACCAGAATCCTCATACCATCACCCCGCCTCATCCGTCGTGTCGGTTCCTGTCCTATGCCTGCTGCCTACCAGCCCTGGCTGGCCGGTGCCCTCAACGTAGCCGGAGGTTCACCCCGGGGGCAGCGAACTTCCCGGTTCGTTCGGCTTCTTTTCAGGTTTCTCCAAGGAAATCGGCAGGCAGATATGGCTGCGTACGGCCGCCCGGCACGATAGCGTGCAGCCGTGCGATCGCCAAATCCCGCCGGCGGCGCCCGCCGCCTGTCACGGCACAGGTTTTCCCGCCCACCACGGCGGCGGGTTTCCCGCGCGTCGCGCCGGGGCGGAGTCATAGTGTGCCACCGGCTTGCGGCGTCCGCAACGAATGCCCGCTCGCTGGCTGCCGTCATCATCGATCACGCAACATTAGGACATCTATGGCACTGGCATCGAATCGGACCACCGGCGCCCGGGCCGCCGCGGCGGCACGCCACGCGCCACGCGGCGAGGTGAGGGTATCGCGCGTCCTGGGCACGGCCGGCATGGCATCCACGGCCGCCCCGGTTCCGGGAGACCGCCGGTGACCGCGGCGACGCCCCGCGCTGTCACCGCCGTGTGGCGTGCGCTCCCCGCCCCCGTGCGGCGGGCGTTCCCCGCCCCGGTGCGGCGCACGCTGCGGGGCAACACAGGGACGCGGTTCTTCCGGTTCGTGCCCGTGTCGGTGGCGGCCGCCCTCTCCAGCCTGGTCGTGAACGCCGTGCTCCTCGGGCCCGTGCACCTGACGGCCGGGCTGTCCGGGGGGCTGTCGGCGATGTCGGGGGCGGCGGTGAGCTACGTGCTGAGCCGCTGGGCGTGGGAGCGCAAGGGCCGGCCGCACCTG
>Ga0209061_1003727_pt1 | contig 15950 bp, 11 predicted proteins | sample Coa_R1_10_FD_187157 | JGI IMG/M metagenome (GOLD analysis project Ga0209061, IMG submission 187157) | Surface soil microbial communities from Centralia Pennsylvania, which are recovering from an underground coalmine fire - Coalmine... | ecosystem: Environmental > Terrestrial > Soil >...
TGGGGCCGGCGGCTTGAGATCTCGTCCTTGGCCGGACCTTCGTTTTCAATGACTGCCACGTGAGCACTCCGGTAGCCGGTTATACAGCTCCGGACAACCTCATTCTATCGAGAAAAGCAAATAAGGGTACTGCAATCACAGCGTTCAACGCGCCGTGTACGAGCGTTTCCTGCGGATCGAAGGGAACCATCTGACTCAGCAGCGCCCGGCGCATGATCCAATACACAAAAGCATGAAAGCCATAAAAAAAGAAGCACAGAACCAAACGGACCGCTGCATTCTCCACGTTGAAGCGGAGGCTCACAGAGGCCGAAAAATAGCCCACCAAGGTTTTGGTGATGCCGTACATGCCAATGGGGATGTTCACGGGCGCCAGTAAGTCTTCCGCAAGTCCGACAAAAGCGCCAAAAAATAGCGCTGCGATCTGAGACCGGCGCATGAGGCCAAAATAGACCGTGAGCAGAAGCGGTAATTCCAGCCATTCGGTATTCGGAATCAGGCGAGGCAGATAAAACTTGCCGACAATTGCGACCAGGGTGATTCCGGCGAGCGCAACGACTTGAAAACGGCTAAACCAGCTTTCTTTTGAGCGGCGGGTGATGACGACGTGGTCGCTGACTTCGTTCATGGTTGATCAGAGGGCTGATGCCGGGGAGCACCAAGGGGCAGGACTGGACCGCTAGGAGTTGCCGCTTTGGGCGGCGCTGAGGCGGAAGAGGATTGCCAGCTTCGCGGGGCTCCCAGAATACCGGGAACGGCCAGCTTAGCCGGATTGGCGGCTGGAGGCGCGGACGATCCGGTAGTGGAACTCGAGCTGGAAGCGGCTGGCTTCAGATTGAAATTCGGAACATTCGATCCATACTCGCCATACACATGGTTCTGCTGTTTGCCCAGATCTTCATATTTCTCCCGGATCTTGTCCGCCTGCGTCTGCGGTTGGGGTATGGAGCTGCCGGACGCCGTATCTTCCGGAGGGGGAGGCGGCAGCGTAACCGGTGCACTGGTCTCGACAGGAGCAGCCTCCGGGATCTGCTGATGAACTCCCTGCAAAATCACCAGGACTTCTTCCGCGCCCGCGGGAGCACCGCTCAGGTTCAATTTGACGTCCTTCATGCCTTGGCCGGGCTGGGCTGAAATGACAGTTCCGACCGGAAATCCGCGTGGAAAGATGCGATCCTCGCCGGAGGTGAAGAACCATTCTCCCGGATCGACCTTATCTTCATTCTGGATTTGCTCCACAACGCAGGCTCCGCTGCCGCAATCGAGGACGCCATGCACATGTCCCCGTTGCGATTCGACCCCGACCTTAAACGTGGGATCCGTAACCAGTAAGACCTGCGAGACCAGGGGATAAGTGGCAATGACTTTGCCCACGATTCCTTCCGGCGTGACCACTGCCATGCCCTTCTTGACGCCGCTGGTCGAGCCGCGGTCGATAAAGACCGCCTTGGCGGTTCCGACCGTGCTGTTGCCGATCACCCGGGCGGCCACGGTCTTAGAGGGTGACTGCTGCTGGAACAGCACCAGAGCCCGGGCATGCTCGGCTGTGGCGAGCTGGTTGCGGTAATAAATGTTTTCCATGCGCAGGCGGTCATTTTCCGCTTTCAATTTTCGGTTCTGCTCGCGCACATCGAGCAAGATGAAATAGTCTTCGAGGAAGCCGATGGTGTTGCGCCGCACGGCCTCCACCACTCCGGCCATGGGCGTGACGGCGCTCACCGCCCAGACGCGAATCAGCCGTTCATCCCGGTTGCTTCGAACCTGATAGGCGAGGTAGAGGAGCTGGGCGATCACTACCACGAGCAGTACCGTCAGGTTCCGGTACCGGCTCAGCAAAGCTTCCATGGAGTTCTTTACTTCTACTGTAAGGGTGTGGGTGCGAAGGTGTAAACCCTCTCGCCAGAGTTATTTTAGTGTCTCATGAAATCAGGACGGCTGAGGCTGCGCTTCCCGCTAAGAGCTTGATTTGGCTCATTCGATGGCGATGCGGCGCAGGAGTTTGAAATCGGTTAGCATCTTTCCGGTGCCGAGCACGACGGAGGCCAACGGATCTTCGGCAATCGAAACCGGCAGACCGGTTTCCTCCCGGATGCGCCGGTCAAGATTTTTCAGCAGCGCGCCGCCGCCCGTGAGCACAATGCCGCGATCACTGATATCGGCGCTGATTTCAGGCGGCGTGCGCTCGAGTGCAACACGGATCGCATTGAGAATAGTGGCGATGCAATCGGAGAGAGCTTCGCGAATCTCCCCATCCTCCACCGTAACCGTTTTGGGCACTCCCTCGATGAGATTGCGGCCTTTGATCTCCATGGTGAGGGGCCGGTCTAGAGGATAGGCAGAGCCGATCTGAATCTTGATCTGTTCCGCCGTGCGTTCGCCAATGAGCAGATTGTATTTGCGTTTCAGATAGTTCATGATGGCATCGTCCATCTCGTTGCCGGCTACGCGCACGGATCGCGAGTAGACGATACCGGAGAGCGAGATCACCGCCACGTCGGTCGTGCCGCCGCCAATATCGACGATCATATTGCCGGAGGGCTCCGTGATGGGCAATCCGGCGCCGATGGCAGCCACCATTGCCTGTTCGACCAGATGCACTTCGCTCGCCTTGGCGCGATAGGCCGATTCGCTCACCGCGCGTTTTTCCACCTGAGTGATTTCACTCGGAACACCGATGACAATCCGCGGATGCACCAGCATTTTGCGGCCGTGGGCCTTCTGGATGAAGTAATTCAACATGCGCTCGGTGACTTTAAAGTCGGCGATGACGCCATCTTTAAGCGGCCGGATAGCGACGATGTTGCCCGGCGTGCGGCCCACCATCTCTTTCGCCTCTTTCCCGACCGCCTCAATCTCACCGGTGTTCTTATTGATGGCCACGATAGAAGGCTCGTTGACGACGATGCCTTTGCCTTTGGCGAAGACAAGAGTATTTGCTGTGCCCAGATCGATGGCAAGATCTGAGGAGAACAAGCTGAAGACAGACCGAAAATTCATTTATGGATAACTAGACTTTGGGCAGCCGGGAACTCTGTAGAGAGCGTACCATAAAAATGTAGCTGCGGCTTTCGATTCTACCTTGTTTTCAACTGGTTGCACTGCTAACTTGGTCACACGGCGAAGGTGTGTTTCACTGGCAGCTTCGCTCTTTCTTTCTTCGCTTGCAGGGTGCCGGCGGCAAAAGGCCACCGGGTATCCCGGCTACGCTCTGATCTCCACATCGGCCGATCCTAGCGTAGGAGTGGTGGATCTTTTTACTTTTTCTACCCAAAATCCGATTCGGCTTGGCGCGTCGCCGACAGCGATTGTACCCGGTCCCCAGGCGAGTTATGCGCTTACGCCTCGTTCTGGAAGCGTACACGCCATTAATGAGGATCTGCGGGTAGTTTGCTCCCGAAAACTGGCCGACGAGCTTACTGAAATTCGCCTTGCAGCGGGCGGCGAACGGCTGTTTGTGATTTCGGCAAGCAGCAGAGAGCTGATTGAGGTGGCGACGGATACGCTCCGGGCGCTGCGCCGGTACCGGCTCAGCGCGGAACCCATCGACCTGGATATCAGCTCTGGAGGAGATTACGCGGCGGTCTCGCTCCAAAACCGCGCAATTGAGCTGATCCACTGGCCGACCGGACGCCGGATGAAAGCGGAATTGCCGCGAGCCTTAGGCCCGGTACGGTTTCGTCGAGACGGCCAGGTGCTGCTGGTGGCCAGCGCCCAGGAGCCGGTTTTGACTGCGCTCACCGTGCCGGACTTGCAGATCATGGTGGATTTGCCGCTGGGCATGGTGCCTGAAAACCTCTGCTTCACCCCCGACGGCGGCCAATTGTTCATCTCCGGCAAAGGCATGGACGGGGTGGCCATTGTGTTTCCCTATCAGACCATTGAAGTGGATCAAACGATTTTGGCTGGACCCGATCCGGGGGTGATGGCCTGCGCCAGCCGTCCGCTGTACCTCTTTGTGGGCAGCGCCAGCGCCTCGGATGTGTCGATTTTAGATGTCGATACGCGGAAAGTCATCGCTCTGGTGAATGTGGGGGCAATCCCGACCTTCATCGCCATTACACCCGACAACCAATACGCGCTGATCTTAGACAAGAGAAGTGGCAATATGGCCGTGATCCGGATACCGAGCATCCGGCGTGCGGCGCACTGGCAGAACGCCAAATCTGGCGCCTCCTTGTTCACCATTCTTCCGGTAGGAGACCAGCCGGTACATGCGGCTATTGTGCCGCGGCGCCTCTGAGCCATTTTGCCATTCGAACCCAATTCCGCTGGGGCACTCCACCACGCCGCCCAACGCTGCGCCGGCCGGACCGATTTTTGCCGTTCAAAGCCAATTCCTTTTCCTTGTCCGTGCCAGCGCTCGAGGCCGTGCGTTTCGACGGATACCGGCTTTTGCCATTCAAAGCCAATTTCTTGGGCAGCGCACGCACCTTTCAAAACTGGCATTACATAATCTCGAAATGCTTAGATTCCATATTCTGAAAATGGTAGAGCCCGAGCGCCGCTGATTCGTGTAACCCCTTTCATAGCTATTAGTTACATTTTGGACAACAAATTGCTGAGGCGAGTGCGAAGTAGGGCCTATGAAAGAAGTTGAGATATTACTACATTCACTCACAAAGACGCGCTCGATAAAACGGATCGGGTGCTTATTTGCGCTCGCCCTGGGAGCAGTTGCGCAAACGCTTACCACAGGCGACATCGCCGGAACAGTGAAAGATCCCACAGGCGCGGTGGTGCCGGGCGCAACCATCCAGTTGAATAATACCGATACTGGCGAGACGCGCACGCAGACAACCAATGCGTCCGGAGAGTATCGCTTTACGACACTTAAGACCGGGCATTATCAACTGGTAGCCTCAAGCCCGGGACTCCGGTCGGACACCGTCGCGGTTACGGTTTCGATCGGCCAAGTGGCGACGATCGACCTCACGCTGCGGCCACAGATGTCGAAGGAAGTGGTCCAGGTCACCGAATCTGTGCCTCTGCTGCAGAATGAGAATGCTAACTTAGCCACCACCTACAACACCCAGCAGCTTGAGAATCTGCCCGCGCCGGGCAACGACATGACCGCCTATGCATTCTCGGCTCCTGGGGTAACCATCAGTACTGGCGGCGGTTACGGTAACTTCTCGGTATTTGGCCTGCCGGGCGTTTCGAATCTATTCACCATTAACGGCGTGGATTACATGGATCCCTATTTGAACCTGAATAACTCGGGCGCAAGCAACCTCACCCTGGGAGCGAACGAGATCGCCGAGGCCGCCGTCGTGGTGAACGGCTACACCGGTCAGTATGGACGGCAGGCAGGAGCGAACGTAAATTACGTAACGAAGAGCGGGACCAATGCCTTCCACGGCAACGCAGCCTGGTATTGGAACGGCCGGTATTTAAACGCGAATGACTTCTTTAACAATGCGACGGACACGCCGCGTCCGCATTCGGTTTCAAATGAGTGGGCAGACTCGCTCGGAGGGCCGATCAAAAAGGACAAACTGTTCTTTTTTGTCGACAATGAGGGCCTGCGTTATGTACTGCCGGGCGGCGGTCCGGTGTATATCCCGACTACGGACTTCGCCAATTACGTTTTGAGTAACTTACAGGCGACGAATCCGGCGGCGGTTCCGTTTTATCAAAAGGCGTTTAATCTCTATGCCAATTCCTCCGGCGCCTCGCGGGCAACCCCGGTTACGCCGGATATTGATCCCGCTTTGGGCTGCGGCGATTTTGCAGGCACAGCCGGATGGGGCGTGACCAAGCCTTGCGCCAGAATGTTCCGCAGCACGGTAAACAACCTGAACACCGAATGGCTGATTGCAGCGCGGGTGGACTACAATCTCTCCTCGCAGGATCATATTTACTTCCGTTACAACACCGACCATGGGGTGCAAGCCACAGGTACGGACCCCATCAATCCGGCCTTCAATGCCAACAGCGTTCAGCCCCAGTACGGCGGACAATTCGGCTATACCAAAGTTATTGGCCCCAAGATGGTGAACCAGCTATTGCTGGGCGCTTCTTATTACTCGGCTATTTTCGGACCGCCTAACTTGAGCGCAGCGCTCAATACCTTCCCGACCACGTGGACCTTTACCGATGGCTTGTACTCGAACATGGGCGGCAGCGACAATGCTTATCCGCAGGGCCGCAAAGTTCGCCAATGGCAGTTAATTGATGACTACTCCATTGTGTACGGAACGCACACCATCAAATTCGGCGCCGATGTGCGAAAGAACTGGGTCAGTTCTTACGCTTACGGGCCCAACACGAGCGGCCTGCTCACCTTTAATTCCATGACCGATTTTGTCAATGGATCGCTGGTCAATGGCTCAACTTATGCGCAGGCGTTCACCAACATTGGTGCGGAAAATGTCACGATGTATAGCGCCGGATTCTATGGACAGGATGAATGGAAGATTCGGCCGAACTTCACACTGACTTTGGCGTTGCGCCTGGATCGCAACAGCAATATTCAGTGCGTGGCCTCCTGCTTCAACGAACTGATTACCCAGCCGTTTGCGCAGGCGTCCCATTCGGCCTCGACGCCCTACAATGCCAGCATTCGAACCGGAATCCGGGAGGCATTCCCCAATATGGAGCCAGTTGTGACGCAACCGCGCGTGGGATTTGCCTGGAACGTAACCAATTCGACCGTACTGCGCGGCGGCATCGGTCTTTTCTCCGATTTATATCAAGGACTGATTGCTGACCGTCTCTTTACGAATTCGCCGGCAGTGGCCTCTTTTACCACCAGCTCCGGCTTAGTCGCGCTCAACAATCCGAACAGTATCTTTGCAGCCGTAGCCAATTCGTATAACGCGTTTATCAGCGGCTTTGCGAATGGCGCGACTCTCGCTCAGCTTCGGGCTTCGGTCCCGCTAGGCTTTAATCCGCCCAACTTTAACACGGTTGCCAACGAGCTCTATAATCCCAAGATCTACGAATGGAATTTTGAGATCCAACAGGCAATGGGGCCGAATTATCTGTTTTCGGTAAATTATGTCGGCAATCACGGCTATCAGGAGTTTAACCAGACCCTGTTTGCAAACGAGTATTCCGCAAAGGGTTTTGCTGGATTGCCCAGAACCGCACCGGATCCACGTTTCGGTGAGATTCGCGAACTGAACAATAATGGCTGGTCCAATTACGACGGTCTGGTAACCGCGTTTAAATGGAGAATGGGTTCGCAATTCAGCGGCAGCTTCTCCTACACCTGGAGCCACGCCCTCGATACCTGCTCGAATGATTGCCTGGAACCCTTTAATGCACTGACCGCACCGAGCTTACGCTATCAAGTGAGTCCGCTGAGTCTGCGTGTGCTGAATTACAGCAACGCCGATTATGACATTCGCCACTCGCTCAATGCGAACTACGTCTACACGCTGCCTCGCTCGTACTTCCACAACGGACTTCTTAAAACAATTTTGGGCGGCTGGACCGCTGCCGGGACATTCTACTTCCACAGCGGCTATCCGTTCAGCATTGTGGATAGCAGCGTGCGTAGCGGACAGGTGAGCAATGCCACGGGAATCGCTACGCAGACGTTTCTTGCGGACTATCTGGGCGGCCCGATCGATACGAGCTGCACCATACCGAACGTACCCTGCTTCTCCCGATCCAGTTTTGCGACGGCTTCGAGCCAGCATGACTTCGGCAATTTACCGCGCAACAGTTTCCGGGGACCGAATTACTTTGATACAGATCTGAACTTAAACAAAGTGTTCACCATGCACGAGCGCTATCAGTTGATGATCGGCGCTAACTTCTTCAATATCCTGAACCATCCGAATTTTGACTTGCCTGTGAACAATCTGGCGAGCGGCGTATTCGGGATCATTCAAAACACGGTCTCGGCGCCGACCAGCGCTTATGGATCATTCCAGGGCTCTGCCGTATCGGGAAGAGTGATCCAGAGCGAGATCAAATTCACTTTCTAAAGCCGGCCAGCTTCACTCATAGCGCAGCGTGACGTTCGGATCGATTCTGGACGCGCGCTGCGCGGGCAGACCAAAGGCCATGCGGATGCCGATTTCGGTCGCGCCTTCAGGTGCGCTTTGCGCCGCTTCAGCGCTTGGTGGTAAACAGCGCCAGTGGAATGGCATCCGCCATGGCGCGATAGCCGGCGGCGGAGGGGTGAAGGTGATCGCCTGAATCGTATGCAGGAAGCAAGCGGTCGGGATGAGCCGGATCACGCATCACCTTATCGAAATCGATGACTGCGTCAAAGTGGCCCGGCGCGCGGATCCATTGATTGATCGCCTGGCGGTCGGCCTCGCTTGCAGGTCCGGGGTGGTAGTAGTCTGAGCCCACATACGGCAGAATGGTCGCGCCGATCACCTGGATGCCATGCTCGTGGGCGCGCTCGATCATTTGCGCATAGGCGGAAAGGATTCGGTGTACGAGAGTTTGATGCGCCGGCTGCGGCACCTCTCCTGAACGAGTCAGCGTGCCGAGATCGTTCACACCCTCCAGCACAATGAGATAGCGCACGCCGGGCTGAGCCAGCACATCACGATCAAAACGCGCCAAAGCATTGGGCCCGAGTCCGTCGAGCAGAATGCGGTTGCCGCCAATGCCCTCATTGAGCACGCCGATTCCCCGTGTGGCGGGATGGGCTTGTAAGCGGCGCGCCAGATCGTCCGGCCAGCGATCATTTCCATTCAGTGTGGCGCCGTGGCCGTCGGTAATCGAATCCCCGAGAGCCACAATCGCCGCCCCGGACGGGCTCGCAGGCACCTCCACACCGGAGATGAAGTACCAATGGTTTACCTGCTTTGCATCGGGCAGATCGGGGGCGGAGACGAGATCGCCGTGAGCGAGGTACGAGGTAGCGCGCGAGCCGGGATGGCCGGTTTGCTGAGCGGGCGGCTCGTCGATGTGCAGGGTGATGGCGAGATCGGAGAGCGGATCGGCGCGAAATGCTACGGGATCAGAGAGGTAGTCAGCGCCTTGGGGAATGGTGACGTCCGGTTCGCCGCCAAAGGTCAATGCCCGATCGGTAGCCGCGTCAATGCGTGCGCTTCGAGGCGACAACGGGCGGGCAATATGTACCGCGGTCAGATGCAGCGGCGCTGTGCCAAAGGCGTTCGAGAGACGGACGCGCAGGGTGGTTCCACCCACGCTCAAATGCACGATCTGGCGCAGGGTGGCGTTGCGCAGATCATCAGGAGAAAGCGCATTTTGCGGCTCGGGCACTTGCTGCGCAGCCGCCCAGGAGCCGACCCAGTGAGGGGAAGACTGGGCATAGGCGGATACAACTGCCGCCAGAAGCACCACAGCCTGCAAGCTGTGGACTCTGGCTTGCCATCTCGTGCTCACAGCCGCTCGGCGATGAACTTATGGAGGCGATCGAGGCCTCGTTCGAGCTCCTGCATCGAGGTTGCATATGAGATGCGGATATGATCGCGCGTACCGAAGGCCTCGCCGGGAACCACGGCGACATGCTGTTGCTCTAACAGCAGACTGGCAAAATCCAGTGAGTTTTTGATGCGCTTTCCATCAAAGGCAGAACTGACGTTCGGATAGGCATAAAAAGCGCCCTTGGGCGTTGTGATGGTGACGCCGGGAATGGAGCGCAACCGCTCTACCACAAAATCGCGGCGGCGGCGATATTCAGCAAGCATCTTGGGAACGGAATCTTGCGGCCCGCGCATGGCTTCCACCGCAGCCTTCTGCGCAATCGATGTGGGATTTGAAGTGCTGTGGCTCTGGAGTTTCATCATGGCAGTGATGAGAGGCGCCGGTGCGAGGGCGAAACCGATGCGCCAGCCCGTCATCGCATAGGTTTTTGAAAGCGATCCGGCGACAATTACGTTTTCCTTAGCGCCCGGCAGCGCCGCAATCGAGAACGGCTCTGAGTCGTAGAGAAAATGGCAGTAGCACTCATCGGTCATCAAGAAAATGCCGCGGCGCGAAGCAAGCTCGTAGATCTTGCGAAATTCGTCCTTGGCGATTACAGCGCCACTTGGATTCGAGGGCGAGTTGATGATGATCAGCTTGGTCTTCGGGGAAAGGCGGCGCTCAATCATCGCAGCGGTCACCTCAAAACCGCTGCTTTCGTCGGTTTCCACGAAGACGCAGATCCCCCCGGCATAGTTCACCACATCCTTATAGGTGACCCAGTAAGGCACCGGAATGATGACTTCATCGCCGGGATCAATCAAGGCCTGCGTGATGTTGAAGATGGCGTGTTTACCGCCGACGGTCGCGATACATTCCGAGGGCGAATAGTTGGTGCCAAAGTCCAGGCGATGGCGCTCGCAGATGGCTTCGCGCAGTTCCTGCGTTCCGCCGGCGTTGGTGTACTTGGTGAAATTCGCGTTGATGGCCTCGATGGCGGCTCGCTTGATGTTGTCTGGCGTGGGGAAGTCGGGTTCCCCGGCTCCGAAGTCCACAACATCGGCGCCTTCGCGGCGCAGACGTTCCGCGTCAGAGGAAACCTTCAAAGTGGAAGACACGCTGATACTGGCAATGCGTGCGGCAATCTCTGCAGTAGCTTGCATAGGAATTTATCGATTCTTTTCCAGTTTCGCCTGCAGCCGCGCGGTCACCGCGGGCGGCACGAAACGGGAGACGTCTCCTTTGAGCATAATAATTTCCTTTATCAAACGCGAGCTGATGAAGGAGTATTCTTCAGCGGCCATGAGGAAAATGGTTTCTAATTCGGGGCGCATACGCCGGTTCATCAAGGCCATCTGCAGCTCCGCTTCGTAATCAGAAATGGCGCGAATCCCGCGCACGATGACGTGAGCGCGGCGTTGCGCGGCGTAATCGACCAGCAAGCCGGTGAAGGAATCCACCTCTACATTGCCGATGCCGGAGATCGCCTCCCGGATCATAGCCGCCCGTTCCTCAACAGAGAACAAAGTTTGCTTTTGCGTGTTGTGCAGAATGGCCACGATGAGCCGGTCGATGAGCCTGCTTGCGCGCGTGATCACATCGAGATGACCGTTGGTGAGCGGATCAAATGAGCCAGGATAGATCCCGATCAATTGGCTTGTGGGCGCCTGGGCCGGCATCAGTTTGCGAAATTTGAGTGTAGCGGAACGGAGTTTTCTTTTTGTGGCAAGAATTGAGTTAGCAGACGTACTGGATTCAGCAGACGCAGCCATTTATGAGGCGCGCACGCATGCTCCGGGGCCTGCGGGCGAGCTGCCGCTCACACCCGAGATGCTGCTCGAGCAGCCATCGGGAAATCTTTTCGGACTCACACAAAACGCCGGCATGGGTTGGGCGCCGGAGGCGATGCGGGGTGAACAGATCCTGATTTTGAGCACTCACGGCGGGGTACGCGCGCCCGATGGCAAACCGATTGCGCTCGGCTATCACACGGGCCACTGGGAGGTGGGCTTACTGGTTGCGGAAGCAGCGCAAGAGCTCAAAGCCCACGGCGCGATTCCCTTCGCCGGCTACTGCACGGATCCTTGCGATGGCAGAACGCAAGGGACAACCGGGATGTTCGACTCCCTCCCGTATCGCAACGACGCCGCGATGGTCCTGCGCCGGCTGATCCGCTCTCTGCCCACGCGAGCGGGTGTCATCGGCGTGGCCACTTGCGACAAGGGGCTTCCGGCCATGATGATGGCGCTCGCGGGCACACGCCATCTCCCCTGCGCGCTGATACCAGGCGGCGTCACCTTGATGCCGGAGCACGGAGAGGACGCAGGCAAGGTCCAAACCATCGGCGCGCGCTTTGCACATGGACAGATCTCGCTGCAAGAGGCGGCCTTGGCGGGCTGCCGGGCCTGCGCCTCGCCCGGCGGCGGATGCCAGTTTTTGGGAACGGCGGCCACTTCACAAGTCGTGGGAGAGGCGCTGGGGCTGGCTTTACCGCACTCGGCGCTCGCTCCTTCGGGTGAGCGGGTATGGCTGGATATGGCGCGGCGCACCGCACGCGCGATGCTGCGCCTGCAGGCTCTCAAGCTGCGCTGCCGTGACATTTTGACCGACACCGCAATCGAAAACGCGATGATTCTGCACGCTGCCTTCGGCGGATCGACCAATCTGCTGCTGCATATTCCGGCCATTGCGCATGCGGCCGGGCTGCGGCGACCCACAGTCGAGGATTGGAACCGCGTGAACCGCAGTATTCCGCGCCTGGTGGACGCCTTGCCAAACGGTCCGCGCAATCATCCGACGGTTCAGGTGTTTCTGGCGGGCGGGGTTCCCGAAGTCATGCTGCACCTGCGGAAGGCGGGCGTACTGCATACCAAAGCGCTGACGGTCTCGGGCGAGACGATCGATTCTCTGCTGGACTGGTGGGCGCAATCCGAGAGGCGGGCGCGTTTTCGGGCTCGCTTGCGCCAGCTCGACGGCATTGATCCCGACGATGTGATTCTTTCCCCGGACAGCGCTCGGGCGCGGGGCTTGACCTCGACGGTTTGCTTCCCGGTGGGCAATCTTGCGCCGGAAGGCTCCGTGGTCAAGAGCACGGCCATTGACCCATCGCTCGTGGATCCAGACGGCGTCTATCGCATGCTCGGACCGGCGCGTGTCTTCACCCAAGAACACGCAGCAATTCAGGCCATCAAAAACGGCACGGTGAAAGAGGGCGATGTCGTGGTGCTGATTTGCCGCGGGCCCATGGGCGCTGGTATGGAGGAGACATACGAAATCACCTCAGCTCTCAAACACTTACCCTTCGGCAAATGGGTGGCTGTGCTCACCGATGCGCGTTTCAGCGGCGTCTCGACCGGAGCTTGCATCGGCCATATCTCACCCGAGGCGCTGGCGGGCGGCCCCATTGGGAAACTGCGCGATGGCGATCTGATCGAGATTGTCATTGATCGAGTGCGGCTACACGGCCAGATCAACTTTGTCGGCGAAGAAGGCGAGCGGTTCAGCCCGGAGGAAGGCAGCTTGCGCCTCCAAAACAGGCCGGCACGTCCGGATCTGGCGCCGGATCCGGATCTGCCCGCCGACACGCGATTGTGGGCCGCTCTTCAGCATGTGAGTGGCGGCATCTGGGGCGGCTGTGTTTACGATACGGAAGCGATCCTGCGCAAATTGAACGGCTGAGCGCTACACGTTCAACAAAGGTTTGCCGCAGAGACGCTCCAGAATCGCAACCGGGGCGCTGTCGGGATTGGCCAGCGACCAGCGGTCGATGATAAACGTCTGTTCGAGAGCGTGCTGGCCGGAATGCACAGAGTGCGGCAGTACGTCGGTGAATGTCAGCCAGGTTGAGCCCGGCGGGAAATTGAACTTATATTTCGGGCAGTTTTCTTGAAACTCCGCGTTCCGCTTTAAATACTCGTGGAAGCGCAGCATGAATTGATCGTATGCAGAGCGCGGAACCACAGGGAGACCTAAATTGTGCAGGAAGCGCGCGGAACGGTTCCAGAGGCGGCCTGAGCTCGAAGTGGATCGCGATGCGATCTCTTCCAGGCCAGCCTGGCGCGCGTAGCGCTCGGCGACAGCGGCAAAGGAATCCGTCGTGACCCAGTTGCGCGTTTTCTGCGGATGTATGTTGGTGAAGACGCGCAGAATGAGATTGCCATATGTGGGGCGCGACGGAAATGCATCGGTGTGAATCAGATCGTTGCGCTTATTAAGCGGCAGATGACGGCCTTGTTCTTCTACCGGCCGGAAACTGGCGTAATCTAACTTCCAGCTTCGCGCATATTCAGGCAGCAGCTCACTAGTAAATTGCACCACAGCACGCGAGTATGCGGCGAGAATAGCGCGCACCTGTTCGTAATCGGCGTGCCTGTGATCAATGCCGGTCACTCGCCCGCTAAGAGGGCGATAGGCGATGTTCTTATGAATGGCGCCACCGGAAAAATCGAGATTGCGCAAAACCTCCTTTGATTTCTCCGGCAACTCAAACGGGGTTTGCGGGAAGAAGAGAACGTTTCCGGATTCCAGCACCGGCCGGTAATCGCTTCGAACTTCCGCCGGCCAGCGGTCAATGGTGATGACTTGCATTCTGCTCTTTGCGCTCCTTACTTAGTCCCGATGTTTTGCCAAAGGTTTCAAGATATCATCGAGCAGCGCCGGCTTGCTCGCATCACGCACCAGATGAGGATACCGTTCACCGGTATGGACATTGAGCGAAACGACGCGAAAATAGCCGGCATTCTCCACAATCAGTTCGATGGGCTTTGGATTGCTTGCTGCGTCGCGAATCGCATGATGCAGAACTTCATCGTTTGCGCGGCGGCCGTTCACTGCAATGAGATGCATGCCTGGGCCCAGACCCGCTTGATCCGCTGGCGAACCAACCAGAACATCCACTATGGTCTCATCGGCTCCCATGCGGAAGCCGAGCGAGTACCAGGCGTTCACGCCATGGAAACGCGACTCAGCAGCCCGAATGAAACGGTTCGGCTCGCTGGTGTATTCGATATGATAGCCGGCGTTCTGAATGCCTGCCAGGGGAGCATGTGAAGTCGAAGTAAGACGCTCGTGAAAAAATCCGGCCCAGTTATAGGGCTGGATAGCATTGAGTGCACGGACTAAATCATCAAAAGTGTAAGTGACGGTTACCGGTCCGGTGTTGCCATCTAAGCCGAAAAATTGGGCGCAAAAGTCATTCAAGGATTTCTTATTTTTTGATAGCTGGCGGATGATAGTATCTGCCTCAAGCCAGATGAGTTCCCCTTCTGGATAGTAATCGACAGATCTGCGCCAGTTATCCCACTCCTCACTGGAACTATAAAGAATTTGTGCGGCGACGGCAGTATCTAGCAGATTGCGCCAGTTACGCCCCGGGCGGTGATCCATAAAAGCGGCGGATTCGGCAAGATAGGCGCGGTAATCCTCCGGAGTCCAGATGCCGCTGCGGGCAGCCAGTACATCTCCGAGGTATTGAGTAAGGCCCTCATAGACCCAGAGCAGATCGCCCTTCATGGGCTGCTGGTAGTTGGTGGTGTAAAGCCCTGCGGGGCGCCGAAACTTGCCATTCCAGGAGTGAGTAAATTCGTGCGGCAAGAGGTCTCCTTCGAGCAGACTCAGATCCGGATCAAGAAAGGTGCGGGCATCTACGCGATCATCACTCGATTGATGATGCTCGAGACCGAAATGAGCCACACTGTCACTGAGAGTCAGTAAGAAATGGTAACTGTGATAATGCCGGGCCTTATAAAGCGCGCCTGTTTCGCGCACGAGGTTACTAAAAGCATGGATCATCTGGCTGCTGGCTTCCAGATCCTCGGGACCGTCAGCCGCCATATCGAGATAGTGGCGAGGCGTGATTTCTGGCGCGAGCGGGATTTCGCGAAAGAAGCGGCCAGCAAGCAGAGGCGAATCGACTAATACGTTTAGAGGCACGGCTTGAAAGTGAACCGTATCGCCTTCTACCGAACTTAGAGTAAGCGCAGTGCCGAATTTCCATCCCGCTGGCAGTGTCACAGACGGTTCCAATATGACCTGGGCGGAAGGTGTGTTATCGGGATAGAGTAGGAGCTCATTCCAATTTAGAACCGCAAGATTGGCGCCGGTGGAGGCGCCCGACGAGAAGCCCGAGGGCGGAGCCGTGGCGAGGAAATCCAGGCGCGCCTCCAGCGTGTTTACGCCAGCCGGTATATCCAAATGTAAGGCGAACATATCCACGTCATCACGCCGCCAGGCGATGGTCTGGCCGCCCGCTGTGAAGCGGATACCAGCCAAGTTGTCAACCGGCCCTGAGGGGCTGTGCTCACCCGGGATCCACTTGGGATAAACCAGCGTGAGTGACCCTGGCTGCACCGGAATCGTCAAGTGTGCGTGCATCCATTTCCGCGGCGCATCGGTTAAATCCACAGCCAGCGTGAAGGGCCGGCCCGGCTGCCCGAAAAGAGGCGCTGAAAGCAGCAAGAGAAAAGAAATGAAAGATTTGAGGCGCAATCTCTATCATAAATTCTGGAGATCAAATGAGAATCGCTCAAGTCGCGCCTTTATATGAAAGAGTTCCGCCGAAGTTTTACGGTGGTACGGAACGCGTGGTGTCCTATCTGACGGAGGAATTAGTC
>Ga0209061_1003728_pt1 | contig 15949 bp, 12 predicted proteins | sample Coa_R1_10_FD_187157 | JGI IMG/M metagenome (GOLD analysis project Ga0209061, IMG submission 187157) | Surface soil microbial communities from Centralia Pennsylvania, which are recovering from an underground coalmine fire - Coalmine... | ecosystem: Environmental > Terrestrial > Soil >...
GTTGGGAATTGTCGGTACGGAAGGTGTGCGAAGTGCGCGAAACGCGAGAGCGATGCCGCAGGAGGGACGCGAGAGCGATGCCGCAGGAGGGACGTCAGTAAGGCGTTGCAGCGGACAGGGCGTTGCGGATGCGGGCGATGACCAGTTCGGGTGACTCGAACAATTCTCGCCAGGTGAAGTGGACGACCTTGTAGCCGGCGTCGCGCAGGAGCCGGTCACGCCGGAACTGCGCGAGCATGTCTTCCCGGGTCACGTACTTCGCCAGGCCGTCGGCCTCGGCGATCGTCTTCCGCCTTTCCCAGCAGAAGTCGGCCCGGTAGACGAAACCCGGCCCGCGGATGGTCACCTGAACCTCAGGCGCTTCCAGGCCGGCGTCGGCGAACACGACCCGGGCGCACGATTCGAGTACCGATTCGGCAAGGCCATTGCTGAAGGTGACGACGCGCTTGGCCTGTGCCCCTCCCGGCCATCGTCGGCATGCATCGCAGACACTGTCCAGCTCCTCCTTCGTCGTCTTGCCCATATGCAGGGCGGAGTCCGCCGCGACGACGCCTTCGATGAACGGCGACGTACGGGCCAAGTCGATGACCGTTCGCGCGGCTGTTGTCACCTCTGTGCCATATTTCCTGGTCACGTGATTGCCCGGGAGCTCGGCGTTATGGATGAGAACCCCGGCGGCCTGCCTGCTCCTGCTCCGCCTGGGCGGTCGGCATGTCATCGTCACGATTCCGGCGGCGGGGCGTTTCAGCAGGTCGAAACCGTGAATCAACGCGGCCGAGTGATGGCTGCCGACGACGTCATGTCCGATCGAAGCGCGGACGGCGGCCACTTGCAGCGCATGGGCACCGCGCGGGTCGCCCTTCGCCACAGCGATAGCCCGCTGGGTGGCATAAACTCCGCGTCGCACCCGGATGAGGTATCCCAGGCGAACGAACGAGCGGAACTGCGCTGGCGTCATCCCGGCAGCACGCCACTGGGCGGCAGTGGCAATGCAAGGTTTACGGATTGCATCCATATGTGTTCGGAGCGTCACATTTTGGCTATTCCCGTCATCGGATGTCGGCATGCCATCCGACTTCGCACACTTTGTGACCATTTATCCGCCTGATATGTCCTAATTTGTCCATGTGGAAGGTGTGCGAAGTGAGCGGATGGTACTGGTGTGGCGAATGAGGCGCCCAGGCCGGGGGCGGAGGCGCCACCAGCGGGCGGCGGGGGAGGCCGCTATAGCCGGGGGAGCAGGACGGCGAGCAGTTCGCCGATGCGGGCCGCGGAGGCGCGGGCCGCGGCGAGCACCTCCGCGTGGCTGAGTGGCTCGTCCGACAGGCCAGCCGCCGGGTTGGTGACCAGCGAGATCGCGAGCACCTCCGCCTTGAGGTGCCGCGCCGCGATCGCCTCGAGCGCGGTAGACATGCCGACGAGGTCCGCGCCGGCCGTGCGGAGCATCGCGATCTCCGCCGGCGTTTCGTAGTGCGGCCCCGGGAGGGCGGCGTAGACGCCCTCTGACAGGGTCGGGTCCTGCTGTCTGGCCAGGGCGCGCAGCCGCCTGGAGTACACCTCGGTCAGGTCGGTGAACCGCGACGGGTATCCGGCCGGCAGCGGCCCGGACAGCGGCGAGCGGCCAGTGAGGTTGATGTGGTCGCTGATCAGGACGGGCTCGCCGACCGCGTAGCCCGCGCGGATGCCGCCCGCCGCGTTGGTCAGCACGACCGTCTGGCAGCCCGCCGCGATCGCGGTCCGGACCCCGTGCACGACCGTGTGCGGATCGTGCCCTTCGTACATGTGCACCCGGCCGAGGAAGAGCAGCACGCGCAGGCCGTCCTTGACGATGTATCGCACCGCGGGGGCGTGACCTTCCACCGTAGGCCGCGGGAACCCGCCGAGGGCGGCGAGGGGGATCTCGAGTTCGGGTGCGCCGATCGCGTCGGCGGCCGCCATCCAGCCGGAGCCGAGCACGACCGCGATGTCGAAGCGCGGCACGGCGGTGAGCTCTTTCAGGGTGGCGGCGCTGGCCTCGGCCCGCGCGAAGGGATCCGCGCCCGGGGGCGAGGGCGGCCCCGGGGGCGAGGGCGGCCCCGGGGACAAGGGCGGGCCCGGGGGCGAGGGCGGGCCCGGGGGCGGGGCTACGGCATCACTCATGCCGCTGATCATCTCGCAGTCCGGTGGCTTCTGTCACGGATTGTGTTATCGGACCGTGATTTGCGTCACTGAATGCCAGGTAAACCTTCGCGCATTTTTCTTGCCGAAGTCGCGGACATGTGAAGTTTCTTTCTGGCATCGTTGATCGGCAGCGGTAGACGCACCAGACCAGGCGCGCCATAGACCGAAGGGACTGCGTTGTCACGACACCGGACAGCGACGCTGGAGGCGGCAAGGCCAGCTTCGACGGGCTCGATGACCGAGTCGCTGAGTTCGGCGAAGGCGCCGCGTGGCTCCACGGGGAATGTCACGAGGAGCTCCACGGGGAATGTCACGAGGAATGGCCCGGCCACGGGCCGGTCACGCAGTTCCCGGCGCAAGCGGGGCCTGTTCCACCGCACCGGGATCGTCCTCCCCGCCTTCGCCGTCGCCATCTTGCTGGTCGGCATCGTCACCGTCGCCGCCTACGTGACGAACTCGAACGGCAGCGGCGCGAGTAGCCTGGCGCAGATCATCGACTCGCTTCCGAGGAGCGGCTCGGTCACCCTGCTTGAGCAGGAACGCCAGAACCTCATCGTGATGAACGCGGCGGCGAAGACGCTCACCGTGGCATCCAAACCGGCGATGGCGAACCCTTCGCAGGTCATCGCCGCGCAGGAGACGAGTTCCTCGGGAACCAGCGGCGCCACGGGCGGCGTCACCGAGATCTCCGCGCCGCCGCCCAACCCCGGCACCGCGCAGCAGATCGGGTACGACATGCTGCCCCAGTTCGGCTTCAGCCAGAAGACCCAGTGGGGCTGCCTGCTCAACTTGTGGAACAGGGAGAGCGGCTGGCTGTACGACGCGGAGAACACGGCAAGCGGCGCCTACGGCATCCCGCAGGCCCTGCCCGGCGACAAGATGGCCAGCGCGGGCGCGGACTGGCAGACCAACCCGGCGACGCAGATCAAGTGGGGTCTCGGCTACATCTCGCAGGTATACGGTACGCCCTGCGCCGCCTGGAATAACGAACTGGCTTACGGCTATTATTAAACAATTCTTACGGCAATTCCGCTGGCATGGCACAACGGCATTCAGCGTGTTATGGTCCCGTTTCCGGCGCGCCCTTCGTGGCGGCATGGTCACGCGGTGTGCCGCCGCTATGCCGGCTCCGTGCTGATCCTGTCGCGCTGTGGCGACGATGCGTTCCCGGCGGGCGGCGCAATACGACCGGATGAGCTGTTTCGAGCCAGATGTCGCATTCGGCGCAGTCATTGCCGGTAAATACCGGATTCGCCGCTGCTGTCGCCGGTCACTCGAAGCGGACGTTCCCCGGTGCGGTCATGCGGCGCAGCAGCGGAAGCGTCACCGTGATGACGCCGAAGGCGACCGCTAGTCCGGCGCCCATCAGGGCGTAATAGTCGTGCCCGAGCCGCGGGATCGCGGTGTCGGGCGGCGCGAGCCGGACAAACGCCCCCATTGACATCCCGTAGGCGATGCCCGCGGCCACTATGGTGGCGGCCGCCAGCGGGACCGCCGCCTCCATCAGGACGACACGTGACAGCACCCCGACCGGGGTGCCGCTCACCCGCAGCAGGGTGAACGGGCGCTTGCGGTCGATCAGGCCGCCGCCGGCCGCGACGGTGAGGCTGCACCCGGCCACGATGAGGGTAAGCGCGACGGCGGCGTACACGATCTTCTCGACCGTGGCCGCGCGGTCGAGCCGTATCTGGAGCGTCTCGCCGAACGTCCGCGGCGGCGTCGGCGCCGAGCCCTGGCCGCCGGACTCCCGCGGCGGGGTGTTGATGGTCAGGTACGTGCGGACCCGCTCCAGCGTGGCGGGGCCGTTTACCCGCACCAGCACCGCCTGAAGCGGCAGGCTGGACAGGCTGCCCTGGTAAGCGGGGTTGGTGGAGTCGACGAACGGCTTGGTGTTGTACAGCGGGTTGTCGCCGAACAGGCCGTCGTCGCTGGCCCGCACGGCCCGCAGGCCGGGTGCGCACTGGCCGAGCACCGCGAGGGCACGCATCACCGCACAGCTAACCGCCGTGTCGGCAGGTCCGGGGCCTGGCCCGACGCTGCCGTTTCCGGTCTGCAGCGAATACAGCGGGTACACAGTGGCGCCTGTGATCTTGCTCAGCCCGCTGAGCAGCTTCGCTCCCTCGTGCGAGTCGAGTCCCACCTGGTCAAGCAGCACGTTGCTGAGTGCCGTGTTGGCCGGGCTCGCTTCGGTCGAGTTCACCGCGGGCACCAGGGTGCCCACCATCGTGCCGAGGAAAACGGCGAGCACGAGTCCGGTCACCGAACGGAAGGCCGCCTTCGGGTTGTCGGCCAGCCGCCGGACCGACAGCAGTGCCGACGATCCCGGGATGAGGCGGCCGGCCAGCCGCGCCGCGGCCGAGGTGAGCCACGGACCCGCTATGACGAGGCCGACCATGGTGATGAGCAGGCCCGGGTAGGCCGGCGCGCCGATCGACTTGTGCGTCGTCTTCGACAGCCCGTACGCGTACAGCGCGACGCCCAGCACCAGCATGGTCAGCCGCCAGAACGTCGGCGGCTTCGGCTTGGCGCGGCGGCTGACGCCGAGCGGGGAGACCTGGACCCGGCGCAGCGATATCAGGGCCGCCGCGGCGGCGGCCGCTGGCACCCCCGCCAGTATCGCGAGGTAGCCCCAGACGGTGGGCGTGAGCTGGGATTCGAAGTACTGCGTGCCGATCAGCGCTGCCCCGGCGAGCGCTGGCCGCGCCAGCAGGAAGATGACGCTGCCGAGCACCGCGCCGAGCAGTGCGCTCACCACCGACTCGACCGACGCGATCACCCGGATGTCGGCGGGCGTCCCGCCGACCAGCCGCAGCGCGGCGAACCGCTCTTCGCGCCGGTCCGCGGCCAGGCGGGTGGCCGTGCCGATCAGCACCAGCATCGGGAACACCACCGCGAGGACACCGACCCCGAACGCGTACCGGAAGAACGGAGTGAACACCTCAGGCGCGGGCGCGGTCGAGATTGACGTGACCCACTGGGTGCCCGGGACCGTGCCCCCTTTGCTTGACGGGGGGATGCCGGGGACCGCGTTGAGCGCGGCGGGCGTGTACCCGATGTAGATCACCAGGTCATTGGCTCCGTCCAGGGCCGCGTCGCCGATCGTCCCGATCAAGTGGCCCGGGAACCGGTCGCCGAGTTCATCGGCGGGCACCGTGCGCAGCAGCGCGGCCAGCGCGGGCGACGCGTAGTACTCCCCTGGCCCCGGCAGCCTCGTGATACCCGGCGGCACCGGCGCCGACGGCCCCAGTGCCGCGACGTCCAGCCGGGTGATCGTCTGCCCCTGGTAGAAGTCCACGCTGTCGTTCCACAGCTCCCCGTGGGACGGCAGCGGCGTCGGCACCGGCGCGCCCGTCGTGCATGACCAGCAGGGCCGGTTGGCGTTGGCCTGGAAGGCGTGGAACTCGGCGAGCACCCCGAGCAGCAACGCGACGCCGGCCGCCACCGCCGCGGCGGTGATCGCCAGCCGCACCAGTGCCTCCCGGCCGCTGTGCAGGGTTAGCCGCAGGCCAAGGCGGATCATGACCTGGCCGCCTTCGCCGCGGAAACCTGCTCGCCGACACCGCCAAGGTCCATCGACACCAGCCCGTCGCGCACCATCACCACACGATCGGCGTACGCCGCGACCCGCGCGTCGTGCGTGACGAGCACCACCGCCGTCCCCTCTTCGCGGGCCAGCCCGGTCAGCAGGTCCATCACCTTCTCGCCAGTCAGCGAGTCCAGCGAGCCGGTTGGCTCGTCGGCGAAGATCACCTTCGGGGCCAGCGCGAGCGCCCGGGCGACCGCCACCCGCTGCGCCTCCCCGCCGGAGAGCTCGCCGGTCCGGTTGGCGCCCTTGCCCGCGAGCCCGAGCTTGTCCAGCCAGGCTGCGGCCGTCTTGTAGGCAGCACGCCGCCGGACTCGGTTGAGCAGCAGCGGCAGCGCCACGTTGTCCGCCGCGGTGAGTTCCGGCACGAGCTGCCCGAACTGGAACACGAAGCCGAACGCGGTCCGGCGCAGCCGCGTGCGCTCGGCCTCGCTCCGCGTGTCGAGGCGCTGCCCGTCGAACCACACCTCGCCGCGGTCGGGTGCGAAGATCCCGGCCAGGCAGTGCAAAAGCGTGGACTTCCCGGACCCGCTCGGGCCCATGACCGCCAGGATCTCGCCCTGGCTGACGGCCACGCTCGCGCCGCGCAGTGCCGGAGTCTGTCCGAAGGACTTGGCGATGTCGCGGGCTTGGACCAGGTGCGCGCGCGTCACGACGGGACCGTTCATTTCTCTCCTCGGGCGATCAGTGCCGCTAGTTCCGTCAGACGCGCTGACGTGAGATCTATCCATCGAAGGTCGGCCTCAAGGTGGAACAGGGCGTGGTCGGCGAGCAAGACGTCGACCAGCGCCCCGGTCCGTTTGAGCTCGGTAAGCTGCTGCATCCGCCGTATGTGCGCGGAACGTTGCCTGTCCAGGTAGGCCGCGGCGGGCTTGCCGAGCATCAGCGCCAGCGTGACCTTGGCGAACAGGATCGTTTGCAGGTGCGGCTCCGGCTCGACCGGATCGGCCAGCCACGAGTCGACCTCGGCCCGGCCGGCGTCGGTGATCGCATAGCGCTTACGATCCGGACCGTCTCCCGGCTCGGCCTCGCCCGCGATCACCTTGCCGTCGCGGGCGAGCCGGCTGAGCGTCGCGTAGACCTGCCCGAAGGGCAGTTGCTTCCCCCGCCCGAAGTATGCGTCGTAGTCGCGCTTGAGATCGTAACCGTGACTAGGCGCGCGCTCGAGCAGCCCGAGCAAGGTCAGGGGAACGCTCATGCCGCCACTATACTCTTAGTGTATACATCGAGCAAATATTCAGGCCGGACGGTGCCGGGCATAGCGCGCCTCCTGCCGCGGGTCCGCGCCATCTTCTCTTAGCCGAACGGGCGGTTGCGCCTGTCGTCCGCCGGCCGGTCTCGCTCGTGGCGGCGTGGCCTCCGGGGCCGCCGACCTGAGGCGGCAAATGTGGCAAATGCGGCAAACAGCTCATAATGGGCCAGGGTGGCGCAACTCACATTTGCCGTCGGGAAGCAATCGAAACGGCAGGTGAACGGGGGGTCGCGGCCGTGCCGCCGCCCGCCCGCAGGGGCGGCGGCGAGGGCATATGCGCAGGATCGGCGGACGCAATCGTTTGTTCCATGGCATCGTTGACATCCGACAGCACCCCGCCCGCGTGATGGCGGCCGCCTCCGGCGGCCCGGCACCCTGCCCCTGTGCCCCGTCCCGCGTGGCCGATGCCTGCCGTCGCCGCCGGGCGCGGATCGTGGCCTCAGGGGTGGAAGGCGATCGCGCGACGCGCGAACTACCAAAGGTTGATTTTGGCACGCCATCTTTCCATGCCGTCGTTTATGACGGGGAAGCGTTCCAAGCTGGTCACCGTCGCCGCCGCCGGCACGATCGCCGTGGCGGCCGGCGTCTCGGCCGCCACGGCGACGCTGCTGTCGGGGCCTCCCGACGCGGCGGCAGGCGCCGCGGACGTCAGCCTGGCGGTCGTTGACCACCCCCAGGTGGCCGCACGGGCAGCGCAAGGCGGCATGATGACCGCGGCACAGAGCCTGAGCCAGTTCCACCGCATGCGGGCCAGCCTCGCCGGGCGTCAGCGTGAGCACGACATTGCCGTCGCCAGGGCGGCCATGAGGGCGGCCGCCGCGAGGGCAGCGGCTGCCAGGGCCGCCGCTGCCAGGGCCGCCGCGGCGAGGGCGGCCGCGGCGGAGGCGGCGGCACAGCAGGCCGCCCAGGCAACCGCGCAGCAGCAGCCGGCGCCGGCCCCGCAGCCATCGGCACAGCAGGCCGTGGTCACTGTGGCGTCAGGCTCACCGCAGCAGATCGCCGAGCAGATGCTGAGCCAGTATGGGTGGCCGGCCAGCCAGTTCTCGTGCCTGCAACCGCTCTGGGAACGCGAGAGCGGGTGGAGCGTGACCGCGGAGAACCCGAGCTCTGGCGCGTACGGCATCCCGCAGGCGCTGCCCGGTTCGCAGATGGCGAGCGCCGGGGCGGACTGGCAGACCGACGCGGCGACCCAGATCCACTGGGGCCTGTCCTACATCCAGAGCAGGTACGGTTCGCCGTGTGGCGCCTGGGCGCACGAGGAGGCGGACGGCTGGTACTGATCCGCGGACAGCACTGGTGCTGATCCGCGGACAGCACTGGTGCTGATCCGCGGACAGCATCAGCCGAATACGGCCCGGTCCGCGATGCCCCCTCGCGGACCGGGCCTCTTCCACGGCACCGCTATCCGGGGACCGTCTGGAAGGTGCGCAGCATCTTCTGGAAGAGCGGGATGCTCTGGCTGTTCCAGATAGAGTCGGGCGACCGGAAGTAGATGGCATAGGACTGCGGCCCGGCTTGTGTCGGCGCGATGAACAAGATGTCGTCCGACCGCATCTTCACGTCCCCCGGCATGAGCCAGGTGAACTGCCAGAACGCGCCCGTGGTGCCCCGGATCGGCACCGCCTTGATGACGGCCCGCCGGTAATCGGGGAACCTGCCCTGGGCCACCGACTGCCGCTCGATGTACGTGGCCTCGGTGACCATGTTGGCGTACGTGTGCCGCGTCAGGTCGATGTCCATGTACCGCACGCCGTCCGGGGCGTACAGGAACGTGCGCAGGCCCGCGCGTTTCTCGCTCCAGCCAGGCGGCATGTCGATCGTGAAACCCGCGGTCGTCGCGGTGTCGGACGGCGGGACCCGCACGGGGATCCAGCCCGCCGGGACGGCACTGGACGGGCTGTCGAGTGCCTGCACCGTCTTCGGCAGGTTCGCGTTGCCCGTCGTGTGCGCCCTGGCGCCGGAGGTGGGGTGGCCGCGCAGCGCGTACGCGGCACCGCCGCCGATGGCCGCGGCCGCCACGAGGGCGGCGGCGATCAGCGCGATCATGCGGCCCCGCGGGTAGCGGCGCCGCGCGCGTCCCCCGGTGCCGGGAGCGTACTGCCGTGCGAGGTCGGGGTAGGGCTGCGATGGCCCCGCGTACTGCGCGTCCGCGCCCGAACGCGGCGTGTACTGCGCGCCCGGGGCGCCGTAGTACGCATCCGGCCCGCCGCGCCCTGCAGGCTCGTAGGCCGGCGCGGGCGTGGTCGGCGGGTCGGCGCGCCACGCCTGCCGCGATGCGGAGAACGGGGGCGCCGGCTGCGGCGGCACCGGCAGCGCGGCCTGGGACGGGGAGAACGACGGGCCGGCCCGCTCGGCGTGCTTGGCGGCGGTGAAGGTCGGCTTCGGCTGCGGCGGGGCTGGAGGCACCGCGGGGATGGACAGCTCCGTCGGCTCGGGGGCGTCAGCGGCCGCCGCGCCCGGGTGCGCCCCTGGGTCCGCGTCCGGCTCCGCAGGGCGTCCGCCCGCCCCTTCCGCCTGGCCCGTCTGTTCCGCCCGGCCCGTCTGTTCCGCGTGGGCCGCCCCTTCCGCCTGGCCTGGCCGGTCGTCCGGGGTGGCGGGCACCGCCTCGCCGGCGGCCCCGGCGTCTCCCGCCCCGGCCGCGCCCGCGTCGGCCAGGGCGACCGCGCCCTGGCCGGCAGACGCGGCGACGTCTTCGGCCGCCGCCGCGGACACCTGCGCGGAGTCGGCCGCGGCTTCCGCGGCCCCGACGGCGGTGGGGGCGACAGCGGGAGCGCCGGCGTCCTGCGGGGCTTCGGCGATGGAAACGACGGGCCCGGCGGGGGCCGGCACGTAGGCGGACCGCATCGTCGCCGGATGCGCGGCCTCGCCCGGAAGCAGCGGCAGCACCTCGCTGAACATCCGCGCGGCGGCAGACGCTGACGGCCGCTCGGACGGCTCGCGTCGCAGCAGCGCCCCGATGAGCGGGGCGAGCTGCCCGGCGGACGAAGCGATCGGCGCGTCCTCGTTGATGATCGCGGTCATCGTGGTGATGGCGCCGCCGCGCTTCTCGTACGGCCCGTGCCCCTCGACCGCGGCATAGATGGTCGCCCCGAGCGACCACAGGTCGGAGGCGGGCGTCGCGTCGCAGCCGCGGATCCGCTCGGGCGCGGTGAACCCCGGCGAGCCCATCACCATCCCGGTCTGGGTCAGCCGCGGGTCGCCCTCGAACTGCGCGATCCCGAAGTCGGTCAGCACCGCCCGCTCGTCCCACCCGCCACCGGACCTGTCCGTAGCGATCAGGACATTGCTCGGCTTCACGTCCCGGTGCAGCACCCCGGCGGCGTGCGCGGCGGCGAGCGCGGCCAGGAGCTGCTGGCCGATCCGCCCCGCGCGCAGCGGTGTCATGGGGCCTTCCGACGCCAGCACCTGGTCCAGCGACCGTGACGGCACCAGCTCCATCACGATCCAGGGGCGGCCGTCTTCCTCGGCCACGTCGAAGACGGTGACCACGCCACGGTGGCTGAGCCGTGCCGCGGTCCGCGCCTCGCGCAGCGTCCGCTGATAGGCGTTCTTGCGCTCGTCTTCGCCGATCGCGGCGGAAAGCACGACTTCTTTGACCGCGACCTCGCGGTCCAGCAGCTGGTCATGGGCACGCCATACCATGCCCATGGCGCCGCGGCCGATGGGCTGCTCCAGGATGTACCGCCCGGCGATGACCCGCCCAGTCATTGGGGGCATAGCCGGACCATACCAGCGTTTAGGGCCGGCTGGTCTATGCCAACGGGGAAGAGGGGGCGCCGATGGACAGCAAGGGCCCGGAAGCGTCGGCGTAGAAGTCGTTCCCCTTGTCGTCCACGATGATGAACGCGGGGAAGTCGCGGACCTCTATCTTCCACACCGCCTCCATGCCGAGTTCCGGGTATTCGAGCACCTCGACCTTTGTGATGCAGTCTTGCGCCAGCCGCGCGGCCGCCCCGCCGATCGAGCCGAGGTAGAACCCGCCGTGCCGTTTACACGCCTCGGTTACCCCCGCGGACCTGTTCCCCTTCGCCAGCATGACGAGTGAGCCGCCTGCCGCCTGGAACCGTTCCACGTAAGAATCCATCCGGCCCGCCGTCGTCGGCCCGAACGAACCGGACGCGTACCCTTCGGGCGTCTTGGCGGGCCCGGCGTAATAGACCGGGTGATCCCGCAGGTAGGAGGGCATCGGCTCGCCTGCGTCCAGCCGCTCTGCGATCTTCGCGTGCGCGATGTCCCGGGCGACGACCATCGGCCCGGTCAGTGAGAGCCGTGTCTTCACCGGGTACTTGCTCAGCTCGGCCCGTATTTCCTGCATGGGCCTGCTCAGGTCGATCGCGACGACCTCATCCTGGTCCTCCGTGACCGAGGCGGGGTCGGGCAGGTACTGCGCCGGGTCGGTTTCCAGCTCCTCGAGGAACACCCCTTCTTCGGTGATCTTGCCGAGCGCCTGCCGGTCCGCCGAACACGACACGGCTATCGCCACCGGGCACGACGCCCCGTGCCGGGGCAGCCGTACCACCCGGACGTCGTGGCAGAAGTACTTGCCGCCGAACTGCGCGCCGATCCCGATCTTCCGGGTGATGTCCAGCACCGCGGCCTCGAGTTCGAGGTCGCGGAACCCGTGCCCGCCGGGCGAGCCGGAGGTCGGCAGCGTGTCGAGGTACCGGGCGGACGCGTACTTGGCGGTCTTCAGCGCGTACTCGGCGCTGGTGCCGCCGACGACGATGGCGAGGTGGTAGGGCGGGCACGCCGAGGTCCCGATGGCGCGGATCTTCTCCTCGAGGAACGACGTCATGCGGGCGGGGTTCAGCACCGCCTTGGTCTCCTGGAACAGGTACGACTTGTTCGCCGAGCCGCCGCCCTTGGCCATGAACAGGAACTTGTACTCCTCGCCGTCGGCGGCGTACAGCTCGATCTGCGCCGGCAGGTTGGACCCGGTGTTCTTCTCCTCCCACATGGTCAGCGGCGCCATCTGCGAGTAGCGCAGGTTCAGCGTCGTGTACGCGTCGTAGACGCCGCGGGCGATGTGCTCTTCGTCGCGCCCGTCGGTGAGCACGTGCTGGCCGCGCTTGCCCATGACGATCGCGGTGCCGGTGTCCTGGCACATCGGCAGCACGCCGCCCGCCGCGATGCACGCGTTCTGAAGCAGGTCGCGGGCCACGTACCGGTCGTTCGGGCTCGCCTGCGGGTCGTCCAGGATGGACCGCAGCTGGCGCAGGTGGGCGGGCCGCAGCAGGTGGGCGATGTCCCGCATGGCCGTCCTGGTCAGCGAGGTGAGCGCCTGGGGATCGACGTCGAGGAATTTCCTCCCGAACGCACGGCGGGTGCTCACACCGCCGTCAGCGATCTTGCGGTACACGGTGTCGTCGTGCCCGAGCGGAAGCAGTTCGGTATAGGAAAACTCAGCCATCCTCAGTCACCCTCGACCTCAAGTCGTGTCGCCTGTCCCCGACGGTCCAAGCTTAGGGCCGCGCGGCCGGCGGGCCGCTGTGACTTTGGCCGCTGATCCGCCGTCAGCCTGTGACATAGGACGTGTCCTGATCGTCATGACTTGTTTGGGTTTCCGCGAGCTTGTATTGTGACGCTGTGCGGCGGCGCTGCGCCACGCGGTGCCCCCGTCCGCGAGTGGATCGCTCGCCACGCAGTGCCCCCGTCTGCGGAGGCTGAGCTGCGGCGCCGTCGCACCGGACCTTCCTCGCCCGCTGGCGGTCGGCCAGCTTGACGCGTGCCCTCCAGGTGCTGTCCGCTTCCGAGGTAGTAGCCGGCGCGCGGTTCGGCGGCGTTGCCGGTATCGCCCGGGACCGGGTAGCACGTTCACCCGGTTGCGGGGCTGCTACGGCGCTTACCCAGGCTTGGGCCTTGTCGGCGGCGGCATAGGCAGATGCTGACAGCCACGCCTGCGCCCAGTTGGCGTCGCAGTCCGTGGAGTAACGGCCCGGATCGGTCCGCGCCCACCCGCCCCGGCATGCCCGCGCGGTGGTTGGCGGCCCGCCGGTTGTGCTCCGTCGCCCGCCATGGGACCGTTGCTAACGGATGGCATTCTCATCTTCCGTTAGATTGCGAAGGTGCGACCTTGCCGGTGCAGCCGACGGAGATCCGAAAGGACATGACCATGGCCGAGTCCCGCCCGCCGTTCCCCCCGTTCGACCTCGACAGCGCCATCGCCAAGGTCCAGGCGGCCGAGGACGCCTGGAACACCCGCGATCCCTACCGGGTCAGCCTCGCCTATACCGAGGACTCGGTCTGGCGCAACCGCGACCAGTTCATCACCGGCCGTGCGGAGATAATCAAGTTCCTCACCGCCAAATGGGAGCGCGAGCTCGATTACGTGCTGCGCAAGAGCCTGTGGGGCTTCTGGGAGAACAGGATCGCCGTCCGCTTCCAGTACGAGTGCCATGACCGCGACGGCCAGTGGTTCCGCAGCTACGGCAACGAGCTGTGGGAGTTCGACGACAACGGGCTGATGCGCCGCCGTGAGGCCAGCATCAACGACGTGCCCATCACCGAAGCCGAGCGGCGGTACTTCGGCCCCAGGCCGGAGCACGAGCGCGGAGCCGGCCACGACATCCCCCTGCGGTGAGCGCCGGCCCCCGCGGTGAGCGCCGGCCCCCGCGGTGAGCGCCGGCCGCCGCGGTGAGCGCTGGCCGGCCCCGCGGCGAGCATCGGCCGCCGCCCGTTTCGTCCGGATTGCCGGAACCTTGACTTGAAGGTCTGGCGCTCTCGTCCGTGATCGTCCATGATCCGGAAAGGTTTTTCGCTTATCCGGGATTTTCTCTTCTCTATGAAAGGTTTTGGTTGCCGCGGCCGGCCCTCGGGCGCCGGTTACCGGTTGGCCAGGCGGGGGAGGAGCAGGGAGGCGCAGGCGATGCTGGCGACCGTGGCGGCCACCAGGACCACGGTGTCGAGCCACAAGGTGGTGGGGACGCCGATGAGCAGGCCGCGGAGCGCTTCCACCTCGTAGGTGAGGGGGTTCACCTTGCTGATGACCTGTAGCCAGCCGGGCATCACCCGCGTCGGGTACAGCGCGCTTGAGCTGAAGAACAGCGGCATCGTGATCGCCTGCCCGATGCCCATCAGCCGGTCCCGGGCGAGCGCGACGCCGGCGATCGACATCGACAGGCACGAGAAGAACGCCGAGCCGAGCACCACGATGATGGCGGCGCCGATCAGCTTGAGCGGGTTCACGGTGAACGACACGCCGAGGATCGCGGCGATGACCACGACGACCACGCCCTGGATCAGCGACCGCACGCCGGCCGCGAACGCCTTCCCGCTGATCAGCGCCGACCTCGGGGTCGGCGTCACCATCAGCTTGGTCAGCACGCCCGCGTCGCGCTCCCAGATGATCTGGATGCCATAGAAGATCGCGATGAACAGCGCGGACTGCGCCAGGATGCCGGGGGCGAGGTAGGCGAGGTACGACACGCCCTTGGGCGTCGGGATCGCGCGGACGCGCGTGAACACCTCGCCGTAGATCAGCAGCCAGAGCGCCGGCTGGATCGCCCGGGTGTACAGCTCGGTGCGGTCGTGCCGGATCTTGCGCAGCTCCACCCAGCAGAGCGTGACGATCCGGCTGGCGAGCCGCCTCAGTCCGGCGGCCGGGCTGTCCCGGACGGCGGGCGGCTCAACCGAGGCGGCGGGCGGTGCGCCGGGCGCGGCGTACGTCACGGATGCCTCCTTCCGGTGCGTTGTCCAGGGTGTCACCGGTGTAGTGGCGGAACACGTCGTCCAGCGTGGCACCGCCGCCGAGCCCGGCGCGCAGGTCGGCGGGCCGGCCGGTGGCGCGGATCCGGCCGCGGTGCATCAGCGCCACCCGGTCGCAGTTGGCGTCGGCCTCGTCCATGTAGTGGGTGGTCATCAGCACGGTCATGTCATGGGTGTCGCGGAGCCTGTTGATGTAATCCCAGACGACGCCGCGGGCGATCGGGTCCAGGCCGACGGTGGGCTCGTCGAGCACGAGCAGGCGGGGGGCGTTGATCAGCGCCTGGGCGAGCTCGAGCCTGCGGATCATGCCGCCGGAGTAGGTGCCGGCCAGCCGCGTGGCCGCCTCGGTCAGCCCCATCGCCTCGAGGGCGTTCGCCACCCGTTCCCTCCTGTCCTTGCGCGGCACGTCGAACAGCCGGGCGAACAGCTCGACGTTCTCCAGGCCGGTCAGGTTCGCGTCCGCCGACAGCATCTGCGGCACGTACCCGATCACCCGGCGCACCAGCATCGGATGGGCGGCCGCGTCGATGCCGAAGACGGTGACCGTGCCCGTCGCCGGCCTGAGCAGCGTGGTCAGCATGCGGATCGTGGTGGTCTTGCCCGCGCCGTTCGGGCCGAGCAGGCCGAACATCTCGCCCGGCTCGATGCTCAGGTCGACGTGGTCGACGGCGGTGTGCGCGCCGAACCGGTAGCTCAGGTCCACGCAGCGGACCGCGTGCGTCGCAGTTTCCCTGGGGGCCATCTCGGCGGCGCCAGCGGTCACAGCTCCTCCATCTGCTCGGCCAGCCTGGCCAGCGCGGGCACCGCGGCCCGGATGGCCTGCCGGTCCGGCGCCGCGAGCCGTTCGAGCGCGCGGCCGGTCAGCTCGGCCCGGATATCACGCCACTGCTCGATGAGGGCGGCGCCCTTGCCGGTCACGGTCAGCCGGACCGAGCGACCGTCCGCCGCGGCGCGGCCCCGGCTGAGCAGCCCGTCCGCGCTGAGCTTGCTGACCATAGTGCTGACGCTGTTTGGCGCCAGCCGCAGCTCGTGGGCCGCCTCGGCGACGCTTATGCCGGGCCGCCGCGCGGCGAGCCTGAGCAGCTCCGAGCGCGCCGGGGGCAGCGCCCCGGCGTAGGCAGCGCCGCGTACCGCGCGGCGAGCCAGCCGCCGTACCGCCCCGAGCGCCGCCAGCAGCTCCGCCGCCTCCGCCTTGGCCCGCTCGCCGCCCGCCGGGACGCCCGCCGGGACGCCCGCCGGGACGCCCGCCG
>Ga0209061_1003729_pt1 | contig 15949 bp, 14 predicted proteins | sample Coa_R1_10_FD_187157 | JGI IMG/M metagenome (GOLD analysis project Ga0209061, IMG submission 187157) | Surface soil microbial communities from Centralia Pennsylvania, which are recovering from an underground coalmine fire - Coalmine... | ecosystem: Environmental > Terrestrial > Soil >...
CCGCCGAGGCTGTGCCCGAACACAGCCGTCGAGCCGGTCGCGGCGAGGACGGCCACCAGGTCGTCGCACTCGACGTCGATGCTGTGATCCGGTCGCTGCGGCCCGCTGCCCGGCCGGCCCCGGCGCTCCATGACGTGCACCTCGTGTTCCGAGGCGAGGGCGCGGGCCAAGGCCAGGTAGTCGGTGCCCGAGGACAGGACGCCGCCGACCACGACGAGGCCCGGTCCCTGCCCGACGGAGTGGTAGGCGATGACGGTCCCGTCAGGGGAGCGGACGGTCCGGGTCGGGTCCGGGCTTGTGTCTGCCCCGGTCATGCCGGCTCGTCGATCCCGTCGAGGCGGCCGGCTTGGAGCTGGTCGAGCAGCCGTCTGGTTTGCTGCTGGTACGACTGGTACGACACGCCGCTGCGGCGGACGAGCTCCTCGAAGCGACCCTCGAGCAGCCGGGCGCAGGCATCGACGAGCCCCGCTCCCCGGTCGGTCAGCCGAAGCTGACGGCGGTTGCCCCCGCCCTCGATCCGGGTGACTTCGAGGAGGCCTTCGTTGGCCAGGACGGCGACCATCCGGCTGGTGGAAGGTTCGGTCTGTCCCAGCCACTCGGCGACGTCGCGCTGGCTGCCGCTGTTCTGCTCGATGGCAAACAGGGCCAGGAACCTGGCGTACGAGATGCCCCGCTCCCGTCGGAGAAGCTCGTCGGCGGTCCGATCCAGCCGCGCGGTCAGTTTGTGGAGCTCGTAGCTGAGACTGTCGGGCACCCCACTAACTTAGCACCTCAACTTAGGAATGCAAGTTGACGAGGCGACACTCGAGCCTCATTTCCCCTGCGTGTCCCGAGGCCGATGCTCGGTCCCCTCCCCGGGCGTGATGTACAGCGCCCGGCCGGGCTCGTGGACGTCGCTGGTGTGCCATACGCCCGCCGGGTTGATGATCGCCTGGCCGGGGCCGAGCTCGGCCGGCCGCGGGCCGCCGTCGAGCTCCTGGATGATCGTGACCCGGCCGGAGAGCACGACGACGACCTCGTCCCCGGCCGGATGGCGCTCCCACGAGCTCCAGGTCCCGCGGCTGTCGTTGATCATCACGAGCCGCCCCTCGGCCCCGTCGGCGGCGTGGGCCTCGGTGTAGGCCCGGAGGTACTCCTCGTCCCACCGGAAGTCGGGGAGTGGCGTGGCAGTGGCGCCGAGCCCCAGGTGGACGTAGGTGCGGTCAAGGTCGAATGGAGTGCTCATGGCTGCCATCCTCGACCTCGAGGCTTCCGCTGTCATGGGCCTATGTGGAGCTCTTCGCCGAGCGACCCCCTCGCAGGTGGCGGTGCCGCGCTCGGTCACAGCCGCGCCGTAGCATGTTGGCATGACCTTCGACCGCGGGACGCTGCAGTGAGCGCCGAGGACCTCGAGCGGTACGAGACCGAGATCGAGCTGCAGCTGTACCAGGAGTACCGGGCCGTCCTGCCCATGTTCAAGTACGTGGTCGAGACCGAGCGGCGGTTCTACCTGGCCAACGAGGTCAAGATGGAGGCCGTCGGCGAGGGGTCCCGCACCTTCTTCGAGATCCAGCTCGGTGACGCCTGGGTCTGGGACATGTACCGGCCGGCCCGGTTCGTCTCGTCCGTGCGAGTCGTCACCTTCAAGGACGTCAACGTCGAGGAGCTCCCCGAAAAGGAGCTCTGAGCCGCCCGAAACGGGAGGGTTCCGGTGACAAGCGAGACGGCCGGCGCCGAGACCGGCGGTCATCGCCGGCGGCTCGGTCGGCGGGGTGAGCAGCGCGCGGCCGACTGGTACGCGGCGGCCGGCTACGAGGTGCTGGCCCGCAACTGGACCTGCGCGCAGGGTGAGCTCGACCTCGTGGCGCGGAAGGGTCGCACCTACGTGTTCTGCGAGGTGAAGACCAGGTCGAGCGAAGCGTTCGGGTCGCCGGCCGAGGCGGTCACGCCGATCAAGCAGGCTCGGATCCGGCGCCTGGCGGCCCGTTGGCTGGCCGAAGCGCGGGCGGCCGACCGGGCCGGGCCCGGCGCGCGTACGGTCCGGTTCGACGTGGTCGCGGTGCTCGGTGAGCGCATCGATGTGATCGAGGAGGCGTTTTGAGCCCAGAGAACCCGCCGCGGATCGACACCCTTGCCGTCCATCTCGGGCGGCCCGCGCGGGAGCCGGGCGCGCCGGCCAACGTGCCGCTGTCGCTCAGCTCGACCTTCCACCAGGGTGGCCCGTATTCGTACGCCCGCGACGCCACCCCGACATGGGCCGCGCTCGAGGAGGCGGTGGGCGGCCTCGAAGGGGGCCGGGCGGTCGCCTTCGCCTCCGGCCTCGGCGCCGTCGCCGCCGTGCTCGAGAGTCTCCCGGTGCCCGGACGGGTCATCGTCGCCGGCGACGCCTACAACGGCACCCGCCGCCTGCTGGCCGACGTCGCCGGCCGGGGTCGGCTCCGGTTTAGGACCGTCGACCTCGCCGACACCGCCGCCACCCTGGATGTCTGCGCCGAGGTCGCCGCCGGGCCCGGACGGCCATCGGGTGGGGCCGGCGAGTTCGGTGCCGGCGGCCTGCTCTGGATCGAGTCGCCGACCAACCCGCTGCTGGCCGTCGCCGACCTGCCGGCGCTGGTGGACGGCGCCCACCGGTTGGGCCTGGATGTAGCCGTCGACAACACGTTCGCCACGCCGGTGCTGCAGCAACCCCTGAACGTCGGCGCCGACGTCGTCGTGCACAGCGCCAGCAAGGCCATCGCCGGGCATTCCGATGCGCTGCTCGGCGTCGCCGTCACCCGCCGGGACGAGGTCGTCGGCATGCTCCGCACCCGACGCTCGCTGCACGGCGCGGTGCCGGGGGCCCTCGAGTCGTGGCTGGCCCTCCGGGGGCTGCGCACCCTTCCGCTCCGGGTCCGCCACGCTCAGGCCAGCGCGGGCGTTTTGGCCGCTCGCCTGCGGGAGCTTCCCGGCGTGACGGCCGTGCGCTACCCCGGCCTGCCCGACGACCCGGGGCATTCCCGGATGGAAAGGCAGATGGGCGGACCCGGCTTCGTGCTCGCCTTCGAGGTCGCCGGCGGGGCCGAGGCGGCCGAACGGGTCGCCGAAGGAACCCAGCTGGCCCTGCCTGCCACCAGTCTCGGCGGGGTCGAGACGCTCATCGAGCGGCGCGGGCGCTGGGCCGGTGAGGAGCAGCTCCCGCCGGCGCTGCTGCGCCTGTCCGTCGGCGTCGAGGACGTCGAGGACCTCTGGGCCGATCTCGAGCAGGCCATCACCAAGGCGCTCGCCTGAGCTGCTGGGCGTTTCCGCTCGGCAGACGGTGAGCTCTGGGCGCTTCCGGCCTCTGGTTCCGGGCTCCTCGGGCGGAGTCCATCTCGGGGTGACTGTCACAGCCCCCTCGTAGGTTGAGGGTCACGTTGGTGGTCGACGTGACGACCGCTCCTGGGTTGTGTCAGCAGGAGGTTGCTCGTGAACGCCACCGTCGGATCCGCCACCCTCGCCGGGGTCGAGGGCCGGCCCGTGACCGTCGAGGTCCACGTCGGGCCCGGCCTGCCGTGCTTCGGGATCGTCGGCCTGCCCGACGCGTCGTGCCGGGAGGCCCGGGACCGCGTTCGTGCCGCCATCGTGTCGTCCGGGCTCAAGTGGCCCCAGCAGCGGGTCACCGTCAACCTGGCCCCCTCGGCGCTGCGCAAGGTGGGCTCGGGCCTCGACCTGCCCGTCGCCGTCGCCATCCTGGCCGCCGACGGCCAGCTCGACCCGGCGGCGGTGGCCGACATCGCCTTCGTGGGGGAGTTGGCCCTCGACGGACGGCTCCGCAAGGTGCCGGGCACCCTGCCACTGGTCGCCGCGCTCAGGCAACGGACCGTCGTCGTCGCCAGTGCGGCCGCCGGCGAAGCCCGCCTCCTCGGCCGGCACCGGGTGCTCGCCGCGCCGACGCTGCGATCCCTGGTGGCGGCGGTCAGGCACGAGCAACCGTGGCCGGACCCGCCGCCGGCGGTGTCCGCCCCCGAGGGCGACGCGGTGCCCGACATGGCCGACGTCCGCGGTCAGGCCCTCGGCCGCCTGGCCGTCGAGGTCGCCGCCGCCGGCAACCATCACCTGCTCCTCGTCGGCCCGCCGGGCGCCGGCAAGACCATGCTGGCCCAACGGCTCGTCGGCATCCTGCCGCCGCTCGGGACCGACGAGGCCATCGAGGTCACGAGGATCCACTCGGCGGCCGGTCTGCCGGTACCGGAGGGACGGCTCATCCGGCGCCCACCGTTCCGGGCACCGCATCACAGCGCCTCGCTCGTCTCGCTCATCGGCGGCGGCACGGCCGCTCTCCGGCCCGGCGAGATCAGCTGCGCCGACCACGGAGTTCTCTTCATGGACGAGCTCGGCGAATTTCCCTCCGACGTTCTCGACACCCTGCGCCAGCCGCTCGAGGAGGGACAGGTGCTGGTCTGCCGGGCCCGGGCCAGCGTGGTCTTCCCGGCCCGGTTCCTCCTCGTGGCGGCCATGAACCCGTGCCCGTGCGGCGGGGACGGAGCGCCCGGAGGGTGCCGGTGCACCGAGACGGCCCGGGCCCGGTACTCGTCGCGGATCTCCGGGCCGCTGCTCGACCGCTTCGACCTGCGCGTCGGTGTCGACCGGCCCGACGCCGGGGAGCTGCTCGGCACCGACGGAGCCGAGGCGGGGGAGTCGTCGACAACGGTCGCGGCCCGTGTCGAGGCGGCCAGGGAGCTGGCCCGGCGGCGCGGCGTGACCGCCAACGCCGCCATCCCCGGATCCCGCCTCGATGAGCTGGTCCCGCTGGTCGCCGAGGCCCGCTCCCTGCTCGAGGCGCACCTCCGCCAGGGATTGCTGTCCGCTCGGGGCGTCCACCGGGTGCGCCGGGTGGCCCGCACCCTCGCCGATCTCGGTGGGCGCGAGGGACCGGTGGGCGCCGAAGACGTCCACGCCGCCCTCGCCTTGCGTTCGGAGCCCTTTGCGGCGGCGGAGGTGACGTGGTGAGCGCCCCGCCGACCAGCGCGCCCTCCGGGGCGCTTCAGCCCGGCGCCTACGCCGCCGCTCTGACCCGGCTCCCCGAGGCCGGCCCGACCCGCATCGGGCGGCTGCTCGGCGCCACCGGGGATCCGTCCTCGGCCTGGAAGGCGGTCTGTGGCGGGACCGGGGAGGCGTTGGCCGGGGTGACCACCCGCGGCGGGGCGACCGGGGACCTCGGGTGGGCGGCCGCCGCCCGGGCCGAGGACGTCGGCGGCCGCTGGGAGCGGCTGTGCCGGGCCGGTATCAGCGTCACCTGGGTCGGCGACGCCGCCTACCCGGCCGCGCTGATCGGCGATCCGCTCCCGCCGGCCGTCGTGTTCTGGCGCGGCGACCTTCGCGCCCTCGACCGGGCCTGCGTGGCCATCGTCGGGACCCGGCGGGCCACGGCTACCGGCCGCGAGATCGCCTTCGACCTGAGCCGGGATCTGGCCGCGGCCGGGGTCTGCGTCGTATCCGGTCTGGCCATGGGGATCGACGGGGCCGCCCACCGGGGTGCGCTCAGCGCCGGCGGTCCCGGCACCACCGTCGGCGTGGCCGCCAGCGGGGTCGACTACCCGTACCCACGCCGGCACATCGAGCTGTGGGAGGCGGTGGTCGGAACGGGCGCGGTGCTGTCCGAAACACCGCCGGGCCGCCCTCCGGAAGCTTGGCGGTTCCCGGCCCGCAACCGCATCATCGCCGGCTTGGTGTCGATGGTCGTGGTGGTCGAGTCGCACGCCGCCGGCGGATCGCTGATCACCGCCGACGCCGCCATCGAGCGGGGCATCGACGTGCGGGCAGTACCGGGGCCGGTCCGCAGCCCGGCGTCGGCCGGCTCCAACCAGCTCCTGTTCGACGGGCCTGGTCCCATCCGGGACGCCACCGACGTGCTGGTCGCCCTGGGCCTCGACACGGCCGGCGTCCGGCCGGCCACCCGGCCGGCGGAGGCCAGGGCCGGCGTCCGACCTGCCACTCGGCCGGCGCGGTCCAGGACCGGCGCGGAGTCCACCTCGGGGGAGGCCGGGGCCGGCACGGAGTCCACCTCGGGGGAGGCCGGGGCCGGCACGGAGCCGAGCGCGGCGGAGGCCAGGGTCGCCAAGCGGTCCCGGACCGGCGCGACGCCGTCCCCGCCGACCGCCGAACCCACCGACCCCGTCACGCGGTCGGTGCTGGCCGCGGTGGGGTGGGCCCCGACATCCCTGAACCGGGTGGTCGTGGCCAGCGGGCGTACCGTCGCCGAGGTAGCCAGGGCGCTCAACGAGCTGCGGGAGGCCGGCTGGGTCAACGTCGAGGGGTCGTGGTGGCAACGGCGGAGGTGACGCCCGGCGTATCACCAGGTCGGGCTGCAGGTCGCCGACCCAATGGCACCTCCGGGCGGGGCCGGGGCCCCCGCTCGCCGCGGTACCATGCAGGGGCTCCGATGGACGGAGCAGACCACTTCAGCTCTGGGCGCACCCACGGTCGCCGGCTCCCCCGCCGGCGTTGGCGTCCCAGAGTGGGATCAACCGATGGGAGAGAGATCTATATGGCCGTCGTCACGATGAGGCAGCTGCTCGAGGCCGGTGTGCACTTCGGGCACCAGACCCGCCGCTGGAACCCGAAGATGAAGCGTTTCATTTTCGGTGAGCGCAACGGCATTTACATCATCGACCTGAAGCAGACGCTGCAGCGGATCGACGTGGCGTACTCGTTCGTCCGGGATCTGGTGGCCGACAACGGCACGATCCTGTTCGTCGGGACCAAGAAGCAGACGCAGGACCCCGTCGCCACCTATGCCGCCCAGTGCGGCATGCCGTACATCAACGAGCGTTGGCTCGGCGGCATGCTCACCAACTTCAACACCATCCTCGGCCGAGTGAAGAAGATGCAGGAGTACGAGCGCATGCGCGCCGCCGGCGACTTCGAGGCGATGCCGAAGAAGGAGGCGTTGATCATCAGCCGGGAGCTCGACAAGCTCGAGCGCAACCTCGGCGGGATCCGCCAGATGAGCCGCCTTCCGGACGCGATCTTCGTGATCGACACCAAGAAGGAGCACATCGCCGTCACCGAGGCCAACAAGCTCGGCCTGCCGATCGTCGCGGTGGTGGACACCAACTGCGACCCCGACCTGATCCAGTACGTCATCCCGGGCAACGACGACGCCATCCGCGCCGGCACCCTGATGTGCCGGGTGATCGCCGACGCAGTCGAGGAGGGCCGGTTCATCGCCACCCGCCGGGCGGCCGCCGCCGGCACCGGGTCGGCGCCCGCCGAACCCGACCCGGAGGCCGAGGCCCGGCGAGCCGAGCAGCAGCGCGAAGCCCGGCGCCAGGCCGCCGTCCAGGCCCAGGAGCGCGAAGCGCGCCTGGCGGCGAAGGCCCGACGGGCCGACGCCGGCGAGCCCGAGCCCGAGCCGGCGTCCGGCGGGGCTGAGTCGACCGCCGCTCCGGCCGAGACGACCGCCGCTCCGGCGGAGTCGACTTCCGCCGAGGCGGAGTCGACCTCCGCGGCGGCCGAGACCGCGGCCCCGGCCGAGAGCGCCGCCCCCGAGGGCACCACTGCCCCCGCCGACGCAGCCCCCGCGCCAGCGGACACGCCGGCCGACGGCGGCGAGCAGACCACGCCTCCGGCGGGCTCCGCCAACTGACGGCGGCACGGTCGCACTAGCAACGGCCGTACAGAGCAACCACACGCAAACCGAACAGAGACGGGTAGGGACGAGCAGATGGCAGAGATCTCCGCGAAGGACGTCAAGGCACTGAGAGACGCGACCGGCGCCGGGATGATGGACGCGAAGCGGGCGCTGACGGAGAACGACGGTGACTTCGAGGCCGCGGCCAAGTGGCTGCGGGCCCGCAACCTCGGTAAGGCGGCCGAGCGGGCCAGCAACGAAAACGCCGAGGGTGCGGTCGCCGTGCACGTGACCGCCGACGGCCGGGCTGCTGCCCTCGTCGAGCTCAAGTCGGAGACCGACTTCGGGGCCAAGTCCCCGACCTTCGTCAGCCTGGCCGACGACCTGGCCGCGGCCGTGGCCGCCGAGGGTGAGGGCGTCATCGACACCCGCAAGGACAGCATCGACGACCTCAAGGTCACCCTCAAGGAGAACATCGAGGTCGGTCGGGTCATTCGCTTCGAAGCCGGGCCGGACAACATCCTCGAGACCTACGTGCACGTGCAAAACGGGCGCGGGGTCAACGGCGTGCTCATCGAGCTGGCCGGCGGCAGCCACGAGCTGGCCCACGACCTGGCCGTGCACATCGCCTTCGGGCAGCCGGGCTACCTGACCCGCGACGAGGTCCCCGCCGATCAGGTGGAGGCGGAGCGGGCGGCAGCCGAGACCCAGACCCGGCTCGAGGGCAAGCCCGAGGCGGCGCTGCCCAAGATCGTCGAGGGCCGGCTCACCGGCTGGTACAAGCGGGTGCCGGGCGGTGTGCTCCTCGACCAGCCGTACGCCAAGGACGACAAGCAGTCGGTGAGCCAGGTGCTCGGCGGCGCCAAGATCGTCCGGTTCGCCCAGGCCGTCATCGGGGCCTGATCCGCAACCTGAGGCCCGAGCCGGTCGATCCGGCTCGGGCCTCGGCGCGGGCGCGCCCGCGGGCGCGCGCGGTGCGGCCAGGTCCCGCGGGGCAGTCGCCCCGCGGGAGCAGGAGTCACCGCCGACCGTGGTGGGGGCGCCGCAGGGGCGGGCGCGGCTCGCCGACTAGCATCGTTGGACCATGGAACCGAGCGGCCCCGACCCTGCAGCAGCCGCCGCGCCGGCCATCGGAGCGACGGCGACCGATCGCCCCGACCCGGAGCCGGTGCGGACCTCGTGGCGGCGGGTGGTGCTCAAGCTTTCCGGTGAAGCGTTTGCCAGCGACGCCGCCGACGAGACCATCGACGGAGGGGTCGTCGACCGGATCGCCAAGGAGCTGGCCGAGATCCACGCCGAGCTCGGGGTCCAGATCGCCATCGTGGTCGGCGGCGGCAACATCTGGCGGGGCGCCACCGGGTCGGCCGCCGGCATGGACCGGGCCAACGCCGACTACATGGGCATGCTGGCGACCGTCATCAACGCCCTCGCCCTCCGGGACGCTCTCGAGCGCCACGGCCAGCCCACCCGGGTGCAGACCGCCATCGGGATGTCCCAGCTGGCCGAGCCGTACATCCGCCTCCGGGCCATCCGCCACCTCGAAAAGGGTCGCATCGTCATCTTCGCCGCCGGCACCGGCAACCCGTTTTTCACCACCGACACCGCGGGCGCCCTGCGCGCCGTCGAGATCGACGCCGGGGCGCTGCTCAAAGGCACCCACGGCAGCAGCGACGGGGTGTACGACGCCGACCCGGCCACCCACCCCGACGCCAAGAAGCTCGACCAGGTCACCTTCGACGAAGTGCTGTCCCGGGAGCTGCGGGCCATGGACCTGACCGCCATCACGCTGTGCCGTGAGAACAATCTGCCGATCCTGTACTTCTCCATCATGGAGCCCGGCAACATCCGCCGCGCCCTACGGGGGGAGCAGATCGGTACGCTGATCCGCTGATGGACGAAAGCTACGTCGACGCGGTCATCGATGACACCCGCGAGAAGATGAGCAGGGCGACCGATCATGCCCGCTCGGAGCTCGCCGCCATCCGGACCGGGCGGGCTGCGCCCGCGCTGGTCGAGAAGCTGAGGGTCGAGTACTACGGCGGCGAGGTAACGCTGCAGGAGATCGCCGGGATCCAGGCCCCCGAGGCCAAGCTCCTCGTCATCACCCCCTACGACAAGGCCAGCCTCAAGTCCATCGAGCGGGCGATCCAGATGTCGGATCTCGGCGTCAACCCCAACAACGACGGGGCCGTCATCCGTCTGACCTTTCCCCCGCTCACCCAGGAGCGGCGCCAGGCGATGGTGCGGGTCGCTCACACCAAGGCCGAGGAGGGCCGGGTGGCCATCCGCAACGTGCGCCGCACCGCCCGGAAAGATCTCGAGGCGTTGGAAAAGGACGGCGAGATCACGACCGACGAGCTGGATCGGGCGGAGAAGGATCTGGAACGGATCACCGCCGAGTACGTCCACGAGCTCGATCGAGTGCTGAAGAACAAAGAGGACGAGCTTCTGGCGGTCTAGGGGTCGGCGCCGGAGCGTCGCCAGACGCCGCCCCAGGCGCCCCGTCCTGAAGGACCGAGGAGGAACCGACCGATGGCCGATCGCAACGAGCGCAAGGAGCGACCCAACGAGCGTCGCCCCGAAGGGGTACGCATCATCGGCGCCGAAGAAGCGCAGAAGGCGCTCGACAACGGGCAGGCCGCCGGGCGTCGCCCGGAGGACGAGCTGCGCTACGGCGACGTGCCGCCCGCCCCTAGCGGACCGCGTCCGCAGCACCGCTTCCCCCTGCCGGATTCGGTCGACCCGGCCGCGGCCGTGCCCCGCCCACCGGTGGCCCCGATCCCGTCGGATGCCTATCCGGGCCGTGGCCCGCGCAACGCCCGTGCCGTCTGGAGCCCCCAGGCGGGGGACGACGCGGTTGGCGACGAAGGCGCCGGCGACCCGGGACGGCCGGTGGAGTCGGTAACCATCCTCACCGGCGACCGGGCCCGGGACGCGGGTGCATCGGCGGAGGCCGAGGCGGACGAGCAGGACGTCCACGACGAGCCGGACGTCCATGACGAGCCGGGGGAGTCCGACACCGGCACGGGCTGGGGCGCCGCCGTCGGCGGGCCGCCCGTCGACGAGCATTTGACCGGGGCCGACCAAGGCGACGACCAGGCCGATCTGCCGACCGGCCAGATCGCGTCGGTGGACCCGCAGTACCTCGACGAGGACTATGTCGACGCTCAGTACGGCGACGACGAGCCGGGCTGGGAGGCGGAAGCGGCGTGGTCCGAGCCGGAGACGGCCAAGCTGCGGCCTGTCGCCCCGGCCGGCGACGACCGCGAGGCGGACACCGGGCTCTTCGATCCCGCCCGGCCGGCTGAGGACGCCGGCGGGCTCGGCGGGGCGCACGGCTACCGGGAGGCTGAGGCCGGCCACGAGACCGCGGGATACGACGAGCCCACCGGCGTCTACCAGGCGGGTGGCTACGGCGAGGACCTCGTCGACGACGCCGCGGCGGCCGCGCCCCCGGTGGCATCCGGATGGGGGGCCGAGTCCGACGAGCCGGGACCGTCCACGGAGCCCACTCCCAGCGTGGCCGGCGACGACGCAGAGGACGAGCACTCGCGGTGGCGCCGTCCCTCGGCCGAGCCGGGCGAGCAGGCGGCCGCCGGCGCAGAAGACGAGCAGACGCCCAACCTGTGGCCGGATGTCCCGCCCCTGAGCGGCTCCGGCTCGGCCGGGTACCGGGCACTGGTCGAGGGGGCCGGCTACGACCCGGCGACCTACGACCCGGCCGTGCACACGGCCGCCAGCCAGCAGTCCGGCTGGGCCGACGACCCGGCCGAAGAGCCCGGGCCCGCGCCCGGTACTTACGAGGCGGTTGAGCCGGCCGATGTCCCCGAAGGAGCCGGTGTCGAGCCGAGCGGGGACGACTCGTCCGCCGCCACCTCGACGCAAGAGCCGAGCGCCTGGACGTCAGACCCGGCCCCCTGGACGCCCGACCCGGCCGCCCCGACGCCCGACCCGGCCGCCTCGAGCCAAGACCCGGCCGCCTCGAGCCAAGAGCCGAGCGCCCCGACGCCCGACCCGGCCGCCCCGACGCCCGGCCCGGCGGCCGCCCCGCCCGGCCGGGCCGGCATGTACGACCAGGAGTCCGACACCCCCGACGAGCCCGGACACCCCGAATGGGCGACCGAGCCGGCCTCGTCACCGGACGCTCCTGCCAGCGAGCGGGAAGCGGCCTACGATGAGGACACGGCCGCCGTCCTGGCGGCCACCGGTGAGCCGTCAGGCGCCGGAACAGCAGGGATACCCGGTTCGAGTGACGCGGACCCCTACGCTTGGGGGGCTATGGGCGACACTTCCGACGACGAGCGGACTTCCATCACGCCGCAGGTGCCGGACGACGAGGGCCGGGCCGAGTCCTGGCAGCCGGGAGCCCGCCCTGAGGAGCCGATGCCGCTCGCCGACGAACTGCCCGTCCCTGACCTGGCCCCGCCCGAGGAGGGCATCACCCTCACCGGCAGCCACGAGATGCCGGATTGGACCGAGCCGGCCTCCGGTGAGGTGCCGGCGGCGCTGGCCGACCCGTCCCGGCCGGAGGACGACGAGGCCTGGGAGGCCCTTGGCCGGAGCGCCCGGTGGCGCAGCAGTCACGACGACTGGTCGGACGCGGCCGACGTCGACTACCTGGCCGGCCCCGAGCCGGCCACCGGGGCCCTGTCGTCGTCCGACTTCGAGCGCAGTGACCCGTACTCGTTCGACGAGGACTTCGAGCGGCTCGAAGAGGAACGCTCCGGCACCCACCAGGCGATCGCCGTCGACCAAGAGGCGACCGGCGCCCAGCCGGGCGCCGGGGACGACTCCCGCGAGGCGCCCCGCGTCGTGGTGGGCAGCCGCACCGCGACCCGCCGGCCGCCCACCTCGAGCCCGACCGGCACCAGCCATCGGGCGGCCCGTTCGGGCGGGGAGGAGCTGCCCAGCCGCATCGCCGTCGGCGTCGGCCTCGTCGTCCTCCTGGTCATCGCTTACGCCCTCGGCCCGTTTGCCCTGCTCGTCCTGGCCGCCGCCGCGGTCGTCGCCGCCGCCGCCGAGACCTACGGCATCCTGCAGCGCTCCGGCTTCCGGCCGGCCACCCTTCTCGGCCTGGTGGCCACCGCCGGGCTGATGTTCGCCGGCTACTGGCGAGGGATGGACGCCCTCGGGCTGATCCTGGCCCTCACCTTTGCCGCCACCATGGTGTGGTATCTGCTCGGCATCGTCGAAGCCCGACCATTGGCCAACGTGGCCGTCACCTCCATGGCCGTGCTGTGGATCGGCTTCTTCGGTGGCTTCGGCGCCCTCATCCTCAAAGCCCACGACGGGCGAGGACTGTTCCTCGGCGTGGTGGCCGTCACCGTCATCTCCGACATCGTCGCCTACCTGGTCGGCAGCCAGCTCGGCCACCGGCCGCTGGCCCCGGACATCAGCCCCGGCAAGACGGTTGAAGGCCTGGTCGCCGGCACCATCGCCGCTCTCGTCATCGGCGTGCTGGTCGGCAAGGAGCTCACCGCCTGGGTCGGCATCAAGGACGGCATCCTGCTCGGCGTGGTGGTCGCCGTGCTGGCTCCCATCGGGGACCTGTTCGAGTCGCTCATCAAACGGGACCTCAACGTCAAGGACTCCGGGACGTCGCTCGGCGGGCACGGCGGCATGCTCGACCGGTTCGACTCGCTGCTGCTCGTCCTCCCGGGCGCCTACTTCCTGGCCGACTACCTCCACCTGATCAAGTAGCACCGTGACCACCGTCAGCTTGGTGGGTTCGACCGGGTCGATCGGCACCCAGGCGGTCGATGTCATCACCGCCGATCCCGGCCGCTACGAGGTGGTGGCCATCGGCGCCGCCCGCTCCGTCGGCCTCCTGGCCGAGCAGGCCAATCGGCTGCGGCCCCGCCAGGTGGCCATTGTGGACGCCTCGCTGGCCACCCAGCTGCGCGACGCGGTCCCCGCCGGGGTGGAGGTCCTCGCCGGCCCCGAGTCGCTCGAGGCCATCTCGAACGAGGCCGACGTGGTCGTCAACGGCGTGGTCGGCTTCGCCGGCCTGCCCGTCACCCTGGCCGCCCTCAACGCCGGCCGCCGCCTGGCCCTGGCCAACAAGGAGTCGCTGATCGCCGGCGGGCCGGTCGTGCAGCGGGCCCGGGCCACGGCCGGCGCCGAGCTGGTGCCGGTGGACTCCGAGCACTGCGCCATCCACCAGTGCCTGCGGGGAGTTTTGGGGGAAAGGGGGCTCGCCGCGCTGCCCGAGCTGGTCCCGGGCCCTCTGCGCCGAGTGGTGCTCACGGCGAGCGGCGGGCCGTTTCGGGGCCGTGACCGGCAATCCCTCGCCGAGGTCACGGTGGCCGACGCCCTCAAGCACCCCACCTGGTCGATGGGCCCCAAGATCACCATCGACTCGTCCACCCTCATGAACAAGGGCCTCGAGGTCATCGAAGCCCACCTGCTGTTCGGGGTCGACTACGACCGCATCGACGTCGTGGTCCACCCCCAGTCGATCGTCCACTCCATGATCGAGACGACCGACGGGGCCACCATCGCCCAGCTGTCCCGGCCCGACATGCGCCTGCCCATCGGCTACGCCCTGGCCTACCCGGACCGCAGCCCGGTCCCGTTCGGGGCCATGGACTGGACGGCGGCGACGACCCTCGAATTCCTCGCCCCCGACCGGGAGGCCTTCCCGTGCCTGGACCTGGCCTACCGGGCCGGCCGGACGGGGGGCACCGCCCCGGCCTGCCTCAACGGGGCCAACGAGGTGGCCGTCGCCGCCTTCCTGGACCAACGCATCCGCTGGGTGGACATCCCCGATGTCATCGCCGCGGCGCTCGATGACTACAACACTGTCGACCCCACTACCGTGAGCGACGTGTTGGAAGCTGATCGGTGCGGCCGGGACCTGGCCGAGGCGGCCGTGGCCCAGCTCGTTCCTCGGTGAGGGACGCCAACTCCGACCCGACGGGCGACGGTGAGCCGCCGGTGACGGCCGGGTCGGGCGCAGGCGGGTCGGCCCCGTCGCTGCGCGAGGCGCTGGCCGCCGATCCCCTCGGGCTGGCCTCGCACCGGGACTGGGACGGCGAGGACGCCGAACCACCCCGCTCGCCCGGGTGGGCGCTGGTCCGTTTCGCCCTCATCGTGGCCGCGGTGATCGTCTTCGCCTTCCTGCTCCACGTCGGCGTGACCGTCCTGCTCGTCGGGGCGCTGGTGGTCTGCATCCTGCTGCACGAACTCGGCCACTTCCTCACCGCCAAGGCCGCCGGCATGAAGGTGACCCAGTTTTTCTTCGGGTTCGGGCCGACGCTCTGGTCGGTGCAGCGGGGAGAGACCGAGTACGGGGTCAAGGCCTTCCCGCTCGGCGGTTTCTGCCGCATCATCGGCATGCACAATCTCGAGGAGGTCGACCCGGCCGACGAGGCCCGCACCTACCGCCAGCGGCCGCTGTGGCGCCGGCTGTCGGTGGCGGTGGCCGGCTCGGCCATGCACTGCCTCATCGCCCTGGTCGTGCTGTTCGCCATGTTTTTCTGGGCCGGCGACTCGACCGGGTACCTGACCACCCCAGCCTCCAACCCCATCGTCGGCATCGACAAGCTGGCCAGCGGAGCCAGCCCGGCCATGAAGGCCGGGTTCCGGCTGGGCGACCGGATCGTCTCGGTCGACGGTCACCACTTCGCCGACTTCACCGCCCAGAGCGACTTCATCCGCGCCCACCCCGACCGGCGCCTCACCGTCGTCGTGCGCCGCCACGATCGGCTGGTCACCCTCTACCCGACGCCGGTCAACCTCCAGCAACAGCACGTCGTCGGGGCCGGCGCCGGCTCGCTCGGCAAGGCCAAACGACCGACCGGGTTCATCGGCATCGAGGTGAGCTCGGTGGTCCACTCGTCGTTCGGGGCCTCGGTCAGCCACGCCTTCGGGATGTTCGGCCACTACGTGGTCGTCACCGTCAACGCCCTCGGCCGGCTCGTCACCCTCCACGGCATCCACTCCTACCTGCACATGCTGACCAACGCCCGGGCGGCCAACACCCCGAGCGGCGAGTCGGTCCGGTTCGAGTCGCCGGTCGGCGTGGTCAGCCTGCTGCACACCGCCGCCGGCGACGGGATCGGACCCGTGCTCTACCTGCTCGGGGTGATCAACATCTCCCTCGGGCTGCTCAACATGTTCCCGATGCTGCCGCTCGACGGCGGCCACGTGGTCATCGCCCTCTACGAGGGGGCCCGCAGCCGGAAGCGGCGTCGCTACCACGCCGACGTGGCCAAGCTGCTGCCGCTCATGTACCTGATGATCGCCATCATCGTGTTCATCGGCGGGACGTCGCTCTTCCTCGACGTCCGCCAGCTGGCCTCCTGAGCCGCGGCCGCTTCACGGCGGTGCGACCGCGCCTGACGAGCGGGTGCTCGGAGGCAGGGGCCGGGTCACCGG
>Ga0209061_1003731_pt1 | contig 15948 bp, 17 predicted proteins | sample Coa_R1_10_FD_187157 | JGI IMG/M metagenome (GOLD analysis project Ga0209061, IMG submission 187157) | Surface soil microbial communities from Centralia Pennsylvania, which are recovering from an underground coalmine fire - Coalmine... | ecosystem: Environmental > Terrestrial > Soil >...
CGTTCAATCGGAAGGGCGCTATTGACAATGACTGACTTGCCGACCGTCACAAACAGCTCATTGGGGGATTCTTCGGTGCTTGCCTGCGGGGCTGGCGCTGCGCTAGCCTGGCCCGCCGTGGCCGGAACTGTTGATACCACTCCCAACAGGCAAACGCTGAGGATGACCGTGGCAACAGCTCTTCCGTAATCTGTCAATGTTTCTCCTCTATCAATCGCTTTGGTCTCGTAACACCTACTAATGCTGAGCAGCCGTAAACTTTTCTTCCGTGCGCTTATCGCCATTAAACACCTGGATTAAGTAGACATGGGGCGGCTCCGGCCTATCCACACGAACAGGCGCTTTAGCGATAGGCCTCGGCTTGAGGGCAGGATTCGAGTCGGAGAAGACACTGGCCATCGCAATACTCGGCGTCTTTGCCTCTTGCGTGTCCAAAGGATTGCGCAAAACCAACTGAATTTTTGTCCCTTGGTTACTGGCCAGGCTGAGTAGTTCCGCCTGCTCTGGTGTGACCAGAAGATTGACGACGGGAACCTGAACCGGCTTGCCTTCGTTGTCCTTTTGAAAATTCGTACCGGCTGAGAGCACTTCGATGTTTTGCAGCAACGTCTTTACCTTAGGACCTTCACTCTGCGATACGCCTGGACCCATGCCTGATACCAGCACATCCACGCGCTGACCGGGTGTTACGAAGCCCGCCACACCGACAACTTCATCTACTCTTACTGCACAGGCCCTCATTCCCGGTTTAATAGTAGCTGCGAGTCCGCCGCCCGATCCCGCTGGAGCCAGACGGCTATCGAGCACCGGCTCACCTTCATAGACAGTCGAGACGACTCCGCGCCCCACGACCTCTTTGGTCGAGACAAACGCCCCCTTCGGCAGGGAGCCGACCCACTGACCCGTTGTCACGTCCGTATCCCGAACCGTGACTCCGATCGGGAGGTCGCGCGTAGCCACAACAATGTGGATGGTAGTAGGACCCAGCGCTGGATGCATCTGCTTCCCAGCGATCCGGTAGACGAGATAACTCGATATGGCTGCAACCACGAAGGCAAGAAATAAGATCGATGATAGCTTTCGGTTCATACGTACCTCCTCCGGTGGATGCCCCTTTGCACCTTCTACTCGGGCAATTCGAGGGCCACGGCAAATGGCGGCTCAGCATACGCAAAATCACCTGCTTACGTGCATTACCCTTGCATACCTGTCAACATCTGTTTACACGTAAGAGGCGACCGTGTAGCAATGTACACACCTTAAAGAAAAGGCAGGAAAAACCCCTTGTTGCGCTATCGGAGGAACGGCCATTCCGTTGCACTATAACTTTTTATTGCCCAAAGCGGCGAGTTTCTCATGAGTTTCCAAAATCCCGCCTACAGACTGATCGAGGCCGGCAAGCTCTCAGACAATCAGGAGTCGCTTTTAGAGCCGAAATTTTTTCTGTGTATTTCGCGGCGAAAGAGCCGTCTGCCGGCTCTGGCCAGCTCCGCATTACTGCACGCAGCGCTGATCGCGTCCTTGATGTTCTGGCCAGCTCGCTGGTCTGGCGGAAAAAGCGCCCGCGTGCATCGAAAGTACTTCGTCCGCTTTGTACAACTCGAAACTCCGCAGGAATTCTTACACAAAACGGTCACAAGCCCGGCCGCAAAAGCTCGCGTGTCCGTGAAAGCGCAGCCAGCTCAGGTACATCCTGCAGGGCGGACTCTACTGGCTGGCGCTGCATCACGTCCAAAGATACCTGCTCCCGAGGCGCTTGCAAAGGAGCACCGGAGGTTCAAGTTACCGCCAAGTGTTCATATAGATGCTGTGCAGCAAACACTCGTGCAGATGGACGTCCCGCCAGAAGTAAAGCTCAAGCAGGAAGTGCCGTTGCCAACCGTACTGCTGTGGAACGAAGTAAAACCGCCAGCCTATCGGAAACGTTTTATCGCGCCCCCGGCCAAAAAGCCGCTGCCGAAAGTGGTACAGAGTTTACCCTCCGCGCCAACGCTGGAGCGTCCCAATAATGAACTGACGCCAGCCGAGCTGAACGTGGCATCAGTACTGCCCCTCGATAAGCCTCACCTGATGCAACCCCCATCCGTAGCCTCACCGGTTTCACGGCCAGGCGTACAGCCCGCGGCCGAGATTCCGCAGATCGGCGCTGCCACCGCTGCTCAGGCAAGCGAGGCAAATCTGATCTCCTTGCCCACCAATCCCTCGCGTGGTTCAAGCCTGCTGGTCCTTCCGCCGGCCAATCAGGTGGCTGCCTCCGAGGCAGGCGCCGCGGGCTCTCCGCTTGCCAGTGGCAACGGAGCAGGCGGACTCGGCAAAGAAAATGGTTCACGGGGAGCAGGAGGTGCAGGGGCCGCCGCTGAGGCAGGAACCAGAGGAGACTCGGGCGCTGCCAGAGGAAACGATACGCAAATAGCCTCTAATGGTGCGGGCGAGGGAGCTGGCGCCTGGGCGGCGAGTGGGTCGTCCGGCGGAATCGCCAGCGGCATCCCGGCCGGATTAAAACGCATCGATCTGCCGAAGGACGGCAAGTTCAGCGTAGTAGTGATGGGTTCGGCTGCGGCTGAGGTGTATCCCGAAAGTGTCGGCGCACTCAGCGGAAAAGTGGTCTATACGGTCTATCTCAAAGTGGGCCTTCGCAAAAGCTGGATCTTGCAATATTGCGTGGCAAAAGATGGTTATCAGGCCGCCGGACGTGCTGCCACACCCGTCGAGGCTCCCTGGCCGTTTCTGATCATGCGCCCGGACCAATGGAGTGCCGCAGATCCCGACTATATCATCGTTCACGGCATGCTCACCGCGGAGGGCAAATTCGACCAGCTTGCAATGGTGTTCCCCGAGCAGTTGCAAAACAAGAAGCTGCTGCTGAGCGGGCTCCAACTTTGGGCGTTCCGGCCCGCCAAGCGGGATGGGGTAGCAGTGCCGGTAGAGGTCTTGCTGATCATTCCCAGAGAAGTGGAGTAAGCTCCCTACTGGATCAACGCCACCTGACGGACTCGGTAACTGGGAAGTGCGTTCAAGTTCATGACGATTCCCGGTGTGCCCTGTAAATCCAGCGTGCTTGTAATAATTTCTCCCGTGATCAGCGTTTGACTGCCTGCGTTGCCCTGAAAATGCAAAGTTTGATAGATGCTTGCAGTATTGTAGGCGCTGGTCGTATAAATGGTTCCCATCAGTGTGAGGCCGCCTCCGCCGTCTAACGAATGTGTCGCAGCAGCCGCATTGCGATCTACAAAAAAGAGGATGCCCTTATAGGTGGAGCTGTTCGGCGATCCTACCAAACTGACATTGCTGTTGGAACTCACACCAATCGTGCCTGTCGAGGCCGGTGTCCCTGGGCCCGTCATGTAAACCAAAATTCCGGAATTGGGAGGCGAATTCGCCGAAGCTCCCCAGCCCGTGCCTGTTCCACAACAGTTGGCTATCGTCGGCGTACCGGAAGAACTCGAGTCAGTAAACCCAGTCGCATAGTACATGTTTCCGTTCGCCTGTGCCTGGAAGTTTGTTCCGTACATGTAATAAATTCCCGGCGCAAATACGAGACTTCGATTTTTGGCTATGATGTGGTTGTTTCCTGTGTACTTCCCCGGGAAGTACAGCGTGCACCCGCCGCTGGTAGAGGGGCATCCGTGCGAACCTGCTGCAAGCGTTCCGGTGGGAGGATTTAAATCGCTCGGGTTGCCAATGGTGGGATCGGGAGGCGCACTGACTCCTGCCAGCGGATCTGCGATCGGGGAGGCATGATTCACAAAATGCCCGGTGGTTCCGAGAGAAACAATTCCGCTCGCGCTGGCAGGACCACCCCAAGTTCCGAAATCAGCCCCTGTTCCTGTCGTGCAGTTGCCCGGATCAAGAGGTCCTGCTTTGGACAAATCAACCACGGGATTCCCGGTCCAGGTAACCGCAGTCGCACTGCTGGAGTTCACCTCAATACTCTTGCTTGGACCGCCGCAGATCTTAATTTTATTCGTACTGCCACTGCCGCCCAGATTGAATGACCCCGATAAAGTCGGATGCGTAACAATGATGGGCACTGGCGACATCACCTGCACGATGGCGGCGATGCCGCTTGCCTGAACTGTCACATTCGACCAGCCAATTAACTTCATGAGAGTCATGGGGACACTTCGCCGCACGGTCACCTGCAGCAGGTTGACCGCATCCAGAGCACTCAGATTCGGAAAGTTTACGCCAGAGGGGTTTGGTGTGTAGGTCACCGTGTCGCCCGCCTGGCTAAAGCCGTTCAGGGTTTGGGCATAATAACAAGGTGTCGCTGCGGAGCTGCTGGTGCAGGTGTAAGTGGTGCCGGCCGCGACGGGGAAAGCATGGGTACCGCTCGTATTTGTGCCGTCAAAAATGCTCATAATACCGGCCTGGGCTGCAGCGTCCGCTGCTGCCTGAGCCGCTTGGCGCTGGGCATATAAATGTCCTCCATCCACAGCCAGGCCAATGGCAGCCAGCAGAAAAATGCTCAACGCCGCAGTCACCAGAAGAATGGCTTGCCCCGACTCAGCTTTGCGTCTCTGTACGGGTCTCAAAACGTGATGACTCCTTCACTTGCGCTCGAAAGCTTTAAGCTCAGCGGAAAGTACGTAACAATCGGATCGTAAGGATATGACGCAGTGACCTTGACCCAGCATCCGGGGTTATTACAGTTCGGCGAAACACCGCCAGAAGAGTAGTAATAAACATGAACCGTGAGGTTCGACGAGTTCAGTCCCCCCACACTTGCGAAGTTCTTCACCACTTGGATTACGGCCGCATCATCATTGGCTGGTCCGCTCGGGCTGCTCGAATCGGATCCGTAAACCATGGCATAGCGAACGCCGGCTCGCGCCGCGTTCGAGACAGTTGTGTACAACAGGAACATTCTGCCGAATTCGATGATGACGAACAACATCATGAGAAGGAGAAGAGCGCAAAGGGCGAATTCGACTAAACTCTGTCCTCGCTCGTCCCGCATGCCTCTTCGCTGGTTGCTCAATTTCATAAGATCAGCCCAGTCACTGGAGCATTCTCATCACCGCGCGCTTATGAATTGTGGTGGGCAGTGGCGGCAAGCTGATGCCCAAACTCGGAAAGTTGAACGCACTGAACAAAGGCGTGTATGTGTACGTGACATCGACCGTCAGGGACACATAAGAAGGGGACTCCGGATCTGCCGGCGGCGCATTGGTGCCAGTCGGGCAGGTCCCGCTCAAGGTTGTGATCGTGCCGTTACTGTTCTGGCAGATCGAAATGGCTGGATTCGAGCCGCTGGTATTGGGCAGTGTGCTGAGATCACTCGTAATCAAGCTGACGATTTGGGCTCCAGTGGCCGATGGCGGAAGGCCAGCGGATGCGCCACCCATGATGGCATAATTGGCCGCTGCGCGTGCTGTGTTGCCGATCTCAACCCAGGCGTACAGCCAGGTGCCGAAGTTTACGGTGACAAGGATCAACAGAAACAGCAATGGCAGCGTCAGGGTAAACTCGAGGAGTGCTTGGCCCTGTTGCCCGGCGCCGGAACAAGCCTCGATTCCATAGGTAAGAGTACCTGTCCGATTCAACCGTATGGAACGAATGCGCTTCTGCTCGATCATGCCTTTATCCAGAAGCCGATTTATATTCACTGCGTTCCGCCTTTTCAGCGTCTTGTTTAAAGTACGCCTCCATCTCCTCCGGCGTGCAAATGAGCAGTTCATCGCCCACTTGCGTCTGTGAAGAGTAAATGGTGCGCACCGGCAGTTCCAGAACGCTCGCGCAGTGTGGGCGTATGGGGCCGATACGAAAGGTGCCAAAAGACTCTATCAGGTGAATCACCCGATTGTTCGCGTCGAGATAAATCAAGTCAATCGCAAAGAACACACCAATCGTGTGAATCCCTTGAGAGGGGATGATCCAGATCCCCTCATCCGACTTCAGGCGAAATTTGCCAAGAAGTCCTCTCAGTCGCGAGAGATGGCCGTCCGCCACTGAGACATTTAAGCTCAGGAACGACTCCCGAGTCTTGTTAAAGACGCAGCAGCGCGGCTGCGGTTTCCTTTTCACGACGATTCCCTTCCTACACTCTTCTAAATCCCGCATAAACTGCTTCTGCTGCCCACGGCTGCTCCTAGATGCGCCTGTTCGCTCGGCCGCCTCCTCGTTTTCCAAGTGCGGCCGTTATAGCGGTTAGCGAATCCGTTTGCGGCGGCGCTGAATGAGAAACAGCAGAATTAGAACACACAATACGCCGGCGATGATCCGGATCAAAGTTACGTTGTCCATTCTCTCCTCTCCTTTCTGTCTATTTGAAATACTTGTTAATTGAATCCTGTATCGCCAGGATCGTGGGTCCGAGGGCCACGATGAAGATACAAGGAAATATAAAAAACACCAGTGGGAAGACCAGCTTCACGGCAGTCTTAGCCGCCATCTCTTCCACCTGCTGCCTCCGCCGCACACGCAAGCCATCAGCATAGACGCGCAACGTCTTTGCAATACTCGTGCCGAACTGATCCGCTTGCACAATAGCCGCGACCAGAGTGCGAATAATCTCGAGATCGACTCGCTGGGCCAAGTTTCTCCACGCATCCAGCCGAGGACAGCCAGCGCGCTGCTCTAAAATCACCAGTCCCATCTCATCCGCAATCTCCGGCTGGCTTTGCTTCATTTCCTCCGTGGAGCGGGCGAGCGCCTGGTCTAAGCTCAGTCCCGCCTCGATGCAGACGACCATGAGATCCAGGAAGTCCGGAAGCGCGAGCCGAATCTCCGTCTGCCGGCGCTTGATGCGGCGCCCCAGCCAAAAATCTGGGATAAGATAGCCCAACCCCAGCGCGAGTAGATAGAACATCACGTTACTCCCGTGTCCGCTCAGCGGAATCGCCACACAGAGCAGCAGCGGGACCAGCACCTTAGCGCCATAGAACAGATGCAGGTGGGAATCCTCCCGATATCCTGCTCGCATCAAGCGCTGTTGCGCCACAGAGACCTCCTGTGGGCTTTTGGGCAGGATCTTGTTGAGGGGCTGCACCACAGCGCCAAGAGACTCACCTGCCCGGCTCGGTTTTAGCCAGCTCAGCCAGTGCCTGGGCTCTACACGAGGAGTGATCGTCTCTAGCAGACGCTGTGTCATCGTGGCCCGGTATGCCATCAGAAGGCCGGCGCTGCCGATCAACACGAAAATCGCAATGAATGTAAATAGTGCAAGTCCCACAAAAACCCCTTCAAACGCGAATCCGGACAATCTTCCGGATCAGCAGACCTCCGATCGTGATCATCACTGCGCCAGCGTAGAGCATCTTCACTCCCAGCGGGCGCTTCCAGAGCAAGCTGGCAACATCAGGCCGGACCAAATACAGTGCCGCCTCCAAAGTGATGGGCATCAGCGTCAGCACCCAGCCGGTGAGCCGCCCTTGAGCGGTTTTCGTGCGAATCTCCTGCTTCAGCCGGAAGCGCTCGCGTATCACGTGGGCACATTTTTCCAGCACTTCGGCAAGATTGCCGCCGGTTTCTTTTTGAATCAAAATGGCGGTGTTGATAATGCGGACATCCTGAAGCGGAACCCGGGTCGCCAAATTTTGTAGAGCGGTGCGCAATTCCAGGCCGTAGTTCTGCTCATCAAAACAGATGCGGAACTCCGGACCAACCGGATCCGGTGATTCGCGCGCAACCATGCCCAGCACGGAAATGAGGCTATGACCGCCGCGCAGGCCAGTGGCCATCATGTCGAGTGCAGCGGGAAGACCCTCTTCAAACTTTCGGAATCGCCTGGCCCGCTTCCATAAGACGAAGCCGAGGGGAGCGGAGCCAGCAGCTCCGCCAATCGCAAACGAAAAGAGAAATGCTCCTGTTCGCAGGTAAGCCAGGTAGCTGACCAGCATCCAGGCTGCGACAGAGATCAGGATGAGCCCGCCCGGTGTCCATCGCACCTGGGCCTGATACAGAAGACGTGTGAGCTTGGGCGCGATTTCAAGGTGCAGCAGAATCCGGTTGAAGAGTGGAATGGAACTGAGCAGTTCGCGCTTTTGCACATCGATTTGCTCGTCCTGGACGCCTCTCTGTGTGGCCAATAGTGCCTCCAGCCGGAGCAGAGCTTGCTTGGTGCGTTCCGATGCCCCGACTCGAGTGGCCGAGATCAGCAGCACGGACAGCAGAAAGACACTGATGAAAACGATTACGGCAAGTAACATATAGTGAATCCAACAAACGTGCTTTTCCGCGGCCGCATCGTGCCAGGTACATAGCCGTCAACTGTCAAAGTGAGCTTGCATCTGACACGCCAGTGTATGTGTGTCCGGAACATCAGGCCACCTCCGTTACTGTCTCGAATAGGGAGGGGGGAAGCTGGATGCCGGCAACGCGCAAGCGTTCAAGAAATTTGGGGCGGATTCCGCTTGGCTTGAATGCTCCCACAACTCGGCCATCTGGCCCGATTCCTTTTCGTTGAAAGCTGAAAATCTCTTGCATGCTGATCACGTTCTCCTCCATCCCCGTGATTTCGGAGATGCTCATGACTTTGCGACTCCCATCGGCTAATCGCGAGCATTGCACGACAATGGTGATCGCAGAAGCGATCTGTTGGCGCACGCTGCGCTCGGGCAGATTGAGCCCCGGCACCATGTAGACCATAGACTCGAGCCTCGAGAGCGCGTCCCTCGGGCTGTTGGCGTGAATGGTCGTCATCGAGCCTTCATGCCCGGTGTTCATAGCCTGCAGCATGTCAAAAGACTCTTCGCCGCGGACCTCGCCGATGATAATCCGGTCCGGGCGCATTCGCAGACTGTTGATCAGGAGTTGGCGCTGCTTGATCGCACCCTGCCCCTCCACATTAGGCGGCCGGGTCTCTAGCCGTACGATGTTTTCTTGGGCAAGCTGCAGCTCGGCTGCATCTTCGATCGTGATAATGCGCTCGCTGTCCGGGATATAGTGCGAGAGCATGTTCAAAAAGGTAGTTTTGCCCGCGCCGGTTCCACCGGAAATGAGGATGCTGATGCGCGCCCGCACAGCGGCTGCAAGCAGTTGCAGCATCTCTGGTGAAGCGCTCTTTAAGTCCACCAGCGCCTCGGCGGAAAGCGGCCCGGTTCCAAAGCGGCGGATCGATAAGGCGGGGCCGTCGAGCGCCAGAGGCGGAATGATCGCATTGACGCGCGAGCCATCGGGAAGCCGCGCGTCGACCATGGGTGAGGATTCATCCACTCTGCGGCCCACCTTTGAAACGATGCGGTCAATCACCTGCAAAATGTGGCGATCATCGCGGAAAACGATGTCGGTTCTTTGCAGAATCCCGCCGCGCTCGACGTAAACCAAATCCTTGTTGTTCACGAGAATGTCTGAGATTTGGGGATCTCGCAGCAGCGGTTCGAGCGGGCCCAGCCCGAAGACTTCATCGAGCAGATCCGACTGGATTCTCTCTTTCTCGGAAGCGCTCAGCGGCAGCTTGCTTTCGGCTATGATGCTCTGCACAAGCGCCGCCACGGCCTGCTTGGCTTTGCTGCCTTGCACCGTCGACAGCTTCTCCAGATCCAGCTTAGAGATCAGAATACGGTGGACGTCTGCCTTAAATTGCTCGAAATTCAGTCGTTCCATAGGGTTTATAAAGTGGAATCACCAAGCCCCGGGACTTCGGTGTTCCGTTGTTTGCAGTGTGCTGAAATGCGGTTGCTCCCTCTCATCCAAACAGTCCCCGCTTCTTCTTGGCCGGTGCGACTTGACCTGCGGCTGCGGCGGCCATTTGATCTAACACGCGCGCCACTTGGTTCTTTCCGGAAGCCAGGGGAACGCCAGTGTTCTGTGCGTTTCGAACCGCGGCATAATCGTTGGGGATTCTCCACTTCGCTGGCCGGGTCAAGGCCTTCGTAATGGCCGTTTCGTCGATTTCCAGCCTCCGCGGAACGTATCGATTTAGGGCAATCTCGAGCTTTTCATTGTCGACTTCACGAAAATATCGCGAAACGAAGCGGTTGGCATTGCGCAGCTCCGCCACACTGACTTGCACCACCAGATAAACGGTGCTGGCGGCATCAAAGAGCGATTCGTACATCTCGATCGAATGGGAACCAGCGTCCACCACAACAAAAGAAAAATCTTCGCGTGCCACGTGCAGCAGTCGTTCGATGCCTGTTTTCGAAGGTTGAATGGCAGGAATGGTGTCCGGTGCCCCCAGCACGGCGAGGCCGGAGACGTGTCTGCTCATCAGGCCATCCAGGAAATCGGAATCAAGCCGGTGGATGTTCTCCAAGGCGTCGAGAGCCGTGAACTTGGTGTTTAGCCCGAGCGTCAGGGCAGCATCGCCAAGCTGCAAATCCAGATCGATAAGGGCGACCGTGCCATATCGAGCTAAGGCCACAGCAAAATTGCTGGCTACCGTCGTAACTCCGGTCCCGCCCTTTGCACCCGCGAAAATGAGCAGCTTGCCGGCCGCTATTTTATGCCGCCGCGCTTCGTCACGGCGGACCGAGGCGCGTACGAGCGCCTCTCCCACTGTTCCGGGCAGTAGAGGTTCGGTGAGAAATTCGCGTGCTCCAGCGCGCATGCAGCGTACCAGCACTTCTGGATCGGCATGCGCGGCATAGGCCATTACGGTGAGCTGCGGAGTGCGACTGCACAGATTTTCCACTACATCTAAGGCCAGCTCCGGATTCGGATCGAGATCGATCACCACCACATCGTAGTCGCCTTCTAATATCTCAGCCAGTTCGTCAAGATGAGGGTAACGAGACAGTTCGCGCGCAATGTTTGCCTGCGGTCCAGCCAGCGCCTTGACCATAGTCCGGCGGCGCTCTTCCTGAGGTCCAATGACAAGGAGAGACAGCGTGCTCATGCTCAGCGATGATTCTCCATCGCGTAAAAACGGCTCCGTACGGCGTGTAGAAGTGGACATTAAAGCGTCCTCACTGTTTGCAATCCGCATAGAAGGAAACTCTCATGGCTGTCCCAGGAAGGAAAGAAGCGCACCCACAGCAATGGCTGGCGCATAAGGCATTTTGCGTGCGGAGGGATGACGCAACACAAGAGTGCTGTGTGGCCGCAAGCCGCGCTTGCGCCATCCGAAAACCAGATCGGCTGTGCCGCTCAGCATGTCCTGCGTGAATCCTCCATAGACTGCCCAAATCAGTGCCATCACCCCTCCCGCTAAGCCCGTCAGCGCCAGAGCGAGGAGGAGTTGAGACGGACCCAGCCAGGCCCCCAAGCCCGCGCACAGCTTCACATCGCCCATCCCCATTCCTCCGAGAAGGTAAAGGGCGCCGAATGAAATGGCAGCGAGTAACATACCCGAGGCGCTGTGCGCAAACCCCCTCCAACCACCGGCGGCTGTGGACACGACCAGCCCAGAAAGCAGGAACGGAACAACCAGCCAGTTTGGGATACGGCGGCTCCGGAGATCGGAGATGACCGCAACCGTCATGGCAAGGATCGTTGGCCACAAAGCAACGGAATGCATGAAATCATCACATGCGCAATTTGAAGCCCACTCGGAAGGCGGCCAATAACTGAAAGCTCAACAAGTTATCGCTCGTCTTCTGGGAAGGGGTGTCAACCGTCGTATACACCTGTAACAGGTGTGTGACAGACGAAGCGTTCCACAATCTATGGGCGGCATGGGGCATTCTATGAGCCTGTTGCAGATCGCAAGATGCAGCTCGGCGCATCCTCCCGCATCCTGCGACTCTGCCGAAAGGGTGTTTCGTTGCCTCATTTGCTGGCAGCAGACTGCCTCAAGGGTATGTGAGGAAAAGAGACCAACGGCGCCAGACTGTTCTGGTTTGGCGTGTGAATTGCGTTAACGACTACGCACCTTACCCCTGGGGAAGGACAGATTTGAAATAAGGAGAAACTTGGAATGCGTAAGGCAATTTTAAAGCTATATGTGAAGGGTCAGATACTCTGGAACACGCTGAAGGAAGACGAGGGACAGGATCTGGTCGAGTATGCAGCCGTGATCATGATCGTGGTACTGGGACTCACAGCCGGCATGAATACACTCGCCAGTGGAATCAACACTGTCATGAACAACGTGGTCAATAAGATCAACACCGATATCGGCTAAGAACTGATTTTGAGAGGGGGGAGACTATCTCGGAGAGCTCACCCTCTCAATTTTTTTCAACCAGATAGGAACACACTCGCAAACGGGATGAACTACGTCACTACCACGATCCAGGATCCGCTAGCGCATTCATAACCTTCCGGTTAGTCACACCTATGGTTGCTCAGAATTCGACACACTTCACGCCTTTTGTTGTAGAGTTGGAATTCACTGCTTTAGTCATCGGTCTGGCTTTCTGCGTCCCATCAATCGCCTCGCGGTTTTTTGCAAAACTGGAAAGTTCTTTAGGACGGCTCGCGCGCCGCCGAGCTCTATCAGTTGCGGTTTGCGGTGTAACTGCGCTCGCACTCCGGCTCCTAATTCTGCCCGTCTCCCCCGTTCCTCATGCGTGGATCCAAGACGATTTCAGCTACCTGCTCGCAGCAGATACCTTTGCCCACGGGCGGCTGGCAAACCCAACGCCCGCGATGTGGATGCATTTTGAAAGTTTCCATATTGACTTCAAGCCGACTTACATGTCAATGTATTTCCCCGCACAAGGTATGGTAATGGCTGCCGGGCAAGTCATTGCGGGAAACCCGTGGTGGGGTGTGTGGGTAAGCTGCGGGCTGATGTGCGCCGCCATCTGCTGGATGCTGCAAGGGTGGCTGCCAGCGGGGTGGGCGCTGCTTGGCGGAATGATCGCGGTCATCCGCTTAGCGCTGTTTAGTTATTGGATCGATACGTATACGGGCGGAGCTGTCGCTGCGACCGGAGGGGCGCTTGTTTTAGGCGCACTGCCTCGCCTCCGCCATGGTTTCCGCACCCGGGATTTCATTTGGATGGCTCTCGGCATCGCGATTCTGGCGAATAGCCGGCCATATGAGGGTTTGCTGGTGTCTGCGCCAGCGGTAACCGCGGTGCTCTGGTGGTGCCTTCGGAGCCATAGGAGAGCGGCTTCAGTGCTTGTGCGCCGGATCGCGCCTGGGGCGCTGATACTGGTCGCCACGTTCGCTTTCATCGGCTATTACAATTATCGTGTTTTTGGAAATGCCTTTACTCCTCCGTACAAAATCAACCGGGAAACTTACGCCTCCGCACCGCACTTTGTATTTCAAACTCCCCGGCCCGAGCCGGTATATCGTCACCGCGCAATGCGCAACTTCTATACAGGCTGGGAGTTGAAGACCTTTCGCGAAGAAACCGCATCTACCGCGGCCTTTTTCAAGAGCAGCATACCGAAGCTAGGGAGGGCATGGTCCTTCTTCCTGAGTTTCGCGTTATTTCCGCCTATGGTGATGCTGCCGTGGGCTGTGCGCGATCGCCGCATACGGCTATTGAACGTGATTGCCTTGGTTGTTGTGGTCGGCCTGGCAATAGAAACTTGGTTTATTCCTCATTACTTAGCACCCGCCACGGCTCTGATTTACGCGATTCTATTGCAGTGTATGCGTCATTTGCGTGCGCGCGGAGCGTCGGGATTGTTCCTTGTGCGCGCCCTGCCGGTGCTGTGTGTGCTCCTTGCCGGGTTTCGTGTTGGTGCTGGCCCGTTGCACATCGAACTTCCCTCAGCGCTGTATGAGACCGGATCTTGGTACGGCGGTGCGGCGTCGAATGGCAACGAGCGCGCCCAAGTTTTGGCGCGATTGGAAAGCTTGCCTGGGCCACAACTTGCGATTGTGAGATACTTCCCCGATCATCTTTATCCGGAATGGGTTTACAACTTAGCGGATATCGACAAACAGAAGGTCATTTGGGCGCGCGAGATGGATCCTGCTAGTAATCTGGAGCTTCTTAAATACTACAGGGATCGTACGGCATGGCTTGTGGAGCCGGACTATAACCCTCCGAAGGTGTCGCGGTTTCTCTTGCCTCAAGAAACAGTTCATCCCGCGCACGATTGAACGGAAGGGTGAATGACGGATGATTTCCGAGATTACCAGCACCTCGCTTGAGCCAGCTCTTTCGCCGGCTGAACCTATCGACACATCAGGTGAGCGCGTAAGTGAGCAACAACGCAGATTTATCGACGCTCTGTGGCTTGTCTGTCTCATGGTGATCGTCTCAGCCAAATCCATCTGCCCTGCTGCAGCTATGGATGAGGATCTTTGGTGGCATTTGAGCGCCGGCGATTGGATTGTAAAGCATGCTGCCGTCCCCTGGCGGGACGTCTTTTCACGATACGGGACAGGGAGGCTATGGATCGATTATTCGTGGTTATTTGATGTCTCGGTATCGAGGATCTTCAGCGCCTGGGGATTACACGGAATATTGGTGTTCACCACCTTGTTAACGCTCGGTTTCGTAGCGGCTCTTGTTTTCCTGTTTTCCCACTATTGCCGGATGCTGAGAGCGATTGCCTTGGCTGCTCTTGTGTTTTGCGCTTCATCGGCGCTCATTACGCCGCGGCCGTGGCTCGCTAGCTGTATCTTTTTTGTCTTGGAGCTTTACCTGCTGCTGCAGGCGCGGGAGCGAGGCCGTGTGGCATGGTTGCTGCCCGTGCCGCTGCTGTTTGTCTTGTGGGCCAATGTGCACATCCAGTTCATTTATGGCCTGGGCGTGATCGGGTTGTGCGCCTTGGAAGCGCCCCTCGCCTCGCTCCTCAAATGGCCCTTGTCGGCTAAGCTGGGCAGCCGTTGCTACTGGGCGCTTCTCGCAGCATCTATCACTGGCACGCTCCTGAATCCATATGGCTGGAAACTCTATAGTGTTGTCGTACAGTATGCCACTGAAAACGTAGCTTTACAGGTCATCCAGGAGATGCAGGCGATGCAGTTTCGCAATATGAGAGATTGGGCAGCGCTATTTCTTGTCTGTGCGGCGCTGTTCAGAGCTTCCCATTTACGTCAAGGATATGGGTTGATTCTGTCACTCTTAACAGTCTCGCTGTGGTTCGGCTTCCGTAGTGCCCGCGATGCTTGGTTCCTGGCGACTGCCTCAGCGTTGACAATAGCTGTATCTGAAGGTCCAGTAGAGCGCGGGTTGGGGAAGATTCGGCGTATGCAATGGTGCATCGCCCTGCCCATAGGCATAGGGCTTGCATTCGTGATCCTTAATTCTGCAGGGGTGTCGACGAAAGCCCTGCAGCGGGCTGTCGGCCAGCGGTTCCCTGCCAAAGCGGCCGCATACATCGAGAGCCATGAGCTGCGCAATCCGCTTTTTAACTCATACAACTGGGGCGGCTATTTGATTTGGCGGCTGCCCAAGATGCCAGTTTCCATCGACGGTCGCGCGAATGTGTATGGTGATATCGGCCTTGCTCGGTTCGCTGAAGCTTGGTCCGGAAAACCGAATTGGGAAAAGAATTCCGAACTTATGAACGCGAATTCGATCCTTCTCGAACGGGATTCAGCTCTGGCATCCATTCTTCGATCTGACCGGCGCTTTCGCCTGGTTTACGACGACGAGCGCGCTTGCGTGTTCGTGCGCAAAGGCAATTGAGGAATCGTTACAGCCAACGCCGAAGCAGGCGGCATACACGTGCGAGCCCGTCACCGCTCAGAGATGAATGCGATCTCTTGTCCACTTCGTGAAACGGGAAACATGCCCAAAGCGCCGCGGCGCGGAGCGTTGAGGCGCATCTGGGCAACCCACACAAAGTACGACAAAATCAACACTTCGAAACCTACGTGAGTAAAGCCGATGGGACCGTTATTGCCCCCGCCGTAGCGCCAGAGTGGAACCGTGACCAGTACAACCATACAGGCGATTTGGACTGGCAGCTTGGAACGCGCAAAGATGGCGGCGAGCGGCAGTACGAGCAACGTACTGTCATACCAGGTGATATAGGGCGAAATCAGCAGCGCCCCCGTAATCGCAGCGCAGAAGGCATCCCTAAAGGGAAGGCGCCACATGAGCCAGAGGCAGAGTCCTAGTGCAGCAAGGGCGAGAACCGGATAGCTGCCGGGCAGACCGATAGCGGCGCTGAATCCTTTCAGACCGACAGGGAAAAATCCCGGTGT
>Ga0209061_1003732_pt1 | contig 15947 bp, 16 predicted proteins | sample Coa_R1_10_FD_187157 | JGI IMG/M metagenome (GOLD analysis project Ga0209061, IMG submission 187157) | Surface soil microbial communities from Centralia Pennsylvania, which are recovering from an underground coalmine fire - Coalmine... | ecosystem: Environmental > Terrestrial > Soil >...
GGGTTTCGCCGGCATCCTGCCGGCGAGCGACACCCTCTCAGCCGCCAACCTCCGCCACAAGCACGGGGAACGACCAGAACACGGGGCCTGAAATTGAGCCGCGGCCTTGACACTTTCATCCGTCGTGTAGACGATCTTGCGCAGCTCGATCGGGAACTCGAGGAACGGCACGAACTCGTTCCAGGACTGCTCCCAGCTTGCGATCATCGCCGGGTAGACAGGCTGCCATTCCTCGGAGAACTCCTGGAAGCGCTCGTCGGCGGCCTGCACGGTCGGCGCGGTGTAGATCGCTTTGAGCTGGCGGGTGATCTGGCCCCAGTACTTCTTAGACGCGTAGCGCAGACTGTTGCGCACGAGATGCCAGTTATGCGGACGTCCGCATAACGTGCACTATGCCGACGTCCGGGTTATGCCGACTGGGCTTTCGATTCCGTTGGTGGTGGGCGGATCGGGCCAGTCGGGGTCGGCATAATCAGAGCGCTTCGAGGAACGCGAGGAGCTTGTCGGGTGGTTGGTAGCGGCCGGGTGGGGTGTCGGGAGGGGTTGTTCTCGCGAGCGCGGCTTCTTTGAGCGCCAAATCGGCGTGGAGGTAGATCTGGGTCGTCTCGACGTGCTCGTGGCCGAGCCACAGCGCGATCACGGAGGTGTCGATCCCGGCGTGCAGGAGCCGCATCGCGGCGGTGTGTCGGAGCACGTGTGGGCTGATTGTTTTGGTGACGAGCGATGGGCAGGCGAGTGCGGCCGTGACCGCGTGCTGGGCGAGCCGTCGTTGGAGCGCGTCGCGGCTGAGTGCCCGGCCGGTGCGGGTCGGGAAGACGGGGTCATCGGGGTGCCCCGCGCGCTCGGTGAGCCAGGTTCGTAGGACCGCGACGGTCTGTTTGGTCAGTGGCGTGATCCGCTGTTTGCGGCCTTTCCCGAGGCAGTGGACGTGTGGGCCGGTGCCGAGGTGGATGTCGCGGCGTTTGAGCCCGGTGAGCTCGGATGCTCGAAGCCCGGTTTGGACGGCGAGCAGCAGCATCGCGTGATCGCGCCGGCCGGTCCAGGTGTCGCGGTCGGGCGCTGCGAGCAGCGCGGCGATCTGTGGTTCGGTCAGGAACGTGATCAGCGCTTTCTCGAAGCGCTTGGGTGGGATCGCGAGCACGCGGCTGATCGTCTCGGCGTGCTCGGGGTGCTTGAGCGCCGCGTAGTGGAACAGCGAGCGGATCGCGGCGAGTCTGGCGTTGCGGGTGCGGATGCTGTTGCCGCGGTCGTGCTCGAGGTGGTCAAGGAACGCGCCGATCAGCGGCGCGTCGAGATCGTCGAGATCGAGTCGGCAGGGCTGGTTGCCGGTCCGCTCGGCGGTGAAGGCGAGCAGCAGCCGGAGCGTGTCGCGGTAGGCCGCGATGGTGTGCGGGCTGGCGTTGCGCTGCCGGGTCAGTCGATCGGTGAAGAACGCTTGCAGGGTGGGCGCGAGCAAGCTCATCGGCCGGCTCCTTCGAGATGCTGCTGGAGGCGGTCTGAGGCGAGTGCGAGCAGTTCTGGCGCGGCCTGCAGATACCAGTAGGTCGATCCGGGGTGAACGTGCCCGAGATAGGTCGAGAGCAGCGGCAGCCTGATCGCCCGGTTTTCGCTGGTGCGGTAGGCGTCGAGCAGCGTGTTGACAGCAAAGGTGTGGCGCAGGTCATGCGGCCTGGGCCGGCAGCTCGCCGCGCGTGGGCGCAGCCCGGCGTGTGTGACGATGCGTTTGAACGCGAGGTGAACGTTGCAGTAGCTGAGCCGGGTCCCGGCCGCCGAGGTGAACACCGCTGCGGTCGGCTCGGACGGTATGGGTCGATCGCGGCGAGCCAGATATCGCTGCAACGTGATGATCGTGCTGGGGTGAAGCGCGACCTCGCGGGACTTCCCGAACTTGCTGTCACGCACGATCAGCAGCTCGTTGGCAAGGTCGATGTCTGAGCGGTCGAGACGGATCGCTTCGCCAACGCGCATCCCGGTGACAGCGAGCAGCCCGATCAGCGTGCGCATCGTCGCTGCCCGGTGCGGCGTCGGGATCACCGTCGCGCTGTCCATCAGAGCGAGAATCTCCGCGTCGGTATAGAGGTAAGGGACCGCGCGGCGCGGGCGCCACGGCAGTAGATCGGCGGGTGGGATCTCGTGCACGGGGTCAATCGCGTGCAGGTGCGTTGCGAAGCCGCGCACGACGGTCAGTCGCTGGCGATGCCAGTTGGAGCCGGTCGCTGGTGGCAGCGTCGCCCACCGCAGCGCCACCTCCGTGGTGATCAGGTGCTCGTCGCGCTCGGCCATCCAGGTGGTGAACTGCGGCAGCAGCTTTCCGGCGCGCGCGAGCTTGTATCCCATCGCGCGGCGAACGGCCAGATACTCAGCGAGGTGCTGCTCGAGCGGGCTCACGAGCCGGCTCCCGGCCATGGACGCGCGAGCGACCGTAGTGCTGCTCGGTCGACCTTGGCGTAGATCGCTGTCGAGAGCTGCTCGCGGTGGCGCAGGACCTGTCCGATCTCGTGTAACGGAGCGCCCGCTCGGAGCATCGAGGTCGCTGCCGTGTGTCGCAGGCGGTGCGCGTGGACCTGACCGAGCCCGGCGCGCCGACCGGCGGAGACAACGACCTGAGTGATCCCGCCGGTGGTCAGCCGCCGGTGGGGAGCCTTGACGCGAACGAACACCGCCCGGTCAAGCGCACGGTCCGGTCGGCCGTCACGCAGATAGGCGGCGATCGCCTCGCCGACGTCGACGGGCAACGGGAGCCGCTCAGAGCGGCGGCCCTTGCCGACCACGATCAGCTCCCCGGCACGCCAGTCAACATGCCCAAGGGACAGACCGGCGACCTCGCCAGCCCGGAGCCCGAGCCGGACCAGCAGCGTGAGGATCGCCAGATCGCGGCGTCCTGCAACGGTCTGCGAATCGCAGGAATCCAGCAGCCCCCGGACCTGAGCGGGCTCGAGAAAGCGCGGCAACCCCGACAGCCGCCACGACGCCACAGACGGCACCGCGCCCACGAGCGACTCGGCGATCAGCCCCTCGACATGCATGAACCCCAGCAGCGACCGCAGCGCCGTAACCGTCATCTTCGCAGCCCCACGCGACTGGCCCGGGCAGCGCGCCACGACGAACGCAGTCACCCGACCAGCGCTCAGCTCACCGAGATCCAGCTGGTCATCGTCGAGTCCAGCCAAGAACGGCTTGACCGCATCCACGTACCCAGTGACAGTCCCCTTCGCAAGACCACGCTCGACCGTCAGGTAGTGACCGAAGCGCTCGCCCAGCTCCTCGGCCCTCGTGCACGGCCGCAACGGCGAAGCCGACGGCACCACCCCGAGCTCGCGCAGGTAGACCAGCAGCGGCGCCATCGCACGCGCCGTCACATAGTTCCGCTGACCGGCCGCCCGGCGCTCCGCCAGGAACCGCTCGACGACCGCCTCGGTCAGCTCCCCACGCACCAGGCCCTGCACCTGCATCCAGCGGCTCGCGCGAGCCATCAGCCGCACCTGGAGCGTCGCACCCAGCGGCGAGTAACCCAGACCCTCCAGCTCGGCCACAAACCCCGGCCCGAACTCCTGCAGCGGCCCAGACAGCCGCACCCGCGACGGATCCTTCATCAGTGCTCTCCTTTCGAGAATGGAGAGCACAGCCTCCACGGCTGAGCCGGATTATGCCGACCTCAGCACAACCGAACCCAAGCGATTGCGGGCCATTCGCAGCCGCCTCGGCATAACCCGGACGTCGGCATAGTGCACGACGCAAGTCTGCACCGTTGCGTTGGGCCACGCCACCCGGATCGCGTCCGGCAGGCCTTTCAGACCGTCGCAGCAGACGATCAACGCGTCAGCGATCCCGCGGTTCTTGAGTTCGGTCAGCATGCTCATCCACTGCTTGGCGCCCTCGCCGCCCGACGGGCCTAGCCACAGCCCGAGCACGTCGCGCTCACCGTCGAGGTTCACGCCGATCGCGACGTAGACCGGCCGGTTCGCGACCTGGCTGTCGCGAACCTTGACCACGATCGCGTCGATCAGCAGGACCGCGCATACCCGGTCAAGCGGCCTGGACTGCCACGCGTGCATGTCGGGCAGGACCTGGTCGGTGATCTTTGAGATCGTCTCGCGCGACACCTCGGTCCCGTAGATTTCTGCGAGGTGCGCCTGGATCTCCCCCGTCGTCAGCCCTTTGGCATAGAGGCTGATCACGTTCGCGCCGAGCCCCTCGAGCCGGCGCACATGCTTTGGGACCGTCACCGGCTCAAACGTCCCAGACCTGTCGCGCGGCATCCTAAGCTCAACCGGGCCGACGTCCGTGGTCACCGTCTTCGGATACCCCCCGTTGCGGGTGTTCCCCGAACCGCGTCCCACGGCCTCGTAGGGCTCATACCCGAGATGCTCGGTCATCTCGACATCCAGCCCGGCCTGCAGCACCTCCCTCACCATCGACGTGAGCAGTCCCTGCTCGCCGGTCAGATCCACCCCTTCATCGCGGGCGCGCCCAACGAGCTCCTGCGCCCAATCCCGCATCGTCGAACGGCTCTCGCCGCTCGACGGTACGGGCAAAGCTCGATCAGAAGAAGAACCAGAAGAACTTCCGGTCATGAACGTGATCCTTTCCGATGCCCGCAACGCGAGCGTTCAGATCACGTCGAATACACAAAGGTTCGGACAGTCCCATTTGCTCGCCTGGACCTTGACGGCTCTGGTTACGCTCGGTTGGCGTTCCGGGCGATTAGCGAAGTGGGATCGCGGATTCAGCTACGCAGGATGGCGCTCGCGCTGGCGGGTGCAGCATGTCTGTTGTCTTTTGCCACAGGCGTAGCCATCGCCGGCGGTCCGAGCGGGAATGCGCGCGCGGTCGCCTTCGCGCGGTCGGTCGTGAGGTCGTACGGGCACGTTCCTGGCATCAGCTATACCCAGCGCGGGTACTCAGTGATGGAAGATCGGATCGGCCCGGGCTCGTTCTTTGGGTGGTCGTGGGGCACTGGGTACGCACCGTCGGGGTGGGTGGCTGCGACTGACCACGTGACCGTGGGCCTGGCCGCCGATCGGGTTTTGTGGGTGCGCGATGATCTCACCCCGCACTGCGGCAAGGCTTGTGGGGTCGTTCCGATCGAAGTCATGATCACGCGGGCTGGCGACTTCTGGCGACCAAAGGCCTCGGCGTGTTACCGGAAGTTCCACGGGAGCCCGTACAAGATCGGCTCGGCCTGGATCAGCCTCCTTAGCGGGCACTACGGCCCGCTGACGCGACGGGGTGGATCGGTCCTGACGCACTTCAGCTATCGATGGGGCGCGGGTCGTACTGCCACCCAGACTGACGTGATCGGGGCCGCCTCCAGATTGATCCGCTCCTACCGTGTCTCGGTCTCTCCGGGCTCCGGCGCGAATCAGCCAGCGTTCAAGTTCAGCGCGGACTACGACAACCTTGCCCGTGCGCCCAGCGAGCCGAAGATCAGCGCCTGCTCGTGACGCAGCGCCCCTGATGTGCGCTGGCCGGTTTCGAGCATTGCTGCCTAGGAGATCCGCGCTCGTGGGGGTCCTGTGTGTAGCGCTCGCCATGGCCGCCTTCGCTGTTCCCGCGAGTTCTAAAGGCGAGCATGTTCCAGTGGCCGGCACCGCCGCGACTCGGACGGGCGACTGGGAGACGAGTGGCGCGGCAAAAGGCAGCTTCGTGGTCAATACCGTGCGCAAGCGGGCGGTGTATACGAGCGGGCCCGAGGCCGGCAAGACGGTGATCGTGGCCACGCTGCAGGGTGGAGATCTCGTGCTGTCGCTGGCGGAGCGCTGCCGGACCTCTTCGGGAATTGTCAAGACCATGGACACGGTCTCGCCGCCGCAGTTCCGCTTCTTCGTCTCCCCAACAGGAACGATCGATAGCTCCGTTACGGTGATCATCCCGAAGGTCACGGTGGTCGTGGACGGCAGAACTGTGACCTTTCCCGGAGGCGGTGCCGGGACGTTGCGGCTGAGGGGCACGCTCGGCGCCGACAGCGGCCGGCTAACTTTCTCCTTCGGCGGCCACGGTGCCGGCGGCTGTGCGATCCCGCCGACCACGTTCCACGCTCGGCGCGGCAGCCGCCTGGCGATCAAGGACGGCGAGTGGCACGGCCGCGCGGCCAATGGACAGCCGGTCCTGTTCGGGGTCGAGGACGGCGGGCGCGCGATCGTGGCGCCGCTGCCGACCCCGGCCACCCTCAAGGATCCGGCTGAGTTTTTCGACCGGCTGCTGTCGTTCGAGTTCGGGCAGGGCTGCGTGAACTACGACGGCGGCGCCTCGTGCCCCACCACCACCCCCAGCTCCAGCTACGGCAGCCCGACGGCGCAGCCGTGTCTGCACGTTAGCTCCAGCCCGGCGCTGATCGGCCTCGACCGTGCCGCGATGCTCGCACTGCAGGACAGCGGCGGGACCCAACCCACGGGCCCGATCGACGCGTCGGTCAAGCTTCACTTCACGAGCCGTACGGCTGCCACCGGCACCTACGCCCAGCCGGGCGACCTCGCCTGCTCATCACCCTTCAGCGCGACCGCGCCCTGAGCTCCAGCGGAGGCTTGTCAGCAATCGACCGTGAGCTGCGGCAAGCTTGTCTGGCGCGGTGGCGGGTGGTAGAGTAGCTGGCGCTCGACCAAAGGAGCTTGATGGCGAGGGCATGGATGGTGGGACGGGCGGCCACGGTTGCTGGCGTGATCTGTGCTGCGTTGCTCGCGCCCAGCTCCGCAGTAGCGTCGAGTGGTTGGAGCGCACCGACGAGCATCGAGAGCAGTGGCTTGAACCTTCTTTCGTTGTCCTGTGCATCGGCGACGTTCTGCGTCGCGACGGACAACGGTGGCGATGTGCTGACGTTCAACGGCAGCTCGTGGAGTGCGCCGGATGATATCGACGGCTCGAACGCTCTGCAGTCGGTGTCGTGCCCCTCGGAGTCGTTCTGCCTCGCGGTCGACGATCAGGGCAACGCGTTGACCTTCAACGGCACATCGTGGAGCGCGCCGACGACAGCTGACGCCGGCGATCCCAGCTCGGTTTCGTGCGTCTCGGCGTCGTTCTGCGCCGCCGTCGATATCACCGGAGGCACGGTGACGTTTAACGGCAAATCGTGGAGCAGCCGTCAGGAGAGTGACACCTCCGGCAACGGGGTCCTCACATCGGTCTCGTGCGCCTCGACTTCGTTTTGCGTCGCTGTCGATGCTCGGGGCTATGCATTGACCTTCAACGGCAGCTCGTGGAGCTCGCCGAAGCCGATCGACATCAATAGCCTTGAGTCCGTGTCGTGTCCGTCGAAGTCGTTCTGCGCCGCAACGGAAGATTTCGGTCCGAACACTCTCACGTTCAACGGCAGCTCGTGGAGCGCCCCCGCCGATATCGACGGCACGAACTATCTGCAGTCGGTCTCATGTCCGTCGGCGTCGTTCTGCGTCGCGGTCGACGATCAGGGCAATGCGCTCACGTTCAATGGCAGCTCGTGGAGCGCGCCTGCGGAGATCGACGGTGTCGGTTCGCTCCAATCGGTCTCATGTCCGTCCGCCTCGTTCTGCGCCGCGATCGACTACCAAGGGAACGCGCTGACGTATCCAGGAGGCGGCGGCAGCTCGGGTGGCGGGTCGGGCGGATCAGGTGGGTCAGGTGGGTCAGGGGGGTCGGGGGGTTCCAGCGGCGGATTAAGCGAGACCTACAAGGAGTCCCATGACTACGACTCCGATCTGGCACTGCCTGGGGGCCTCCCCGCAGACCTCCAGGGGATCGAGGTGGAGGGCTCGGTGGACGGAGCGCTGACGCTGACAGTGCCGGTCGCGGATGCGGGGTGGCTTCCTCCCAGCACCGTGTTTAACCCGCCGTTCTCTCTCGGCTTCGCCTCGCGCGGCGGCGGTGCGATCAACGTCAACATTTTCACTGGAGGGGCCGCCGTCACCGATCAGGCGTTCGGACTGCCCAGCGGGTCCTTGCCCAGCGCCACCCTGTCCGTTCAGCCCCTTCAGCTCAAGCCTCCCACGGAACGTCCCTCGATCGAGGGCGACGAGATCACCATCCCGCTCGGGGGCGCCGAGTTCGGTCTCGACCTGCGCGCCACCGGCGTCTCACCCTACGGCCTCGACTCATCGCTAAACAATACGTCGACCTTCATTTACCACGAGAACAAGTACGCCCTCGAAACGGCACTTGCTGCGACCGCCGTGGTGGTCGTGGTTGTGACACTTCCAGAAGACGTGGTCGCTTCCATCACCGCCGCGCTCGCCCGTCTCGGCATCGCCGTGGGGGGATGGCTCGAGCCCGTAGTCACCTCAGCACTCCGCACCCTGATCCCTCAGGTGATCAGAGAGGCACCCACGATACTCAGCACGCTAGGTGGCAGCATGGCGGGTCCCGCCTCGGCTGAGTGGAGCGCGCTGACCGGCCTGGCGAGCGCCGCTTCGGTGTCTGAAAGGGCCTCGGCGGCTATGGAGGGCGGGAATCCCGGTCCCGCCAAGCTGCGAGGACTGCGTCGTGCCGACCTGCGACACCTGCGGGCGCAGCGGCTACGCGGCGCTCTCGCAAACGCAGCGCGGGAATCCCTAGTGACCCTGCCGGAACCCACGAGGCTCGGTCCTCTCGTGGCGAGCCGCAGGCTGCCTGCCCGCGGCGGGTCGATCGCCATCCTAGCCGGCGGCCTGAGCGGACGGGTTGCCGAGCTGGTGCTCGCGGGTCCTGGCTACACCGCGGTGCGCGATATCCGAATTACTCACGGGCTCACCGGGGCGCGGGTCGTCCTACCGCGCGGATCCCACAAGGGGCGCTGGTACGCAGGCATCATCGACTACCACGGGCTCCGGCTCTCGCACGACAAGCTCCGCGGGAAGGCTTTGCTCGAGGCCGCTAGCTGGGTCGTACGCTGACGGCGCCCTGGTTTTGAACAGTCGCAGCAGTAACTCCCGCGTGGTGCCAGAGACGCGGGTCGCCGATGAAGCGGGTCCTGGCGAGCGAGACAAGGGACCTCCCCGCCAATCAGTAAAGATGCGATCCAGGCGTCCGGCTCAGGGTCGAGGTCGACACCGGGTGGCGGTCCGTGAGCGCTCCTTGCTGGCCACGACGCCGGCAGCTGCAAGCGCCCCGGTGGCGACTCGACAAACAGCCTGCGTTGCTCGTGGCAAACCGAAGCAGCAGCAGCGCTGCCGTGGCCGCTGCAGGCGTGCAGCAGTCGCGAGCGGTCCAAAGGCGAGCAGACTCGCCCTGCTTCCGGTTTCCCGCGAGTATCTCCTCGCCGGCTGTGAGAGACGCGCTTAGCGCGGAACCCGAGTTCCGAGCCATGCGGTCGAGCTGCTGTCTGGTTGGTAGGTGGCGATGATCACGCCGGTGTTGGTCGTCATGCTGTCGGTGAGCCGCAGGGATGCGTGGACCCGTTCGGGGAACATTCGTCGGCCGGTGCCGAGCACGAGCGGAGCGATCATCAGCCGGTACTCGTCGATCAGACCGGCGGCCATGAGGGAGCCGATCAGCACGCCGCTGCCCATGATCACGAGGTTCGCTTCGGAGCTTTGTTTGAGCTCCTGCACGGCGCTCGGCACGTCGCCATGCAGGAGCGTCGAGTTCGGCCACTCGAGCTTCGTCTGGGGGTTGCTCGAGGCCACGTACTTGGGGGTGTTGTTGAGCGCGTCCTTGAACGGGCCGCCCTGGGCGTTCCAGTTGGCCAGCAGCTGCTCGTAGCACCAGCGCCCGAACAGCCACGCGTAGCTGTCGGCCATGCGCTCGCCCATCTTGGCGCCCATCGCTTGGTCGCAGTACGGGAGCGCCCAGCCTCCGTGCTCGAACCCATCGCGAGGGTCCTCGTCCGGGCGCCCGGGTCCCTGCATGACGCCGTCGAGCGTCACCCAATTCATCACGATCACCTTTCCCATGTTGAGCCTCCTTTCCTGGCGGCAGCGTGGGGTTGCTAGGGCCGGCCGGCGCGGGGCGCCGGCGCCTGAGTGATCAGCAGCTGCGTGTCATGCCCTTGGAGCATGTTGGCGGGCCCTCGCCACTCGTTTGCGACCATGAACAGGGTCGCTCCGTCCGGGCCGCCAAGCGCGCACGCAAAGCAGGCGCGGTCAAGCTCGACGGTGTCAAGGACCTCGCCACCTTCGCGGACGCGCACGCAGCGCTTGTTCGGGACGTCCGCGTACCAGACGGCGTTCTCCGCGTCGGCGCAGATCCCGTCCGGGACGCCCTCACCGAGCTCCGCCCACACGCGCCGGTTCGACAGGCCTCCGTCGGAGTCGATGTCGAACGCGGTCAGGCGTTTGGCGTACGACTCGGCGACGATCAGCGTCCGGTCGTTGGGCATGATCAGCATGCCGTTCGGAAACGCCAGGCCGTCGGCGACCTGACGAGCTGCGCCGTCAGGGGTGACGAGCGCGACGATCCCGGGCGCGAACGGCTCGCCGGCCATCAGGTCAAAGCCGCCGCCGTTGAGGTAGGCGTTACCGAGAGCGTCGACGACGAGCTCGTTCACCGCCGGAGGGTCAGACGCCGCCCTCAGGTCGGCATGCGTCACCAGCGACCCATCCGGCTCGCGCCGCAGAAGCAGCCCCTCGCCCGCCGACACCACCAGCAGCCGACCGTCGGGCAGCCAGTCGACGCACAGCGGAAACGATTCGCCCTGAAGCATGACCTCGCTATGGCCCTGCAGATCGACTGCGATCACCTCCTGCGTGCCCCAGTCGGAGAACCACAGTCGGTCTTCATGCCATCTCGGCTGCTCGCCGAACACTCGACCGTTCAACAAGACGTGCACATCGGACATCGAGACTCTCCTCTCGGCCGTGAAGCAGAACTAGACCGTACAGTACCATGGAACTAGACTGTCTAGTATTCCTCGGATCGTGACGACCGAAGCCCGCGCCCGCGACGAGTTCGAGGATGAGCCTCGGTCTGCGCGCAAGCGCAGGGCGATCCTCGACGCAGCCACCGCTGTCTTCCTTCGCAACGGCTACCTGGGCACGACCATGGACGAGATCGCTGCCCTCGCGCGCGTCTCCAAACAGACCGTCTACAAGCACTTCGCCGACAAGGAGCGCCTGTTCTCAGAGATCGTCACCGCCACCGTCGACAAGATCGCCGATCCGAATACCGACGAAGTACTGAGACTGAAGGACACGGGCGACCTCGACCACGATCTGCGCGACTTCGCCCGTCGCCAGCTGCGCGCCGTGATGGATCCGCGCCTACTACAGCTGCGACGGCTGGTGATCGGGGAGTCCGGTCGCTTCCCACAGCTCGGCCGCCTGTTCTACGAGCGAGGGCCAGGACGCACGATCGACGCGCTGGCGACTTTGTTCGAGCGGCTCGCTTCCCGCGGCACGCTGGAACTCGACGACCCCCACCTCGCCGCCGCACACTTCAACTGGCTTGTCATGTCGATCCCGCTCAACCAGGCAATGCTGCTCGGCGACGACGAACCCGCGACCCCCACCGAGCTCAACCGCTACGCCGACGCCGGCGTCCGCGCATTCCTCGCGGCGCACCGCAAACGCTGACGCACTCCGCGCGGAGGTCCCCGTTGTCTCGCTTTGCTCGCATGACACGCATATCGGTCAACTCGCGCACAGCCCTCAGTTGCGCGGGCTGCAGGGAAGTCGTCGCGCCGGTCGGGACCGGCGACGCCAGCGAACGCGCCGCTGGCGAGGAGGAGGGCGCTGACGATCGCGGCCACGAGATCTGTCGCCAGATGAATGCGGGGCGCGGCATCGCTCCAGTCGCACGCGGGCGTCGATACACGCCGCGGAGCAAAAGCAGGTGCTTCACCCCGGTGATCGCAACGACTGGCCGGACCGACCGTGCCGGGATGCACGAGACTGGCGAAACTCGGGCCCTGCCTCGTGCGCGGCGAGCCCTGCCTTTACTCTCACACGGGCATCCGCCGCCGCGGCGATCTGTGACCGCCTCTGTCCGAGAGCAGCCACGTCGCTACGGTGGGCGAGACGACTGCTCAATCACGGATGGAGCAATCCGTCGACGTCGACAGCGCGCTGCTGCAGTTCGTCCATCTCGGCAGCGGCTTGTCATTGGCGGACGCCGTGCGTCAAGAAGAGCGCTTCCGGGCGGCACCGCTGCTGGGGCAGCTGGGATGCACACACCTGAGTGCTCAACCATCGAAGCTGAGCGGCGAACGAGCCCCACCCGACCTGGGGTAAGGGCTCGCTTGCCAAGAGCATCAGCTCGCGGTGAACGAGTTCAGCGTGAGCGTCCCGGAGCCGTCGCTTGTTCCGACCCCGTTCTCGAAGCCGCAACCTCCGCCAAACGATAAGCCGAAATTCATGACATTGCTTGCGGCCGCCGCAAACCCGTCCGGCACGGTAGAACCTTGCTGTCCGTTCCAATCGGACCATTCGCTGGGCTCAACCGTTGCGGTGACAGTGAACGTGCCGTTCGACAGGACCGCCGAGGCCGGGTGTGACCACCAGTACTGCGTGTAGGCGAAGCCTCCGGCTTTTGAGGTCGCAAAGTACAGCCGGGTGTTTGCCGGGGTTCCACACGCGTCTGGTTCGCCGTAGTAGGTGAAGGCGCCAGTAACGCCGGTGATCGTGAAGTTCGCGGTGATTGTCTTCCCGGTCAGATCGCCGAGCAGGCTCGGATTCTGCGCTTTCTGGTCGGTATACAACAGCGCGGTGTTGGCCGCGGCGGTGAAGTTCAGACTTGCGAAACCGTTCGCCGTGCTCGCGGCTTGCGCATTCGAAAGCGTTCCGTGCGGGGACGGGGTGTAGTAACCGATATGCCAGCCAGACGCAGGACTGCCACCGCTGGCAGCGACCGCCGAACCGCTCATCAGCGCCATCGCCCCGAACACCACCGCAGCAGCCAACGTCGGCCGCACCAGCGAACGCCGGTGCCGCGTGACAGCGTGGATCATGATGCTCCTTCCGACTCGAGAGACAAGAATGGTCTCTATTGCCCTTGCGCTGGCGTTCCCCAGCGCAGCGCGACCATTATGCCCTCACGGCCGGCAGCGACGCCGCCGAGACGGTCAGCTGGCGGGAGGGGACGCGCGGTGAGATGACCTCACGGTTTCTGGCGTTGAGAGTGAGACCGGCGAACATCGAGCTGCGCCGCGCCGCCAGCAAGGCCGATCGCGAACTTGAGGTGTGCTGGCTGATCTGCGAGTGGCCAGAGCACAAGGACCAGCCGCTCAAGTACTGGCTATCGAACCTTCCCGCCGACACTCCGATCGAGGAGCTGGTCCGGCTGGGGAAGCTGCGCTGGCGCATCGAGCATGACTACCGCGAACTCAAAGACGCTCTCGGACTCGATCACTTCGAAGGCCGCACCTACCGCGGCTGGAATCACCACGTCACCCTGGTCTCGGTCGCGCACGCATTCTTGACCCTGGAGCGACGACGGCGCCCGCCACTGCGGGCGGCAGCCTGACGCTCTTCGCGCTCGTCCGGGAGCTCCAAACGCTCCTGGCCTGCTGGCACGGCGCCTGCCCGGTCTGCCGCAGAGAGCTGCCGCCCGAACATCCATTACGAGGACCATGAGCTAACGGAGCACTACTATATCTATCCATCCACAGCTCTCTTGGCGCTGGATCCACAGCTCTCTTGGCGGACGGCGCCCGCCAATAACAAGCCGCTGCCGAGATGGACGAACTGCAGCAGCGCGCTGTCGACAGCGACGGACTGCTCGAGCCGTGATTGAGCAGTCATCTCGCCTGCCGCCACAAAACGGCTTCTCCAGGCGTGAAGCAGCCACGGGGCCGTCCGCCACATCTCATCCGCCGGCCCTGCTTCCGCTCCCCGAGACGCATCTTGGAGCCCCCGCGGGCCGGCCCTCCTATGCGCGGGTTTCGTTCATGTTGACCGAGCCTTGAGCAACTAACCTGCGGAGTCTAGACTCTCTCATCACGATGCCTTACGTCACCCGGCCACTTGACCCCACGACGTGGGACGCGTTCGAGGAACTGGTGGTGCGAAACAACGGGGTCTTTGGAGGCTGTTGGTGCATGGGCGGCTATCCCGAGGGCCTCTCGCGTACCGACCCGGACGTGAACCGTGCCAACAAGCACCGCCGAGTCCACGAAGGCGGCGCCCACGCTGCGCTCGTCTTCGATGAGCACGGACGCGCACAAGGGTGGTGCCAGTACGGCGACCCCGAGGAGCTTGCGCGTATCAAGCACCGGCGCGCGTACGAAGCGGAGCCCCCAGCCCGCCCGGACTGGCGGATTCAGTGCTTCTTCGTCGACTCGCGTCACCGTGGGCAGGGGGTTGCTCGCGCGGCGCTCGAGGGCGCGCTTGGGCAGATCGCCGATCTCGGCGGCGGCCTGGTCGAGGCAATATCCGAAGTCACCAGCGGACGGCAAGCGCACGGCAGGTTTCTGTTCAGCGCGACCGTGGAGCTATTTGAGCAGTATGGCTTTACTCGCGGGCGCCAGCTCGGCAAGCACGCCTACCTGGTGAGCAGGGTTCTCGAGCCTGTGAGAGCTGAGCGCGCCTCCCAATCAGTCGGCGGCTCGAGTGGATAACGGCGGAGGCACGTGCATCCATCGCACACCGGGCATCCCAGACGCCAAGTTGGCAGCCCTCATTCGCGGACTCCGGGTCAAGCGGTGGCCGCTGCGCGTTCAGCGCGCACGACCGCATGAGATGCCTTCAGACCGAGCACCGAATCGTCCAACATCCAAGCTGGACAAGAACCTCGACCACAAGGAGCGACCGCAGTGGGTAAAGACTCTGACGACCTGACGCCACGACAGGATCGGGTGGAGCGCTCGGCTCAGCTTCTTCCGCCCGGTAGCGAGGTCCGCCAAGCTTTCATCGCACAGGCCGCGCCCAACTTTGCCTTCTTCATCGTCACCTACCTGACTGGGCTGACGATGTTTTCGATCAAGTACCGGTGCGTCGCCGTCACCCCTGACGCGATCTACGTGCTGGAGAGCAGCAAGCTCTCGGGAGGTGCGCGACCGCGCTCCGTCGTGGGCACGATGCCTCGTCACAGCCAGCTTGGCCCGGTGTCCGGTCGCTGGGCCCGCGTCAACCTCCTCGGGGACCGCCATTGGGTCCATCAGCGCTTTCACGCCCAGATCACGGCCGCAGATCAAGAGGCCGGACTTACCGCCGACCCGCGGCAGTGAGCCGTCACGGGCCGAGGAAGCTGGCATGATCGGCGATCCTTTGACCGCTGTGCGCCGCCGGCGTTTTCAGGATCGACTCCTCAGCTGCGGGGTCCTCGCGGGCCCATTGTTCGTGGGCACCTTTACCGCGCTGGGCGCAAGCCGCGACGGCTACGAGGTTCGACGCGACGCGGTCAGCTTGCTCGCAGTGGGCCGGAGGGGTTGGATCCAGCGCGCGAACTTCGTGACCGCGGGCGTGCTGTACGTCGCAGCTTCAGGAGGGCCAACCGGCCAGCCCAGAAGGTTGGTTGGCTCACGGGTCAGCCCGTTCTTGCTCGCTGCGGCCGGTCTCGGGCTCATCGGCTCGGGCGCGTTCGTGACCGGCACAGGCGACGAGCGGCCAGACGGTACGCGCGCCGAGGCCCAGCTGCCAACCCGGGAGGAAGCCCTACACGACCTTTGCGCGGTCCCCATCTTCATCGGCATTCCCGCGGCTGCCACCCTCGCCGGTCGAGGGTTCGGCCGCAACGACGATCGGGCCTGGGCGCGCTACTCGCGCGCGTCCGCGGTCGTGATGGCGCTCTCCTTTGCCCTCTTCAGCGCCGCATTCGGCGGAACCAGACATCTGCTCGCGTGGGGCGGCGTGCTGCAGCGTATCTCAATCCTCTCCGGGTTTGGTTGGGTGACCGCGATGTCACTCAGATGCCGCCGTACGCCAGCGCCCCAGGACTGAACCACATCCAACCGCGGTCCGTGCCAACCGGGAACTGGCTCAAGACCCGTTCGCCTCGCTGTCCGCGCGAAGCACGAGGCTCGCTTGGGCGAGCAAGAGCCGCGTCGCGGCGCGAAAGCGGGTGCGCGAATTTGTGTGGCCCGGGACGGGACCGCGTGAGATCACTCCGCGACCGTTTCGCTTCTGAAG
>Ga0209061_1003733_pt1 | contig 15938 bp, 16 predicted proteins | sample Coa_R1_10_FD_187157 | JGI IMG/M metagenome (GOLD analysis project Ga0209061, IMG submission 187157) | Surface soil microbial communities from Centralia Pennsylvania, which are recovering from an underground coalmine fire - Coalmine... | ecosystem: Environmental > Terrestrial > Soil >...
TTTGGGGGTGTTGGGTGGTAGGGGGTTGTGCCGGTTGGGTTGGGGGCGGTCGGCTTTGGGTGGCGGTCGGTTTTGGGGGGCGGTCGGTTTTGGGGGGCGGTTGGTTGTGAGGTCGGTTTTGGGGATGCTCGTTCGGTCACAACTTTGTCAGGTTTGCCGGCTGGTGGGGGTGGTTGGCCGTCTCCGTGGGCTCCTACGGGTTGTGGGAGAAAACTTTCGTCTGGCGAAAGAAATCGCCCGCATCGCTGCCCGGCAGCACGGAAACGTGACGCGCGGCCAGCTGCGCGCGGCCGGACTTGACGATGCGGCGATTCATCGGCGCGTGCGCTCGGGGATGCTGTATCGCGTCCACCACGGCGTGTATGCGGTGGGGCGGCCAGCGGCCCTGCCGCTCGAGCGGGCGGCGGCGGCAGTGCTGGCCTGCGGCCCTCGGGCCGCCCTCAGCCACGGCTCGGCCATGGTGCTCTGGGGGCTGTGGCGGCGGTGGGAGCTGCCGCTGCACGTCACGGTCGGCGGCGATCGACGGCCGGCCGGGATCGTCACCCACCGTCCGCGCGGACTCCTGCGCCGCGACGTGACGCTGCATCAGGGCATCCAGCTCACGAGCGTGGCGCGCACGCTGCTGGACTGCGCGCCGATGATGAGCTGGCGCTCACTCACGCGCCGCGTCAACGAGGCTCGGCAGGCGCGGCTGCTCTCCCTCGAGCGCCTGGCCGACGTGGTGGACCGGTTTCCGCTCCATCCGGGAGCGCCGCTGCTGCGGGAGTTCGTGGGCAGGGCTCAGGCGCCGACACGATCGGGCTTTGAGGATGCGTTCCTTCGCTTCTGCCGGCATTACGGCCTTCCCACCCCCGTGCTCAACACCGTGGTGGCAGGACGCGAGGTGGATGCGCTGTTCCCAGACGAGCGGGTGATCGTCGAGCTCGACAGCTGGGGCTGGCATGCCAGTCGCCTAGCGTTCGAGGATGACCGCGAGCGCGACGTCAACGCGCTGCTCGCCGGCCACGTCACCGTGCGCATCACCGAGGAGCGCTTCCGGACTCAGCCCGCCCGCGAGGCGGAGCGGCTGCGGGCGATCCTCCTTCGGCGGCGCACACGCGCCGCGTAGACTGGCGGCCCGTGCGCAACCCGGAGGTCACCGCCGCCAACTCGGCCGCCGTGCTGCGCGGCAGCTTCCCGGGCTCGCTCGGGATCGAGCTGGTGGGGATCGAGGATGATTCGGTGACCGGGCGGCTGCGGATCGATGAGCGCCACCTGCACCCGTTCGGGTATGTGCACGGCGGCGTGTGGGTGGCGTTCGCCGACACGGTGGCCGCCTGGGGCACGATGCGCAACCTGCCGCCGGGAGGAACGTTCACCACCGCCGAGCTGAAGGTCAACGTGCTCAGCGCCGGGGTGGTGGGCGACGAGCTGATCGCGGTCGGCGAGCCGCTGCACCGCGGGCGCCGGACGCAGGTGTGGGAGGTGCGGGTGAGCAAGGCGGGGCGGCTGGCGGCCAACTTCGTCTGCACGCAGCTCGTGCTCGAGGGGGAGGGGGCGCGTGGTGGGGGCTCGGCGTGACGGGCCAGCTGACGGAGGCGAGAGGAGTCGGCGCGGGGGCACTCGGGCCCAGCGCGGCACCGGCGATGACCGCAACGTTACACGCCGGGGGTCCGAGCGCGGGTCGTGCTACGAAACTGCTCGTAGAGAGCCTCAACGTTACATGCCCGGACGGATGTGGCCGGGCGCGTAACGTTGATGTCGGTTGCGCCCCACGGACACTCGGGTCTCCGCCGCACGGACACCCGTATGTGAGGTTCCCGCCCCGCAGACACCCGTTGGATGGGTCTGGTCCGTGCCCCACCGACATCCATGGGATGGCCACGGGCGGAGGATGGTCCGGTCAGGAGCGCGGCTGAAGCTCGCCGTCCAGCTCGAGGTCGACCCGCTCGCTGTAGAAGCAGAGCAGACCGGCCACCGGGGCGGCGTCGGGAAGCGGATCGGGGTAGTACCAGACCAGATCCTCCAGCAGCCTGCCGTCGGCCAGGCGCACCGAGTGGTAGCTCGCCTGGCCCTTGTAGGGGCAGATCGAGGTGGTCTCGCTGGGCTCGAGGCGGGCGAGCACATCCTCGCGCGGCAGATACCAGCGCACGGGCAGGTTGGACTCAAACAGCGCCAGCGGCCGGCCGCTCTCGGCCAGCGTCTCACCCTCGACCGAGACGCGAACCCGGCGGCTCGAGCGGCGGACGTCGATGCGGTGGTAGGGGTCGCGAGCGTGTCCGAAGACCTCCTCGTCCTCCTCCAGCCAGCCGTCCACCCGCTCCCAGTAGAAGGCGATCAGGCCGCCGATCGGCGGGGCTGACGCCAGCGGCTCCTGATAGCACCAGGCGGCATCGGCGACCTCGCGCTCGCCGAGCCGGATCGAGTAGTGGGTGGCCTCGCCCTTCTTCGGGCAGCGGGTGCGGGTGGCGCTCGGGTGCAGCAGGTCCGTGCGCACGTCCTCGGGCGGGAAGTAGTAGACCGGCATGTGGCCGGATTCCTGAAGCAGGCTGGCACGACGGCTGTCGGCGATCGTCTGGCCGGCGAGCATCACCCGGATGCGCTTCGGCGTCGGCTCCAGATACAGGGCGGAGCCGGGCGCCGGGGTGGGGAAGTTGAACCGTCCCGCGGGCCTGGGGCCGAGCGGCCCCGTTCCGGTCATCATGCCCATGGGGGGAGGGTACTTCGCAGGCGCGGCGCCTGGGTCGGCGCCGGCCGGCCTCAGCCGGCGACCACGATCCCCAGCCAGACGATCGCCAGCGAGGTGAGGAAGATCGCGGCGTCCAGCACGTGCCAGGTGGGGCGGCGCATGTGCAGCGGGATCAGCACCAGCACGAGCGCCACCAGGCCGAGCTTCACCTCCAGCGCGGTGTCGCTCCAGCGGTGGTAGTGGGCGGCCATCGCTGAGCCGGTGGCGATCAGCACCAGGATCGCGAGCAGCGTTCCCAGCCCGAAGCGGCGGGCGGCGGCGCGCAGCGGCACGCCGCCCTCGCGTCCGCGCAGCACCGGCACCACGACCACGGCCAGCATCAGCTGGCCGCCGACGAAGAAGGCCATCGCCACCAGATGCAGCCAGAGGACCGCGTTCCACGCCGTCATGGGCCACGATCCTGGCAGACTGGCCGCGACCATGAACTTCGCCCGTGATGTCGTCGACGCCGCCCCGCCCGAGCGGCGCGCGCTGGTCGAGCTCAGGCGCAGCGGCGAGCGGCGCGAGTGGTCCTTCGGGGAGGTGGCCGAGCGCAGCGCGCGGCTCGCGGGCACCCTGCGCCGCCACGGGGTCGCCCGCGGCGACGTCGTGCTCACGCTGATCGGCAACCGCCCCGAGTGGGTGCTGACGATGCTGGCCTGCTTTCGCATCGGCGCGGTGGCGCTGCCCTGCAATGAGCAGCTGCGGGCCAAGGATCTGCGCCTGCGGCTGCGGGCGGCCCAGCCGGCGCTGATCGTGGCCGACGAGCGCAACCTGGGCGAGCTCTCGCAGGCCAGCCCCAGCGCCCCGGTGCTGAGCATCCCCGACGAGTCGCTGTACGACGCCGACCCGGAGCCTGCGGTCGAGCTCGAGCCCACCGACCCCTGCCTGATCACCTTCACCAGCGGGACCACGGGAGAGCCCAAGGGGATCGTGCACGGACAGCGCTACCTGCCCGGCCAGCGGCTGCAGGCCGAGCACTGGCTGGACGCCCGGCCGGGCGATCTGGTGTGGTGCACCGCCGCCAGCGGATGGTCGAAGTCGGCTCGCAACGCGTTCATCGCGCCCTGGATCCGGGGGGCCAGCGCGCTGCTTCACGATGCCCGCTTCGACCCGTTCGAGCGCCTGGAGATCCTCGCCGCCGAGCGGGTCAACGTGCTGTGCATGGCCCCTACCGAGTATCGCGTGATCGCCAAGCGGGCGACGCTCTCCCCGCTGCCCGAGCTGCGCACGCTGGTGGCCGCCGGGGAAGCGCTCAACCCGGAGGTGATCCGCGCCTTCCGGGAGACGCTGGGGATCGAGATTCGGGATGGCTACGGCCAGACCGAGACCGGCCAGCTGACCGCCAACCCGATCGGGCGGCCGGTGCGGCCGGGATCGATGGGGCTGCCGCTGCCCGGCGTCGAGCTGCGGGTGATCGACGGGGAGCTGGTGCTCAGCGATCCCACCACCGACCCCACCTTCTTCGTGGCCGAGCTCGGCGGTCCCAGGGCGCCGGAGGACCGGCCCTGGCGCACCGGCGACCGGGTGCGGGAGGACGAGGACGGCTACCTCTACTTCGAGGGGCGGGCCGACGACGTGATCATCTCGGCCGGCTACCGCATCGGCCCGTTCGAGGTCGAGTCGGCGCTGGTCTCGCATCCGGCGGTGGCCGAGGCCGCGGTGGTGTCGGCCCCGGACGAGGAGCGGGGGGCGGTCGTGCGCGCGGTGGTCGTGCTGCGCGACGGCGTGGCACCGAGCGAGCGCCTGGTGAGCGAGCTGCAGGAGCACGTGCGCGAGCAGACCGCGCCCTACAAGTACCCGCGGATCGTCGAGTTCGCCTCCGAGCTGCCCAAGACCGCCAGCGGCAAGATCCAGCGGGCGCTGCTGCGCGGGGGCGGCGGGTAGGCTCGGGGGTGTGAGCCGTCCGGTGGTGGGAATCTGTGCCGCTGTCACCCGCGCCCGCTGGCGGGTGTGGGATCAGCCGGCGGCGCTCCTGTCGCTGGCCTATCCGAGGGCGGTCCAGGAGGCCGGGGGGATGGCGGTGATGCTGCCCCCCGATCCCGTGCTCGAGCGGGAGCCAGACCAGGCGCTGGATTTGCTCGACGGGCTGATCCTGGCCGGCGGGACGGACATCGATCCGGCCACCTACGGCGCCCCGCGCCATCCCGAAACCGGCGAGACGGCGCCCGAGCGCGACGCGGTCGAGCTGGCGCTGGCGCGGCGGGCCTGGGAGCGCGATCTGCCGGTGCTGGGCATCTGTCGCGGCATGCAGCTGATCAACGTGTCCCGCGGCGGCACGCTGATCCAGCACCTTCCCGACCAGGTCGGCCACGGCGAGCACCGCCGGGTGCCCGGCAGCTTCGACGGCTCCGAGCACGGCGTGCGCCTGGAGCCCGGCTCGCTGGCTGCCCGCGCCGCGGGCGAGGAGCTGCACACCACGAAGTCACACCACCATCAGGGGATCGCGCGGCTGGGCCGCGGCCTGCGCATCACCGGCCGCTCGGTGCTCGACGAGCTGCCCGAGGCGATCGAGGCGCCGGGGCGCCGCTTCGTGCTCGGGGTGCAGTGGCATCCGGAGGTGGACGCCGACAGCCGCATCGTGGCGTCGCTGGTGGATGCGGCGGACGGCCACCGCCGCGGCTGGGGCGCGGAGGTCGCCTACCGGAGCGCCCGCGGCTCGGCGTAGCCGGCCGCCCTGATCGCCTGACCCACCCGCTCCGCATGCGCCTGCCCGCGCGTCTCGAGCACCAGCTGCACCGCGGTCTCCCGCACGTGCAGGTCGAGCCCCTCGCGGATGTGGATCACGTCGATCAGATTGGCTCCCTGCTCGCCGACCAGCGACAGCAGCCGGGCGAGCGAGCCCGGACGGTCCGGCACCCGCGCCATCAGCACCAGGCGCCTGCCGGCCTGGGTTTCGTGGCGCCGCACCACCTGCCCGAGCAGCCCGGTGTCGACGTTGCCGCCCGAGAGGATCACCGCCGTGGTCGAGTCCGCGGGCGGTACCACGACCCCTCCGAGCAGCGCCGCCACCCCGACCGCGCCGGCACCCTCGACCACCAGCTTGGAGCGCTCGAGCAGGAACACCATCGCCTCGCCCACGTCGTCCTCGCCCACCACCACCACGTCATCGAGCCAGCGTCCCACCAGCGCCAGGGTGAGGCCGCCCGGGCGCTTGACGGCGATGCCGTCGGCGATCGTCAGCGAGGAGCCCTCGGTCACCGGACGACCGGCCTTCAGCGAGGCGGCAAATGGGGCGCAGGTGGCCACCTGCACGCCGATCACGCGCACCTGCGGTCGCTGCGTCTTGACCGCGATCGCCACGCCGCTGGAGAGCCCGCCGCCGCCGACCGGGACCACCACCAGCCCCAGCTCGGGCACCTGGCGGAGCAGCTCCAGGCCGAGCGTTCCCTGGCCGGCGATCACGTCGCGGTCGTCGAACGGATGCACGAAGGCCAGATGCTCCTGCTCGGCCCGCTCGTGCGCGGCGGCCAGCGACTCCTCGATCGTGGAGCCGAGCAGCCGCACCGTGGCCCCCAGCGCCCGCGCGGCGTCGACCTTGGCGATCGGTGCCGTCTCGGGCATGAACACCTCGCAGCGGATGCCGCGGGCGCGCGCCGCGTAGGCCAGGGCCTGGCCGTGGTTGCCGGCGCTGGCGGTGATCACCCCGCCGGCGCATCCGTCGCCCAGGGCGCTCAGCTTGGCCAGCGCGCCGCGCAGCTTGAACGACCCGGTGCGCTGGAGGTTCTCGGCCTTCAGCACCACCGTGGCCCCGGTGCGGGAGCTGAGCGTGGCCGAGCTGACCACCGGGGTCTCGCGCACGATCTCGCCGACCGCCCGCGCCGCCCGCTCGATGTCGGCGGCGGTCACCTGCGGGATGTCGCCGCCCGCGTTCGGCTGTCGACCGGCGGGCGGGGGGGTCAGGGCGGCGCTCTGATCGCGCGCGCTCACTCCGGGAGCGCCACCACCGCGTCGATCTCCACCTTGGCCCCCCGCGGCAGGGCGGCCACGCCGATCGCCACCCGGGCCGGGGGATCGGACTCGAAGAACGACTCATAGACCTCGTTGATGGCGCCGAACGAGGCCATCTCGGTGGTGTAGATGGTCAGGCGCACGGCGTCGCCAAGTGTCGCGCCGGCCGCGTTGCAGACCGCGGCCAGGTTCTCCAGACAGCGGCCGGTCTGGTCGGCCACCGATCCGGCCACCAGGTCGCCCGTCCGCGGATCGAGCGGGATCTGGCCGGAGCAGAACAGGAGGTTGCCGGCGCGGACCGCGTGGACGTAGGGGCCGATCGCGGCCGGTGCGTCGGGGGCGTTGACCGGAGCGCGCGCTGGCGGCATGTCTGAAGCCTATTGCGCGCGGGGCGGCAGCGGTAGGGGATGCGGTGCGCCGGCCCCAATCGCGCGTGCTGGGTGGCGGGGTGGCGCCGAGCGGGGGTAGCCTCGGAGGGGATGGCCAACCGGCTCGCCCAGGAGAGCTCGCCCTACCTGCTCCAGCACCGGGATAACCCGGTGGACTGGTATCCGTGGGGCGCCGAGGCGCTGCGGCGGGCCCGGGAGCTTGATCGGCCGCTGCTGGTGTCGATCGGCTACTCGGCCTGCCACTGGTGCCACGTGATGGCGCATGAGTCCTTTGAGGACCCGGAGACGGCGGCGGTGATGAACGAGCGCTTCGTGTGCGTCAAGGTGGACCGCGAGGAGCGCCCGGACGTCGATGCCCTGTGCATGGAGGCCTGCCAGGCGATGACCGGCCGCGGCGGCTGGCCGCTCAACGCGTTCCTCACCCCGGAGCTCGTCCCCTTCTACGCCGGCACCTACTTCCCCCGCCAGCCGGCGCACGGCATGCCGAGCTGGCGGATGGTGCTCGACGCGGTGGCCGAGGCGTGGGAGCAGCGGCGCGAGCAGATCCGCCAGCGGGCACCGGAGATCCTGCGCTCGCTGCAGGCCAGCGTCCGGCTGGCCCCGTCCGAGGAGCCGATCGTGGAGGAGCGCCTGCAGGAGGCGCAGGCGGCGCTGCGCGGCGCCTACGACGCGCGCCACGGCGGTTTTGGCGGAGCGCCGAAGTTCCCGCCCGCCAGCGTGATCGAGTTCCTGCTCGCCCGCGGGGAGCGCGAGATGTCGCTGCACACGCTCGAGGCGATGGCCCACGGCGGGATCTACGACCAGCTGGGGGGCGGGTTTGCCCGCTACAGCGTGGACGCGGCCTGGAGGGTGCCCCACTTCGAGAAGATGCTCTACGACAACGCGCTCCTGGCCCGCGCCTACCTGCACGGCTGGCAGGTGTCGGGCCGGCCGCTGTTCGAGCGCGTCTGCCGGGAGACGCTCGACTGGGCGCTGCGCGAGATGCGGGGAGCGGAGGGCGGCTTCTACGCCGCGCTCGACGCCGACTCAGAAGGCCAGGAGGGCAGGTACTACGTGTGGACGGCGGCCGAGCTGCGGGAGCGGCTGGGACCCGCGCTGGCCGCCGAGGCGATCCGCCATTTCGAGGTGAGCGAGCGGGGCAACTTCGAGGACGGCCGCAACGTCCTGCAGGCGCGCGACCCTGAGCCCGCCGCGCGCGAGGAGATCCGCCGGCGGCTGCTCGAGGCGCGGGCGCAGCGGGTGCGGCCGGGCACCGACGACAAGCGGCTGACCGCCTGGAACGCGCTGATGATCTCGGCGCTGGCCGAGGCCGGGACGGTGCTGGAGGAGCCGCGCTACACCGAGGCCGCGCGCGGGTGCGCCGGCTTCCTGCTCGAGGAGCTGCGCGACCGCGAGGGGCGGCTGCTGCGGACCTGGAAGGACGGCCGGGCCCGGATCGGGGGGTATCTGGAGGATTACGCCTTCCTGCTCGAGGCGCTCATCACGCTGTATGAGTCCACCTTCGAGGTCCGCTGGTATCGGGCCGCGGTCGAGCTGGCCGACGAGCTCATCGAGCGCTTCGCCGATCCGCAGCGGGGCGGCTTCTTCACCACCGCGGAGGCCGGCGGCGCCGGGCGGGGGAGGGACGCCGGCGAGCCGGTGGCGGACGCGAGTGGCCTCCGCCGACTGGCGGGTGCCGGCGGCCAGGAGCCGGCGCTGCCCGTGCGGCGCAAGGATCTTGAGGACTCGCCGGTGCCGTCGGGCAACTCGGCGGCGGCGTACGGGCTGCTGCGGCTGGCCCTCCTCTCCGGTCGGGCGCGCTACGAGCAGCACGCGCTCGGGGTCCTGCGCCTGCTCTTCCCGCTGGCAGTGCGCCACCCGCTGGCCTTCGGTCACCTGCTGTGCGCCGCCGACTTCCACATCTCGCCGGTGCGCGAGGTGGCGATCGTCGGCCCCGAGCCCCAACGGCGGCCGCTGCTGCGGGTGGTTCGCCAGCGCCTTCGCCCCCACCTGGTGCTGGCCGCCGGAGGCGGCGAGGAGGGAGAGGCCGTGCCGCTGCTGGCCGGGCGGCGGGCGATCGGAGGGCGCGCCGCGGCCTACGTCTGTGAGCGGTTCGTGTGCGGGCCCCCGGTCACCACGCCCGAGGAGCTGGCCGCGGCGCTGTAGGGGCCGCTACGACATCCGTCCAAGCATCCGGTTTTCCGTAAACCGCTCCGTCCGGCTTGCTATTCTCCGGGCCTCCCAAGGGCATGCGGTGCGGATCACCGCCCGCGAAGGGAGCAATCAAGGAGGATCAATGTCCCGACGCGTACTTCTTCTGCTGGCCGCCGTCTGCGCGGGCGCGTTCCTTTCGATGCCGGCGGCATCGGCGCTGGCCGGGGACGCCAACGCTGGCGACGTCTGGGTGGACAACGTGGGGCAGCCGGCCGGGCCGGGCCACGAGATGGATCCCCACCTGGCCTGCCAGGACATCAACCTGTGGGGGGCGGGGCTGGCCGACGCGTCGGGCACCTACACGATCGACGGCTGGCCACCCTCGGGCGGCCAGGAGCAGCTCTACGCGGGCAGCTGGAGCTATGACCAGTGGGACGGCGCTGCGCAGGTCATCGACGTGATCGCGGTCAGGACGCTGATCGAGAACGCGATCGCCGCCGGTGACGCGCCGGTCAACGGCCAGGGCTTCCACTTCAAGCTCCAGTTCTCCCAGGACCCGCAGAAGCACAAGACCTTCTGGGTCAACTGCGGCCTGCCCACGCTCACCACCGCCGCGGGGTCGGCGACGGCGGGGCAGCCGATCCACGACGTGGCCCATCTGAGCGGGGGCGACAGCCCGACCGGGACGATCGTGTGGACGCTGTATGGCGCCGGCGATAGCTCCTGCCAGACGCCGTTGGGCAGCGTCAGCGAGCCGGTGAACGGCGACGGGACCTACACCTCCCCCGGCCTCAGCCCGGCCGCGGGGAGCTACCAGTGGGTGGCCACCTACGGCGGGGACGCCAACAACCTCCCGGCGTCCACAGCCTGCAACGACCCGCAGGAGCAATCGACCGTTCAGCCGGCGCCGGCGCCGGCGATCACGCTGGTGAAGCTCGAGCGAGACGGAAACTCCGGGGCGTTCACCCACGGCCCCCTCACCGGCGACCTCGGCGAGACGATCCAGTACCAGATGACCGTCGCCGACACCGGGAACACACCGCTGCAGATCGACTTCTCCGACCCGGGTTGCGATCCGGGGACGCTGGCCGGCCCGACCGTTCTCAGCGGCACGTTCAATGCGGCGACGGACACGCTGTCGGCCGGCGGCGAGCTGCGCTACACCTGCTCGCACCTGCTCGGGGCGGCGGACGCCTCCGGCTACACCAACACCGCCTCGGCCACCGGGCAGCCGCCGAGCGGGCCGCCGGTCGTTGCGAGCGACAGCGTGCAGGCGTTTGCCAACACGCCGGCGATTCGGGTGGTCAAGCTGCAGCGCGACGGGTCGTCCGGGCCGTTCACCACCGGGACGATCAACGCGGTGGTGGGAACGACGATCGACTACGAGATCCAGGTGAGCAACACCGGCGCCCTCCCGCTGACGCTGAGCATCAGCGATCCGATGTGCGACGTGGGGACGATCAGCGGCCCGGTTGCGGTCGCGGGCACGCTGATCGGCGACACCCTGGCGCCGGGCGGCGAGGCGCAGTACACCTGCTCGCACGTGCTGCGCGGCGACGATGCCTCACCGTTCATCAACACGGCCACCGTCACCGGGCAGCCGCCGGCCGGACCCCCCGTGGTGGGGACGAGCAGCGTGAGCGCCAACAAGCAGGCGCTCAGCGCCCGCAAGGTGCTCAGGTGCCGGCGTGGCACGGTCAGGCGGACCGAGCGGCGACACGGTCGCAGGGTGGTGGTGTGCGTGCCCCGCAGGCATCCGCCTCGCAGGCGCTCCCGGCGCCCGGTGGTCATCCGGCGTCACCCGCGGCCGCCGCAGTTCACGGGGTGAGGCGGCCCCCCCAGTTCACCGGGTGAGGCGGCCGCCCCAGTTCACCGGGTGAGGCGGTCGCCCCAGTTCACGGGTGAGGCGGTCGCCCGCCGCTACGCTGTCGGGTGTGGACGACCTGTACCGCGAGAACATCCTCGACCACTACAAGCATCCCCACAACTGGAGCCCGCCGGCGCCGCCGATCGAGGACCCCGACCTCGAGTTCCACGACCTGAACCCGCTCTGCGGGGATGAGCTGACCGTCCAGCTGGCGGTCGATCAGGACGGGCGGATCGAGGATGTGCGCTTCTCCGGCCACGGTTGCGCGATCTCCCAGGCCGCCGCCTCGATGGCCTCCGATGAGGTGAAGGGGATGCGGGTGCAGGATCTGCTCGGGCTGGACCGGTCGTTCGTGCTCGACCTGCTGGGCATCGACATCTCGGCCACGCGCATGAAGTGCGCGCTGCTGTCGCTGAAGGTGCTCAAGAGCGCCTCGCTGGGGCACGCGGTGGAGTGGGAGCCGGAGACGCCGGACAGCGGCCCGGCCACCGCCGACCGCGCCGCGCTCGACTGACCGCGCGGCGAGCGGGCCCACCGCGGCCCGGAGCGGCCCGGCCGCCAGCGGCCGGCACGGCGCGGCGGGGGGAGCGGGCCGGACGTGGCCGGCCCGGAGGGGCCGGCAAATCCGATCCCTGCGCTAGGATTTAGGGCGTGCCCGAACTGATCGAAGTGTGCCCGGTATCCGAGCTGCCGCCCGGCGAGCGCCGGCTGGTCGAGTGGGAGGATCTGGAGATCGGCGTGTTCAACTGCGCCGGCACCCTCTACGCGATCGAGGACCGCTGCTCGCACGACAATGGGCCGCTGGCCGAGGGCGAGTTCGATCCCGACCAGTGCACGATCGAGTGCCCGCGGCACGGGTCGCTCTTCGATCTGAAGACCGGGCGGCCCAAGACCCTGCCCGCATACGCTCCGGTGGACACCTTTCCGGTGATCATCGAGGATGAGACGATCAAGCTAGAGGTGGACTGATGGCGACAACCGAGACACCGCAGACCCCAGTTCTCACTGAGAACGAGGAGCTGGCGCGGATCAACGCCGACTACGCCGAGCGCTTCGGCTTCCACGACGCCGAGAACTACCTCTACAAGGCGCCCAAGGGGCTGAGCCGCGAGATCGTCGAGAAGATCTCCGAGTTCAAGTCCGAGCCCCAGTGGATGCGCGAGTTCCGCCTCAAGGCGCTCGAGCACTTCCTGGCCCGCCCGCAGCCGACGTGGGGCTCACCGCTGCTGGCCGAGGTGGACTACGACGACATCCACTACTTCGTGCGCGCCTCAGAGAAGCCGGGCCGCTCCTGGGACGAGGTTCCCGCCGACGTCAAGCGGACCTTCGACCGTCTCGGGATCCCCGAGGCCGAGCGCAAGTTCCTGGCCGGCGTGGGCGCGCAGTACGAGTCGGAGGTGGTCTACCACCAGGTGCGCGAGGATCTGGAGAAGCAGGGGGTGATCTTCCTCGACATGGACTCGGGCCTGCGCGAGCACGAGGACATCGTGCGCAGGTACTTCGCCACCGTGATCCCGCCCAACGACAACAAGCTGGCGGCGCTCAACTCGGCCGTGTGGTCGGGCGGATCGTTCGTGTACGTCCCCGAGGGGGTGCACGTGGAGATGCCGCTGCAGGCCTATTTCCGGATCAACACCGAGAACATGGGGCAGTTCGAGCGCACGCTGATCATCGCCGAGCCCGGCTCCTACGTGCATTACGTCGAGGGGTGCACCGCCCCCACCTACTCGAGCTCGAGCCTGCACTCGGCGGTGGTCGAGCTGATCGCCCTGCCCGGGGCGCGGATCCGCTACACGACGGTCCAGAACTGGTCCACCAACGTGTTCAACCTGGTGACCAAGCGGGCGGTGGCCTACGAGGACGCCACCGTCGAGTGGGTGGACTGCAACCTGGGCTCCAGGCTGACCATGAAGTACCCGAGCGTCTACCTGCTGGGCGAGCGCGCCCACGGCGAGATCCTGTCGATCGCGTTCGCCGGCAAGGGCCAGCACCAGGATGCGGGCGGCAAGATCATCCACGCCGCGCCCAACACGACCTCCAACATCTTCGCCAAGTCGATCTCCAAGGACGGCGGCCGCGGCTCCTACCGCGGGCTGCTGGAGATCGCCAAGGGCGCCCACGGCGCGCGCTCGAAGGTGGTGTGCGACGCGCTGCTGCTGGACGAGCACTCGCGCTCGGACACCTATCCGACCATCCGCATCGGCGAGGACGACGTCAACGTCGGCCACGAGGCGACCGTGTCCAAGGTCGGCGAGGACCAGCTGTTCTATCTGATGTCGCACGGCATCCCCGAGGACGAGGCCTCCAAGCTGATCGTCAACGGCTTCATCGAGCCGATCACCAAGGAGCTGCCGATGGAGTACGCGGTGGAGATGAACCGGCTGATCGAGCTGCAGATGGAGGGCTCGATTGGCTAGCGCCGGCTCGGCCACGGCGCTGGCCGAGCGGCGCGAGGAGGCCCAGCGTCGCGCCGCCGAGCTCGAGCTTCCCCGCTTCAAGGGGCGCCCGGGGTGGGAGTTCACCGACCTCACCGGGCTTGAGCTGGAGCGCTACCGGCCGGCGGCGGACGGGGCGGGCGCGACGGCCGCGGACGGGGCGGGCGCGACGGCCGCGGGCGGGGCGGGCGCGACGGCCGCGGGCGGGGCGGGCGCGGCGGCGGCGCTCGGGGCGGGCGCGGCGCTGTTCGAGCTCCCCGCCCAGCCTGAGCTCCCGGAGGGGGTGATCGTCTCGACGATCGCGCAGGCGGCCGAGCAGCACCCCGAGCTGCTCGAGCGCCACCTGGGCTCGGTGCTCTCCGCCTCCGAGGACATCTTCCTGGCCCGCAACGAGGCCGGCCCGCAGCACGGCGCGTTTGTCTATGTGCCCCGGGGGGTGGCGCTTGAGCAGCCGATCTCGCTGCTCGCCGTCCAGTCCGAGCCCGGTACGGAGCTTGACCGGCGGACGCTGATCGTGCTCGAGGAGGGCGCGCAGGCGGAGGTGTGGGAGCAGTACCTGTCCGCCTCCGAGGAGCTCGACGGCGTGTTCAACCTGGCCAGCGAGCTGGTGGTCGGGGAGGGGGCGCGGCTGCGCTACGTGTGCGGCCAGGCCCTGTCCGAGCGCACCTGGATCTTCGGCGCCCAGCGGGCGGAGGTGGCCCGCGACGGCTACCTGGACTGGGTGGCGTTCGGCTTCGGATCACGCAACGGGCGGGTGCGCATGGAGACCAAGCTGGCCGGGGAGGGGGCCGAGGCTCGGGTGACCGGCGCCTACGCCAGCCGGGGCCGGCAGCACATCGACTTCGACACCACCCAGGAGCACGCGGCGCCGCACACGACCTCGGATCTGGCCTTTCGCGGCGTGCTGGCCGCCCGCTCCACCGCGGTGTGGAAGGGCAACATCATCGTCGACCCCGGGGCCCAGAAGACCGATGCCTTCCAGGAGTCGCGCAACCTGCTGATCTCCAAGCGCGCCCATGCCGACGCCATCCCGGGCCTGGAGATCCAGGCCAATGACGTGCGCTGCACCCACGCCGCCGCGGTGGCGCAGGTCGATCCCGAGCAGCTGTTCTACCTGCGCTCGCGGGGGCTGGGCGAGGAGGTGGCCAAGCGGCTGGTGATCGAGGGGTTCCTGGCCGCCCTGGTGGAGCGCTTTGAGGCCGGACCGGTGCGCGAGCGCCTGGGCCAGGCGCTCGAGCGGCGGCTGGCGCTGATCCTGGGCGAATAGCGCTGCGCCGGGTCGCGCGGCGCTACGCGGCGCTGCCGGCCGAGGTGAGCGCGTCGAGCTCCTCCGGCGAGAGCTCGAGAGCGGCCGCCTCCAGGTTCTCCTGGAAGTGGGCCAGCGAGCTGGTGCCCGGGATCGGGAGCGTCACCGGCGAGCGCTGCAGAAGCCAGGCCAGCGCCACCTGCGCCGGCGTGGCGTCGTGGTTGCGCGCCACCTCGTCGAGCGGGCCGCCCGGCCGTGCCAGCCGTCCCACCGCCAGCGGGAAGTAGGGGAGGAAGCCCAGGCCGGCGCGCTCGCATTCGGCCAGCACCTCCTCGCTGCCGCGGTCGGTGAGGTTGTAGCGGTTCTGCACGGAGACTATCGGCGCGATCGCGCGCGCCCGCTCGAGCTCCTCGCCGGAGACATTCGACACCCCGATGTGGCGGATCTTCCCCTCCTCGCGGAGCTCGGCAAGCGCGGCGAGCGAGTCCTCGATCGGCACCTTCGGGTCGACCGTGTGCAGCTGGTAGAGGTCGATTCGCTCCAGGCGCAGGCGCCGCAGCGAATCCTCGCAGCAGCGCCTGAGCCGCTCGGGACGGCAGGCCGGCTGCCAGCGGCCCGGCCCCGGCCGCTCAAAGCCGCCCTTGGTGGCGATCACCAAATCCTCGGGGTAGGGATGAAGCGCCTCGGCGATCAGGTTCTCGGACACCGCCGGGCCGTAGGAGTCGGCGGTGTCGATCAGGTTGACGCCCGCCTCCACCACCCGCCGCAGCAGCTCCCGCGCGGCGGCCGGATCCGCCGGCTCGCCCCAGATGCCCTCGCCGGTGATGCGCATGGCGCCGAAACCGAGCCGGGAGACCTCGAGGTCGCCGCCCAGGCGGAAGGTGGGAAGCTCGCTCACCGCTGCTGCTCCCGGGGCGGGATGGGGGGTCGCTTCACCGGGGAGCCGGGGTGGCGCCGACGCTTGCGGCTGCTCATCGCGGGTGTGGGCCTGAGGTCGCTCATCGCCATCCAGGCTACCCAGCCCGGCGAGGTTGCGCGCGCTCAGGGGTTGGTGGGGTTGTAGGGGAGCTGCGGGCCGATCAACGGGTTGCGGCTGTAGGTCTCGCCGGGCGGCACCCGCGAGAGCCCGGTCCAGGTGGTGCCCTGGTCGCCGGGGGTGTGCTGGTCGGTGTCCAGCGAGCGGCCACGGGGATCCTCGTAGTTGAGCTTG
>Ga0209061_1003736_pt1 | contig 15897 bp, 12 predicted proteins | sample Coa_R1_10_FD_187157 | JGI IMG/M metagenome (GOLD analysis project Ga0209061, IMG submission 187157) | Surface soil microbial communities from Centralia Pennsylvania, which are recovering from an underground coalmine fire - Coalmine... | ecosystem: Environmental > Terrestrial > Soil >...
CGAGGCGTTCTCTACACCGGGCTGGGAAAAAGCATACTCTTTTAATTCACCGTAGTGTGTGGTGGCCACAACGCGGACTTCTCTCTCTCGAAGGTACTCCAAAATCGCTTTGGCCAGAGCAGCACCCTCCGCCGGATCGGTTCCCGCCCCTATCTCATCAAGCAACACAAGCGAGTTACTTACCAGATTTTCGAGGATATGAACGATGTTTTTGAGGTGCGCGCTGAAGGTTGAGAGATTCTGCTGAATATCCTGCTCGTCGCCGATGTCGGCAAAAACCTGCTCGAAAAGCGCGATTTCGGTGCCCTCCTCTGCGGGGATTTGAAGGCCGGCCAAAGTCATGAGAGTGAGCAAACCGATGGTCTTCAGCGTCACCGTTTTACCGCCGGTGTTGGGGCCGGTGATTAACACAACCGTGCATCTTTCCCCTATCTCAAAATCTATGGGCACCACATTCCCCGTGAGCAGAGGATGACGCGCTTTGCGCAGCTTCACCACCCCTCTTCGGTTCAAAACCGGCTCCATCGCGCGCATCTCTTCGGCAAGAATCGCTTTGGCATGAATGAGATCGAGGTGACCGAGAATAGAGATCATGCGCTGCAACTCCGCGTAGCGATCGCCAACCATCCGAGAAAGCTCGCGCAAAATTCGGTCTACCTCATGCTCCTCTTCGAGGGATAGCTGCTTCAGCTCGTTGCCCAAAGCGATGGTGGCCTCCGGCTCGATAAACACCGTGGCACCGGACTGGCTTGTGTCGTGAACGATGCCGCCAAACGCGCGCGCATATTCTGCCTTTACCGGAAGGCAATAACGACCCTCACGTAGGGTGATGATGCTGTCTTGCAGAAAGGGGCGATACCGCTCGCTGGTTAGGATGGACTGCAATCGGTCCATAAGGCGATTCTGCGTGACTTTCAGTTGGCTGCGAATGCGGGCCAGCTCCGGTGAAGCGGAGTCGCGCACCTCCCCGGTCTCTGTGAGGGCGGCCTCGATGCGGCTATCCATTTGAGGGAACACAGGGAGATTGGCAGCCATTTCGGCCAGGAGGGGCACATGCTCACGACGGTCAAGAAGAAAGGCGCGTAGCCGATGGGCAGCAACGATGGTCGCTCGAATATCCACCAACTCTTTACCGGTCAATCGCACCTGAAGGCGGGCACGCTCAACGGCTTCACGGATGTCGAAGATACCCCCTAGAGGGAGGCCGCTCGTGGTGTCTCGCAGCCAGCGCGCTTCGCGCGTTTCCTGCAGGCGCCGAACCACCGTTTCCGGGTAGGGCAGCGGCTCTAGCTCTAAGGCGAAATCGCGCCCGACGGCATTGGAGGTATGCGCCGCAAGCCGGTCACGAATTTTCGGGTACTCCAGAACTTGGAGTGCATGTTGGTCTATAACGCTCATGGCTCTTCTGCCTAACAAACGATAAGCGATCTGCTATTGTAGCATAAGTACGCAAGCAAAGACGGGAAAAACAGCATTAGAAGTTCGCGGAGAGTGTGAGGCCGTAAATGTGGCGTTCGGGGCGTATCCACGGGGCAAGTAATAACCCGCGTGGAGAGGCGACCTCCCAACGCGCGATTCCATAACCAAGCGCGGCGCCGGCCAGCACATCGCCAACCGTGTGCCGATGCAGCCCCACACGGGAGGCCGCGATGAGGGCAGCACCGGCGAACCAGTAGGGGGTTTGCTGGGGATGCAGAGCGCTCTCGGTGGTGGCCACCGCAAAGGCGGCGGTAGCATGGCCGCTGGGAAAGCTGTCGTGAGCATTGCTGTCCGGGCGTTTTTCGCGAACAAGCGCCTTAAGCCCCTCGCAGATAAGCACGCTGGTGCCTACCGCATCGGCCACACGAAGTGTGTGGTTCCATCCGAGGTGTCGGTCGGTTAGCAACGGTAACCCCACGCCGGAGGCAAGATAGAGGATGTTCCCCGTGCCCGAAAGAAACTGCCAGGCCTGATGATCGAAGGGCTTATCGGCCCAAGCCCGGCACGACAGTGAGAGTAGCGCCGCTAAAACTGAGGTTCTGATGAGTTTAGACCGCCGTAACGACATGATGATCCCTTTCTTTGATAGAGGCATGGAGAAGCCGGTGAGAAAGCCCCAGTTACGAGGCACACGAAGGTTCTGCTGCCCCCTTGTTTAGGTCTTTACAAGCAAGTTGCTTATGGCATTCTCTTTCTCTGCATCGCCTCATTTTTGTACCATTCTACCCCCTCTTCCACGTAACCCAAGTCCATTAATCTCCTGGCTAACCCCGCAAACATCAGTCTGGATGAAGCGCGCAAACTTGCCTATGCGCCCTTTTATCTGAGAGAGGAACATCTCGCTCTAGGCACCTCAATGCCCCCACCCCCCATTGGGGAGAGGGGCACCTCGCGGTGGGCGTCCTCGCGGACGGCGCCTTTGCGGCCAGTATAGTTCCCATGATCGTCTATCTCCCTGGCCGCTGCATTGCTGTCCGCAGGACGAAAGGAAGGGATAGGGGGCGAACAAGACAGACTTGCTCTGCAAACTGCCTCTAGAACCAGCACAAAACAAGTCGTTTAGAGTAGGCAAGCTTGCTTGCACCTTGGGCGAGAAAGCTTACTTCCGCCAAGGATGGCCGCTTCTACTCGCCGACCCTAGAGCCGCGAGCCTCTAAGACAACCGGTGTAGAGGCAACCCAATGGGCGTTCCTATTTAATAGGCAGATGCTTCTTTCGGATCGCCACAGCGTCTCCTTGATAGCCCTTTTGACACGTTAGCCTATCGGGTAGACTCTGAAGAAGGAACCTGTCCATAAGAACAGGTTGAGAAAAGCTTTGCAACGCGGTAGGCTGTAAGCATGGCATTCGCCAACTGCGGATACAATAAGAAAGGAGTGCGAACATGCAATACGTCAATCTCGGACGTACGGCTCTCAAGGTAAGTCGCCTCTGCCTCGGCACCATGAACTTCGGCCCCCTCACCAGCGAGCAAGATAGCTACGCCATTATGGACCGGGCGCTGGAACTGGGAATCAACTTTTTCGATACGGCCAATGTGTACGGCTGGAAAAAGGGTGAGGGCGTCACCGAGCAGATCATCGGCCGCTGGTGGGCCCAGGGCGGCGGTCGCCGTGATAAGGTGGTCATCGCCACAAAGGTCTATGGCGACATGGGCGACTGGCCCAACACCAGCCGCCTCTCGAAGCTGCACATGCGCAAGGCGCTCGACGACAGCCTGCGCCGCCTCAAAACAGACTTCATTGACCTCTATCAGTTCCATCATATCTGGCGAGAGGCCACTTGGGATGAAATTTGGGAGTTCTGCGAGTGGGCGCACGCGGCGGGCAAGGTTCTCTACTTCGGCTCCTCCAACTTCGCCGGTTGGCACATCGTGCAGGCCAACGAGGCGGCTAAGCGTCGCAACTTTCTCGGTCTGGTGTCGGAACAGTCCATCTATCACCTGCTTCGCCGCCAGATCGAGATGGAGGTGATGCCGGCCTGCGCCGCCTACGGCGTGGGGATCATCCCTTGGAGCCCGCTGGGAGGCGGCTTGCTGGGCGGTGTGCTGCAGAAGTTAAGCGAGGGGCGTAGAGCCTCCGAGGGCATGCAACAGCAGGTGGAGGCACATCGGGAGAAGCTGGAGGCCTGGGAAAACCTCTGCCGAGAGCTTGGCGAGAAGCCGGCCAACGTGGCCATCGCCTGGATGCTGCAGAACCCCGTGATCACCGCGCCCATCATCGGGCCGCGTACCATCGAACAGCTCAACGACATCGTGCGGGCGCTGGAGATCAAACTGGACGAGGAGACCAACAAGCGCATCGAGGCCATCTTCCCCGGCTATAAAACCGCGCCGGAAGAGTACGCCTGGTAAACGCTCTTCTTTACCAAGTGGCACCGCCTTTGGAAGCTTCCTTCCAAAGGCGGGTTGCTTTTCTGCTTCCCTGACGAGATGACCCCCCTAAGGGCGACGGTGCTGCGCTCAATGCCGACTAGGGGTTCCCAGAAAATCACAAGATTTTCTAGGGTAGGCGCCTTTCCCCCTCAGAGCGTGTGGGGATTGAAACTCAAGATTTCTCGCCTTTCGGCTCGAAATGACAGTTGTATCGCCGGCTCTTCAAGCCCCTTCCCAACTCTCCCCCTCCCCCAATTTGGGAGAGGGGCACCTTGCGGTGGGCGCCTCAAGGCCGACGCTTTCCCCCTCAGCGGCCAGCACAGTTCCCATGATCGTCTATCTCGCTGGCCGCTGCGTTGCTGTCCGCGAGGACGGAAAGGTCGGGATAGTGGGCGAACATGAGAGGCTTATTGTACTAACTTGCTCTAGAACCGCAAGATTGGCAGTCTCCACAGCCCCTTATCCTCTCCCCATTGGGAAGAGGGGCACCTCGTGATGAGCACCGCAAGGCCGATGCCTTTCGCCCCATCCGCTTGGCGTTTTTGTATAATAACACCTAATCCAATTAAATCGCCGCGGCGCTTCAACACCGGCTCCTTCTCTTGAGAGTCGCAGAGGCTCTTTTTATGGTGCCACTGTCCGAAGAACCAACTTACGAAACCCGCTGGCCTGCCGTTTGGAAGGCTGCACGGCGCCTTCTGCCTCAGCAGGTTCCTCCGGCCGTTTGGGCCGGGCTAACCGGCGAGGTAGCGCTTAAGGCCGATGCCGATCTCCTCTTTGAGGATGTCGCTTTAGGGCTGCTTCCCGGCCTGGCCGGTTTGGGCTTGGAAGGCCGTCTTACCGTTCTTCCAAAACCGTACACCTTGGCCAAACTACACCGACATCTGGGTCAACGACCCAAAGTGCTCCTCGGATTTGGCATGGGCACGGAGCCAGATCCGCCACTCTATCCGGAGGAAGTCCAAGGTTCAGCGGAGACCTCCCATTCCCCTCTGCCCTCGGCCGACGCGCCACTTCTAACCCAAATTTGCCTCTCAAAGGCGCCTTCAGCCCCCATGCCAGAAGTTCAAGATGTTAAGGGAGCGTTAGATACGGCCGCTTTTCTTCTGCTGCTCTCTTTGCGGAGAACGACGCAAAAGGGGCGCCTCTCCCGCCATCTGCAGGAGGCGCTGCAGCGCTACGCCGCCTTCATCTTGGCCTTCCCCCATCGTCTCCCGCGCGCCACTCCCCACGATCTGCCTATACGCTATAGGGCGGCAGCTTTTTTGCGGGAGCTGGCCGGTCAGAAACGGCATCGCATGGCGAATCGTTTGCGTTGGGCCGCGCAACTCCTTTCGGAGGGGCATGCCGAAGAGGAGATAGATGCGGCCTACACGCTTATCGTTGAAGCTGCCTGCCTCTCTTTCCACGTGCCACGCGAGGTTGAGATGGCTTTAGCGCTTTCGGCACAAAGCCCGTTAAGCCAGGTGCAGCGGCATGAGCTGATCTACCTGTCGCGCGCCGGCACGCCGGAACTGCGCACGTTGGCCGCCGCACGCCTTGTGAGAGAGGCTGACCTGCCCCAGGTGCAGGCCACGCTGCGGGCGCTACAGTTCGACCCCGACCCGCGTGTGCGTGCCGTTGTACAAAGAGCAATAGGAAAAAGCACCTAACCCTTAGAGAAATAGCGATTTTTGGGGAACTCAGGTATCGGCCCTAACAACGAGTCGCTAAAGCAGTCGCTCGGCACCCTGTGCGGCGCGTGTAATGAGAATGGTGGCCTCGCGCCCCGTGGCTTCTCGATAGCGTTGTGGCACCTCCTGACAGAACCGTTCCAAGGCCTCCTCGGCCACAAGGCTCACGGCGCAGCCGCCAAAACCGGCGCCCGTCATTCGTGAGCCGTAAACTCCCGGCAAAGCCCATGCTGCTTCCACAAGCGCATCCAGCTCTGTGCAGCTCACCTCATAGTCGTCTCGAAGGCTGTTGTGCGAGGCGTTCATTAAGTGGCCGAACAGGGTGATGTCACCCTTTTTAAGCGCCTCTACGCTTTGTAGAACGCGCTCATTTTCGGTGATGACATGCCGAGCGCGTTTACGCGGCACCTCCGGCAGGCTCGCTTCCCATCGGGTGAACTCTTCTGAGGTTACATCACGAAGGGCACGAATGGAGGGAAGGAAGCGTTTCAGGTAGGCCAGAGCCTCTTCGCACTCCGCACGTCTTTGATTGTAGGCCGAATCCACCAATCCGCGCGGTTTATTGGTGTTGGCAATAACGATGACGACTCCGGAGGTGGGCAAGGGCACCGGCTCGTAGTGCAAGGTGCGGGTATCAATAAAAAGAGCGTGATCTTTCTTGCCCAGCACGGAGATGAACTGATCCATAATCCCCACATTCACCCCCACGAACTCCCGTTCAGCCTGCTGCGCCAAGAGGGCTAGCTCCACAGGGTCTAGCGTTTGGTGAGCCGCAGAAAGCAACAGCAGCCCGGAGGCTACGAGCAACGCTGCCGACGAGGAAAGCCCGGCCCCCGGTGGAATGTTGCCTTGCAGTACGGCTTGAACACCGCGGAGGGGAAGGCCTCGGTTTTGCAGTGCCCACGCCATGGCGCGCGGGTAGTTGCTCCAGCGCTCTCCCTCGGCAGAGACCTTTTCGATGGCATCGAGGGTAAAGGTAGAAGAGACGCCCATATCGCTCGAAAAGAGGCGCACCTGTCTATCGCGTCGTACGGAGGCCGCGATGAGAATATCTCGTTCAATGGCTGCCGGAAACACATAGCCGTCGTTGTAGTCGGTATGCTCTCCGATGAGGTTCACCCGTCCCGGAGCGCGCACCATCAGCTCCGGCGCCGCGCCGTATAGCTCTTCAAACTGTTGTACCAGTCGTTCCACTCGGTTAGCAGATGCCTGTTGCATAGCGTTTTGTGTTGAGGTTCTCCTTTATAGTCTACGCTCGCCTAAACTAGGAAGCGCTAAGGGATGCAACGAAAAAATCGAATGATTCTAGCTGCACAGCTTTGCAGGCGTCAATAGTAGGAGGCTATGTCCACACCGGTTGTGCTGTAACCGCACTTTCTTTGGTCTAAAGCCATTCCAATTGGGGTAAGGCTTTAGAACATTAAGGGTTAACACACGCGGCCCTATTTGCACAAATAGACGCTTTTCTGCAGAAAACAGGAAGATGCGCTCGCCGATTTGAATCTGTTGTTGCAGCCCTTGCGGACTCGGCACATACACCACCTCCTGCACAACACGCTGTTCGCGATTCGGAAACGCAACCTTCAACTGCTCGTATAACAGGCCGGGTATGGTGATGTCCCAAGGCGTATTGGGCGTCAGCCGGAACTCACACACGGCTTCGATAAGCGGAGGATTACTATATTTTTTACTCACAGCCAACCGCCTCCCAACGTAAGTATACTGCGTAGAGGCACACTCTTATGGAGTTTCCTCGTTGCCTCTGAATAGACGCCATACCGATTTGACCAACACAAGGGACGAAGCATCGCGTAGGAAGAGACCAGGCCGTTTGCGGAGAGAAAACCTTGTAGCCTAGATTGTACCGTATTACGCAAGGTTTGTTACTCGCCCATTGTTGCGTTTTTAACACATCACAATAGAAAACACCGAATAGGGAGAGAATTCCTGCGAATTTTGGTATTATTTCGTATAACCGAAACATCTGAAGCCGTGATAGATTGAACGAGAGGAGCCACAAGGTTATGGGGCACATGATGCGAGCAGCCTATTATGAGGGGCCGAAACGCCCGATAAAACGAGAGACCATCCTACGGGTGATCGCAACCTTTCGTCCCTACCGATGGGAGGTGGTGCTGACGGCCACAGCCGTGCTCCTCGCGGCCTCACTTGGGCTGCTCTCCCCCTTCTTCCTGCGCACGCTCATCAATCAGGGGCTGGAACGCAACGATCTGCCCGTCATTACCGCATACACGCTCTACGCCATCGGCGCCACGCTTGCCGGCACGGCCTTCACCATCTTCTATAACTATCTGAGCACGCTGGTGGGGCAGCAGATCATGCGCGATTTGCGCAATCAGCTCTATGCGCATCTCCAAAAAATGTCGCTTCGCTTCTTCACCTCCACACGAACCGGTGAAATACAGTCGCGCCTCGCCAACGACGTGGCCGGGGTGCAGAACGTGGTGAGCGACACGGCGGCCAACGCGCTCTCTAACATCACCACCGTGCTTTCCACCCTCGTTGCCATGATCTATATGGATTGGCGCCTTACTCTGCTCTCCGTGGGCATTCTGCCCCTCTTTGCGCTTATCGCCGCCAAAGTAGGGGGAATGCTTCAACGCATTCGGAAAAGCACTCAACAAAAGCTGGCCGATCTCAGCGCCATCATGCAGGAAAACCTTTCGGTGTCCGGAATGCTGCTGATGAAGGTGAGCGGGCGCCAGGCCTATGCGCTCGAACATTTTAAACAGCAGAATGAACAGCTCACCAAACTGCAGGTGCAACTCAATGTGATCATGCGGCTCTTTTTTAACCTCATCGGCCTCACGTTTTCCATTACGCCCTCACTGGTCTACTGGCTTGCCGGTTACATCACCGTGCGCCACCTCGGCCATCCAATTAACATCGGCACCATTGTTGCCTTCACGGCTTTGCAAGCCCGGCTCTTCTTTCCCCTCACCAGCCTGCTTAACACGCAGGTGGAGGTCAGCAGCGCCATGGCGCTCTTCGACCGCATCTTCGAATATCTGGACCTCGAGCCCGACATCGTTGATGCGCCCGATGCCATCGAGCTAAAGCCGGAAGAGGTACGAGGCGAGGTGGCTTTTGAACATGTCTTCTTTCGGTACGATCCGCAGCAACCCGACTACGCCTTGCAAGACATCAACTTCTGTGCCAGACCCGGTGAACTGCTTGCGCTTGTAGGCCCGTCTGGAGCCGGCAAAACCACCATTACCTACCTCATCCCACGCCTTTACGATGTGGAATCGGGGCGCGTTCTCATTGATGGCCATGATGTGCGCAAAATTAAACTCGAATCTTTGGCCCAAATTATCGGGATGGTAACGCAGGAGACCTATCTGTTTCACGATACCATCATGGCCAACCTGCTCTATGCCAAGCCCGATGCCACCGAAGAGGAGGTGATCGAGGCGGCGCAGGCTGCGGCCATTCACGATCGCATTATGGCCATGCCGGAGGGCTATAAGACGGTGGTAGGAGAGCGGGGCTACAAGCTTTCGGGGGGTGAGAAGCAGCGCATCGCCATCGCACGGGTGATCCTCAAAAACCCTCGCATTCTCATCCTCGATGAGGCCACCGCGTCGCTAGACACCCACTCCGAGCGGCTCGTTCAGGAGGCCTTAGAGCGCCTGCTTGCCGGACGCACCACCATCGCCATCGCCCATCGCCTCTCGACCATTCTCTCGGCCGACCAAATTCTGGTGATCGAAAAGGGACGCATCGTGGAGCGAGGCCGTCATGAAGAGCTTCTTGCCCAAAACGGAGCCTATGCACGACTCTATGCGGCACAGTTTAAAGAGGGAAACTCCGAGCCGCTCGTGGCGATTGCAGAGGAGTTTCCTCCTAAAAGCTGAAAAATTTTGTCCCGCTTGACAGAAAGGCCGAGAAACGGATAAACTAAGAAGTAGAATTGGTTGCATTGATAAGGAGGAAAAACAGTTCTGTGCCGCTAAAGAGGGAAACTCGTCAGCAGATCATTTCAGAGCATTCAAGGCACGAGGGCGACACCGGCTCGCCGGAGGTGCAGATAGCGCTGCTTACGGCGCGTATCAATCAGCTTACGGAGCACCTTCGTGTGCATAAGCACGACTATCACTCCCGCCGAGGCCTGCTTATGATGGTGGGACGCCGTCGCCGCCTGTTAGCGTACCTAAGTAAAAAAGACCTCGATCGTGCTCGTGCACTCGTGGCGCGCTTAGGTATTCGCAGCAAAATTTAGGAGCTTGGTGCTTCGACCATGAAGCGCCGCACATCGTTACGGATTCGATGCCTATGAGGGCAGGCAGAGCAGAAGGGATGCCGGAACGGCGCATAGGGTTCAGAGTAAGGGGATTTCCTTGTAGGGTGAATGGAAGTCCGTTTTCTCTGACCCCTTCGAAGTTGTCCGGCCTTCTGTGAATGCCTGCCCTTTTCCTTTCGCACTCGGCATGGAGACCGAGCCGCGAAAGGCCGTTCTCTTACCTGAACGGTTGGGTAAAGAGTTAACGTAAGAAAACCAACAAGAGAATTAGGAGATTGAACAACTTGACCCACGTAGTTGAACGCGAACTGGCCGGACGAACGCTACGTCTAGAAACTGGCAAGGTGGCCAAGCAGGCGAATGGAGCTATTTGGCTAACCTGTGGCGACACCATCGTCTTGGCGACGGCCACGATGAGCAAAGAGCCGCGTGAAGGGATCGATTTCTTTCCCCTCACCTGCGATTATGAGGAGCGCAAATATACCGTAGGGCGTATTCCCGGCGGCTATGTGAAGCGCGGAGGTCGGCCCAGCGAAAAAGCGGTGCTTACCTCTCGCCTCATTGACCGTCCCCTGCGCCCCCTTTTCCCCGCCGGCATGCGCAACGATGTGCAGATCATCGCCATGCCCCTCTCCGTAGATATGGAGTGCCCGCCCGACGTGCTCTCCATCGTTGCAGCCTCCGCAGCCCTCACCATCTCCAATATCCCCTTCAACGGCCCCATCGGCGCCGTGCGTGTGGGGCGCATCAACGGAGAGTACATCATTAACCCCTCTTACGACCAGATCGAACAGTCCGATCTCGACCTGGTGGTGGCGGGTACCAGGCAGGCCGTACTGATGATCGAGGCCGGCGCGAAATTCGTGAAGGAAGAGGATTTGCTTACCGCCATAGACCTCGCTCATGAGGTTATTAAAGAGCAGTGCGATCTGCAAGAGGCCCTCGCGCAGCAGGTCGGCACGCAAAAGGCCGAAGTGCCCCTCTTCTTGCCCGACCCCGAAATACTGCGCGTTATTCACGAGCGCATGGATGATGCCATTCGCCAGGCCATTTTGAACCCCGATAAGGCCTCGCGAGAAAACGCCATCGAAGAGCTGAAAGAGGAGATCGTAGCCCAACTGGCACCGGAGTTTCCCGAACGGGAAGCCGACATCGCCGAGGCGGCCGAAAAGGCCATCAAAGAGCAGGTGCGGAAACTGGTGGTCAACGAGCATATAAGGCCCGATGGGCGCGCCCTCGATGAGATACGCCCCATCACCTGCGAAGTGGGTCTCCTGCCCCGCGTTCACGGCTCCGGCATGTTCACGCGCGGGCAAACCCAGGTGCTTACCGCCCTTACCCTCGGCTCGGTCAGCGAAGCCCAAATGCTGGATACGCTTACCGAAGAGGACGAGCGAAAGCGCTATATGCACTACTACAATTTCCCTCCCTATTCGGTAGGCGAAGTACGCCCACTCCGCGGCCCCGGACGGCGTGAGATAGGCCATGGTGCTTTAGCCGAGCGCGCCCTTTTGCCTGTGCTTCCCTCGGAAGAGGAGTTCCCTTATGCGCTGCTGCTGCAGAGCGAGGTGCTGGAAAGCAACGGTTCCACCTCCATGGCATCGGTGTGCGGCTCGACGCTCGCCCTCATGGATGGCGGAGTAAAGATATCGGCTCCGGTGGCCGGCATCGCTATGGGACTTATGACCCTCGACGATAAGTACGCCATCCTTACCGACATTCAAGGGATGGAAGACTTTTCCGGCGATATGGACTTCAAAGTGGCCGGAACGACCGAAGGCATTACGGCCATTCAGCTCGACTGTAAAATTCAGGGCCTGCCTAGACACGTAATGCAGGAGGCGCTGGAACAGGCTCGCCGTGCCCGACTGTTTATTCTTGACAAAATAAGAGAAGTTATTCCGGAGCCGCGTCCGCACCTCAGCAAGTACGCGCCCTCTATCTTCACCATCGAAATAGACCCGGAGAAGATAGGTGAGATCATCGGCCCCGGCGGCAAGACCATCAAGAAGATCATCGCCGACACGGGAGCGCAGATAGATATTCAACAGGACGGCAAAATCTATATTATGGCGGTGGATCAGGAGGCCGGAAAGAAGGCGGCAGAGACCATCCAAAGCCTCGTGGCCGAAGTGCAGGTAGGCCAAATATACACCGGGCGCGTAACTCGCGTAATAGGAATGGGGGCCTTTGTGGAGTTCTTGCACGGCAAGGAAGGTCTCGTTCATGTGAGCCATCTGCGCGTACCGCCCGTGCGCCGGCCTGAAGAGGCCGTGAAAGTAGGCGACGAAATAACCGTTCGCGTTATCGAGGTGGATAGCCAGGGTCGCGTGAACCTTTCGGCCATCAATCTCGACCAACCCTTCGACCCTAGCATGGCCCGACGCCAAGAGGAGCCGCGTGGCACAGGACGCCCCCAAGAGCGAGGAGGGCATCGGGGTGGTACTGCCCCTTCACAACGCCCTGCCGGCTCGCTGCCGGTTCCGCCCAAACAGAGCGCCGAAGAGGAAGAATCCTTGCCAAAAGCTCGATTTCGACCTAGACGTTGAGTACATCCCGTTAAGCGAGGGGAGGCTTTCAAGATCGCAAACGGTTTTTGAAAGCACCAAACGATAGCGCCGCTAGGGATAAGGAGAGCGCTTATGCAATCTCTGAAAGCGATTATTGCCGATGATGAACAGTTGACACGCACCATTGTTCGCGCACGTCTCGAAAAGTTGGGGCATCAGGTGCTGGCCGAAGCCGCCGATGGGTTGCAGGCTGTGGAAGCTGCGCGGCTTTACCACCCCGATGTGATCGTGATGGACATCAAGATGCCGGTGATGGATGGCATTGAGGCTGCCCGCCAGATTATGACGGAAAACCCGTGCGCCATTCTCTTTTTAAGCTCTTTCAATGAAGAGGAGCTGGTGGAACAGGCGGGAGAGACTGGCGCCCTTGCCTACCTCATGAAGCCGTTTCGTAAAGAGGATTTAGGCCCTGCACTGGAGATAGCCGTGCGCCGATTCCGACAAATGCAGTCCCAAGCGAAACAGATCGAAGAGCTGAAGGAGAGCCTAGAAACCCGTAAACTCATCGAACGGGCTAAAGGAATCTTGATGGATCGGCACCATATGACCGAAGAAGAGGCCTTCAAACGCATCCATTTCCAAGCCCGTAACCAAAATAAAAAGATGCGCGAGATCGCACAGTCTATCATTACTGCGGCTGAACTCCTATGATACATCAAGCCGTCATTAGCCAATAGAGAATGACCCTTCCCCATTCTCCTATGGTGAGGCCGAAGATCATCTTGGCTTCGGCCTCGCCTCGACGCCGCGAGTTAATGGCGCTTTTGCGCGTTCCTTTCGAGATTGTGCCAAGCCGCTATCAAGAGCCATCGCCCCCCGCTACGCCTGTCTCCTTGCCTCGTTTTGTAACCGAGCTTGCCATCTCAAAAGCCACCGATGTGGCCCAGCGCATTCAGGAAGGGCTTGTTTTAGGGGCCGACACGGAGGTGTCGTTGGAGGGCGAAATGGGGCTTCCACTCGGCAAGCCGGCAACCGCCGACGAAGCACGTGCCATGTTGCGCTCCTTGGCCGGCCGCACCCATTCGGTCTATACCGCACTCGCCATCATCTCGGTGAACAATGGCATCCTGCAACCTCCACTCAGTGAGGTGGTATGTACCCGCGTGCGCTTCCGCGAGCTTACTGAAGCCATGATAGAGGCCTACATTGAAACCAAAGAGCCTTTCGATAAGGCAGGAGCCTATGGGGCACAGGGCTATGCGGCTCCCTACATCGAGGCGATTGAGGGCGATTTTTTCAACGTGGTGGGGCTGCCTCTCTGCGCTTTAGGCCGGCTGTTAGAGAAGTTAGGCATCGCCTGGTGGCAGGTAAAACCCTAGCCTTGAACACTACTCCTCTTCCGAGTTGGATAACAACCGGTTGAGATCGGGCAGCATGGGGGTAGAAACCGCGTTTCGGTTCTCCTGCAGAATCTGCTCATACACCTCCTTGCGGTGTACGGCAATGGTGCGCGGGGCGCGTATCCCTAGTCGAACCTGCTCACCGCGAACTTCGAGAACGGTGATCTCGATATCGTTGCCGACCATGATGGACTGATCGGGCTTTCGGGTCAACACCAGCATTTTGGGCCCTCCGTGGCACGGGATTTGGAATGGACATCTTCGTTCACCTCCGTGTGATACAACCGCCTGCGGAGCCGTGTGGGGAAGATGCGCTCTTTACGGTAATTATCGGCTTGTGGCAGCTTTTTCTCTAGGGGGAACTCTATAGCGCTCCGTTTCATCTTGGTTAGGCTGTCACTTTCTATTTTACTCTATAAAAACCTCCTGGCACTTCTTCTCCTTTTGATGATATTCATGCTCTACTGCCCACATAACCAGAACCCTTCGCTTGCTGCTTCAAGGCCGACACCCTCCCCCTCAGCGGCCTGAATCATTCCCTTAATCGCCTGTCTCCCTGGCCGCTGCATCGCCGTGCGCTAGCACCTCCCGGATCGGGGGAAAGGCCGGGATAGGGGGCGAACAAAGCGAACTTGCTTGGTTAACTGTCTCTAGAACCGTGAGGTCGGCAGTCTCTGCAGCCCTATTCACTCCTCCTCAGAACGGGCGGGAAGTGAAACTTAAGATTTCTCGCCTTCGGCTCGAAATGACAGGTGTATCGCCGGCTCTTCAAGGCCGATACAGGGGTCCCAAGAAAATCTTGCGATTTTCTGGGGCAGGGCGCCCTTCCCCTCAAGGCCGACGGATGAACAGGAAGTCGCCCTGACCCTAACCCTTGTAAGGGCGGGGGTAACCCCGCCCTGCATAAGATCGGCAGCAGTTGATAGGGGCTGTTACCCTTCTGCCCTCTTTGGGCATGGTTTGAACCATGGTAAAATGGGAGAGTACGCATAATACACGCTCTGTTAGGAACATGGAACCTATGGCCGTTTCCGCCCTCGCCGCGCTGACCCTCAAAGAGGCCTTCCGGCGAAAAACGCTTTGGGCTATTCTCCTGCTCGGCTTGCTGGTGTTGGGTATTACCCTTCTTCTAGCCATCGCCCACATGCGCATGGAGCACCTGGTTGCTATTGGCAGGTGGTCTCCGCAAGAGGAGGCCATACGCTACCCTTTGGCACGCCGCAGCATCACGGCGCTCTGTTTAGGCGGCATTAAAGTTTTTGGGGCGCTCTTTGCCGCGGTGCTTGCAGGTGGCGCCATATCGGGCGAAATCGAGACCGGAGTGATGGCCCTGCTGCTTCCGCGTCCCTACCCACGATGGCAGATCGTGGCCGGCAAGTGGCTGGGGCTTAACCTCCTCCTCTGCGGCAGCACCCTCTTTTGGACGTTCATCGCATGGGCCTCTCTCACCCTCCAAACCCATCTGGCGCTTACCGCCCTGCTGGTGGCGGGCTTCTATCTATGCCTCTATCCGCTTCTGGTCAGCACCATCGCCCTCGCCTTCTCCACGGTGGCCCCTCGGCTGCTCGGCACGGTTTTCGCGCTCGTGCTCTGCGGCATCGCCTGGTTCGATGGAGTTATGGAGGGCCTCAGCGTTGCATTTAATATTGACGTGCTACACCGTCTCGCCGTCATCGCAGGCCTTATCGTACCGCAGGGCTACGTTGGATACTGGGTAGACGATGTAACCTCCGAAATAGTCTTCTCTGAAGGTCCGCGCTTCTGGTCATCGCCGCGTTTTCTTACCGAGTGGGGAGCGCAGCACCTTCATTTCCCTCGCCTTGATGCCCTCTATGTGCTGCTTTACCTCGTTGCCTTCTTTGTGTTGGGTGTGGTGCTCTTTGAACGTCGTGACGTTATTTAGCTACCCTCCTCCTTGTTGCTGCAACATCTTCCATCCCCCTTTTTAAGGTAAAACAAATAGAGAGCATGTTGTCTCTAGTGAGATGCAGATAACCTTTTACCATGGGGAGGTCTTCGTATGACACCCTATAAGCAACAACGAAAAGCTGTTATCTGGCCATATGTGCCTGGCGTTCTGGCCAAAACGGCCGTTTTTACTTTGTGGCTTCTCCTCTGCGGGCTGCTTTGGGGATGCCAACATGCCAGAGGTGCGGCCTCATCCTTAAACCAACCCCTTCACAACTCGTCCTATCCG
>Ga0209061_1003742_pt1 | contig 15884 bp, 14 predicted proteins | sample Coa_R1_10_FD_187157 | JGI IMG/M metagenome (GOLD analysis project Ga0209061, IMG submission 187157) | Surface soil microbial communities from Centralia Pennsylvania, which are recovering from an underground coalmine fire - Coalmine... | ecosystem: Environmental > Terrestrial > Soil >...
TTCTTGAGCAGCACGATTGATTTTTCGGCCGCTTCGAGCGCTACTTGCTGATGCTGCGGCGATTCCACCTGGTCCATGCCGATTTGCGAATAGGGGACGCGATCTGGCGGATCAAACATACCCAGACGGAAGCGGGCGGTGAACAGCCGTGTAACGGCGCGATTGATATCTTCTTCGCTGAGCAGGCCCTGATGGACTGCGTCCACCAGACTGGCATATGTTCTTCCGCAATCGAGGTCGGTTCCGGCCTTCACCGCAAGCGCTGAGGCTTCGGCAGGCGATTTGGCGTAATGATGCCCGGAGTAGATGTCCTGAACGGCGTCACAATCGCTCACCACGTAGCCTTGAAAATTCCAGGCGCCGCGCAGATTTTGCTTTAACAGCAGATCACTGGCGCAAGCGGGCGCGCCATCTACTGCGTTATACGCGCACATGATGGAATCCACTTTGGCCTGCTCCACCGTCTGGCGGAACGCATACAGATAGGTGTGGGTCAGATCGTTTTCGCTTACATCGACATTGAATTGATGGCGCAGAGCTTCGGGACCGCTATGCACGGCGAAATGTTTCGAGGTGGCGATTGTTTTGAAATAGTGCGGATCATCGCCTTGCATGCCCCGGATAAATTGAATGGCCATCTGCGCGGTGAGGTACGGATCCTCGCCATAGGTTTCCTGGCCGCGGCCCCAGCGCGGATCACGAAAGATGTTGATATTGGGCGACCAAAAAGTGAGACCGTGATAGCGAGCGTGAATGCCGTGGGCGATCGCGTCGTTGTATTTGGCGCGGGCTTCTGTCGAAATAATATCCGCAATGCGGTGCTCCAGATCCGTATCCCAGGTAGCGGCGAGCCCGATTGCCTGCGGAAAGACCGTTGCCAGACCGGCGCGCGCGACGCCGTGGAGCGCTTCGTTCCACCAGTCATAGGCCGGAATGCCGAGCCGGGGAATGGCCGGCGCGGCGTTTTGCATCTGGCTGACTTTTTCTTCGAGCGTCATGCGCGAAACCAGGTCGGCGGCCCGCTCCTCGGGCGTCAACGTGACATCCTGGTACTTAGGGGTGTTGATGCTCTGGGCGGTTGAAACCAAATTCCACATCAGCAACGCGGCTGTTAGTTTCGAGACCATGTCACTTAGTGTATGAGAACGCTGATCCGGCTGCACCGGCGATGGCGGGAAACGCAGATGTTTGTGCGCGCCATGGCCTCCGATACACATCCCATCACTGCCCAGATCGTGCCCATCCGCCGCTGCAATCTGGCATGCGCCTATTGCAATGAGTTTGACAAAGACTCACCGCCGGTGCCCACGGCGGAGATGCTGCGGCGCATTGACAAGCTGGGCGAACTAAGAACCGCGATCATCACCTTCAGCGGAGGTGAACCGACGCTGCATCCTGAGCTGGACCTGCTGATCCGCCGGGCGCGAGAGCACGGCGCCATCGCCACGATCATTACCAATGGCTACTTGCTTACGCCGGAGCGGATCAAGCGCTTTAATGCGGCTGGTCTCGATTACTTACAAATCAGTATTGATAATGTCCTGCCGGATGAAGTTTCCAAGAAGAGCTTGAAAGTGCTCGACCGCAAACTAGAGTGGCTGGCCGAGTACGCCGAGTTTGACGTCACGATCAATTCCGTGCTGGGCAGCGGCATTCGCAATCCGGAAGATGCGTACCGGATCGCCGTGCGGGCACGCGAGCTTGGATTTAAGAGCACAGTGGGGGTTCTGCATGACGGCAGCGGGCAGCTTCAGCCGCTCAGTCCGGCGCATGCGAACGTCTATGAAAGAATTCTGCGGCTGGGCGGCGGCCTGTTTTCCTTTACACATTTTGATTCCTTTCAGCGCAACATCGTGCGCGGTGCGCCGAATCGATGGCATTGTCCGGCCGGCGGAAGATTTCTCTATATCTGCGAAGATGGGCTGGTGCATTACTGCTCGCAGCAACGAGGGCGTCCTGGCATTCCGCTGGAGCGTTATACGCGCGAGGATCTGCTTCGAGAGGGCCGCAAGCCCAAAGGATGCGCGCCGTTTTGCACGATCTCCTGCGTCCATCAGACGGCGATGCTCGATGAATTCCGCACCCATCCGGCAGAAGCGCTGGCCGGCATCATTGCGCGCCGGAAAGAATTGGATCCGGCCTGGGAGCCCCCTCTCTCGGTGCGGATGCTCGCCTGGATGTTCCTGCGCGATTCGCGCATGAAGCATTTCTTCGGAGCGATTGCCACGCACGTGTTTCGGGCGAAGGATTGGACGCAGGAATCAGCAGTGAGACATTGACAAAGTTAGGAGATACACTGTGCTTCGAACTGCCACACTGGCTTTTGTAGCTGTGCTTGCGTTAGGGCTTGCTTGCGGCCCGCCCCCGCCTCCGCCCATTCCGCCGCTCACTCCCCAGACCGCCGCCGCCCTGCTGCATTACGATAATCGCGCCAAGAACTGGCTGATCACGATCCGCAGGCGGGACCCGAGCTGTGACTATAACCTCACGCTGCCCGATCAGGCATCACATCCGACCGTGATTGATCTGAATCACATTGTCTCCTGCGGCGGACGCCCCAGCCCGCGGGAGTTCGACGCCAGCGTCTCCTTTGAGTATGACCGCAATCAGCATGCGTGGGTCATCCGCCGCTTTTCGAGCTAAGCGGGAGCGAGCGCGTGCCTCACACGGGCTGTTTCGCCTGCGCAGGCAGACCGGCTGCTCTCGCACTCACCAGAGCGATACTGGACCAATCCAACTTCTCTTGCCCGTTGGCCAGAGCAGACACTAGATGATTGCGCACAATGGCGGCAAAGGGCATGGGGGCGCCGGCCTCTTCGGCAGCATCGATTACCTGCCGGATGTCTTTCAGCCCGAGCGGTAAGGCGAAGCCAGGCGGATCAAATTTCTGATCCGCGACCAGAGTGCCGTAATTGCGGTATACAGGCGAGCCGAAGAGCTCGTTCATGGTTTCGAGAAACAGGTGAGGATCGATGCCAAATTTGCGCATTACGGCAAAACTTTCGCCGAAGGATTCCAGCATGCTGGCAATCATGAAATTGCCGCAGAGCTTGACTGCGTTGGCCTGCCAGGGTTCGGACCCAATTACAATAGTGCGCCTGCCAATGGCGTCCCATACGGGCCGGAGTTTTTCAAGGGCATGGCTGTCGCCAGCCGGGATGACAATGAGTTTCCTCTGCTCGGCGGCTTCGGGACGGCCGAAGACAGGCGCACTCACCAGCACCTGACCACGCTTGCCATGTTCCTCGGCGAGCTTTCGCGCAAAGGATGTGCTGATCGTGCTACTCGAAACATGGATCGCGCCCGGCTTTAGCGCCGCAGCGATCCCCTCCGGGCCGAATACCACGGCGGCGAGCGCCTGGTCGTCTGAGAGCATCGTAAATACAGCATCGGCGCCGGCTGCTGCTTCGGCCGCTGAGCTGGCAAGGCGGATGCCCTCTTGCGCCAGCTCCTCGGCCTTCTTCCTCGTCCGGTTGTAGGCTGTCAGATCATATCCAGCCCTTACAAGGTTCCGCGCCATTGGGGCGCCCATTTTCCCTAGTCCAATAAAGCCAAGTTTCATCGTCCAAAGTGGTGGACACCGCGCACCAAGTTATGATTTCGCTTTTATAGCCGCGTTAGATTAGGAGTGAAATTACAGCATTTGTATTAAGGAGGACCAGGATGGGGGCAGTAGGTATTCGCGGCGAGGATGATGATACTCCGCCGCAGCCTGACCTTTCTGCACCAATCGAATTGACGATTGTGCGGGCTCGTCAGGCGCGCGCCCGCCGTCCCCGCCGCTCCCCAGACACTCTGGGACAGGCGGAGCCAGAAGCGGTTAGTCTTCGCCGCGTCGCTGCTCCTCCGCAGGCGCCGCAAGCCCGGCCGCTGCGGCGAAGTCGGAAATTTTGGATTGCCGCGGCTGCACTGTTTGCAGCCGTTTCAGGCGCGACGTTTACGATTCTGTATCTTCGCCAGTCCGCGGCAGAGCGCGCCGAGGTCGCGCCGGAAGTCATTCGGGCGGTGATTCCAGTTTCAAGCTTGCACATGCGTGCAGAAGCTCAGGGCGACCGGGTGCTGGTGAGCTGGAACCCCCGGGCAGCCGGAATCCAGTCTGCAACCGGAGGTCTGCTCACCATTGAAGATCGAACCGGCACGCGCACGTTTCCGCTCGATGCCAGCCAGGCGGCCAACGGCTCTGTCTTATATCGACCCGCGTCGGGGGACGTCACGTTCCGGCTGCAAATCCAGAATGTGGCGGGAAAGGTTTTCCGCGACACTCTGCGCGTGCTCGACCCAGTGCGAGCCGAAGCGCCTGAGGCGAGCAAACCAATCTCGCGCGCCGCAATGGAACGACCCGAGCAGACGAATGCCAAAGCCAGCTCTGCACCGCGTGCCGCGACTGCCGCTCACGCGCATACTCCGCCCGCGCAGATGCCCACCCTGGCCTTCAGGCAAGCAGCCCCGAAACCCCGCGCATCGTTAGATCAGTATGCGCCATCGAGCAATGGCGCCAGCTTGCGGCCGCTCACATCTGTTTCGGAAACCAGACCGGCTCCGGCTCCTCCGAGCGCCATGCAGACTGTCTCCTCCACTCCGCCGCTCAGCCAACGAGCGCCGGAGCCGCAACAGGAAAGCCCGAACGCGTTGCAAAATGCTTCGCCACAACCGAGCCCTCCCTCAAACCTGCAAACGCCAGCACCCGCAATCAGCACAATAGCGACGGGGGTTCAAGCTCGCAGCATCCCCCTGCCTGGCCCTCCGAACGCCGACTTTGTGCCTCCGCAGCCGACCAAACAGGTACTGCCCACGCTGCGCAGCTCACTGGCTTCTGTCCTGGAGCCGGGCACCGTAGTCACAGTAAAAGTGCTGGTGGACAGCCGCGGACGTGTCAAGCGGGCTGAGACGGTTGGCGATCTGCAAAATGTGGATATCGGAATTCAAAAGGCGGCGGTCAGTGCAGCCAAGCAGTGGAGATTTACACCCGCAAAATTAAACGGAAAGCGGGTTTCCTCCGAGCACACCATCGTTTTCCAGTTTCAGAGCGCGATCCGGTGAGGCGCCTCAGGACGTTTCTTTGTCGAAGACCAGTTTTTCTTCGTTTTCGCTGGGATCAATGTGTGTCAAAACCACATTGAGCGTTTTGCCATCGGGCGATAACTCGAGCCGCCATTGCGTGACGGCGTCCTCTTTGGGTCCATCGGTTTTCAGAATGACCAAAGCCGGGCCGTCATACCAGAGGCTGACTTTGGCCTTGTGGCCGTTTTCATCGAAGTCGCATTCCTTCCCACCCGTCTGACACGTGAAGGTGGAGACGGATTCGTGCCCGCCCCCCTGGCGAGCCACTCGTTTGAACTGAATGCTCGGCGAGTTGTCTTGAATCGTGAGCGTCACGGCCTCATCGCGTACGTTGGCTTGACTCTTAGCAGGATCGAGCTGCCAGGTACCGGTGAAGTTGGGTGTTTGCTGCGCCCACAGCAGCGGAGAAAGAACCATCGCGCCGGCCACCATGGCCATGCGCAAGGGAGACAGTCTCATGGAGTCCTCCAGGCGCCCCGTAAACTAAAGGCGCATTTACGTTTTTGAGATTCTATCAAGGTTATACCTGAAAAATTTGAGCCCTTGCACGTTTCCGGAGAAAATAGGATCAGGATGATCGAGAAGGCTACCTTTGGGGCAGGATGCTTTTGGGGCGTAGAAGCTGCCTTTCGTGAAGTACCCGGCGTGGTAAACGTCACCGTGGGCTATGAAGGCGGCCACACCGAGAACCCCACCTACCAGGAGGTGTGCACAGATCTCACCGGCCATGCCGAGGTGGCACAGGTGGAGTATGACCCGGAAAAAGTCAGTTATGAGCAGTTGCTCGACGTCTTCTGGAGCATTCATGATCCTACTCAGGTCAACCGCCAGGGCCCCGACATCGGCACCCAGTACCGCAGTGTGATCTTCTTTCACACACCGGAGCAGGAGCAGGCGGCGCGCGCCTCGAAGGCGAGATTAGAGAGCTCAGGACGATACCGGCGGCCGATTGCGACCGCGATTGAGCCGGCCCAGACGTTTTACCGAGCCGAAGAATATCACCAGCAATACCTGGCCAAACGCGGGCTAAAGCACTGCCACATTTAACTTCCCGCCGCATACGCGGGTTCTTACACTTTGCCCCTAGCCCGTCCAGAAATAGTTTGCAGCGAGAGCCTGAAACTTGTCCAACTGCTCGCGTTCCCAAGCGGCGTCTCGATTGAGCTCACGTGCCAGCAAATGAACGGCCTGGGGAGCGGCCTCCAGGCTCGCACGTGCATTCAGGAATAAAGCGCGCGTGCGTCGCGCCAGCACGTCCTCGAGCGTGCGGGCCATCTCATAGCGTGCCGCCCAAATCACCTCGGCTTTGCAAAACGGCAAGGCAGGATGGAGGCGTTCGCCGAGTGCGGGATCCTCTGCGATGAGAGCCTGCAGTTTGGGCAAGTCAGATCCGTAGATCTGGAGCCAGCCCGTCGCATCAGGCTGTTCCACCCAGCCATGCAGGCGCAGATCCGCCGTACGGGAACGCGCGCGGGCCAGACCAGCAAGCAGCGCGGCCCGGTCGATCACGTCCTCTGCCATCTTTCGGTAGGTCGTCCACTTCCCTCCGGCAATCGTAATCAACTGCGACTGAGAAACCAGGATGGTGTGCTCACGCGAGATCACCGCTGTACTCTTTGCTTCTGCCTCACGGACGAGCGGCCGCTGCCCGGACCAGACGCTGAGCACCTCACCGGCTGTGGGACGATTCCCCAGGAATCTCTCGATGTGGCTGAGGAGAAACTTGCGCTCCTCCGCAAGCGGGCATGGCTCATACTGAGCTTCGGGCACGGGGGTATCCGTCGTGCCCACAATCACGTGATCATGCCAGGGGATTGCGAACAACACGCGGCCATCGGAGGTGCGAGGAATCATCAGCGCCGTGTCGGTTGGCAGCCAGGAACGGGACAGTACCAGATGCGAGCCCTGACTGACAGCAATCAGCGGCTGCGCCTGAGGATCGTCGCTGCGCCGCAAGAAGTCGGAAAAGATGCCCGTGGCGTTGATGACCACTTTTGCAAGGCAATCGAACTCCGCTCCGCTTTCCCGGTCCCTGGCCCTTACTCCGGCAACTTTGCCCTTTCGGGTCAGCAGCGATGTGACCGGAGCATAGTTCAGAGCAGTTCCTCCCAGATCGAGGAAGGTGCGCAGCAGCGCGATGGCATAGCGGGCGTCGTCGAACTGGCCGTCATAGTACAGAACGCCGCCTTTTAAGTGCTTGCGCCGTACGGTGGGCAAAGCAGCGAGCGTTTCGTGGCGTGAGAGGACAGAGGAGCGGCCGATGCTTTCCCGGCCTGCCAGGCGGTCATAGAACGTCAAACCAAGACCGTAAAAGGGTAGCTCCCAGAACGAGTAGGCGGGGATGGCGAAAGCGCGCCGGTGGACCAGGTGCGGGGCGTTGCGCAGCATACGGGCGCGCTCGCGTAAGGCTTCGCGCACCAGTTTTAAGTTGCCTTGCTGGAGATAACGCACACCGCCGTGAACCAGTTTGGTGCTGCGACTGGAAGTCGCTTTGGCGAAGTCTTCGGCTTCTAGCAGAAGCGTGCGGTAACCGCGCGAAACCGCATCGAGAGCGGTTCCCAATCCTGTCGCGCCGCCGCCAGCGACCACGACATCCCACTCGCCGCCTCTGCCGATTTCACGCAAAAAGTCGTCGCGCTGCACCGGCAGATCCATGGTTTAGACACTTTCCCATCCACGGACACGCTCTAAAGCGCGCTGCCAGCCTTTGCGGCGGCCCTGGCGCTCCGCTTCGCTCATCGCAGGCGTGAAGCGGCGCTCCGCCTGCCACTGTTTGGCAATTGTTGCTTGATCGGGCCAGTAGCCGACTGCAAGGCCAGCGAGATAGGTGGCGCCGAGCACCGTGGTTTCGAGATTCGCCGGACGCGTAACGGTCACCCCCAGCAGATCCGCTTGCATCTGCATGAGGAGGTTGTTGCAGGCCGCTCCGCCATCTACGCGCAATTCTTTGAGCGGCGCGCCGGCGTCCTGTTCCATGGCCTGGACGACATCGGCCACTTGAAAAGCGATCCCTTCCAAGGCTGCGCGCGCAATGTGGGCGCGATTTGCTCCGCGCGTAAGGCCCAGAATGGCCCCGCGGGCATAGGGATCCCAGTGCGGCGCGCCCAGTCCGGAGAAAGCCGGCACCACATACACACCCGCCGCATCGGGAACGCTTGCTGCGAGCGGTTCAATCTCAGCAGCGTGACGGATGATCTGCAGTTCATCGCGCAGCCATTGGACGGCCGCGCCCGCAATGAACACGCTCCCTTCGAGCGCATAGGTGGTCTGATGGCCGATGCGGCAGGCAATGGTGGTCAACAGCCGGTTCTGCGACCATACGGGCTTTTCACCCGTAGCAAGCAGCAGAAAGGCGCCGGTGCCGTAGGTGCACTTCACCATGCCTGCTTCGACACACATCTGGCCAAACAGTGCGGCTTGCTGATCTCCAGCGATACCGGCGACCGGCACGCCTTCGAGCAAGCCAGTGGCTGTGGCGCACACTTCGCTTGAACCTACAACTTCCGGAAGAATGGCACGCGGTATTTCGAACAGTTCGAGCAGTTCCTCGTCCCACTGCTGCGTCTCGATATTGAACAGCATGGTGCGCGCCGCATTGGTGGCATCGGTGATGTGCCGGGCGCCTGCTGTCAGATTCCACACCAGCCAGCTATCGACGGTACCGAAGGCCAGCTCACCCCGGCTGGCGCGCTGGCGCGCTCCCGGGATGTTATCGAGCAGCCAGCGGATTTTGCTGCCTGAGAAATAGGCATCGCTGACCAATCCGGTCTTCCGGCGCAACAGCTCCTCGTAGCCGTTCTCGCGCAGGCGGTCGCAAAATTCCGCTGTGCGCCGGTCCTGCCACACGATCGCGTTGTAGAGCGGCAAGCCGGTCTTACGGTCCCAGAGAAGCGTGGTTTCCCGCTGATTGGCGATGCCGATGGCAGCCACGCGCTCGGCGCCAATGCCGGCCTGCGAGAGCGCTTGCTGGGCCACTCCGATTTGAGAAGACCAGATTTCGGCTGGGTCGTGCTCCACCCAGCCCGGCCGCGGATAGATTTGCCGGAATGGCTGCTGCGCTGCGGCATGGACGCGGCCATCCTCCGTCAGCAGAACTGCACGGGAGCTTGTCGTGCCTTGATCGAGCGCCAGAATGTATCGCATCTAGGCGATCGCCTCAAGCTGGGCCGCCACGCTTTCCCACTGCGCCATGGCCTGCTCTAATTCGGCGCGCTGCGACTCCAGCAGATTCGCAAGCCGTATGGCTTCTTCCGGGCCCGCAAATTCGGAAAGCGCCAGCTCGGATTGCTGGATTTGTTCCTCTAAGGCTGCTATGTGCTCTTCGAGTCTTCTGGCTTCATCTTGCATCTGTTTCAGCTTAATCGGATTGATGCGCCGGGCAGCAGGCGGTTTCTGGTTAAGCGTCGAGCTCGACTCTGCTGCCGCTGCGCTGGCCGGCGCAATGTCAAATGCTGCCGCGCTTTCCGCCTCATGCTGTTTCCGCCAAAGGTAATCTTCGTATGTACCTGGATAGGCACGTACTTCTTGATCGGCGATTTCAAAGACACGGTTTGCCAGATGATCAATAAAATAGCGATCGTGCGAGACAAACACCAGCGTTCCGGTGAAGTTCTGCAGCGCCTCTAAGAGAACATCTTTGGCGCGCATATCCAGGTGATTGGTCGGCTCATCGAGCAAAAGGAAATTCGCAGGATGCACCAGCAGGCGGGCCAGCGCATAGCGGTTCCGCTCACCGCCCGACAACACGCCGATTTTCTTGAAAACCTCGTCTTCGCTGAACAAAAAGCAGCCGAGCAGGTTGCGCAGTTCGGTTTGCGGAATCTTAGGCGCAGCCTCGCTGAGATCATCCAAAATACGCGCATCCGCATGGAGCGCTTTGTACTGATCTTGTGCGAAATAGTCTAGCGTCACGTTATGGCCTAATGTGATGCTCCCGGAGCTGGGCGGTTCTATTCCGGCAAGCAGCCTGATCAGCGTGGATTTGCCGGCGCCGTTGGCCCCCACCAGAGCGATGCGGTCGCCACGCTCGATGGTGAAGTTCACACGGCTGAAGACCAGCTTGCCGCCATAGCTTTTCGAGACATCTTTGCATTCGGCCACCACACGGCCGCTTGGCTTAGGCTGCGGGAAGGAAAAATGAATCGTCTTTTCTTCGGGCGGCAACTCGATGCGCTCCATGCGCTCGAGCTCTTTGATGCGGCTTTGCACCTGTTTGGCCTTGGTCGCCTGATAACGGAAGCGGTTAATGAATGTCTCAAGCTGCTGGATCTTGTCCTGCTGATTCTTGTAGGCGGCCTCAAGCTGGGCCAGGCGTTCGGCTTTCTGACGCTTATATTGCTCGTAGTTGCCGCTGTAGAAGGTGACTTTCTTGTTCCAGATCTCAGCTATTTTATTTACGGTTACGTCGAGGAAATATCGGTCGTGCGAGATCAGGACATAGGCGAAGTCATAATGGACCAGATAGTCCTCCAACCAATTGCGCGCCTCGATATCGAGATGGTTGGTTGGCTCATCGAGCAGCAACAGATTGGGCTTTTCAAGCAGCAGTTTGGCCAGAGCAATTCGCATTTGCCAGCCGCCTGAAAACTCCTCTGTCTGACGCCCCCAGTCCTCTCTGCGGAATCCTAAACCCGTCAGCACAGTCCCCACCTGCGCTTCGAGCGCATAGCCGTCGCGGGCTCGCAATTCGCTTTCGGCACGCTCAAAGCGCTCGGCAACCTCCCGGTATTCTCTGCTGGCAGGATCAAGCTCGCTCATCTTCGCAGTCAGCCGCTCCAGCTCGTGTTCGAGCTCTTTGACTTCGCCAAACACGCTCATGCATTCGGCAAAAACGGTCCTGCCTCTGACCTGCAGCCCGTCTTGAGGAAGATAGCCGATGCGGACGCCTTTCATTGCCGTGCGTGCGCCATAATCGAGCGGCTCGCTTCCGGCAATGATCTTAAGAAGGGTCGATTTACCAGTGCCATTTCCTCCCACGAGACCGGTGCGCTCGCGGGCGGTGATCAGCCAGTCTACGTCTTCAAACAGAAGCTTGGCGCCAAACCGCTTGCCGGCGCCTGAGAGTTGAATCATCTCTTCCCTATTTTCGCTACCGCTGCCGGCAACCAGCGTCCAGGGCCCGGGGGTGAGCCAGTGAAGAGAACGCGCTTTAGGAGAAGGGATGGGCTAAGAGAGGAAGAAATTGAGCGCATTTGTGAGATAGCTGCGCAGCTCATGGCGCTTGACGACCGCATCGAGAAAGCCGTGCTCTAAGAGAAATTCGCTGCGCTGGAAGCCCTCCGGCAGCTTTTCGCGAATGGTCTGTTCGATCACGCGCGGGCCGGCAAATCCGATCAGCGCTCCGGGTTCGGCGATGTTCAGATCGCCCAGCATGGCGAAACTGGCGGTTACCCCGCCGGTGGTGGGGTCGGTCATGATGCTGATATAGGGCAGGCGCGCTTCATGGAGCCGCATCAAAGCCGCCGATACTTTGGCAAGCTGCATGAGGCTGATGGCTCCTTCTTGCATGCGGGCGCCGCCGGAAGCCGAGACGATGATCAGCGGCAGTTTCTGCTCGAGCGAGCGCTCGATCGCCCGCGTGATCTTCTCCCCCACTACGGCGCCCATGCTGCCACCGATGAATTTCAGCTCCAGCGCGCAGATATGCACGGGGCGTCCATTTAATAAGCCGGTAGCCGAAATCGCGGCGTCGTTGAGCCCGGTCGTCTCGCGCATCTCGCGCAGCCGGGCCGCGTAGGGCTTGGAATCCACCCAGTGCAGCGGATCGGTCGAAGCAAGGTTAGCATCGTGCTCCACATATGCGCCGTCATCGAAGAGCTGCCGCAGCCGCTCCACAGCTCCGATCCGAAAATGATGACCGCACTTGGGGCAAACTTTCAGGTTGTCTTCCACCGCTTTGCGCCAGACGATCTGTCCGCATGCTTCACACTTCTGCCATAAGCCCTCCGTGCGGACGCTTTTATCCCCATTGGCAGGCGACCCCTCTTCCACGGGCGGCTTTTGTCGCGTGAACCAAGCCATAAAAACCAGCCACTAAAGTAGCACGCGGGAGGATCCGGCCGCTGCTCCAGAAGACGGGGGCCGGCAGAAACCGGCCCCCGGGAGGCTTAGGAGGAGGATAATTCGGAGCAGTTGCGGAAGCGGCGGATAGCGCCAAACAGGATGAACATGCCGCCGCCCACGAGAAGGAGAGTGGCAGCTTCCGGGGCGCTCGAGCCGGCGCCGAGGTTATCAATCGCGCTCTGTGCAAAGAAGAAATCGTCCACAATCGCGTCTCCGGAAGGCGCCGTCACGGTCAGGGAGGTGATGGGCTGGGAGAGCGCAAACCCGAACGTGCCATGGCTGTATGTCCCATATTGCGTGCAACAGGGCGAGGTCGGCACCAAAAACTGTTCCCCATCGGAAAAGGTCAGGCTCAGCGTCAGAGACCCGCTATCTTGATAGGTCCCTAAATCCAGCCAAATGGCGTCCTCACCGCCTGCTGGCATCGAGATGGTGATGGAGGGCGCTGCCAGACCCTGATAGGGGTGTGAGACCCCGATGAGATTGGTGGAACCGGTGAACACAAATGACAAAGAAGTGTTGCCGGTGAGCGGCTTCAAGGTAACGGATTGCGGCTCATTGGAGGTGATCCCGGTAAAGTTGAGCTCGGTCGGTGCGCTCGCAATATAGGCTGCAGAATTCCAGGTTGTCCAAGTGTTGGTCGTGATCGTCGTCGCATCTGCCACTGCTGTGTGTATCAGCGCCCCCGCAAGACAAGCGGTCAGCCGCCAAAGGCTCTGCTTCATGAATTCTTCTCCGCAATGATGAGTGCGAAAGAAGAGTGCGGGAAGCAAGGGAGGGCTCTGACTCGGAATATCCTGAGATTACACAGGTTGAGGTCGCTCAGGCTGCCTGGACAATCTTGATGAATGATTCCGGGTCAAGACTTGCGCCGCCGACCAGCACGCCATCAAGCTCGGGCTCGCGCATCAAGCCTTCGATGTTATCTGGCTTGACGCTGCCGCCGTAAAGGATCCGAAGCTGCCGCGCAGCTTCAGATCCGAATCGCTTTTCCGCTTCGGCTCGAATGAGCTTATGTGCTTCGGCAGCGATCTGTGGCGTGGCGGTGTGGCCGGTACCGATCGCCCATACCGGTTCATAAGCGATGACCACGTTTGCGAACTGTTCTTCGGTAAGCCCGGCAATTCCGCCGGCGAACTGCCGCACTAGCACCTCGCCGGTATGCCCCGCCTGGTGCTCCTCTAAACGCTCACCGATGCAGATCACCGGCGTCAATCCCGCTGCCGTAGCCGCTTGCGCTTTCTTGAGTACGGCGGCGTCGGTTTCATGGAAATACTGCCGGCGCTCACTGTGCCCGACCAAAACCCAGGTCGCTCCCACGGCGCGCAGCATATCGGCTGAAACTTCGCCCGTATAAGCTCCCTCTTTGGCCCAGAAAATGTTCTGTCCTCCGATTTGAATCCCGGTTCCTCGAACCCGCTCCACAGCGGCCGGTATGCTGAGCGCAGTCGGGAAGATGACTACGTCGCAGTAGTGGATGCCGCTCACTAAGGGAATGAAGCGCTCCAGGAAGGAAACCGCTTGATCCGGGGTTTTATACATTTTCCAGTTGGCCGCCATGATGCGACGTCTCATAGGTTCTCGAATGCTCACAATCCTTTCGAAATCTCGTTTAAAAAGCTGGCCCCGGCGGGGATGGACGTTCCGAAATTCGACGCGACCGTCTGGCCGATGTCGGCCAGCGTAGCTCGCGTTCCCAGGTTTACGCCAGGCCGCACCGCGGGGCCATAGACAAGCAGCGGTGTGAACTCGCGCGAATGATCGGTCGAGGGAGTAGTTGGGTCGCAGCCGTGATCGGCGGTGAGAATCAGCAGGTCCCGATCCTGCAACTCCAGTTCAGGCAGCCAGCGATCCACCGCTTCTAGCGCACGCGCGTATCCCTCAACGTCATTTCTGTGGCCGTAGAGTTGATCAAAGTCCACCAGATTGACAAAGATCAGACCGCGCCGCTGTTTCCCCAGAGCTTCCTGAGTCTTCTTCATGCCATCCTCGTTGTTCTTGGTCTTGATGGCTTCCGAGATGCCCCGGTGCAGGAAGATATCCGCGATCTTGCCCACGCTCGTGACTGGAACAGCTTCCTCGGCTAAGCGGTCGAGCAGCATGGGAGCGGGCGGCGGTATGGCGTAGTCCCGTCGATTTGCTGAATCGCGCACAAAGTGGCCGGGTTCTCCGACAAAGGGCCGCGCAATCACGCGTCCCACTTCATGCGGCCCGTGGAGGATGTCGCGGGCGATCTCGCAAATCCGGTACAGCTCGGCCAGCGGAATCACATCCTCGTGCGCGGCGATCTGAAACACGCTGTCGGCCGAGGTATAAACAATCGGGTTTCCGGTCCGCAGATGCTCTTCCCCGAGCTCTTCGATAATCTGGGTGCCCGATGCAGGCTTATTCCCTAGCGCTTTGCGACCAGTACGCGTTTCAAAGGCCTGCATCACTTCCGGTGGGAAGCCGCGCGGATAAAGCGGAAATGGTTTCAGAAGATGAATGCCGGCCATCTCCCAGTGACCGGTAGTGGTGTCTTTGCCCGGGGAGGCCAGCGCGCACCGGCCAAACGCCCCTGCGGGATGTTCCACCGGCGGCAAGCCAGCTAGCGGCCGGATATTGCCCAGCCCGAGCCGTCTCAGGTGTGGAAGACAGAGCGGCCGTTGCGCTGCAATGTGACCCAGCGTATCGCTGCCCTCATCGCCATACTCGGCGGCATCGGGCATCGCGCCAATGCCCACGCTGTCCAGCACGATCCAGATCACGCGCTCAAATGGGGACTTGCTGCCGCTTTGCGGGTTCATTTTTTCTGCCCGACTGCAGCGCCTGGCGAAACCCCACTCTCAAATTCCTCCTTGAGCCGCGCGGCGCGCTCCCGCACCAAATGCATATAGGACTCATGAGAAGCGATCCGGTTCAACAGCGGGAGGAACTGTTTCGGCGCCGCAAGCTGATTTTTCAGCCACAACGATTCAATCTCCGCGAGCGAATCGTTCACCCCCAGCTTGTCGAAATGCACCGTGCGATCAAGGTCCAGATAGGCTTGCTCAGTCGCCGCGATATTCTCAAAACGCGCAAGCAGATCTTGCGCCACGGGATTCACAGAGTAATTGAACGTCGCTTCGGAGGCGGGCTCGCTGCCGTTCTCATAGCGAAAGGTCTTTTTCCCCGTATTCGCCACTTTTAACCCCGATTCAAGCGGAGTCTTGAAATAGTTGAGTTTTGCGGCCAGATCAAACAGCACCGCCGTATCGTTCTCGGGCAGTTGCGCGGTGACCGGGTGATCATCGGTGGGCGATTCTTTGTATGCGAGCGCGCCGGAACGATCGACCGTGATGCAAAAATATGGGGGCTGACTTCCGGGGAAGCTGCGCGTGTAGGTAATCTTCGGACCGGCGCCGCACAACGGCAGGGAAAGGAGTAACGCCGCCAGAGTTGCCTTCATAAGCGCTCTCTCTTTAGCGGGAAGCGGCGCGTCCCGTGACAGATGGCGACGGCGAGCGCATCGCTGACATCGTGCGAAGCGAACCCCTCCTTTAACCCCAGCAGCGATTGGACCATCATCTGCACCTGGTGTTTTTCCGCTCTGCCATATCCTACGACGCTCATCTTGACTTCAAGCGGCGAGTACTCGCTGACGGCGATGCCCGCTTCGGCCGCAACCAGCAAAGCCACGCCGCGCACATGCGCCAGCTTCAGCGCAGATTTGGCATTAGCGGCATGAAATACTTCTTCTACCGCAATGGCCTCGGGACGGTAGGTTTCGAGCATGGCGCGCA
>Ga0209061_1003744_pt1 | contig 15880 bp, 14 predicted proteins | sample Coa_R1_10_FD_187157 | JGI IMG/M metagenome (GOLD analysis project Ga0209061, IMG submission 187157) | Surface soil microbial communities from Centralia Pennsylvania, which are recovering from an underground coalmine fire - Coalmine... | ecosystem: Environmental > Terrestrial > Soil >...
CAGCGGGGGGTGTGAGGCACGAAGATCATGGCGAGCGCGAGAGCCGCACCGGGGATGGCCTCGACGCCGAACATCCACCGCCAGTTGTGCTGCAGCCCGCTGAGGGCGTAGTCGGACAGGTAGGCGATAAAGATGCCGAGGGCGATCATCACCTGGTTGAGCGCGGTCATGCCGCCCCTCAGGGCCTTGGGGGACTGCTCGGAGATGTACATGGGCGCCACGAAGGACGCCGTCCCCACGGCCAGTCCAAGCACGAAGCGGGCGATGCAGACGAGCTCAACGTTGGGACCGAAGGCCGAGCCCAAGGCGGCGACGGTGAAGATGCAGCCGGCCAGGCACTTGGTCCACTTACGGCTGATGGCATCGGCCAACCAGCCGCTCGCGGCGGCGCCGGCCACCGCTCCGATGAGCAGCGATCCGACGACCCAGGACTCGCCGAACGAGCCGATGCCGAGCGACTTGGAGAAGTACGGCTCGGCGCTGCCGACGACGCCGGTATCGAAGCCGAAGAGGAAGCCGCCGAGAGCGGCCAGAGCGGCGATCCACGCCACGTAGCGGTTGGAGGGCCGGCGGATCTTGGTGACGAAGCTGATCACGGCGGCACCTCCGGGGTTACGGGCTGGGTTGGCCCGACGGGTACCCACCTGCCGCCGAGTCATCCCCGCCCGACGACGACCGGGTGCGGACGGCCCGTCTCCAGTTCCCAACGGACCAGCGCCTGGCCCAGCAGGTTGACACGCCCGGGCGCCTCATCCGGGCTAGAACCGTCGGGCGTGGACGAGCAACTCCTACCGACGACGGTCGTGGGCAGCTATCCCCAACCCGACTGGCTGGTCGACAAGACCCTCCTGGAGGGCAAGGTGCCCCGGGTCCGGTCTCCGCGACTGTGGCGGGTCGCCGAGCCGTACCTCGAGGAGGCCCAGGACGACGCCACCGTGGTTGCCATCCGGGACATGGAACGGGCGGGGATCGACGTCATCACCGACGGCGAGATCCGGCGGGAGAGCTACTCCAACCGATTCGCCACCGCCCTGGAGGGCATGGACGGCGAGCCCGAGCTGGTGCGTGACGCGACCGGCGCCGAGTACCTCCTGCCCCGCATCGTCGGGCCGGTCCGGCGGCGGGGTCCCATCGAGGTCCGGGACATGGAGTACCTCCGGCGCGCCACCGATCACCGGGCCAAGATCACCCTGCCCGGGCCGTTCACCATGGCCAAGCAGGCCAAGGACGACTTCTACGGTGACTTGGAGGCGGCCGTCATGGCCTTCGCCGCCGCCGTCAACGAGGAGGCCCGGGCCCTCGAGGCGGCCGGAGCGGACGTCATCCAGCTCGACGAGCCGTGGCTGCGCAACGACCCGGAGGCGGCCGCCCGCATCGCTGTGCCCGCCATCAACCGGGCGCTGGAGGGGATCACGGTGACCACGGTGATCCATCTCTGCTTCGGCTACGCGGCCGTCGTCGCCTCCCAGAAGCCGTCCGGGTACACCTTCCTGCCCCAGCTGGCCGACACCACCGCCGACCAGATCTCCATCGAGGCGGCCCAGCCCGACCTCGACCTGGGCGTGCTCCGCGATCTCTCGCCGAAGACGGTCATCCTCGGTGTGCTCAACCTTGCCGATCCCGAGGTCGAGTCGCCGGCGAGCGTCGCGAGCCGCCTCCGCCGCGCCCTCGACTACCTCCCGCCCTCCCGCCTGGTTGCCGGCCCGGACTGCGGGATGAAGTACCTCCCGCGGGCCACTGCGTTCGGCAAGCTGCAGTCGCTCGCCGCCGGTGCGGCCCACGTCCGCGCCGGATTGTCCTGACCCCTTCCGCCCGCGTCCAGGGTTAGCCTGGCTCCGGCCATGACAAGGGGGACGACAATCTCCGATACCACGACCAGCCAACAGCAAACGGCGCCGGGCGGGTCCGCCGGGCTGCCCTCCCGGCTCCATCACACCGCCTATGTCACCAAGGACCAGGTGGCCACCCGTCACTTCTACGAGGACCTGATCGGTCTTCCCTTGGTGGCCACGTGGACGGAGGTCGACGAGCTGTTCGGGGCCGAGCGGGTGTACTGCCACACCTTCTTCGGTTTAGGTGACGGCAGCGCCTTGGCCTTCTTCCAGTTCGCCAATCCGGAGGACCAGGAGCAATTCGGGCCCGAGATGCCGGCCACCCCGTTTGTCCATATCGCCCTGCGGGTCACCCGAGAGGTGCAGGACGCCATCGAGGGACGCCTAAACGCGGCCGGGTGGCGGCCGGAGGAAACCTATGTCCTCCAGCATGGGTATTGCCGCTCCCTCTACGTGCCGGACCCCAACGGTCTGCTGCTCGAATTCACCGTGGACGCCCCGAACGCCGAGGCGATAGCCGCCACCCGCCGGCAGCAGGCCGACGCCGACCTCGCCCGGTGGCTCGGGGGCGACCACTCGAGCAACAACACCTACCGCTGATAGTCCGGGGCCAGCGCCGGCGAACGCAACGCGATCTCGGCGATGGCGTGCCGGGAAAACCGGGCGAGGAGCCGCCGGAGGGTCTCGATCTCGTCCTCGTCCCAACCGACGATCACCTCGGCCAAGTGTTGTTGGACACTCTCCATGATCCGCTCGCCGAGCACCCGGCCGGCCGGGGTGAGCGCGATCAGCACGCTGCGGTCGTCGGCCGGGGAAGGCAGGCGCCGCACCAGGTCGATGCGCTCGAGCCGCAGCACGATCTTGGAGATGTTGGCTTTGCCGGTGCCCAGGGTGGCGGCCAGATCGGTGGGCCGCAACGCCCCCCGATAGGCCAGCTGGTTGACGACGAGAAACATGGGAATGTCGTCGACCGGAAAGCCGATGCGGCTCATCATCCCGACCCGGACCTCACGGCTGTCGGCCCAATGCACGATCGAGGCGATTGACAGCCGGAGGTCCATCGGATCCTGAGGGAGGACCGGCGAGATGTCCACCCCGTCCGTCATCTGACCAAAAGTAGCCGCACCGGCCCCAAAAGCCCGTAGTCCCGGACCTTGGTCGTGTGCGGCTCCCGCCGACCGGAAAAGAAGCGGGCGATGTCGGGGACCTGGTCGTAATATCCCCGGGCGATCAGCCGATTGTTGAGCGAACTGGCTACCCGCACCACGACCTCGTTGGTCCCGGCCGTCACGACGTCGGTGATATCCACCACGGGATGCGAGGTGTCAAAACCCCGGGCCGGCCCGTCGTTGACGACGACCGCTCCCAGCCCCCCGCCGGTCGAGCCGAGGTCGAGCACGAGGCGTTGATCCCCGGCGGGGGCGGCGGTGAGGCTAAAGGACGTCCGGTATTCGCCCACCCCGGACACCTCCGGTCCGACGCCGGCCAGCTCGGACCAGGGGCGAAGCCCGGTCGATCCGACCACCAGCCGGTTTATTGCGGTCGTCGGGTGGACCTCCCTGGTCGTATACCCGAGGCCGCGATCCTCGACCAGGATCTCGGGTTCGCCGGCATCCCAGCTCTCGACGGCGACCGTCCATTGCGTGAGCACCTGGATCTCTTCGGAGACGGCGGGGGGAAATGAGGCCGGAGAGGCGGTCCGATCGATCGTGAACAGGGCCGTTTCGCCCGGAAACAGGATGGCGCTGAGGACGGTCCTCCCGTTGTCGGTGCGCACCCCCCGGTGGGGGGCCATCCGGCCCGTCCACGGGTCGATCCGCTGCACATCACCCAGTCCGGGCAGGGCCACCTCCACGGTGGTGGGGGAGCCAGTCTCGTACAGGAAATGGTAGAGATACACGTGCAGCAGGTCGCCGTCTTCCCGCAGGTACCCGAGCACGTTGCGGTTGGGCTCCACGAACTCGGCCCGCCCGACCACGCCGAGGCGCCGCAGGGCGTCGAGGGTTTGGGCCGGGTCGGAGATCTCGGCCACGGTGGGGAGCCGTCGCAGGGCGGCCATGGTCTCGGCCAGCTCGCCGTCGCGCCCATCCAGACCGGGAGTACGGGACGCGGCGGCCCGGTGCTCGGTGTACTGATCGGTGAGCAGCAACTTGAGCTCGCGGGCCCCGTTGACGATGAGCACCCGCAGACCGGCGCCGGCCCATTCGAGGAGGCGGCGGGCCGCGGCCGGGTCCAAGGCCTCCTGGTACACGATGAGGGCCTGGTAGCCGGGACCGTCGGGTTGGACCACACCGTCGGCAAACCGGACGTCGTCGCGCAGGAGGAGCGTGGGGTCGAAAAATTCGTAACTCCAGCCGGCGTCCTGCATGCCCAGGTCCTGCCACCAGTGGTTCTGGCGGTCGCGCATCCCCCGCCGGCCGTAGACGTCCTCGTCGGGGACCCGGTCGCCGTTGGGGTCCACCAGTTTCATGCCGGACATGTTGTCGACGAAGTGGTCGGTGCGGAGGACGCCGACGTCGATGCGGGGGCGGCCCTGGCGGAGGAGGTACTGGAACCGGCCGATGGCTTGGTTCCAGAGGGGATAAAACTCGCTGGCCGGCTGGCGGAGGTCGAACCGCTCCGAGAACATCGGCCACATGCCTTCGTGGCCGGGCCATTCGGTGGTCCCTTCCGCTCCCGTCGTGCTGGCCCACCCGTGGAGCACGGTCTTGGTGATGCCGGCGGCCAGTTGGGTGGCGATGATCTGGTCGTAGAAGCGGTGGTCCAGCATGTGATTGCGGGTCGTCGCGCCCGTCTCCGACGAGTACTGCTTTCCGAAAAGGTGGGCGGGCCCGGCCAGCAGGCGGTAGGCGTCGATCTGGGAGCCGAACTCGAGTGACTCGGTCTCGATGCCGTCCACCTCGGGCCCCGGCCGGGTCAGCTCGAACGGCAGGCCGTAGCTGATCTCGGCCCGCAGCAGGAGTCCGTTGTCGTGGAGGAAGGCGGCGAAGGGCCGAAGCATGTTTTCGATGTAGAGGTCGGTGAGGGTTTGGACATAATCGTGTCGCACCTTTTCCACCGTGCCGGCCTGGGCCGCAGTGCCGTCGTAGCGGTAGGTGGTGGCGGCGGCCATCATGCGCACGCTCCGTGTCAGCACCGGCAACCATGGCCGGATGTCGTAGCCGCGGTGGCGGGCGAATTCGTCCGCCACGGAGTCGCCCCAGAACATCCCGCCGTCGCCCCACGTCGTCAGCTCGAGGGAGTCCATGTACATCTGGGCTCGGGGGTTGCGGGCGATCTGGTCTCGGAGCTCGGGGGTGAGGACGGTCGAGTCCCAGTACTCGGTCAGGGCGTCGACGCCGGCCCGGTCGAGGTAGTTGATGGTGTAGTTGACCGACACCGAGGGCGAGGCGGTCTGACCGGTCCCGTGCGACCAGAAGACGAACAGTCGCCATGCTTGATCGTCGGGCGGCTACCATGACAGTTGCTCGGCTGCGACCGCCCCGGTCAGGTCGACCACCTGTTCGGTGTCGATGACGACGGGGCCGTCCCCTTCGGCGACGACCGGGGCGGCGACGGCCGCCACGAAGTCCTGCCGGGTGGGGGCGACGCGGTGGCCGGGAAGGAGATCCGGCTCCCGCTCGGCGTTGAGGTCGATCCGGGGGAGCGGACCGCGTCGGCCGGCGGCGGGAACGTCCTCGACGACGAAGTTGAGCTCCTTGGCCGCGGCCGGGTGGTCGGGGTCGATGGTGGGGAGGTTGGCGTTGGACCAGTTGGTCCCCGAGGTGAAGCTGACCGACATGTTCCGTTTGGTGGTCTCATCCACCACGATGTCGGAGTCGTGCACCCACTCCTCTGAGCCCCACCCGTACCGGCTGTGGTCGATGCCCGCCTCGTCCATGGCCAAAAACTCCATGCCGCCGAAGCCAAGCCGGTGAGCGGCCTCGATCTCCGCTCGCAGCGTCTGGTCGGTGTGCAACCCTTCGGCCAGCCACCACCGCAGCTCCGGGCGGTACTCGATGGGCGGATCCTGCAGCGGTGCGCGGTGGTCGTCCAGCCTGGCCATGGTCCCCTCCTGATGGTGACAGCACCACGACGGTGTGTCGTCAAGAGACTAGTTGGTATCGCCAGGACACAATTAGGTAGGAGCGGTCGAGCTTTTCGGAAGCGGCATGATGGGCGAATGCCCTGGTCGGTCGAAGCGACTCGTGTGGTGAGGCGGGCGACGAGCGTCGCCGCAGCCACCAAGGCACGGGTGGCTCAGCCGATCCACCTGTTGCTGGCACTGGCCGAAGGAGCCGACGCGGTCGGGGAGGCGCTGAGCAAAAACGGCTCGATCGACGCTCCGTCAGCCGGCCCGGCCGACAGCCTTCGCCTACCGCAGGTGGAGGGAGCGGCCGAGCATTTCGCTCTGGAGCAAGGCCAGTCGGTCTTGCCTGCCCATCTGCTTGTTGCCCTGCTCGATCAGGGCGACGCCGATGTCCGACAAGCGCTGGTCACCAACGACCTCGACCTCGGATCGCTACGACGCACGGCACTGCGGGCCATCGGCGCCCCGGAGGACCTGCCCCCGCTCGTCATGCCAGATCTACGCTGGGGGCCTCTCTGACCCGGCGGGTTCGCGGCGCAGGCGAACCCCGGTGGGTCAGGGCGGCGACATGCAGGGCGATGGCCAGAGGTACGGCCACGGTGGGAATCAGGGCCAGGGGCAGCTGGCTGAGCGGGAGGGTCGAGGACGGGACCGCGATGAGGTGGATCGGTCCGAGGCCGCAGAGAAACCCGAGGGTGAGGGCCACGATCAAGTCGGCGATCCCCAGCAGGTGAAATTTGGTTGCGCCGGGCGCATTGGGGTCGCGGGCCAGGCGGCGGGCGACCCGGGGGGCCGCCGATCCGATGGCCATGTCGCCCAATCCGGCCGGGAGGGCGAACAGCCAGGGCAGGCGCCCTTGCGCGGCGAGGATCAGGAACACGACGCCGACCACTCGGACGGTGTGGGGCACGGTCAGCCAGGCAGATGCGTCCCGGGTGGCGAGCAGGCGCCGCGCCGTCGGAACGAGGCTGCTGCCGATGGCGATGGCCAGCACCCCAAGCACGGCGATGGCGAACCAGGGAGCCGTGTGGCCAGCTCGATGGAAGCTGCCGGAGTCGGCCAGGACGACACTCGAGGCCAGCCAGATGCCGGCGGCAACGGCCAGTACCGCTCCAGGGGACCGGCTCATCCCAACCTGTCGGGCGGCCCGGTCAAGGACGCCGGCGGTAAGCGCCGGCAAACCCACCGCCCCGGTCAGGACCAGGGCCCAGATATACCACGGCTCGGCAGACACGAACCCTCCTTTCCTCGCTGGCGGGTCCCCGCCAGCGTGTCACTTGGGATCTCCAAGTATCGCCGCTTGGATCTTCCAAGTCAATGGGGTATGGTCAGGAGGTGCCACGATCCCGCGGGTACCGGCAGTACTGCCCGATGGCGACCGCCCTCGATGTGGTCGGGGATCGGTGGGCGTTGCTGGTAGTGCGAGAGCTGTTGCTGGGATCGCGGCGCTTCGGCGAGCTGGCCAACGGGCTCCCCGGGGTGGGCACTGACATCCTCACCGCCCGGCTCCGCCAACTGGAGGGCGCCGGCGTCGTGGCCCGAATCGGAGCCGGACGGCAGCAACGCTATGAACTCACCGACTGCGGGCAGGCGTTGCGGCCCGTGCTCGTTGAGCTGGCCCGTTGGGGATCACACCGGCTCGGCCTGCCTGCGAACCCTCAGGACGTCTCCCCCCGGGTCGCGCTGACCTCAATCCTCATCGATCCACCGGCCCCGCCCACCGGACTGCGCGGGCACTTCCGGCTGACCGTTGAGGAGGAGACGGCTGGGGTGCGGGTGGATGATGGCCGGATCGTCATCGACCCCAGTCCGGGCGGAGATGAGCCCAGCACAGTGATCTCGCTCACCCGGGAAGGCATGCTCGGCTTGCTGGTCGGCGCGAGGGCCAGAGCGCTTGCTCGCTCCGGGGACCTCACCGTGGCCGGGCGGCGTAACGACGGGCTCCGGCTGGTCGACACCGTGCGGGCCCCAAAGGTGTTGGCCGGCCTGGATCTAGCGAGCCGCGCCCACTCATGAGCTCGATTGGGATCCAGCCTCGGGCGACTCTTCCGGGAGGAGGGTGAGGCGGGCGGTGGCGGAGGCGTCGACGGCGGCCGGCGAGTACGGAGCCGGGAAGAGACGTCCCTCGGCCCAGGCGGCTTGCTGGTCGGCGAAATGGGGCCCGTCCGGCTCGCCGTCCGCTCCCAGGGGCAAGACCCAGAGGGACTGGTCCCAGTCGGCCGGGTCGAACACGTACCGGGCCACCGATCCGGTACGGGAGCGCAAACCCTCGGTGATCCCGCCGGCAGTCACCAAGGCGCCGCTGGCCTGGACGGTGTCGGCGTCACCCCCGTAGGCCACGGCGGGGGGATCGGCCCCCTGGGCGCCGAGGGGATGCCGGGGGGCGACGGCGTGGAGCCGACCCCAGGGTGAGCCGTCCCAGGCCGCTTCGGCCCGCCGGACCGCCTCGGCGATCGCCTCGTCCCACGTCCAGCCGCCAAGCAGGCCCGGATTGTCGGCTCGGGCCAAATCGTGAGCCGCCGCCCACACCGCCGCCTCGGGGAAAATTCCCGGGAGGAGCCGGTTGGGGAATTCGGCGGCCTCAGCGGCGAGACCCGAGCGCTCCAGGCAGAGCAAGGCCAATTGCCGGCGGAAGACCTCGTAGGCGGCGGCCGCAGTCGAGTCGGGCCGGAGGGTGCCGTCCCATCCGGTGAGGGGCGCCCACCCGGCCAGCCGCTCCTGCCACCAACGGGCTGGTAACGAGACCCGGTCGCGGTGGACTACGGCCATATTTCCCCTGGTGGCCTTCTGGAGACTGGAGAGGGTGTCGATTAGGCGCCGGGACCGCCAGGGGGTGGCCACGTCCCGACCCAAATACGGACCGTGGGTCACCGGCGGATTGTTGGCGCTGAACAGCCACCCCTCGGCCGGGTCGACGAGGCGGGGATGGTCCTCGAAGGGCAGGAAACCGTCCCAGCCGAACGAGGGATCGTCGCCGTCGACGATCTGCCCGGTCGCCTCCATCCGGCGTCGGCGGGGCACCCGACCCCGGAGCAGGTACCCGATGTGGCCGCCGGTGTCAGCGGCCAAGAGATTATTGGCGGGCTCGGCCCACGGGCGCATGGCCTCGAACAGGTCGTCCACCGACTCCGCCCCAAGCATGGCCGGGATGGCGTCGAAACCGGTATTGGGGGCTGCCGTTGCCGTCCACTGGAGCGCCAGCCGCGGTTCCAGCAGCATCCCTCGCTCGGTGCGGGCCACCTCCACTTCGACCGGATCACCGCCCCGCACCTCGATCCGCTCAATTCGGCGGTGGGCCGCCGGCGGCGCGGCGAAACGGTAGAGGTCCTGGTCGTCGACCATGCCGTGGGTAATGCACCAGGCCACCGTGGCGTTATGGCCAAAATGGGAAAAGCCGGGCACACCGGGGATCCCGATCCCGAGCGCGTCCCATTTATCGCAACGCAAATGGCCCTGGGCGTACACGTTGGGGACCTCCAGCTCCCGGTGAGGGTCACCCGCCAGCAACGGCCGGCCGGACGCCGTGCGGGACCCGGTTAGGGCCCAGCTGTTGGATCCTCCGTCGGCACCCCCGTCGCTCCACCAGTCCGGCGGGCAGGGCGCCCCGGGCGGCGCGGACGCCACGTGCCCTTTCGCCGAGGCGGCTAGCACGGCGGCGGCCGCCTCCGCCCCCAACACCCGGGTCAGCAGGTCGCGCCACAGCTTGGGCCGGGCCGAGCCCATCAGCACGTGGCGAACCCGATGGACCGCCACGCAGTGCCAGGGCTCCCAGGGCTCCGGGGTGACGCCGGCGGCGTCCAGGCTCCCGGACGTGGCCGCGCCGGATCGGAGAGCGGCGTTGATCCCGTCGCTGTAAGCGGCCAGCATGGCCCCGGCGTCAGGGCCGAGGGCCGCGGTGTCCCGGCGGGCGAACCAGCCGTGGTCCATCTGCCGGTGGAACCGGTCAGCCGCCACCGCGCCGGGTCCGACCACCTCGGCCCAGCGCCCCAAGGCCCGCCGGCGGTCGTACTCCAGCTGGAAGAGCCGGTCGGTGGCGTGGCACCAGCCCTGAGCGAAGAAGGCGTCGTGCTCGCTGGCCGCCGAGCAGTGCGGGACGCCCAACGCGTCGCGCACGATCTCCACTGCGCCGTCCAGGCCCCTGATCCGGTATCGGTCGTGACCAGCCACCGCGGCGACGGTAGCCGGATAATCAGGTGCAGCAAACCGGGGAGGGCGCGATGCTTCAGCCATGGGCACCGTCCAGACGGCCCGCATCGACGAGGTCGACCCGCGTCAGTATTCCGACGGGGAGATCGCCGAGCTGCACGAGTTGCAGGTCGAGCTGGACAAGGAGGCGCATCCCGAGGACCCGCCGGTCTCGTTGCGGGCCTTCAGCTGGACGGCCCGCAACTTGCCCGAAGAGCCGCAGTTTTCGGCCTGGTGGGCGCGGGACGGGGCCGGCCACCTGATCGGGGTGATCCGGACCCACACATATCCCAGCGGCACCAACTCGCACGCCATGGATGTGTGGCTCCAGGTCAGGCCGGTCGCGCGGCGGCAGGGAATCGGCCGAGAACTTTTGCGCCACGCCGCCGAGCGGGCCGGCGCCGAAGGGAAGACCCTGATCACCGGCTGGACCAACGAGCGGGTGGCCGCGGGAGCGGAGTTTTGCCGGAGCGTCGGCGCTGAGGTCGGCTACGCCGAGCACATCAATCGCCTGCTCCTCGCCGAGCTCGACCCCGAGCTGCTCCAGGAGTGGGTCGAGGACGGGCGGCGCCGGGCCGGGGAGGACTACGAGCTGATCGGGTTCGACCGGCGCTGCCCGGACGACCTGGCCGACGCGGTCCTCGAAGCCTTCGAGGTGATGGCGGACGCCCCGCGGGAGGGCATGCACACCGAGCACCGGCACATGACCCTGGCCGAAATGCGCAACCACGAACAAAGGGCTCTGGCGGTTGGAGCCGAGGTCTGGTGCCTTTTTCCCCGTGAGCGGCGCACCGGTCGGCTGGTCGGGGTCACCAACGTCTGGTGGCAGCCCGACCACCCCCAGCTGGTGGCCCAGGGCGACACCGGCGTCGTCGCGGCCCACCGGGGTCGGGGCCTCGGCAAGTGGCTCAAGGCGGCCATGCTCCAGCGCATCCTGGCCGAGCGGTCCGAGGCCACCGAGGTTCGCACCGGCAACGCCGACTCCAACGGGCCGATGCTGTCCATCAACCACCGGCTGGGATTTCGGCCCTACATCGCCAGCGCCGCCTGGCAGGTGGAGGTGGAGGCTCTCCGGCGGGCCCTCGCCGCCCCGGACGTCTAGCCGGCCGGCCCGTCGGGGTCGGCCGGCGGGTCGAACAACCTGAGCTCCTCGTCATCCGGAGCTTGAAAGGCCGCCGCCCACTGCTGGAAGTGGGCTCGGGTCATGGGCGCCGCGCTCCACTGGCCTGTCCTATTGCGTCGCTCCGCTCGTGCGATCAGCTCCTCGAGGGGTGCGTCGAGGTAGTGCAATTCGACTCCCACCCCCAAGGCCCGGGCCGCACGTCGCTTTTCATCCCGTTCCCCCCGCCCCCAGTGGCCCCACTCGAGGATCACGCTCTGACCCTGGGCGAGGAGCTCCTGGGTGAGGGCCCACAACTGGGCTTCGATGCGGACCCGAAATTCGTCGTCCCACGGGTCGTGGCCCAATTGGGTCGTCCAGTCGTCCTTGTTGAGCCTGATGGCGGGAAGGCGGCGGGCCAGCCGGCGGGCGAGGGTCGTCTTGCCCGAGGCCGGAAGGCCGCAGATGAGAATGAGCCGGGTGGAGGAGGTCTGGTGCATGGGTTGCTCGTGGCTGGGGTCGACGGCGACGTCATTCTTGCCTCCGCTCCGGCCGAGGAGGTCAGGCCCCAGGGGTTCCGCCCACGACGGTGCCCGCGGCGAGGCAAGGTAGAGGCGTGACCCGCATTGCGATTCTCGACGACTACATCGGCGTCGCCTTGGAGTACGGCGACTGGACCGGGCTGCCCCCCGACGCAGAGATCACCGTCTACCGCGAGGCGATCCCGCCTGAGCGGCTCACCGAGGAGCTGGCCGACTACGAGATCGTGGTCATCACCCAGCAGCGGGCCCGCTTCCCTCGAGCCGTGCTCGAGGGCCTCCCTAAACTCAAGCTGCTGGTCTGCAACGGGCGGACGAGCAATGTGATCGACCACCAGGCCCGCATCGAGCGGGGGATCCTGCTCGCCGGGACGGCCGACACCAGCCAGCCGGCGCCGGCCCGACCGGCCCCTGGAGCGGCCCGGCCGGGCCTGCCGGCGCCGTCGGAGATGGCATGGGCCCTCATCTTCGCAGTGGCCAAGCGCATCGGCATCGAGGACCGGGCCATCCGTGCCGGCGGCTGGCAGCTCGGGTTTCCGATCCCGCTGGCCGGCCGGACGCTCGGCTTGCTGGGGGCCGGCCACCTCGGCGGGGCCATGGTCCCAGTGGCCAAGGCGCTCGGCATGGAGGTCGTGGCGTGGAGCCAGAACCTCACCGAGGAGCGCTGCGCCGAGCTGGGCGTCACCAAGGTCAGCAAGGACGAGCTCCTGGCCGCCGCTGATGTGCTCGGAGTGTTCCTCGTGTTTTCCGAGCGGTCCCGCCACACGCTGCGGGCCGAGGATTTCGCCAAGACCAAGCCGGGCGCCATCCTGGTCAACATCTCCCGCGGCCCGATCGTCGAGGAGGCGGCTCTGATCGACGCCCTCCGCTCGGGGCGGCTGGCCGGCGCCGGCCTCGACGTGTTCGACCGGGAGCCGCTTCCCGCCGATCACCCGTTTCGTTCCCTCGACAACGTCGTCGTCACGCCCCACATCGGCTACGTCACCGAGCAGGGCTTCCGTGCCGCATGGCCGCGGATGGCGGAGGACGTCGCCGCCTACCTCGCCGGCACGCCGATCCGCGTCGTGACCGACCCGGCCGACCTGCCGCCGATGGCGCCGCAGTAGGCCTTGGCAAGGGTGGGGCTCCGGGGGCGACGACCGGAATCCGCCGGCCGGCGTCGTGACCGGTACAGTGTCGCCGGAGTTGCCAGCGATGCCGGCGATAGCCGGTGGGAGGGAGAGTCCACCGTGGCTGCCAACGGCAAGTTGCGGGTCCGCGTCTGGTCGGAGCACACGGCCCGCCGTCGGTATTACCCGCAGGACATCAACGGGGCGGTCGCCGACGGGCTGCGGGAAGACCCCGAGCTCGAGGTCGTCACCGCCGAATTGGTGGACGACGGGGACGGCGTGCCGGAAGAGGCGTTGGCCGAGACCGACGTCCTCGTCTGGTGGGGACACCAGCTCCATCGTTACGTGGACGACGCCGCCGTCGACCGGGTTGTCCAGCACGTGCGGGAGCGGGGGATGGGGTTCTTGTCCCTGCACTCCTCCCACATGTCCAAGCCGTTCACCCGGCTCGTCGAGGCCACCGGCCATATCGGCGGCGTCGCCGAGGACGGGGGCCGGGAGCACATCAGTGTCGACGCCCCCGAGCATCCCATCGCCCGGGGCGTCGAGCCGCTGGTGCTCGACAAGGAAGAGAGCTACGACGAGCCCTTCGACTGCGGGAAGCCCGAGACGGTCGTGTTCACCTCGACGTTCGACAACGGCCAACGGTTCCGTTCGGGTTTGGCCTACACGGTGGGTGCGGGCCGCGTCTTCTATTTCCGGCCCGGCCACGAGACCTATCCCGAGCTGTTCAACCCGCAGGTCAAGCGGATCATCCGCAACGCCGTCCACTGGCTCGGCGGGGAGGACTGAGGGATGACGAGCGCGGCGGCTCACGGGCCGGGTCAAGCGGCGGCCAGGAAGCGGCCATGACGCTCAACGTCGGGCTGATCGCGGCTGGGGGCATCACCCGGGTCCACCTGCGCGGCTACTCACGGATCCCCGAGCTGGCCCGGGTGGTGGCGGTGGCCGACAACGACCTCGAGGCGGCCCGCCGGCGGGTGGGGGAGACGCCCGGGATCGACATCTACCAGGACTACCAGGCGATCTTGGACCGTTCCGACGTGGACGCGGTCGACATCTGCCTACCCCACCATCTGCACGCGGCCGCTGTCGTGGCCGCGGCCCGAGCCGGAAAGCACGTGTTGTGCGAGAAGCCGCTCTGCCTCGACCTGGACGAGGCGCAGCAGATCGCCGAGGCGGTGACCGATTCCGGGGTCACCATGATGTGCGCCCACAACCAGCTCTTCATGCCGGCGGTGGCCCGGGCCAAGGAGCTGCTGGCCGACGGCGCCATCGGCCAGGTGTTCGAGCTGCGGACCACCGACAGCTTCTACGGCTCGCAGGACCCGACCAGCATGGGGTGGCGGGCCGAGCGGAGCAAGAGCGGAGGTGGGGAGCTGATCGACACCGGCTACCACCCCACCTACCTGATGCTCCACCTGGCGGGCAGCCGCCCGGTCGAGGTGGCGGCCATGACCAGCCAGCACCGTCTCACCTTCTCCGACGGCGAGGACTCGGCCCAGGTGCTGGTCCGCTTCGCGGACGGCAAGGTTGGTCACATCGTGACCAGTTGGGCCTACGAGCCGGCCACCTGCACGGAGCGCTTCTCGGCCGTCGGCGACCAGGGCTCGTTGTGGAGCGACGGCACCCTCCTCGAGCGCAAGATCCGGGGCGGCGACAGCATCGTGAGCCGGCTGCCGACCCGCGACACCTTCGAGGCGGAGGTCAAGGACTTCGCCGAGTGCATCCGCGACGGGCGCCGCCCCCTTCACACCCACATCGAGGGGACGGAGGTGCTCCGGGTCATCCTCGGCGCCTACCGGTCGGCGGCCGAGCGGCGGATCGTCGCCCTGGACGAGCTGTAAGCCCGTCACAAGGCTCATGCCGGTGGCGTGACCGCGCCGGACGCCGAGATCTGCGCGGCGCTCGATCCGAAGTCCTCGGTCGAGACCGTCTTGACCAGAGAGATGCCGGACCCACCGGGTGACGGCACGCCGTCGCGGTCCAATTGAACGGGACGCAAGCGGGCGCTGACGAAACGGCCGGATGCAGTGACGGTCGCTTGCAGCACCGCGCTGGTCGACAGGTTGCCGCCGAGGGCGAAGCCGCGGTAACCGAGAAAATTGCCGAGGCTGTAGTCGATCATCTTGCCCTTGTAAAACTGGATGCCCCGCAGCACGTGCGGACCGGTGCCGATGACCAAGTCGGCGCCGGCGTCGACAAAGGTGTGGGTGAGCTGGCGGATGTCTCCCTGCGGATCGCCGAACACCGACTCGGGTCCCCGCCCCACATTGGTCTCGTCGGCTCCCTGGGCTCCGGCATGGAAGTAGGCGACCACCACGTTCGCCCGGCGCGAGGCCTGCTGCACGAGGGCGCGCACGTCGGCCAGATCCAACGAGTCCGCGCACCAGTCATAGGGAGCGAACCCGAGCACCGCCACCGCCACCTTGCCCACATGCATGAGGGCGAACTGTCCCGGCAGGCCGGTGTGCGGCAAATGAACACGGGTGAGCGCGGCGACGGTGTCGTCGAGGCCGACCGGCCCGGCATCGTCCGTGTGGTTGTTGGCCAGATTGGCGACGTTGAAGCCGGCCGCGGTGAGGTTGGCGGCGTAGTTGGGTGGCGAGGCGAAGGCAAAGCAGTGGGTGGAGGAGCCCGTGCACTTGGTCGTCGCGACGTCGGTGAGGGTGCCCTCCTGGTCGACGATCGAGACGTCGGCCTTGAGGTACGGCGCCGTCGCGGAGAACAGGTCGCGTCCGCCGGCGGCCGGCAGACCGAATTGCGGGCTGCCCATCATCGTGTCGCCGACGGCGGCAATGGTGATGCGCGCGTTCGGGTTCACCTTGGGCTTGGCGCCGCCGACCGCTGCCGCGGCCGCCGAGTTGGATCCCGCTCCTCCGTCCGCGTTGCTCGAGATCGCCCCACCGCTCGGGCTCCCGCCGGTGACGGGCCACACCGAGAAGATGAGCGCGGCTGAGCTAACGCCCGCAGCCACCAGGACCACAGCCAGGCGACGGCGTTGGATCTGGCGGCGCCGCTGAGCCCGCGTGCGGATCGCCCCTCGC
>Ga0209061_1003748_pt1 | contig 15862 bp, 13 predicted proteins | sample Coa_R1_10_FD_187157 | JGI IMG/M metagenome (GOLD analysis project Ga0209061, IMG submission 187157) | Surface soil microbial communities from Centralia Pennsylvania, which are recovering from an underground coalmine fire - Coalmine... | ecosystem: Environmental > Terrestrial > Soil >...
CAACGACGGGAGGAGCCTCGCCCGCTTCATGAGCTTTTCCAGCGAGCCGATGCTGGAGACCATGGGCATGGCGATCCAGGAGGAGGGCGGCGATGCCGAGGCGGACACGCTGCCGCCCCGGCCGCCGTTCGCCCCGGCGATCGACGGCGACGACCCCTACGCGCAGCGGCTGCGCCGGCTGGCCGCCGACCAGGAGGCGCGCCGCAGCGGGCGGCTGCACACGAGCTGGGACAGCCTGGAGATGCTGCCCTCGCCGCGGGGAACGCGTACCACGTTCCTGCTCGACAGGGCGATCGGCTACCAGGCCTCCGGCATCACCATGGCGATGTTCGAGATCGGCCCGGGCCGGGCCCAGTCCATGCACCGGCACCCCGGTGAGGCATGGCTGTACGTCGTCGAGGGCCGGGGCCACTCCTACCTCGGTCCCGAACCCGAGGGCGGGCCGACGTACCCGTGGAAGAAGGGCGACATCATCGTCGTCGATCATTTCCTCTGGCACCAGCACGTGAACGACGATCCCGAACGCACCGCCCGCGTCGTCCGCATCCACATGTTCGACAGCCTGCTGGAGACGATGCGCGCCCTGTGCGACCCGCTGGTGCTGTTCGAGGAGCCGCCGGAGCACATCAGGGACTCCCAGGCCGGGGACCCCACGACGGTCGACTGGCCGGAACTGACGCGGCCCACGTGGCCGTGAGCACCGCGCCGCTGCCCCGCGGGGTGCTGGCCGTCCACGCCCTCCCGGCAGGCCACCACGACGGGCCGTGGGAAACCATGGTGGTCCCGCCGGGGACCAGGGAACGGCTCCTCGGGACGGCGCTGCTCACGCTGCTGCACGGGCGGCGCATGGCCGGGCTGCCTGCGCCGCCCAGCGGCCTGATCCTGCTCGCCGGCCCGTCGGGCACGGGCAAGACGACGCTGGCGCACGGCCTCGCGCAGGCCGCGGCGCTCGCGGTCGCGGACACCGGGGCGACCACCTTCATCGAGATCGACCCGCACGCGCTGCCGAGCGAGATGCTGGGGGAGAGCCAGCGCAACACCGTGCGCCTGCTGCGCGACGTCGTCCCCGGGCTGGCACGCGGCCGGCCCCACACGGTCGTGCTGATCGACGAGGTCGACAGCTTCGCGGTCCGGCGCGAGCTGGCCTCCTTCGACACCAACCCCGTCGACGTGCAGCGGGCAACCGACGCCGTGCTGACCGGCATGGACCACCTGGCCGCCACCCTGCCGGGGACGGTGGTCGTGGCGGCCACCAACTTCCTGCGCGCCGTCGACGAGGCGTTCATCTCCCGCGCCGACCTGGTGATCGAGCTCGGCCTGCCTGATGCCAGGGCACGGGCCCAGATCGTGGCGGCGGGTCTGGCCGACCTGGCCCGGGCCTGGCCGGCGCTCAAGGAGCTGGCCGAGGACCGCGACCTGCACGCCGGTATCGCGGCGTCCACCGGCGGCTGGGACGGGCGCCGGCTGCGGAAGCTGCCGCTGCGTGTCCTCGGCGCCGACCCGGCACTGGCCCGCGACCCCGCGCGGCTGACCGCCGCCGCGCTGCGGGCCGCTGCCGGGCGTGACGCGGGCCGCGGCGCGGAACGGGGCACCCCAGGGGAAATAGCCAGCTACTAATGAGAAATGGAGTTTGTAGACTCAAAAAATTGCATCTGCGCAGGTCAGAAATTTACACCGGTCTACAAACTGACGTTCTCCTTAGTAAGTTCATTTTTTGTTCACGAGCTCATGGTTCCCGGCGTTACCGGGAGGCGGTGATCCACGCGAACCAGCGGGCCTGGATGCCGCGGACGATCAGGACGTTGACCACCCCGATGAGGGACGCGAGGATCACCAGGGCCAGGAGCTTGCCGGTCTGGAACCCCGTGCCGTAGAAGTTGAGCAGGTACCCGAGGCCCACGTTGCTGACCTCCATCTCGCCCACGATCATGCCGATCACCGCGAGCGCCACCCCGATGCGGACGCCGGCGAAGATGTAGGGCACGGATCCGGGGAGGATGATCTTCCGCAGGAGCTGGCGTTCGCTCATGCCGAGCATCTTCCCGACCTCGACGTACCCCCGGCTCACGTTGCGCATCCCGCCTGCCGTGTTCAGCAGGACGGGGAAGACGGTGATGAGTACGACGAACAGCACCCTCGCCTCCGTCGAGATCCCCACCCATACGATGAGCAGCGGGATCAGGACATTCAGCGGGGTGGCGTTCGCGGCATTGACGAAGGGGCTGACGATGCTCCCGAGGACCCGGTACCTGCCGATCACCAAGCCGAGCCCGATCCCCGCAGCCAGGCCGATGCCCATGCCGATGTACAGCTCGCGCAGTGAGATCTCCAGGGCCGCGGTGGCCGTCCCCGTGCGGAACTGGCCGACGAATTCCACGGCCACCTGCTGTGGTGAGGAGATCAGCACGGGGCTGACGAACTGCGCCGTGATCTCCCAGGCGGCCAGCAGCACCGCGGCGGCGGCCACCGGCGCCAGGACGCCGGCCGGCCGGCGTTCGGACAGCGGCGGCCGGCGGATGGCCCAGGGCACCGCCGTCCCGGCGCCGTCCCGCGGCGCCCGTGCCGGGGCCGTCACCTTGCCTCCTCCGGCGGCCGTCACCTTGCCTCCTCCGGCGGCCGTCACTGCGCCTCCTCCGGCGTTCGTGCCGCCGCCGGGACGCGGCGGCTGCCACCGCTCACCGGGTCACCGTTTGTGCGGGCGCCCCGCAGGTGGTCCGTGATGTGCGAGCGCAACTCGATGGCGCGGGGGTGAGCCCGCACGTCGTAACCGGTCCGCGGGCGGGGAAGGTTCACGTCGACGATCTCGGTGAGCCGCCCCGGCGACGCGTGGAACAGCGCGATCCGGTCCGACAGGAAGATCGCCTCGTCGACGTCGTGGGTGACGAAGACGATGGTCGCCCCCAGCCTCTCCCACAGGCCGGCGATCTCGACCTGCAGCGCCTCCCGCGTGAAGTTGTCGAGCTGGCCGAAGGGCTCGTCCATGAGGAACACCTTCGGCTGCACGGCGAGGGCCCTGGCGACCCCCACCCGCTGCTGCATTCCCCCGGACAGGGTGTAGGGGGGAGCTTTCGCCACCGGGGCCAGCCCCACCATCTCCAGGGCCTTCAGGGCCCGCGCCCGCCGTTCCCGTTTCGGCACGCCCCGCACCTCCAGGCCCAGCGCGACGTTGCCGAGGACGTTCCGCCAGGGGAGGAGGTTGATCTCCTGGAAGACGTAGGCCATGTCCTGCGACACGCCGGTCAGCAGCTTGCCGTCGAGGCGGACTTCCCCCGAGTCCGCGGTCTCCAGGCCGTCGATAATCCGCAGCAGCGTCGTCTTCCCGCAGCCGCTCGCGCCGACGAGGCTGATGAACTCACCGCGCCGGACCGGCAGGGTTACCCGGTCGAGCGCGATGACCGTGCGGTCCTGCCCGCGGAACGCCTTGCAGATCTCCCGGATGTCGAGGAGCGGAGGCTGCCCTCCCGGGCGCCCGTCCGCCTCACTCAGGTTCTCCGCCTTCATCGCCTTCTCACCTCGGATTGCGCCCGTTCACCACGGATTACGCCCGTTCGCCCGCCGACGTCGCCGCGATCCACGGGAAGGCCCGGCGCTGCAGCACCCGGAGCCCGAAGAAGAGCAGCATCGCCAGGGCCGTCGTGGTGACGATGGTGGCCACCAGGTCAGCCGTCTGGCTGTAGCTCCCGAAATTCTCGGTCAGCCCCCCGAGGCCCGACTGGCCGATCTCCTGGCCGCCGAGGATCATCCCGACGGCGCCCACGGCCAGCGCGATCCTGGCGCCCACGAAGATGTAGGGGACGGTGGCGGGAAGATAGATGCTCCAGGTCTGCTTCAGGCCGCTCATGCCGAACGCCTTGCCCACGTCGGTGAGCAGGCTGCGCGCCGCCCGGACGCCCGCGTAGGTGTTGACGAGGATCGGCCAGGTGCAGATCACCATGATGAATGCCACCCGGGCGGCGGTGCCGAAACCGAACCACACCTCCATCACGGGAAGCAGCGCGATGCTCGGGGTGGCGTTGCCGAACGCCACCAGCGGATCCAGCGCCTTCTCCGCGAGACGCATCCTGCCCATCAGCAGCCCCACGCCCACGCCCGCCACGGTGGCGATCAGGAAGCCCCCGATCATCTCCAGCAGGCTCCGCAGGAAGGCCCCCGGGAGGGGGCCGCTCACGATGAGCGTGGCGAGGGCCTTCGCCACCCTGGCCGGGGTGGAGACGAAGATGGGGTCGAGGAACAGCCCGGAAAGCTGCCACAGGCCGATGAAGACGCCGACGGCGAGGGTGCCGGCGATCACGTGCCCGTGGCCGCGGGTCCCGCGGGCGCCGCCGCGGCCGTCAGTGCCCGGTACGGGTGCGGCCACGACCGCGCCCGCGCCGTCCGCCTGGACATGCCCGCCAGCTCCGCCTGAGCCCGCGGCCTCCCGCCGCGCGCGGATTGCCCTCAACAGGTGCACCCCCGGACCCGGCCTAGTACGCGGCCTCGTGCTGGCTGAACTGCTGCCAGGCGCGCTGCCAGGGGGTGAGGTCCATCTCCTGGGAGGCAGGCCGGTTCCCCTCTCCCTGGATGGCGTTCTGCTGCTTGGCGATCTGGAGGTTGTAGCTGATGACGGAGGGGGTGAGGGTCGATTCCGACAGCGGCCAGCCGTTCAGCGTCTTGAGCTGCTGCCACGCCTGCGAGTACTGGGCGCTGCTGTCGGCGTTGCTCGTGTAGACAGCCGCGTTCTTCACCCAGGCCGCCTCGTTCGTGTTGAACAGCTTGGCGGAGGCGAGCCACGCGAGGTCGACCGCCTCGGCGGCCGCGGGGTGGGACGTCAGCCAGGAGCTCTTCGCGGCCATGAAGCTGTCGGCGTAGGCGGGTACCAGGTTTGTGGCCGTGCCGAGGACACGGTATTTGCCCGCCTGCGGCGGGAGGCCGCTCGCGGCGGTGAAGGCGGCGTCGACCTGGCCGGCCAGCAGGGCGTTGAGCGAGGAACTGCTGGCGCCTGTCCGGATGATGTGGAGCTGCGACTGGCTGAGGCCCGCCTTCTTCAGCGCGGCGGACAGCAGCACCCCGTCGGGCGAGGCGTCGCAGCAGATGGCCACCGTCTTGCCCTTGAGCCCGGCCAGGCTGGTGATGGTGGGCTTGGCAAGGATCTCGTCATCGAGCCGGGCCTGGTTCGGCCCGAAGACGGTGAGGCCGGCGTCCACCTCGGTCGGCAGCGGGCCCACGGCGACGTCGAGCCTCCCGCTGTCCACGGCAAGCTCCGGGGCGTTCTGCGAGGCGTTCTGCTGGGTGGCGGTAGCGCCCCACTGGGTGAGGAACTGCACCAGGTCGTGGACGTTGGTGTCCCCGATGTGGGCGCTTCCCGCTGCGTTGCCGATGCGGATCGTCATGCCCTTGAGGTCGGGCGTGCCGTTCTTGCTGAACGTGAGGGTGGCTGCTCCTGCCGCGTTGCCGTGGCCCGACGCGGTGTTGCTGCTGCCCGGCGTGCTGCTGGAACTGCACGCGGTGACGCTCGCCACGAGCGCCAGCGTGCAGAGCCAGAAGAGCTTTCTGCGGTGCATGATCCTCGCCTCCGTTGACAGGACCAGAAAGCCGAGCCCGCCCAGTGTGCGGTGGATCACTTTACAGTGGCATAACCTCATACCATTAACAAGCTGCTGTGCCGTCACGGTTCCGTAACAAGGCCGGCGGTCCCGTTGGCGGGCGGGCCACTCGCGGTCCGCCTGGCCGGGGAGGATCGGGTGACCTGCGCCCTGCCCCAGACCGCGGGCCCGCGGCGCCCTGCCGGTTACGAACCGAACAGCAGCGACTTGATGGTGACGGGGACCACGCCCGCGGGACGGATCATCTCGCCGATGTCGACGTAGTCGAACTCGGCGAGCTCGAGGCCGTCGAGGACGATCATCGGTTCGCTCACGCCCAGTTCCTCCCGCAGCAGGCGGCCGATGGAGCGGGCCACGTCGCCGGCCATCACAAGCACGAGAGGCTGACCCGCGAGCCCCGCACGCCGGCGGCCCTCGACGATGCCCTCGGCGAGCGCGCGCAGCCGCGGGTAGCTCGGGTCGCCGCGCCAGGTGAACCCCAGCGCGACCTCGCCGCCCCCGGCCGCCTCGCCGCCGTGCCCGGCCAGCTCGCCGTAGCCCCCGGTGATGTCCATCCGCCGTGCCGCGCCGGCGATTTCCCTGCTCACCTCCGAGGGCGCGATGGTCCCGCTGAGGTCGATGCGCGGGTAGAGCACGGGCAGGTTGGACTTCGGCAGCAGGGCCGGGTCCGCCACCTCGACGGTGTTGCCGCTGACCTGCACGGAGAACTGGGACGCCCCGATCACCGTGGCCCTGATCCGGTGTGCGGCCTCCATCAGCGGCAGCCCGCCGAAGCCGCGTTCCAGGCGGGGCCGCAGCGCCCGTGCGAGCGCGGGCGCGATGTCGCCGAAGTCCCGCCTCTCGTGGCCGTACAGGTACTCCGCGACGCCCCCGGACACGGCGACCACGTCGGGACGCGAGGTCATGACGGGAGGGTCGGTGACGAGCAGGGCACGGGCCAGCGGCGACCGCACCAGGCCGCTCGCCAGCTCCGTCACCGCACCGGCGAGGGCCCCGGCCAGTGCTGTCACCGCCGGGCCGGGCACCGGCTCGCCCAGGGCCAGCGGGATGCCGAGGTGGGCGGCCGCGACCAGCGCCGGCGGTTCTATCCGCCCGGCCACGCCCCCGGCGAACGCCAGCAGCCGGCCGCCGGCGGCGATGGCCGCCGTCTGGAGTATCTCGCCGCCGGCGATCAGCGCCATCTTCGTGGTCCCGCCGCCGATGTCCAGGTGCAGCACGGTCTTGCCGGTTTCCCGCGAGAAGGCCACAGACCCCGACCCGTGCGCGGCCAGGGTGGCCTCCAGGTGATGCCCCGCCGAGGCGCACACGAACCTGCCGCCCTGGCTGGCGACCAGGCCGGCGATAGCCCGGGCGTTGCGCCGCCGCAGCGCCTCGCCGGTCAAGATGACGGCGCCGCCGCCGATGCCGTCCGGCTCGACGCCGGCGGCCCGGTAGCAGCCGCCGATGAAATCGCCGAGCGCCGCGGCGTCGATCGAGTGATCCGGCAGGTACGGCGTCAGCGTGATGGGCGAGCGCCACAGCACCTCACGCTCCGCCGCCACGAAGCGGCTCGACAGTCCCTGCGCCCGGCGCTGCATGTGCACGCGGGAGAACATCAGGTGGGAGGTTGACGAGCCGATGTCGATGCCGACGGTCCGCAGCTCGACGTTGTCGGCCTCCCACGCCAGTTCCCACACCTCAGGCTCCCGTGCGGGGGAGAGGCGGCATGCGCATCCCGACACCGGCCTTCGCCAGCTCCGCGGCGTAGATCTCCCGGATCCGCGGGTCCTCGTCCTCGTACTCGATCTGCCTGCCGCCCGCTTTGAGGCTCACGTCCATGCCGAGGAAGGTTTTCCGCTTGTCCTCGGAGAACGGGTAGCGCAGCCCGCCGAACGCGACGGCGAGATACCGGGCCGGCTGGGGGCTGGTGTTGAAGTGCTGGTGGAACATCGCCTCCGGCGGCGCGTAGACGACCCCGTGCCGCCAGTCCACCCGGCGGAACTCCTCATCGCCCTCGTACCACAGCAGCGAGTAGCCGGTCCCGGTCACCGCGAAGATGTGGAAGTCCGCGCCGTGCCTGTGCGCCTTCTTGTACGTGCCGACCGGCATCTCGGAGATGTGCGCGTGCATCGTGCCGTCGGCGAGGACGAACATGATGTTGCTGCCGCCCGCGCCCCGCGCCGCCCAGTGCTGCAGCCCGAAGCCCGCCAGGTCGGGGACGAAGTTCGTCTCCCACATGTGCCGCCCGGGGCGGACGGGGATGAAGTCGCCGTCCCCGGCGAAATGCCGCTCGTCGCCGAGCCGCTCGCCGAAATCCCAGTCGTTGCAGAAGACGAACTCCCTGTTGCGGAACAGCTTCAGCACCATCGGCAGGTTCGTCGTCGCGGCGAGCCTGGCGGGTTCGGCGCCGCTGGCGTTGAAGTGCCGGTACCGCGCGTTCAGCGGGAGGGCGAACAGGCTCTTCGGCCCCCACTCGAAGCTGTGCGCCCGCCTGCCGTCAGCGCTCTCGACGGTCGTCGAGCCGTGCCCGGACAGCACATACACGACCTCCTCGTACAGGTGGCGCTGCGGCTCGGTGGACCCGCCCGGCGGGATCTCCGCCACGACCACGCTGATGTAGTCGCCGCGGCCCTTCAGGTTGACGAAGGCCGCGCGGGCGCCAAGCAGGTCCCACGGCGCCGTCTCGGCGGCGAGGAGGTCCACGCCGAAGTCCTCGATCACCGGCACTTTCTGCTCGCCGAGCCACTCAAGGTACGGGTCGGTGAGCAGCCGCACGTCGTCCGCCATCCGGGCCTCGCTTTCATGTCGTTCCTGTGGTGCGCGTTCCTGCGGGGGGCATCGGGACACCGGTGAGCGCTGTCCAGATACCGGCCCGGCGGGCACGGGCCTTGCGAGCCTGTGCACGTGGCCGGTGCAGGCGCGTGGGCCGTCCCGCCGGCGGGGGCCGTCACGGGAAGCTGAATGACGCGGCACCTTTGCATGAGCACAGATGGTCAGCGCTTCACGCCGATGCCGCCGTCGGAGTGGAGGAAGACGCCGGTCATGCCGCGGGCGGCGTCAGAGGCCAGGAACACGTAGCTGCCCGCGTGATCGGCGGAGGTCAGGGCGACCTGCAGGGGGTTGCCCGCGCGGAGGTCGGATTCGCGGCCCGGGGCCCGGCCGAGGCTCCGCTCGCCCATGCCGAGCGAGCGGAGGCCGCGCAGGTCGGTGTCCAGCGTCCCGCCCGGCGCGACGGAGTTGACCCTGATCTCCGGCGCCAGCTCGTGCGCCAGCGCGATCACCGCGCCCCGCACGGCGAACTTGGACGCCAGGTACAGGATGCCCCCGCGGCCCGGGTAGAAGGCGGAGGTCGACGTGGTGAGGATGATGCTGCCGCGGGAGCGCGCCAGGGCGGGAACGGCGGCTTTCACCGGGGCGAGCTGACCCCTGACGTTGACGGTGAACGCCTCGCCGAACGCGTCGTCGAACACCTCATCCGGTATGGCGCGTATCCCCGTGTAGTAGTCGAACAGCCCCACGCAGTTGACCAGGACGTCCAGGCCGCGCAGTGCCCGCACCGCATGGTCCACGGCCCCCTGCGCGCTGGCCAGCGAGGTGGCGTCCCCCTGCACCACCACGCAGCCCGGCAGGTCCGATTCCAGGGCGGCGCACTTGCCCGCGTCGAGTTCGAGGGCGGCGGCGCGGGCGCCCTCGCGCAGGTACGCCCCGAGCACGGCGCGCCCGATGCCGGAGCCCGCCCCGACGACCAGCGCCCGCTTGCCCTCCAGCGCGCCCACCTCAGCTCCTCCTGTCCGTTCCCCCCGGCCCCTCCGGCCCGGCCGGGGCACCGATGTGCGAGCCGGGCGGGGGAGTGGTACCCGTCCCGGACGGCGGGGCGTGCTGCGGGCCGGGCGGGTCCGCGGCTTCTTCCGGGCCGAACGGCGTGGCGAGAAAGCCGCTGAAGACCTCGGGGCTCTGCCAGGTCAGCGCTTCGAGCTCCAGCGGGCACAGCTCGACCGCACGGCCGCCCCGCCGGTCGCAGATACGCAGCCGCACGCCGTTGCGCGTGTGCACCAGGCTGACACGCACCTCGGCGAACTCGTTGGCGAGCGTCCACGCCGGCTCCCGCGCGCCCTCCACGCCCGCGGTCCCATCCGGGCACGCACGCTCCGCCCCCGCGGCCCCGCCCAGGCCGGCGCCCGCGCCCTCACCCGTATCCCTGCCGGGGGATTTTCCCAGGCCCATGGCAGCGGCTCCCCTCACAGGAAGATGCCGAGGTTCTGCATCCGCAGGACCGACTCGTCGGCCTCGATGACCCGGCGGGCCAGCAGCAGCCGCCCGTCACCGGACCGGCGCAGCAGGTCGTCGCGGCCCGCGGACAGCAGGGCCGCCTCGCGCACGTCACCGCGGCTGCGGAAGACCAGCACGTAGGACTGGACGGCGATCTCGTCCTCCCGCTGCGTGGCGAACACCCGGACGTTGGTGACGAAGTGCCGCAGCCGGGACGGCGGGTCCTCCGTCCAGGCGTGTTCCGTCTCGAACCTGGCCACCCGCAGGCGCAGCGAGTACAGGTCCTCGTCGAAGTGGCTCATCCCGGGCAGTGAGCTGAACCCCGCGTTCCTCGCCGTGGTCACGCGCACGGGCATGACGTAGCGGATGCCGGGGTCGAGCCAGTCCAGCCACTCGGCGTACCGCTGCTGGTCGAACAGGTACGCCTCCTCGACCAGCCACTGCCATGCCTGCAGGTGCCGCTCGCTCGTGTAGGGGAGCGGCCTGGCCGGCGCGGCCCGGCCGGCCGCCGGGGAGGTCACCGGCCCTCCTGGTGCTGGGCGGTGCCGTCCAGGCAGTCCGCCCACAGCGACAGCCAGCGCCGCTGGTTGTGCTCGCCGTAGCCGACATAGGCCGTGCCCGGCCCGGAGAACGACCGCGGCCGCTGCGAGATCACCTCCCCGCCGGCCGCCAGGCCCATCCGGCTGTTGAGCCGCAGCCGCCGCGCCATCTGGCCCCGGGCCATGGACGTGATCGACACCCAGTTCTCCACGTCGTCCTGCTCCAGCATGCCTGAGGAGCCGAAGCACAGCAGGTACGCCTTGTACGACTGCTCCTTGTAGTAGCCGGGGGCGCTGGCGTCGACGGCGAACCAGGACAGCACCTCGGTCTCGCACTCGCTGACCGGCTGCCACTGGCGCAGCGAGATGAACGGGCGGATCAGGCCGCCGGCGCTGACCTGCGGCCAGTTGTGCACCAGGGACAGGTTCGGGAAGATCGTCGCCGCCGACACCATGAACCCGTCCTCGCCGACCAGGCGCTGCTGGGCGGGCGACCAGGCGCGCCTCATCGCCGTGATCATCTCGCCGGGGTAGCCGACGTGGCGCAGCCCGTCCTCGAAGGTGCCCGGCGGCAGCTTGTAGGTGGTGCCGCCGCCGTGCCCCGCGAAGTACAGCGCGCCCTCCTTGCGCTTGCTGGCCTTGGGCGCGGTGAACAGCCCGGTTTCCACGGCGCTGGCATGCGTGTGCGGCGTGTGGTAACTGTCGCCGCAGAAGTTCTCCGCGCCGATCTTCCAGTTGGCCTTGATGCGCCAGCGCTGCGGCCCCCGCACCTCGAGCCCCGCCGGGCTCTGGTGCGCGTAGAAGTCGAGGTAGAAGGCGAACTCGCCCAGGTAGTCCCGCAGCGGCGCCATGCCGGGGGACAGGCTGGCGAAGATCAGGCCCCGGTAGCTGTCCACGGACGGCGCGGGCAGCAGGGCCTGCCCCTTGCGCGCGAAGCCGCGTTCGCCGCCGTACGCCTCCGCGTGGAAGGGCAGCCCCGCCAGGGCGCCGTCGTTCCGGTAGGTCCAGCCATGGTAGGGGCAGCGGAAGTGCGAGGCGTTGCCCAGTTCCGCGCGGCACACCTGCATGCCGCGGTGCAGGCACATGTTGAACAGGACGCGCGCGGTGCCGCGCTCGTCGCGCACCACGATGAACGAGTCGTCCACGATGCGCCGTACGACGTAGTCCCCCGGGCGCGGGATCTCCGACTCGTGGGCAAGGAACACCCAGCTCCGCCCGAACACCCGGTCCCGCTCCAGGGCGTAGACGTCCGGGTCGTTGTAGATGTGCGCGGGGATCATGCCGTCGCGGACGTCCCGCGTGAGCCCGGCGAGGCCGGGCAGCGCGTCGCCGTGCCCCGCGCACACCCCGGCATTTTTCTTCTCCAGCAGAGAAGCCACTTCTGTACAGTAGCATCTCGATGGCCGGACGGCCCGCCGGGCGGCCGGTCACCCGGCGGCCAGGGCGGCGCCGAGGGCGCGGGTCCAGTCCTGCTGGCGGGTGGCCTGGCCCGTCGCCGTGCCCACGCCCAGGTAGCGCTCGACCACCTCGGCGTTGCCGAGCAGTTCAGCGCCGGTGCCGGTGAGGGTGATGGTGCCGCGCTCCAGCAGGAAGGCCCGCTGGGCGATGCCGAGCGCGAGGCGCCCGTTCTGCTCCACGAGCAGGATGCCCTTGCCGGCGTCGCGGAGGGCGGTGATGACGGCGAAGATGCGGGCCGTGACCTGGGGGGCCAGGCCGAGTGAGGGCTCATCCAGCAGCAGGTAGCGGGGGTCGGACATCAGGCCGCGGGCGATGGCGAGCATCTGCTGCTGGCCCCCGGACAGTGACCCGGCGTAGTCGGAAAGCCGGGAGGCCAGTTCGGGGAAGACGCCGATCGCCTCCTCCAGGCGCGCCCGCTGTGCCCGCTGTCCCCGTGTCCCGGCCTTGCGGGCCGCGTACGCGCCGAGCAGCAGGTTCTCCCGCACGGTCATGTTCGGGAAGACCTGCCGTCCTTCCGGCACGTGTGCCACGCCCGCGCGGACCGCTTCCTCGGTGGAGCCGCCCGGCAGGCGGCGGCCGTCCACCCTCACCTCGCCGGCGCGGGGCCGCAGCAGCCCCGAGATGACCTTGAGCGTGGTCGACTTGCCCGCCCCGTTGACCCCCACGACGGCCACGATCGCCTCGGGGGGGACGGAGAAGCTCAGCCCGTGGAGTATCTCCCCGGACTCGTACCCCGCGCGGATTCCTGTCAGCTCGAGCATCTCAGGTGTTCGCCTCCGCGGCGCCGAAGTAGGCGCTGATCACCACCGGGTCGCTGCGCACCTGCCGCGGCGGCCCGGCGGCGATGACCCGCCCGGCGTCCATCACCACCACCTGGTCGCACACGCCCATGACCAGGGACATGTTGTGCTCCACCACCACGACGGTATGGCCGGTGTCCCTGACCGCCCGCAGGATCATCCCCAGCTCGGCGGTCTCCGCGTCGTTCATGCCGGCGCCGGGCTCGTCGAAGAGCACGACGCCGGGCCGTGCCATCAGGGCCCTGGCCAGTTCCAGGTACTTCTGCGCGGCCAGCGGGAGCACCGCGGCCCGCTCCCCGGCGCGATCGGCCAGGCCCATCACCTCGAGCAGCCGGCGGGCGCGCGCCTCCATCTCCCGCTCCTCCCGGCGGCAGCGCCGCAGCCGCAGCGACTGGGCGAGGTAGCCGGCCCGGCCGAGCCGGTAGGCGCCCACCAGGACGTTGTCGAGCACGGACAACTGGGGGAAGACCCGGGCCGTCTGGAAGGTGCGGAACAGCCCGAGCGAGGTGACCCGGTCGGGCTGCAGCCCCGTGATCGGCTTTCCCCGCAGGAGCACCTCGCCGGCGTCGGGCCGGTACAGGTTCGTGATCAGGTTGAACACCGTCGACTTGCCCGCCCCGTTCGGGCCGATCAGGGCGGTGAGCGACCCCTCGGGCACGGTGAAGCTCACGTCCCGGACCGCCGCCACGCCGCCGAACGACTTCGACAGGCCCCGCACCTCCAGGGCCGGGCCGCCGCCCGCCGGTGGCGCCTGGCCCGGCGGCTCCCCGGCGGGGGCCAGCGGGGCAGGGCCGCCCGCGCCGTTGCCGGACGCGGCAGGCCCCGCGGCCACGGGACCGCCAGCGGCGGGACTGCCGGCCTGGGGGTTCCGGGACAGCGGGCTCCCGCTCTGCTGCCCGTTGTCGCTCGCGGCCCCCACGGCCGGCCCCGGCGGCCCCTCCGTGCCCGTTGCCGCCGCGAGAACCCCGGGAACCGCCGGAGCCGTCCCGCCCGCGGGACGCCGGAGGCGGTCCCGCAAGCCGCGCAGGTCACGCAGGCTCCCCCCGGTCAGGGCGGGCCATCCGGCCCTGGCGCGGGTCACCCCTTCCAGCACGCCGCCCCAGATGCCGGCCGGCAGGTACCGCAGGAACACCACGAGAAGTATCCCGGTGACCAGCATGGAGTAGTTCGCGAAGGACTGTGACACCAGCGGCAGGTAGGTGAGCAGGGCCACCCCGATCAGCGGCCCGAACAGCGTCCCCATGCCGCCGATCGCGAGCATCGTGATCAGGCTCAGCGATTCCGCGCTCCCGACCTGGTCGGGGGACAGGTAGCGGAAGTAGCTGGCGTACAGGCTGCCGGCCACGGATGCCATGCACGCGCTGATCACGAACACGGCGACCTTGGCCCGGGTGATGTGCAGGCCGAGCGAGCGCGCTCCCACCTGGTCGCCGTGCATGGCCCGCAGGATCCGGCCCCGGTTGCTGCGCACGAAGTTGGCGCTCAGCACGAGAGCGACCGCCACCAGCGCCCACACGAGGTAGAACATCCGGGTATCGGTGTCGAAGGCGTACCCGGCCACCGAGAACGGGGGGATGCCGGCGATCCCGGAAGGGCCGCCGGTGATGGTCAGCCCGCTGGCCATCGCCTCGACCAGGATCCCGAACGCGAGGGTGATGATGGCCAGGTACATGCCGCGCAGCCGGCCGCAGACCATGCCGAGCACGGCGGCCACCAGCGCCGAGCCGGCCGCGCCCGCGGCAAGCCCGGCCAGGGTGGGGACGCCGAAGCGGGTGGCCAGGATGGCGGAGGTGTACCCGCCGACCGCCATGAAGGCGGCCTGGCCCAGGCTGACCTGCCCGGCGATGCCGGTCAGCAGGTCCAGGCCCACGACCGTCAGGCAGAACAGGCCGGTGATGTTCACCGCCCGCATGTCACCGGCCGGGACGAACCGCGGCATGAAGAACATCACCACGGCCAGCGCGGCCCCTCCGGCCGCCGCCCAGCCGCGCGGCAGCTTCGGCGGGGCGTAGATGCGCCCGGTCACCCGCTCGGCGACGTCCATCCGCGTGCCCCGCACCCGTCCCAGCAGCCCCTGCGGGCGCAGGAAGATGATGCCGATCAGGATGATCAGGCTGATGGCCGTGGAGAACAGCGACGACACATAGCCTGAGACGACCGCCTCGATCACCCCGAGGACGAGGCCGCCGGCGACCGAGCCGTACACCGAGCCGAGCCCGCCCAGGCTCACCGCGATGAGCCCCTCGTTGGTGTAGGTGGCCATGCTCGTGTAGTCCAGCGACGTCAGCGGGGCGATGACCGCCCCGCCGATCACCCCGAGGACGGCCGCCGCGACGAACGACACCAGGATCATCCGGTCCACCGGCACGCCCATCAGGCGGGCGGCGGTCATGTTCTCCGACGTGGCCCGCAGTCCCCGGCCCCAGCGGCTCCGCGACAGCAGCCACGACAGCGCCGCCACCGACGCCAGCATCGCCCCCACCACCCAGAACCCCTGGGTGGGGATGGACAGCTTTCCCGCCGCCACCGGCTGTGATCCGGAGAACTGGCTGAACGAGAACGGGTTGGACCCCCAGATCAGGTACGCTACGCCCTCGAACGCCGTGAGCAGGCCGCCCATCATCATCAGCAGGCTGGCGTGCGAGATGCTGGTCACCGCCCGGCGGATGACCACCCACTCGATGAGCCCGATGGCGACGCTGAGGATGGCGAGCGAGGCAAGGAACGCCAGCCCGATCGGCAGGTGCGCGCTGTGCATGAAGGTGTACATCACCAGCGCGCCGAGGGCCACGAACGCGCCCTGGGCCAGGTTCAGCGCCCCGCTGACGCTGAACACCAGCGAGTAGCCCACCGCCAGCAGCGCGTAGATCGACCCGGTGATCACGCCGTACATGATGATGTTGCCGGCTTCCCACACGTCCGCGGCGCCTCCTCCCTTGCCGTCCGCGAGCTTCCCCGGGTGTCTCCGGCAGCGGTGTCTCCGGCTGGCCGCCGGAGACACCGCTGCCGGGCTGGTCGTGGGTCAGGGCTTTCCCTTGCCCGCCGGGCCGGAGACCGCCACCCAGTGACCCTGCGACTTGTTCCACTGGGCGATGAACACCGAACTGATCGTCAGGCCCCGGTTGTCGGGGATCGACGTGTCGGTGAAGTTGTAGGTGCCGTTGATGCCCGCGAAGTGCGTCAGCGAGTCGATGTAGTTGTGGATCTGCGACGCCGTCGCCTTCGTGCCGAGCTT